>Ga0153921_1001354_pt1 | contig 11135 bp, 13 predicted proteins | sample TSNJ005MetaG_FD_104691 | JGI IMG/M metagenome (GOLD analysis project Ga0153921, IMG submission 104691) | Attine ant fungus gardens microbial communities from New Jersey, USA - TSNJ005 MetaG | ecosystem: Host-associated > Fungi > Mycelium > Unclassified | place: USA: New Jersey, Brendon T. Byrne... | reverse complement strand
CCTGGAAGTGCTCGCCCTGCTTCAGTCTGTCAATGTCCTGTTCCATCGCTTTAATCAGTTTTTCTTTCTGTTCCGGTGTCTTCAGGCGCTTCAGCGTAGATTGAAATGCCTTTTCAATCCGATCCGCTCCCCTTGCCATATCTTCAGCTGTCACAAGCATTTCAGAAGCCGGCCCGATCCGGATTTCCGGCATCTTATCCATTGAACGCTGTGTCTCAGCATCGAAGTAGCGAATCGACTCTACTTCCACATCAAACAGTTCAACCCGCACAGGATGGGCTTCTGTCACTGGATAGATATCAAGTATGCCGCCGCGCACACTGAATTCTCCGGGTGCTGTGACCATGGATGTCCGCTCATATCCCATATCAATAAGAGACAGCAAATAAGCGTCCATATCCACCTCTTCACCCGTTTTGAATGAAAGCTGGTATGTATCCCAGTAATGCTGCGGCGGCAGAATCCGCTTGAGCGCCGCGATAGGCGCGACCAAAATGCCCGAATCCGATTTGGACCAGGCTGTCAGCGCGTCAATGCGCTGGCTTTTCAATTCCGGGCTGGCGATGGCGATCTCAGAAGCAATCAGTTCATTGACTGGATAGAGATGAACCCGGTCCCCGTCCAGCAGTTCAGCCAGATCATCATGCAGCTGCTGCGCCTGAGCCAGCTGATGCGTGACAAGCAGCACAGGCTTCTTTAGTGCGCCCTCCAGGACCGATACGAGCAGGCTTCGGGCCGATCCCGACAGTCCGGCAACAAGCTGTTCTTTCATGCCGCCCCGGATTCCGGAAATAATGGATTGTATATCTTCTTTCTCTTCTAGAAAGCGGCCGATTCCAAACATGTCAAAACCCCCATGTCTAAGCACAAAAATGCTTTGGTCATGGAAACCAAAGCGAAATGCTCTAAATATTAAAAAAGCTTAATGGATAAAATGGTCAAGCTCATGGTAATGCGGATGCGCTTCCAAAGCAGATTCACAGCTTTCGCAGATTGTCTGAATATGAAGATCTCCGTTCTGCTTGCTGAGCAGCATGTCTTTCAGGTCTTTCTCGCTGAGCTTATGGATGCCAAGCATCGATGCATCCACATCTTTTTTATCAAGCTGTCCAACTTTCTGACCACAGTGCCTGCACGTATAAATAATCGGCAATGAATGAAACCTCCTTGGATAAACATGGGGTACCAGTTAGTCTATCCAGCGGATTGCCGTTTCATACGCCAGTTTTATCAGCTTATGCAGCCAAAAGCCGGCCTATGCCTGATTGTTAAAATGATTCATTACTTCAGGGAATGTTTTTCCCGTCCATGTTTCACATGCTTCAACAGCAAGATCAATGCTGCGCAGCACGTCAGGCTCTTCTTCTTTTGTAAATTTGCCCAGCACGTAATCAACGACCGGCTTGGATCCTTGTGGCCGTCCGATACCAAGACGGATTCTCTTGAAGTCCTTTGTACCGAGATGCTGGATCAAGGAGCGGATTCCATTATGGCCACCGTGCCCACCCTTTTCCCGCAGGCGGATTTTGCCTGGAGGCAGATCAAGATCGTCATATACAACAAGCACATCTTCCGGTTCCAGACCGTAAAAGTCCATCAGCGGCCGGACACATTCACCTGAAAGGTTCATATAGGTCTGCGGCTCAACGATGAGCACTTTCTCTCCGTTCAGATGCTCAAGGGCATAGATACCATGGAATTTGGACTTGTTCAATTCCCATTGATTCCGTTTCAGCAGCGCTTCAATGACCATAAAGCCAATATTATGGCGTGTCTTGTCATACTGCTTCCCCGGATTTCCTAATCCGACAATACATTTCATAGGTTTCTTCCTTTTCGGGATCATTTTCATGCCATATGAAACAGCGGACGAGACGGCCTGTTAAGGCGCTGCCTTTTCGGCCATCTGTCCGCATCTGTTTCAGCATATCACCAGCTGCTTGACTCACTGCAGCTGTGGTTTTATTTCTCTTCGCTTGCTTCTTTCTTCTCGTTGATCACTTCCGGTTCAGCGTTTTCATCTGCTTCTTCCGTAGATTCCTCAACAACCGTTGGCGCAGTCACTGTGACAACTGTCGTCTCCGGATCTTCTGCAAAGGTATAGTCCGCTGCAGCTGACAGATCTGCAATTGTCAGGCTGTCGCCAATTGCCAAAGCCTCAACATTCACTTCAATCTCTTCTGGTATGTCGCGCGGTTTGGCCCGGACAGTCAACTCGAACAACGGCTGCTGCACAACGCCGCCTTCTTTTGCACCTACTGCTTCTCCGACAAGGCGGATCGGCACCGGTGCTTCCATTTCCTCTTTCATATTCACAACAAAGAAATCAGCATGGACCAGTTCATTTCTGATCGGATCCATTTGGTAATCATGAAGCATGACATCGAGGGAGCCGCTCTCTTCAACCTTCAGGCTGATAATTGCATTTCTTCCTTCGTCACGAACTGTCTTAACAAGTTCAAGTTCATTTATGGAAATCGGTCTGGCTGCTTCACTCTTGCCATATACTACTGCAGGGACAAGTCCCGTTGCTCTCAATTTCTTGGTAGCTGATTTCTTCAAATTCTCTCTTGATTTTGCATTCAACGTTACTGCCATGTTCATCATCCTCCAATTATTTAGACGCCGGGCTTTTCAGCCGGGCTGTAATACACTTTATAAACAGGCTGCTCTTTCAAGCCGCAGCCGGCTGCCCTCTGGCAGCGCCTGCATTCTAACTTATCGCAACTTCTCTTCTGCGCAGGACGCAAAGCGAATAATAATAAGCTATACCCTTATACCGGTGTATTTAACCTAAATCAATCGAAAAGACTGCTGACTGATTGTTGTTCATGGACACGGATCAAAGCTTCACCGATCAGCGGTGCAACAGACAAAGCCGTGATTTTGTCGATCTGCTTTTCTTTCGGAAGCGGAATCGTATTGGTAACAACCAGTTCCTTGATCGGCGAATTGGTGATGCGCTCAATCGCAGGACCTGACAAGACAGGATGTGTACAGCATGCATACACTTCTTTGGCGCCGCTTTCGATCAGTGCATTGGCCGCCAGTGTAATCGTGCCTGCAGTATCAATAATGTCATCAATCAGGATAGCTGTTTTTCCTTCGATATTCCCAATAATATTCATGACTTCTGCTACGTTCGGACGCGGTCTTCTCTTATCAATGATTCCAATCGGCGCCTTCAGGCGGTCTGCCATCTTGCGGGCACGTGTAACCCCACCGTGGTCGGGAGACACAACGACGATATCCTCAAGCTGCTTGGCTGCGAAGAAGTCGGAAAGCAGTCCCACTGCCTGGAGGTGATCAATCGGAATATCAAAGAATGCCTGGATTTGCGGTGCATGCAAGTCCAATGTGATGACACGGTCAGCTCCGGCAGTTTCCAGCAGGTCTGCTACCAGTTTGGCTGTAATCGGCTCGCGGGAACGGGCCTTGCGATCCTGTCTTGCATAGCCATAATACGGCATAACGATGTTGATGGAACGGGCCGAAGCGCGTTTCAGCGCATCAATCATGATCAACAGCTCCATAATATGCTGGTTGACCGGTGCTGATGTGGACTGAATGACATACACATCGCATCCGCGAATGCTCTCTTCAATGTTGATCTGGATCTCGCCATCACTGAATGCCGAAACCGAGCATTTGCCTAAGGGCGTGCCGATATAATCGGCGATATCCGTTGCCAGCTTGTGGTTGGAATTCAGCGAAAACAACTTCAGAGATGGATCCTTGTAGCTAGATGTCATGAAATATTACCCTCCGTTAATCTTTTTTCATTTGCAAGGCATAGCCTTCTTTATTTGTCTGTCTGGACCTGGCAATGGACAAGGAATCCGCTGGTACGTCATTTGTAATTGTAGAGCCAGCAGCAACATAAGCCCTTTTACCTACAGAAACAGGAGCAATCAAATTTGAGTTGCAGCCAATGAAAGCTTCATCTTCAATTTTGGTTACGAATTTCTTCTGGCCATCATAGTTTACTGTAATTGTACCACATCCGATGTTAACTTTCTCGCCAACTTCTGAATCTCCGATGTAGCTGAGGTGGGAAATCTTTGTTTTATCGCCAATTTCCGACTTTTTGATTTCGACAAAGTTGCCGATCTTCACATCATCACCGATGGCTGCGAAAGGACGAATATGGGCAAACGGCCCAATCTGCACGCCTGCTCCAATCTTGCTGTCTGCTGCTACACTGTGTCTGATCACTGTAGCGGCGCCGACTGTGCAATTGGAAATTTCTGTGTTCGGCCCAATTTCTGCTTCAGCTTCGATGATCGTTTTTCCAGTCAGGACTGTGCCTGGGTGGATGACAGCATCTGGACCGATTTCGACATCAGGACCAATATAGGTGCTGTCCGGATCAATGATCGTAACACCGGCACGCATATGCTGTTCATTGATGCGGCGTCTCATAATTTTTTCGGCTTCCGCCAGTGCAACACGGTCATTGACCCCAAGCGTTTCAGAGAAATCAGGTGTCACAAATGCACTGACTTTTTCTCCCTCACCGCGCAGGATCTCGATCACATCCGGTAAATAGTATTCTCCCTGGGCATTGTCATTTGATACTTTTTTCAAAGCAGCAAACAATGCTTCATTGTCAAAGCAGTATGTCCCGGTATTGATCTCATTCACCTGGCGTTCTGCTTCGTTTGCATCTTTATGTTCAACGATGCGGGACACTTCACTGTTTTCATCACGGATTACCCTGCCATAGCCTGTCGGGTCTTCCACTTCGGCTGTCAGGATCGTTGCTTTTGCGCCTTCTTTTTCGTGATGGTCAAAAAGTGCGCTGTACGTATCTTCTGTAATCAGCGGCGTGTCACCACATACAACAATTGTTGTGCCTTTCTTATTGCCAAGCAGTTCTTCTGCCTGCTGTACAGCATGGCCTGTTCCCAGCTGCTCTTCCTGAATGACAAAGCGGCTGTCTTCACCGACCACTTCAGAAACCTGTTCGGCTCCGAAGCCGACAACCGTAACAATCTCCTCCAGGTCTACTGGCTGCAGCTGCTTAATTACATGCTGGACCATCGGGCGTCCAAGGACCGGGTGCAGCACTTTATACAATTTTGATTTCATTCTTGTTCCTTTTCCGGCTGCCAGAATGACAGCAAAACGATTCGCCATGGCAATCCCTCCATCCGCAATTTTGAATAATGGCATGCTGATCTTTCAAAAAGTGTGTCTTGGGAGGCAAATGCCCCAGCCGATATAAACGTCTCAAAGCCGCATTGCAGCTAGGTATATAACGCAGTCAACCATACTGAATATATCTTAAATATGAATTTCTTTCAACAAATGTGACATCAGGCCGGCATGGCCCGCATAGACATGAAAGCATAGCCTTGAATCTGCTGATCCTGCAAAAAGGGCAAAAAAAATAGGCCTATCTCTTGGAGTAGACCCTGTTGCTATATCTTGGACTGTTTTAGGATGCGCCAATTTCCTCAAATTCGATTTCTTCAGCTTCACCAGCACGCTGGTACTCAGCCAAAACGGCATCTTGAATCTTAGCTCTTGTGCTGGAATTGATTGGGTGTGCGATATCTCTGAATTCTCCATCTGGAGTTCTCTTTGACGGCATCGCGACAAACAAACCGTTGTTTCCATCAATGACTCTGATATCGTGAATTACAAATTCTTCATCGAATGTAATCGATGCAATCGCACGCATTCTTCCTTCTGTGTTTACGCGGCGCAATCTTACGTCAGTTACTTCCATGATGATTCACCCCACATTTTTTATTAGTTAATTGGAACTTATATATAGATTTCTACAAACAAAGAAATACTCCTTCATTTTTCCAAAAAAAATAAAAAAATATTTTCAATGGTTATTTCTTCCACCAAGACAAAAAAGGAACTGATCCGGGTTTCCGGTTCAGTTCCCTGCTTCGAAGTTTCCGGCGCGCACTTCTATGTGCCTGCCCTTCGTATCAACGTTCGTTATCTTAATCAGTGATGTATAATCGTCAATTACACGCTCGTCCTCTTCATCATCTGCTTCAGCCAGAACACCAATTGCTGCGACATGGGCATTGAATTCCTCAAGCAGCGCCTTCATGCCTGTAATGGTGCCACCCGCCTTCATGAAATCATCGACAATGCACACTTTGGCGCCTTCCTTCAGGCTTCGCTTCGGAAGGACCATTGACTGGATTCTTCTGGATGAACCTGACACATAATTAATGCTGACAGAAGACCCTTCTGTCACCTTTGGATCTCTCCTGACAATGACTACCGGCACATTTAGAAAAGAAGCGACCGCATAAGCAAGCGGAATCCCCTTAGTCGCTACCGTCATCACAACATCAATATCCAAACTGGAAAAGGCTGAAGCGAAAACCCGGCCGATCTTCCGCACCATCTTAGGATCGCCGAGAATATCGCTCATGTACAGATAGCCGCCAGGCAAAATTCTCACCGGGTCTTCCAGTTCGCGGCACAACTCGGCGATCAGTTCCCGGCCGCTTTCCTTGGAATAGTCAGGGATGTATTTCACACCACCTGCTGCACCGGCAAGCCGTTCCAGATAGCCGATCCCTTCATGCCTGAACATGCCGTCAATGATATCCAAATCCTCGCTGATGGATGACTTGGAAGAACTGAAAGCCTGGGCGAAATGCGGCAGCTGAACATGTTCATATGGATTTTCAAGAAAGTGATGGGTTAATGCGACCAAACGCTGGCTTCTTTTCATGAATGCACCTCAAAAACCGAATATTTTATATAGAATATAACATGTTTATACGTTTTTAGGCAAGCTTCAGCCAAGCATTCTTACGACATGCACTTCATCACAGAAACCGCGCAGCCCGTTGTACAGGCGCCTCGCCTTTGCTTCATGTTCGACAAGCCCGTAGATCGTCGGGCCGCTCCCGCTCATGAGCACACCGTCCGCACCAAGCTGATTCATCCGTTCCTTCAGCTTGGCCACTTCCGGATAAACCTGAAGGGTAACCGATTCCAGCACATTTCCCAGGCGGGCGCACACACCGGAAAACTGCTTTGCTTCAATCGCCCTGAGCATGCCGGAAAGATCCGGATGCTCCAAATTCCGCACTTCCAGCTGCTCAAAAATCGTCCTTGATGAGACACCGATATCCAGTTTGGCCAGCACGACCCAGCAGGCCGGCGGGGCAGCAAGCGGCTGAAGCTGTTCTCCGCGCCCCCTTGCCAGCGCCGTTTTGCCGTGGACGCAAAAAGGAATGTCCGAGCCGATCGTCGCACCGAGTTCAGCCAGTTCCGCGTGCGGAATATTCAGGGACCAGAGCCGGTTCATACCGCGCAGCACAGCGGCGGCATCGCTGCTGCCGCCGCCAAGCCCCGCCGAAACCGGAATGTTCTTCTCAATTTTGATATGAATGCCTGAATCTATATGATATGTTTTCTTGAAAGCCTCAGCTGCTTTGTATGCCAGATTGCGTTCATCACACGGCACAAAACGGCTTTCAAGCGTAATTTGTATGCAGTCTTCTTCCAGCGGGCATAGTTCAATCCTGTCAAAAAGATCAACCGTTGTCATGACCATTTCCACTTCGTGATACCCATCCGGACGCTTCCCCAGGACATCAAGCAGCAAGTTGACCTTCGCTGGTGCCTTTTCATACAGAACCATCCCGTCCTCACCTCTTTAATAAACTACACAAATATTAACACAAACTTAAAGGTGAAGGCGACCGCCCAAAGTAGAAACACGGATAAATTTATATAATGGCATAACTTGAAATTTTCACGCACCATTGAACATTGCTTTTGCAAAAAGGCAGATCCGCTGAGGGGATCTGCCTTTTCTTTATGACCTGCCTTTATGCGCCATGCCTCGCTCGGCCATTTCGATGGCTCTTTTTACCATATTCCCGGCATCTCTTGCTCGGATGCCTCCCCAGCCTTCTTTTTGAACCGTGTCGTAAAAGCCTAACTCTTTAGCAATTTCTTCTTTCAGCTGGTCTGACATGATCCCGCCACGTCTGCCCATGAAAGACAACCCCTTTCTGCTTTCGAGATCAGGGAACAACACCCTGTAAAGCTTTCGACAAGCATAGGTTGTGCAGTTCGGAACAGATGACACATGGGAATTGCATGGCCAGATGGATTTTATTGTATAAAAAAAGAACAGCAAACCATTGTTTACTGTTCTACTGCCATTGCCGTCGTTGCGTCGTCAATAAAGTTAATTTCTACTGCTTCGGTCAAAATGTCAGCATAGCTGTAAGATACACGTTCGAATGCATTTTCCTCTTGATCCAGTTCTACAACAAAAACAGAAGGATACGTATCAGCCAATACACCTGAGCGGATGACTGTCTTTCTTCTTCCGCCATTGGCAGTCAATTTAAGACGCTTGCCAATCTGGCCATCAAGGGTTTGCTTGATCTCGATTAATGTCTTCACTACACTCCACCTCACTGATACAAGTATAGCACAAGCAACCGCTTCCGTCAAATAAAATATAATATTATATCAGTATCTTATTTTCCATGTCAATAACTATTTACGGGGTTCTGTTGGATCCGCATACACCTCTGCCGTATGTGCAGCAAGCTTGCAAACAGGCGCCAATCCCCGTCCTGCTTCTCTTTACAGCAAAAACAGCCTGCATGGAAGCAGCCTGCTCTTTTTTTCAGACCTGACTTTCTTTTTTCTCTTCTGGAGCAATATATGGCATGCCAGTTCTGAGCAATCCCTTTGTTTCCACTCCGCCCATGCCTTTTTCACCTGTCAGTGTATTGCGGACAACATCCCACACACGCACCCGTTCCATGAAGGATGTATAGGCTATTTTTGCGATGATGTAGACAGGGTCGAGGGCATGAATATTGATCCGCTGCGGAGAGCTGGCAAAATTCGCACCGGCCCGGATCAGCGATTCAAAATTTGACTGGCACGCTCCGGCAAAGATGACAAGCTGGTCAAGATCCGGCTGCAGTGCCCGCGCTTCCCTGACCGCCTGGACAAAATATTTGGAATGACGGTAGGCACGCTGTTCGTGTTTGCCGCCTTTGCTGCTTGAATACGAATCATGTCCCGTGATGACAAGGCAGTTGGGCTTTACATTTTTTATATGGGAACCGATCTCCACAGGCATTTCCCGTTCTCTTGCATGAACGCCGTGCGCTTCCAGGCCGAGGCGTTTATAGAGCGCCAGACATTTTTTTAAATAGTTCGGATCTCCGTCAATATGAAGCACACTGACCGGCAGCTGGAAAAAGGCAACATCATGCTGATAGCCTGATGTCGATTCATAGTCCCGCTTCTGTTTCATCAGCTGATAATCCTGGCGAAACAGCTTGTAAGAGAACTCTTCTTGTTCTTTGCCGGCTTTTTTCCGGCTGCGCAGATCGCGTTCCTCGACGTGCTTCAGGTCGCCAAGCGGCGCATCCGCTTCCAGGCGCACTTCCTCGCCATGCAGGATTGCGGTCTCTCTGTCAATTTGCGAAATCCGAAAAAGCAGATCGTGTTTGTAGGAAGACCTTGTAACGAGATCTCCAATTGAAAATTCCATCATGCCACCTCGCTGCTTCGGTTGGAAATTGCTTCTCCACATACGTTATGCAACAAAGGCGGGAATGGTGCCCATCATCAGGCCTGTTCAGTAAAAGCGTTCGCCAGACGGGCAAACTCTGCAATATCCAGGGACTCGCCCCGTCGCCGTCCGTCAATTCCTGCATGCTCAAGAATAACGGAAATCTGGTCTTTATCCATTTTTCCTTTGTAGTGGGATCCAAGATTATTCAGCAGTGTCTTGCGGCGTTGTGAGAAGCTGGCCCGGACAAGTTCAAAGAACAGCGCCTCATCGGTTACGTCTACCGGAGGCTTGTCATGCATGACAAGTCTCAGCACGCTCGAATCGACATTTGGCTGCGGCATGAACACGGTTTTTGGAACATGCATGGCCACCGATGCATGTGTGTAATACTGGACCGCAATGGACAGGGAGCCATAGCTTTTTGTGTTCGGCTTTGCGGCCATCCTGTCGGCGACTTCCTTCTGGATCATGACGGTCAGGCTTTTGATGTTCAGGTCTTCCCTCAGCAGCTTCATCAGGATCGGTGTTGTAATGTAATAAGGCAGGTTGGCCACGATATGAATATCCTGATCCGGATCAAAATATTTCGCTGCTGCTGCCTTTACATCCGCTTCAAGGATGTCCTCATGGATGACATTTACATTGCTGTAAGCGCCAAGTGTATCCTCCAGAACAGGCAGCAGCCGCTGGTCAATCTCATAGGCCACAACCCGGTCTGCATGGATTGCCAGCTGTTCTGTCAGCGCACCGATTCCGGGACCGATTTCTATGGCACCGGATTGCTTGTCAATGCCCGCCGCCTTAATGATATTCTCCAGGATGTTCACATCTATCAGGAAATTCTGGCCAAGGCTCTTCTTAAAAGTAAACTGATACTTTTTCAGGATTTCCTTCGTTCGTCTCGGTGTTGCAATATAGGGATTATCTGTCATCGGTCTCCTCCTGTAGCACTTGATTGGCAGCCTGCTCAAATTCTGCTTTTCTGATTTTAAACATTTGCAGGCGCTTTAGTAGCTGCTTGCCATTGGCATGGCCTACCTTCAGCAGTTCTCCGAGCCGTTCACGCCGTGCGCTTGCTCCGGGGCCGCCGAGGAGCCCGTATGCAAGCAGATCATCCTGGCTGATTTCGGCACTTTCTGCCTCCTGCACTTCGTACACGCCTGACAAGGCATCGCGGATTGCCTGCACTGAAGCATGTTCAATGCCAAGACTTTTGTTCTCCGGATGCTTGGCCCTTGCCGCATCCCTTGTCAGATAGGCATGCTTGCAGCCCGGCACCGCCTGATCAATGAGCCGGCGGATGCGCTCTCCCGGATAATCCGGGTCCGTGAAGATGATTACGCCCCGCTTTTCCCTAGCATGCCGGATCCGTTCCATGATGCCTTTGTTGATGGCGGAGCCTCTCGTTTCAATTGTATCGGCCTCAACAGCCTGGATAATCTTCGCCGTATCGTCTTTTCCTTCTACGACGATGACTTCTTTTATTTTCAAATCGTTTCCTCTTTCTGTATAAAGAATCCGCCCGTTCCGGCTGTATATCGTCTTTGCGTATAGCATCAGCAAGATTCAGTAAAACATGTACAAGCCCCGGACT
>Ga0153921_1001351_pt1 | contig 11157 bp, 14 predicted proteins | sample TSNJ005MetaG_FD_104691 | JGI IMG/M metagenome (GOLD analysis project Ga0153921, IMG submission 104691) | Attine ant fungus gardens microbial communities from New Jersey, USA - TSNJ005 MetaG | ecosystem: Host-associated > Fungi > Mycelium > Unclassified | place: USA: New Jersey, Brendon T. Byrne... | reverse complement strand
GAAGTAGCCTTTCTTCTCCAGCCGCTCCTTAAGCTGCTCAAAAGCGAGGTAAAGCGCGCCAATGCCGTCCGGTTCCATTTCTTTTATGTAAAGCTGATACTGCCCGTATGACTCGAAAACATTGACTTCTCCTCTTACAAGAACGTTCATGCCATTTTCCGGCATGAACGTCAGGTTTCGGTTTTGGCCAGCAAACATCACGGCCTGCATACGCGCTTGATCATCCTTAATCGTCAAATACATATGACCGCGCGAATGCAGCTTAAAATTGGAAATTTCGCCCCGCAGCCATACATTGCGCAAATGCGGATCGAGTTCCATTTTCCGTTTCAGATATTTGGTCAGTGCCAATACCGTCAAATATTTATCTTTCACGCTGCTCTCTTTCCTTTGCGGCTTTAATGGTGTTCTCCAGCAGCATGGTAATCGTCATCGGGCCGACGCCTTGTGGCACTGGTGTAATATATGAAGCTTTCTGCTTGGCACTGTCAAAGTCAACATCACCTGTCAATGAACCATCTTCAACTCTGTTGACACCAACGTCAATGACGACTGCGCCTTCTTTGACATCATCGCCGTTCAGAATATGCGCTCTGCCGACAGCAGCGATCAGGATATCTGCTCTCAGTGTATGGTCACGCAAATTTTTCGTCCGGGAATGGCAATACGTTACCGTCGCATTTTCATTGAGCAGCAGCTGCCCGACAGGCTTTCCGACAATATTGCTGCGGCCGACAATGACAGCATGTTTGCCTTCAATATCTATGTTTTTTGATTTCAGCATGGTGATGATGCCATATGGCGTACACGGCAGGAAAGTATCTTCCCCAATCATCATCTTGCCAATGTTTATTGGATGGAAGCCGTCTACGTCTTTGGAAGGATCAATGGCTTCGATCACTTTCTGCTCATCAATGTGTTTCGGGAGGGGCAGCTGGACAAGAATGCCATACACCTTGTCATCACTGTTCAGCTGATCGATCAGCTTCAGCAGTTCAGCTTCTGAAACCGTTTCCTCAAGCTCCAGAAGGTCAGATGAGAGACCTGTTTCGGCACATGCTTTTTGTTTGCCAGAAACATAGGATTTGGAAGCGGGATCATTGCCTACAAGCACAACTGTCAGATGCGGGACAATCCCCTTCTCTTTCAGCTGTGTGACTTCTTCCTTCATTTTCATTTTGAGTTCATGTGACAAATCTTTACCATTAATGACTTCGGCAGTTGTTGACATCGTTTAACATCCCCTTTTTATCAAGCTGCGATTTTGGATAATACACCATTCACAAATTTGCCCGATTTCTCGTCTCCGAATGTGTTGGCGAGCTCGACTGCTTCATTGATGGATACGTTTTTGGGAATATCTTCAAGGTACTTCATTTCATAGACAGCAATTCGCAGAATGGTTTTTTCAGCTGTGGCAATACGGTCAAATGACCAGTTGACAAGCTGCTCTGATACGATCCTGTCGATATTTTCTTTGTGTTCAGATACTCCCTCAATGAGCTTTGCCAGAAACGGATCTTCCATCTCTCTTCCTTCAGCAAAAAACTCCCTGATCGCCTGTTTTGGTTCCATTTCATTTAAATCCAGCTGGAACAGTATCTGGAAAGCTCTTTCTCTAGCTTGGTGCCGGTTCATTTCTTAGACTCCTTCATTGTTCATCTCTTTAAATCATACCATGCCGGCTGGTCCAAGCGCCAGGGCTGCTCTCTTTCATTTTACCCTGTTTCCAGATGTTGACTCCCGGTTAACGCAGATAAGGCCAAAAGAAAACCTTTTGACCTTTTCTCCGGTGTTTCAGCTATGATCCTGGCTGGATTCTTTCGTTTCCATCTGGATGCCAACGACATGGATGTTCACTTCACTGATTTCCAGTGAAGTCATGCTTTTAAGTGTCTGCTTGATGTTGCTCTGAATCTCCTGGCATACTTTCGGAATCGATACGCCGAACTTCAGGATGAGATAGAGATCCGTGACAATGCCTGCTTCAGTCAGCTCCACTTTCACACCTTTGCTGTGTGACTTTTTGCCGAAACGTTCAGTAATGCCAGACGCAAAACTGCCGCGCATGGACAGGACTCCAGCTACTTCAGAAGCAGCAATGCCGGTAATCACTTCTATGACTTCCGGTGCAATTTCCACTTTACCTAGCTTTTCATCTTCACTGACATCAAGCAAAAATTGTTCGTTCACCAGCTAACCCTCCTTAATCAAGCACACTATTTTCTTCAAGGAAATTCGTGTTGAAATCTCCGCCGATGAAGACTTCGTTATCCATGATCAGGCGGTGGAACGGGATTGTTGTATGAATGCCGTCGATAACAAATTCACCCAGTGCCCGCTTCATGCGCTGAATGGCCTCAAGCCTTGTCGGTGCATGAACAATCAGTTTGGCGATCATTGAATCATAATGCGGAGAAATCTTGTAGCCTGGATAAGCCCCTGAATCAACCCGCACTCCGAATCCGCCGGATGGCAAATACATGTCGATCTGACCTGGAGAAGGCATGAAATTCTTGAAAGGATTCTCGGCGTTTATTCTGCATTCTATGGCACAGCCTTCGAATTTAACACTCTCCTGTGTGAAAGAGAGCGGCTCATTGTTGGCAATTCTGATCTGCTCTTTAATCAAGTCGATGCCGGTCACCATTTCTGTAACCGGATGCTCTACCTGAATGCGTGTATTCATTTCCATAAAATAAAATTGCTTAGACTTGCGGTCAAATATAAATTCAATGGTGCCTGCACCAACATAGGATACCGCTTCAGCTGCTTTGACAGCAGCCTGTCCCATTGCCGCCCGGATTTCAGGCGTTACGGCCGGTGACGGCGTTTCTTCAATCAATTTCTGAAGCCTGCGCTGAATGGAGCAGTCTCGTTCGCCAAGATGAACGGTGTTGCCGTGCTGGTCTGCAACGACCTGAATTTCAACATGGCGGAAATCTTCAATGAACTTTTCCAGGTATACGCCCGGATTGCCGAAAGCTGTCTCTGCTTCCTTCTGGGTAACCCGAATGCCCTTGACTAGCTCTTCTTCAGAACGAGCAACCCGAATACCTTTTCCGCCGCCTCCGGCTGTTGCTTTGATAATAACCGGATAACCGATCTCACGGCCGAGTTTCTTGGCCTCTTCTTCGCTTTCCACAATGCCGTCTGAACCAGGCACAATCGGCACATTGGCCTTTTTCATTGTTTCTCTGGCTACGTCCTTAATCCCCATCTGCTGAATTGCTTCAGGTGAAGGGCCGACAAAGAGCACATTGCAGGCACGGCAAATCTCCGCAAAGTCAGCATTTTCAGCTAAAAATCCATAACCGGGATGAATCGCATCGACACCGATTGACGTGGCAATGCTCATGATGTTCGTGAAGTTCAAGTAGCTTTCCTTAGCCGATATGGGGCCAATGCAGTATGCTTCATCAGCAAGCTGGACATGAAGGGATTCTTTATCCGCTTCTGAGTAAACCGCGACAGTCTCAATGTCCATCTCTTTACAAGCGCGGATGATGCGCACTGCAATCTCTCCCCTGTTGGCGATTAACAGTTTTTTAATCATTTAAACCAGCCTCCTCAGTTTGCCTTTACTCTGAACAGCGGCTGGCCGAACTCTACCAGTTCTCCATCTTCAGCAAGGATCTCAACAATTTCTCCTTCAACTTCCGCTTCAATTTCATTAAACAGTTTCATGGCTTCCACGATGCAGACCGTTGTGTTTTTGCCTACTTTCGTTCCAACACTGACAAATGGGTCGCTTTCCGGTGTAGAAGCACGGTAAAGGGTTCCGACCATCGGCGATACGATTTCAAAGTCATACTGAACCTGTTTGGCCTCTTGTTGTTCTTCAGCCTGGCTGTCGGCATCCTTTACTGGTGCTGGTTCTGCTTGCGGCTGGACTGCAGGAGCCTGAGCTGCCGGCTGGCTGACTGGCGCAGGAGCCGGGATGGCCGCTGGCTGCACAGCTCCAGATTTTTTAACTGTGACTGCTGTTCCGTTCGCTTCATAAGTAAATTCATCAATTGATGACTGATCAATTAATTTTATGATTTCTTGTATGTCTTTTATATTTAGCATTTCGGCACTCCCTTAATGGCAATTAGATTGATAACTGGTACTAAGAATACATAATATATTTTACGATAAATGCCTATTAAACATCAACATTGTTCGTATTTGCCGCCCAGCTGATCGCCTCTTTATTATATCAATGAAAGAATTGAATAGCGAATGAGAAGCAGAAAAAGAGCCGCCATGCCTGTCCGGCACAGCGGGCTCTATCTTTACTGATTTCAGTTTTCAGAAGGCTGGTAGTTCACATCAACAGGCACTTCACCGAACTCATCTCTGACAAGCTGCATGATGTTAACTGCTTCTTCTGCCGGCAATTCGTTCACTTTGACATGAACTTGGATTTTGTCCTCTTTTGATCTGACAAGCACATCCTGATATTTTTTGCTGGATGCCAGAATCGACTCCTGCAGGATTGATTCTTTTGTCGTTGTTTTTTCAATCTTGTCAATATCCTCGAGTGCTTTGTTTTTCTCTTCAGCTGATGCATTGCTTGAAGCGACCACTTCATTCAGGCGGTCTTTCTTTTTACTGCGCTCGTCCTGCAATTCCATGCGGATCGTGGTAAAGTATTCGTCACGCCCGACATTTTTAATTTCTGATACATCTGCATCTTTTTCAGCCTTTGCTGTTTTCGGGTCTGTTTTAGCCTGTCCGGTTGTCACCTTCGTATTGTCTTTCCCATTATCAATATAAGCCAGGTCCTCACTGGTCGGTGATGACATGTAATAGACGCTCAGAACAACCATCAGGCTCAGCATCGTCAGCAACCAAACTGTCTGTTTTTTCAACATTGCAATTCCTCCCTATTTTTTCGGAATGACCGATACACGGTGTGTTGGCACGTCAAGCACCCTTGAAACAGATTCTACAATCCACTGCTTCGCTTCGGCATGATCCGCACCCTTTGCGATGATGAACACGCCTCTGACTTTTGGCTTTTTTGTATGGATCAAGAGCGGGACTTCCTGGTCGCCTTGGCGGACCAGAACAGTCTGGGTCTCTTCAGTGCGGTCTTCAATGGTGCGGGCGCCTCCGTTTGTGTCTGTTTCATCTGTCGTCTGCTGGCCGGAAACAAGATTCTTCTCATAGACCTGGGTCTGTGTGGAATCAAGATTGACCATCACTTCCACGTCTGATATGCCTTTAATTTTTTCCAGCATACCTGTCAGACTCTGCTCATAGCCTGCTTCCAATTCAGATAATTCCTTCGGCTTTTTTTCCTGGTCCTTGGCCCTGGCCGCTGTTTCCTGCTCTGCAAAGTTCATCGTCGTTTCTGCCTGGCCTGGATCTTGTCCTGCTTGCTTAGCCGAAAAAACATTCCCTGCCAGCAGAAGCACCAGGCCGAGCAGGACTACGCCAATGCTGTACTTCATTTTCCTGGAAATCGGTTTGCCGCTGTTGTCTTTCAAGCTGAAAAGCTTCTGCCATCTGTTCTTCAAGATGTCCCTCCCTCCCAAAGAATCGTCAATTGTCCGGGATCCAGCCCCCATGCCTTTTGCAGGGTGGTTCGGATTGCAGCTTCGTCATGCGTCCGATCCTTTTGTTTCGGAATGCGGCCAATAACGACTTCATCAATCTGTTTCACTGTCCCTTCCTCTCTTGGTTCTTGTAGCGTGACCGTCACTCCGCTGATATGTTCAGCAGTCAGCTGTTCGCCCTTTTGAAACCCAATCTGGATGTCTTGTATTTCTGCCTGATGATGTTGTTTCAATAAAGGATCTGCTTGTTCTTTAAGTTGGACAGCCATCTGTTCAGAAATATATGCACCTTGGGCGCGGACTATTTCTTTTTTTTGCAATTCAGCTGTTTTTTCTCCTGCATTTGTCTCCTCTGCTTCAAGCCAATCCTTTGTCCCGCGTATTAAAACCTGCTCCACATCCGTATTGAACAGAAAAAAGACGGGCTTCAGGAAAATAAGAATGAGAATCATCCCGATAACAAGCCGGATATACTTCTGCATGCTTGAGACCGGGATGAGAAGATCGATAATCGCTGCGATCATCACAAATACGACAATTTCGGTAATCCATTCCTTGAACATAATTTCGTTCTCCTATCTCATCAGCACGGTTATGTTGCCGGCAATCACCACAATGACAACAGCCAGGAAAAACATGAGCGTTACAGCGAGCAGGCAGGCCAGAATATACAGGATATATTTGCTGATCGTATTCAGGCAGTCGATAATCGGACCGCCGCCGACAGGCTGAAGAAGCGCAGCGGCCAGCTTATAAATGAGCGCAAGCACGACAATTTTGATTGCGGGGAACACTGCGATAAAAACAATCAGTGCCACACCGATGATGCCAACCGCATTTTTCAGAAGCAATGAAGCCGCCATAACTGTATCTGTCGCATCTGTAAAGGTGCGGCCGATAACCGGAATGAAATTGCCCGCAATGAATTTCGTTGTTTTCATGGCGACCCCGTCTTTTACAGCACTGGCCGCCCCCTGGATCGACATGACCCCGAGAAAGATCGTCAGAAACGCGCCAAGTGCAGCCAGTCCAATTGTTCTCATCAGATTAGCCAGATGGTTAATTTGCAGCTTCTCGCTCAGGCTGCTGACGATCAGGATGAGCGCCGACATGAAAAGTAGCGGCAGGACGAACTTGGAGATGACAAGACTGCTCGTGTAAATGAGAAAAACGACGACCGGATGAAAAAACGAAACAGAAAGCAAGTTGCCGAACGAAGCCATCAAACCAAGCAGCAGCGGCAGAAGGGACATCATGAAACTGCTCATCAGGTCAATCGCATCTTTCGTGTAAGAAAATGCAGCATAGAAGCTGTTCATTGCCATGAAAATCAGCACGGCGTGAACGGCAAAATAGGCAATGCGGCTGACTGCGCTCTGTTCAAAAGCTGTATGGATCGTCTGCAGAATACTGGAGAAAAAGACGAGGATGATCAGCGATCCAAGCAGCTTGCCATTGGCAATCAGTTCATGAAACAGAAATGCCAAGAAGCCTAGGAAGATATTCTTGATGGAGAAAGATTCTTTGTTTTTGATAAATTCATAGACTGAGGATTTTTCCAGATCAGGCAGAAATCCCTCATACTCATCATTCAGCTTCTCCCAGTACCTGCCAATGCCGTCAAGTGAAAGCTGTTCCAGCAGATCGTCCTCAGGCTTTGGATCGGGCTGCTTCTCATTGGCAAAAGCAGATTCATGGTGAAAGAGAAACAGAAGGGACAGAAAGAGAGCCAATATCGCTTTTCTTGCTTTCATTCACCATGACGGCTCCTTTACATGAAGTTCTATGTTTAGACCGGCAGAAATTTCAATACAGCTTCCATCAGAGCCTTGATAATCGGCACAGCAAGGAGCAGGATCGAAATTTTGCCGGCCAGTTCAATTTTGGCTGCGACAGAACTGAGCCCGGCATCTTTTGTAATATGGACGCCAAGCTCGGCGATGTAAGCAATGGCGATGATTTTCAAGATCGTGGCCAAGTAAATGCCGTCAATCCGTGCTTTACTGCCAAGTGTTTCAATCAATTCAAACACGGCGCCAACCTGACGGATAATCAGCAGAAACAAGCCCGTCCCGGTAACAACAATAAGAAAAAAAGCAAACGTCGGGTTTGCGTCTTTTAAAATGACATAAAGCAGGCTGGCAACAATCCCAATCATGACAATTTGTACAATATCCATAACAGCCGCCTATCCTTGAAACAAAAACACAGATTTGATTTGCTGAAACAGGTTGGACAGGCTGTTGATCACCATGAACAAGACAATGATAAAACCGGCCAATGTCACGAACTGGCCAATTTCTTCTTTGTCCATTTGCTTTAGGACAGACTGAATCAGGGCGACGATGATGCCAATGCCTGCAATTTGAAATAGTATAGATGCTTCAGACAGCATAAACCATGCTCCCCTCCTGCTAAATGAACAACAATACGATAAAGAGGCCGCCAAGAAATCCGAGTGTCCTCGCCATTTTGGCATACCGAAGCTGATTCGTCCGTGCCTCTTCCAGCTCCCTTTCCAAATGGCTTTTGGCAAGAATCAGCTGCTTCTCCTGCTGGTGGAGGTCATGCTGCCCGAGGGTTTTGCCAAACTGCAGCATGATGTCACGCTCATTTCCGCCAAGTGCGGTCATTTCAGCATGCCTCCCGATGCACGCCTTCCACAAGGCCGAGAAAGATTGTTCTCCAAGCATCAGCTGCTCAGAAAGGTCTTGAAAAAGTGACGATGTCGGCTGCGGCACCTGCTTGGATATCAGCAGAAAAGCTTCATTCAGCGGTGTTTGGCTGTATGCAATTTCGGCTTCCAAAATTTGCAGGGCATTTTTCAGCTGCCGAATTTGTTTGGGTCTTGTCTCCAGCTGCCGCGCCCATTCAAAGCCAATCCAGGTCATCGCACCAATGACAATGAACGATCCAAGCCAGATCAGCATGTCGCTGCCCCATGTTGTTGCATGACGGCCTTCCCGTCGGCATCCCACACTGACTGGACTGTACCCGGCTGAGGCATATTGCCGAGAAGAACGATCCGGTTAAACAGTGACAGCTTCCAGGCCGGAGCGAGCGACAGCTTCAGCTTCAGTTCATCCAGTGACCCTGCATGAATCGTTGCGATAACCGCAATGCCGGCACTGGCTGCATCTGCAACAGCTTGCATATCTGCCAGATTGCCAATTTCATCGACAATGAGCACATCCGGAGACATGGACCGGATCATCATCGCCATCCCCTCCGCTTTTGGACAAGCGTCCAGCACATCTGTGCGCCGGCCGACATTATGCTGCGGCATGCCTTGATAAGCTGCAGCGATTTCAGAGCGTTCATCGACAATGGCCACTTTCTTTGGACCAATATGGTTCCAGCCATCTGATATCAGCCTGGCTAAATCACGGATTACCGTCGTTTTTCCTGTCTGCGGCGGCCCTGCGATCAGCGTACTGCAATAGTCTGGTCCTTCCAGCCAGCGAATCAGCTGAACAGCACTGCCTTTCTTTTCTTTGGCAATCCGAATGTTAAAGAAACCGATATTCCTTAGTGCCTGAACCTGTCCATTTTTCGTTGTGGCCATGCCTGCGAGGCCGATCCGGTGCCCCCCTCGTATCGTTACATAACCTTGGCGCAGCTCATCTTCCATCCTGTAGAGGGAGAAGTCACTCAGCTGGTTTAGCAGGTGCTGGCAGTCTCTGTGGCTGGGTATAAGCTCTGCAGCCCATTCAATTTCTTTTCCGAAATTCAGTTCAATCGGGGTATTCAGCCGGACACGTATCTCCTGGAGCCTATCCCATCTGGAACCAATATGTGAAACGAGCCCATGTTTGATCTCTTCCGGAAATAAACGCAAAATCTCTTCCATTCGTACCCTCACCTTTTTAGAGCTTACAAGATACATATTGTGGACAAGCGGTTTTTATGCAAAATAAAAACAGGAAGCCCCCAATCGGGGGCTTCCTGTTCAGCAGGCTTTTACGCGCGCGATACATATTTTCCATCAGACGTGTTGACAACCAAGTGATCACCTTTGTTAACAAAGAACGGAACTTGTACGACCAGGCCCGTCTCAACTGTCGCCGGCTTCGTGCCGCCGCTCGCTGTATCACCTTTAATGCCTGGCTCTGTATCAACCACTTCCAGCTCTACAGTGTTCGGCAGATCAACACCGAGAATCTCGCCTTTGTATTCAATAACAGATACTTCCATGTTTTCTTTGATGAACTTCAATTCATATTCAATCTGGTTTGAATTTAATTCAATTTGTTCGTATGAATTCATATCCATGAAAGCATGGGCATCGCCAGTCGCATACAGGTACTGCATTTTTTTATGCTCGACATGGGCTTTCCCCACTTTTTCGCCGGCACGGAAAGTCTTTTCCTGGATATTGCCGGATTTCAAGTTGCGGAGCTTAGTACGTACGAATGCCGCTCCTTTGCCTGGCTTAACGTGCTGGAATTCAATAACCTGCCATACATCATTGTCCATTTCAATCGTCAGGCCTGTTTTAAAATCGTTTACTGAGATCATGTTTGTGTCCCCCTAGAATGCTTAGCTAATTTTTAGGTCCGTAATGATTTTATCATAACCTTACAGATGTATTAATTCTTTTTTTGCATGAGTCAGGCGTTCATTGCCTGTTTCGGTTATGACAATATCGTCTTCAATGCGGCAGCCGCCCACTCCAGGGATGTAAATGCCGGGTTCTACCGTTACCACCATGCCTGGCTTCAGGACTGTTTCCGACCGGGCGGAAAGCGCCGGCTGTTCATGAACCTCAAGACCCAGCCCGTGTCCGGTCGAGTGCCCGAAATACTTGCCATAGCCTTGCTCATTAATATAGTCCCGTGTCAATGCGTCAGCTTCCCTGCCAGTCAAGCCAGCCTTAATGCCGTCCACACCGCGCACCTGTGCTTCCAGAACGGTATCGTAGATCTTCTTCAGCTCGTCGCTGATTTCTCCCACTGCCAGAGTTCTGGTGATATCTGAACAATAGCCGTTAAAAATAGCTCCATAATCAAGTGTAACCAGTTCACCTTCCTGAATGATCTTGTCAGACGCGACCCCATGCGGCAGGGCTGAACGAAGACCGGAAGCCACAATAATATCAAAACTTGAAGAAGATGCTCCCTGGCTGCGCATGAAAAACTCCAGCTCATTCGATATTTCAATTTCCCTGACGCCTGGCTTGATCTTTGTTTGAATATAGTCATAGGCATCGTCAGCAATTTTAGCAGCCTGTTTCATGACCAGCAGTTCCTCTTCAGTTTTAATCAGGCGCAGTTCTTCCACAAGACTGTCAACCGGAACAAGCTCCGCGCTGAAAGCTTTGGAGATCGTTTCATACTGGGCATAGGACAGATCATGTTTTTCAAAGCCGAGGCGCTTGATGCCGAGTTCCTGGAGCTTCTCCTGAACGGTTTCATACAGAGACCTGCCATGCTCAATTACATTAAAACCGACAGCTTGGTTTTTCCCCTGTTCCATATACCTGAAATCGGTAATGAACAGCGCTGCTTTTTCACTAATCAGCACAGCCCCGGCCGTTCCGGTGAATCCGCTGATATACCGTCTGTTGACAGGGCTTGTGATGAACAGGGCATCAATGCCTGCTTTGCTGAAT
>Ga0153921_1001350_pt1 | contig 11161 bp, 14 predicted proteins | sample TSNJ005MetaG_FD_104691 | JGI IMG/M metagenome (GOLD analysis project Ga0153921, IMG submission 104691) | Attine ant fungus gardens microbial communities from New Jersey, USA - TSNJ005 MetaG | ecosystem: Host-associated > Fungi > Mycelium > Unclassified | place: USA: New Jersey, Brendon T. Byrne... | reverse complement strand
GTGCTGAAATTCCCTGGGAAGTATTGGGTAAGGTAACGAATCGGATTGTCAATGAGGTCAAAGGGGTGAATCGGGTGCTGTATGATTGCACCGGGAAACCTCCGGCGACGATTGAGTTTGAGTGATGTACAGCGCATTGAGAGCCCATTGTTTATGCGGGTTTCAAGCAAATTTGTTTAAGCGTTGGCAACGATTTGGCAACATTTCGGGAATCACTCACTAGATAAAATACTTTAAAAGCATAGAAAAACCTTACTGATTTTCAGAAATGAAAATTCGGTAAGGTTTTTTTGTGCTTATTTTTTCTTATCCGACTTGTTTTTCAGTTCATTCACCAAATAATCACTTAACTCTTGTGAGGGAACTTTTGCCCAGTGCTTTGAGGTATCTGATTGGGGATAATTATACCGCCATTGGTCGTAATCCCCTTTGGTGATCTCCCCGCTTTCCAGTTTAGCGGCTTGCTGTTGCCATGCGTAAAACATATCGAACATAGAAGCATAGGCTGTCCCAGTAGATTTATCTAGCCGTAGACAGATTTCACCGTCAATCTCACCTATTTTTAGACCATACATATCTTCCAGTGTAAAGAGGGTATGCATTAGACCGGTATATGTGTCAATATCCGGGACAGTGAGAGCATGAGGACTGACATCAAAGATATGTGCCATTTCCTTTACAAGGTCGCTTTTCGGTACTCTGGCTTCCGCTTCATATTGTGCCATACGAACATCAGAGGTTTTTCCGAGAAATCCGAGCATTTCACCCAGTTGTTTCTGCTTTAAACCTTTTCTGGTACGAAAGAACTTGATACGCTTGCCAATTGCCATAATAAAACCTCCGTTTATACTTTGTTGATTTAGTCCGTTATGCCAGTTCGATTCCGCTGTGCTTCATTGCTTCATCTCACTGCGGCTGAACGCCGTATGCAGCTAATAAAAACCTGTTCATTGTGTGCAAGCACTCATGTCCAGTTATTATCATCTGCGCATGACTAAACAGTTAAACAAATTTGTTGAACCTAGTATAGCATGTGTAAATAGAAATAGCAAGAATAACTTAAATAAAAAAGGTTAAGATTTTCTTGCAAACCACTTGACTTAACGGAATTTATTTAGTATTATATGAATTGAACTTAAACAAAAACAGTTAAGCAAAAGTGAATGACCGTCTAAACAGTTACGATTCCGGGGAAACAGGCCATGACCATTAGAGAGCCTGTCAAGGAAAGGAATACGGCACAGCGCCACGAAAGGTTGCCTGCTGGAACTGTGAGGGCAGAGCGGCAATCAAAGATTGAGAAAGGAGAGAATGCCTATATGACAGAAAAATCATTTATGACGGTAGATGAAGTAGCTACGGAATTACGAGTATCAAAGTCCAAAGCCTATCAGATTGTACGGGAATTAAATGTGGAATTGCAGAAACAAGGCTATTTAACGGTGATGGGACGTGTGAATACAACGTTTTTTCACAAGAAAGTATGTTACAGCGAATAAAAAGGAGGACGAAAGAAATGGCAGTTTACAAAGATAGTGCCACAGGAACATGGCGGGTATTATATCGCTTTACCAATTGGAAAGGGGAGCGAAAACAGACACAGAAACGAGGGTTTGCTACAAAACGGGAAGCCCAGGCGTGGGAACATGAAGCAATGCTCAAGCAGGGTGCAAAGTTGGATATGGTATTTGACAGTTTCTTTGAGGTTTATGAAGCCGATAAGAAGCAGCGGGTGAAAGAAAGCACTTGGGAATCTAAAAGTCACGTAGTACGGACAAAGATTTTGCCGTATTTCGGAAGCCGGAAGATAGCAGAAATAGAAGCAAAGGATGTGATTGCCTGGCAGAACGAATTATTGGCGTACCGGGATAAAAAGGGAAAGCCGTATTCAGCCGATTATCTGAAAACGATTCACGCACAGCTTACGGCGATTTTCAATCATGCCGTGAACTTTTATAATCTACCTTACAATCCGGCACGGCGAGCCGGAACGATATGTACGGAAATCCCAAGGGAAATGGATTTCTGGACGAAAGACGAGTATTTAAAGTTTGCCGAAGCCATGATGGATAAGCCACGTTCCTACTATGCTTTTGAAATGCTTTACTGGTGTGGGATTCGCTCTGGTGAACTATTAGCCCTTACTCCTGCTGATTTTGATTATGAGAAACAGACGGTGACGATTAGCAAGACGTTTCATCGTTCTAAAGGCAGGAACATCATTACAAGTCCTAAAACGGCAAAGAGTAACCGAATCGTCAAGATGCCACCATTTCTATGTGAGGAAATACAGGAATATATTCATTTGCTTTACAACATCAAGCCAACGGAGCGATTGTTTACGGTCACTAAATCATATCTTATCCATGAGATGGATAGAGGGGCAAAACAGGCAGGCGTAAAGCGGATTAGGGTACACGATATCCGGCATAGTCATGTATCATTACTGATTAACATGGGCTTTTCGGTGTTAGCGATAGGCAGCCGGGTCGGACACGAGGCCGAAAAAATCACGTATCGTTATGCTCACCTATTTCCCACGGTGCAGACAGAAATGGCTGAAAAATTGGAGATGGAACGAATGACAAAGGAGGATACAGATGGAAAGGGTGCTTGATTATAAAGGGAGATGGAGAAGCCACACAGTGGCGTTTCGTGTATCTGACAAGGAAGCGAAGCTGTTGAATGATTTAGTGGCGTTGTCCGGTTTGACAAAGCAGGATTATATTATCAGGCGGCTGTTATGCCGGGATGTGATAGTACAAGGAAATCCGAGAGTGTACAAGGCTTTGAAAAATCAGATGGCAGATATCTATGAGGAATTGCAACGCTTGGAAGTATGCAGCGGTAATAATGACGAATTGCTCTATACTTTGCAGGTTATTGCAATCACTTTAGACGGATTGAAAGGAGATGAATGATGGCGAATAAGAAAACGACTGCTCCGGTATCATCTGTTGGCGCAGATGGGGAACAGCCGATTTGTAAAAATACTAATCAGATTATAGCAAATCCGCAGCAACAAATCAACGTGCAAGCCGCAAAAAGCCCGGAGAAATCCGGGCAGGGCGGGCTTGATACCATATCTATGATAGAACTGTATGATACGGTTTATCCACCGAGGACACCTATTGTAGATGGATTTTTATATGGCGGAACTTACCTCTTTGTCGGTGCGCCAAAGGTGGGAAAGTCGTTCTTCATGGCACAACTCGCCTACCATGTGGCACAGGGGCTGCCATTGTGGGAGTACCCGGTTCATCAAGGTACGGTGCTTTATCTGGCACTGGAAGATGATTATGCAAGGCTTCAGCGGCGATTATCCCGGATGTTTGGCGTAGAGGGGAGCGATAAACTGCATTTTGCAACACAGGCTAAAGCGCTGAACGAGGGGCTGGAACAGCAGCTAGAGGAGTTTGTACAGGAACACCCGGACGCAAGGCTGATTATTATTGATACACTTCAAAAAGTACGGGAAGCAGGTGGAGACAGGAGCAGCTACTCTAATGACTATGAAATTGTCACAAAGCTGAAAGTCTTTGGCGATAAACATGGTATCTGCCTGTTAGTGGTTCACCATACCCGTAAGTTAGAATCTGAAGATAGCTTTGATATGATTTCCGGTACAAATGGTTTGTTAGGTGCGGCGGATGGCGCTTTCATCATGCAGAAGAAAAAGCGCACCGCTAATACCGCAATTATGGATATTGTCGGACGTGACCAACAGGATCAGGAGTTAACCGTTGACTTTGACCGGGAGCGGTGTGTCTGGACGCTGACAAAGGCAGAAACAGAACTCTGGAAAGTGCCGCCAGACCCACTATTAGAAGCAGTAGCGGCACTGCTTACGGCAGATATGCCAAAGTGGAGCGGAAGCCCCTCTGAATTACTTGAAAGACTACCGCAACTGGATATGCCGGCGAATGCATTGACAAGGCGGCTGAATGTCAGTGCAGAACAGCTTTATAACGATTACAATATCCGTTATGAGAGCAAGCGTACCCATAGCGGACGATTGGCGATTCTGGAACGAATAGACAAATAAGCGTGACGATATGTGACGGTTGTGACGGTATTTTTGGGTGTAGTCCCGATAGTGAAAATATCGTCACTATCGACACAACCGTCACGGAAAGGATAGATTGAATGAAGAATGTACAAGTACCCTATGAACTGTTTGCAGCACTTTTGCGATATCATCTGATGTCAGATGGTGACTATGCAGACGAAATTTGTAAAGGGCTAGAGCAAAAGTTAGATGCAATGGTGCGCCATGAACTTTATGCAAAATACAAAACCGCACCGACCGCAGAAGAACAGGAAACTGCCCGGAAAGAGTATCTGGATAGGAAAGGAGTACCAGACAGCTTCCGATGGAATGTTTCACGTTGACGGCAATAGACAGGGGCGTGTCACGCTCCTGTAAATATCATACAAGAAAGAATGGAGAAATTTGATGATTATACAACCAGAATGGGGAACCCGGAATGTGAACAAATATTTTTACGAAAGTGAAGCCCGGAGGATTGAGATACTCAATGAGATTTTCGGAGACGTGAAATTGAGCCGGGCTGAAATGCAGACATTGGTATGGTTGGCAGGAGGGGAAGAAAGTACCGTGAAGAACGTAGTTTCCGCTATCCGCAAGGTGACAGCAAAATAGCCCAAACTGCTGTCACAGCCATAGCCCCCGGCAGGGCGCAAGGGCGCTTTTGATACGTAGTGTCAAAAGTGCTTTTGTGTTACTTTTGGAAAAAGTAACAAAACCTGCACCGTGTCCGGTGCAGAAGAGATAAGGAGGAATGTCAACTGAAAAGAACGATTAGCGGAATGATGGGTAAGGGTTCGGTGAATCACAATACCCGGACCTTTAGCGCTAAAAATGTAGATGAAGAACGGAGTAAAGACAATGTGCAATTCTATCATACAGATATAAAAGAAGTCTACCATCAAATTTTCGATGAAGCCTTAGAGCGTTATAATGAAAAGCAGGACAGGAATGATCGGAAGATTGAAAATTACTATGAGAAGATACGCCGTGGAAAGCAGGAAAAGCTATTTCACGAAGTGATTTTCCAGATAGGGAATAAAGATGATATGAATGCCCGGGGTGACGATGGGAAACTGGCAAAGGAAATCTTGTTTGAATTTATGGAACAATTTCAAGATAGGAATCCGAATCTGCGTGTGTTTTCAGCGCATTTGCACATGGATGAAGAAACTCCCCATTTGCACATTGACTTTGTCCCCTTTATCCGAAATAGCAAGCGTGGACTTGATACCAGAGTCTCTCTTAAAGGAGCGTTGAAGGAGCAGGGATTCAAAGGCGGCACCAGAGGGGCAACGGAATGGAATCAATGGATAGAGTCGGAGAAGCGGGCATTATCGAAGGTTATGGAACGGCATGGTGTGCAGTGGAAGCAGTTAGGTACGCATAATAAGCATCTTTCGGTTCTGGACTTTGAGAAGCAGGAGCGGCAGAGAGAAGTTGCAGAATTGGCACTTACAAGCGATCTGCTGAAAGAACAGATGGGAATCCTGTCGGCTGATAAAGATAAACTGCTATCTGATAATCAGGAATTAAAACGGCAGCAGGATAAGTTACAGCGGGAATTTGAAAAGATGGTTGATTCTAAGGCTGTTATAGAGCAGAATATCCATGCTTATGATGAAGATGATAAATGGCAGCTACCAGAGCCGGGAATTTTTATGAATGCAAATAGTTATCGAGAGAAAAAGGCATTGCCGCTTGTGCAGAAGTTGAAACAGGTGATTAAGAATCTGATAATAAAGTGCGTCAATCTTATGCAGGAAATGAATCGGTTAACGGATAGGGCAATGCGGCAGGAGACGCAGATTAGTCGGCTGACGGATAGAGTTATGATACAGAAAGATACTATCGATAAATTACAGGAAAAAGGTACTGATTTAGAGCGGATTGAGCGTTATATGGGAAGAGAAAAGGTTCAGACGATTATCCGTCAGGTCAAGGATGTAGAACAGCTAGAAAAGGCAAATAAGCGTTCTAATAGGTCACCGGGATTAAGCCGATGAATAATTAATGGCGGTAAATAAATACTTGATTTATTGGCGGTAATAAATTATAATTTAGATGTTGGCAAAGAGAGGGGGTGAGCATGCCCGATAAGAAAAGGGGACGTCCAGTAACCGAGAAACCGAAAAGTGTTCGTGTTGATGTTCGACTTACAGAAGAAGAACTACAGATGTTGGACAAGTATTGTAATAAAAAAGGTATATCTCGTCCACAAGGGTTACGTGACGGTATTAAAGTCCTCAATAACAAATAATGGGAAGCGGTGCGCTTGTTGGCAAACTTACTACACCACTTCCCCGCCAACATATGCCCGAAAGCAGATGCAGCGTAAATATTATAACATGCGCTGCATGAATCTTTCAAGTGTTATGCGATTTTTTGAAAGGAAGATGTGACTATGAGCGTAAATAAAGAATATGCCCTTTTTATTGATGAATTGTTGAGCCGGGCAGTGGAAGAGTTTAAATCATCAGATGAATATAATCTGCAGAAAGAAAAGCTAGATACAATGGAGCGAGACTGTGACACGATGTTAAGCAAAACGGAGAAAGATTTTGCTGTTGAATGTTTTGAACTTATCCTAGAGGTTGATTCCAAAGAAGAGCAGTATGTGTATCGTAAGGGCTTACAGGATTGTGTGTTTATATTAAAGAATCTGGGGGGTGTTGACGTGAACTATACATCTGAAATATTTAACAGGCTCAATATTCAACATATCAGGGAGTTTCTGCTGTACGGCGTAGAATGCTGTGACATCAGTGATAAGACCTATGAAGATAGGATTGAAGAGTTACAAAAAGCAGCTATTGAGCGTGTGGAGAGTGGATTTTCCGATAGGAGAGAAAGAGAGGCTGTGGTAAGTGAGATTTTCAATTATGTTGATGCAGTTGAATCTGTGTATATGGAAATAGGGATGAAATGTGGTGCAGCACTTGCTGCTCAGTTTCTAAATGGCAACAAGGTGAAATAATGGTCGGACCTGTTCTCAGAGGAGCTCGGGGTGTGGTGGCAGGTATTTGAAGTATCTGTCACCATGTTTTGATTGACACATAATAAGGGAAATGGTAAATTTAAGGTAATAGCACTTGGTTAAACAGAGTGCTAATTTCTCGAAATAGGATACTAGTAGAAAAATATGGTAAAACCATATTTGGAAGACTTCTATCAGTCTATTGAATATAGAAATAATACTATTATTGAGGTGATTTGATGAAAGAGTTGTGGGAGGTTATAGGTGAATTCGTAAATGCTAATAATATTGCACTTTTGTCAGTTGGGGTGACTGTATTAATTTTTGTTTTTAGTAGACGAGCAGAGTTAAAATATAAGAAACATGATGATAAAAAACATCAGTATTTAAAATTAATATCACTTTTGGAAGAGATATTCATGAGTTATAAGAAAGACAAAAAAGGAAATCTTATAATTACTGATAATTTAAAAAAGCGATTTTTTGATGTGGGTGCATCTCTTTTAATGTATGGGTCAAAAAAATTATACCGGCAGTATCTTTTTTATCGGGAATTTGCAACTAATCCACTAGTATTACAATCTAAGTATTATGAAGAGAATCTCATTATATATATTATGGCGGATATTTTAGTTACTATGCGTAAAGAGGTGGGGTTAAGTGTTTTTAATACTTTAGAAGCAAATGAAGCACTTGGATTTTTTGTTAACGATATTACTGGCAATCCTATAGCAAAAGAAAAGGCATATAAAGCAAAGTTTAAAATAAGAATGATAAAATTTGAATTAGGAATGATTAATCGTACAAAATTTATTTTTGTTAAGTACATTTTTTATAGAGTTATGAAGCCTATATTTGCATGTGTTTTTATTATATTAAAATATATACTTATAGTACCATTTGGTAGATTACTGATTAAGATCTTTCCAAGTCTTGCAGAATAGACTAGAAGCCAAAACAATGTTAGTAATAAGTAGTATAAATATTTATTGAATTTAAAGGAGTTATATATGTGGATGATTTAGGTATAGAGGTCTCTAAACCGTCAGATTGGCCTGCAAATCAAAAAGAATGTGCTTTGGAAAATATATACGATAGTGTAGTCAAATTCATTGATAACCCAGGACATGAAACAAAAGAAATTCTTGTATCATTAATTAGTGATTATGATTTGAATCAGCGGTCATATTTAGGATTTCATCGAACGACAGATTATGAAGTTGCAATGATTAATGCTTTATATATGCATGCGGGTATGATAAATCTGAATACCTTAAAAGTATATTTATATGAAATCGTTGGAGACGCTACCAGAAAGCAAAAGATGATTTCGCAAATGGTAGAGGATTATTCACAATCGTTTGAAATCGATCAATATCAGTATCTTATGCCTTCATTAAAGCTTTATCATGTTGCATATCAGCATTTTACGGTTTTGAAAAATAGAAATTTAGCGGATCAGATTATTGATGTTGTAAATCAAGTATTGCTGATGAATACGTCAGAAGAAACTGTTTTCAATCTTACTCATGCTTATGTTACAATGCTAAATGATATAAGTTATTTCCGAAGTAAAAAAAGAACTGGTATATGGGCATTCTCACGAGAGAATTTGTCAAAACTATTCAGTTTAGAAGCAAAATTAGTAAAGATGAATAATGAGTCTGCAACAGTAAGACCTTTAAAAGGGGTCTTAATGACAACTATCAGCAATTATATTTTAAAGTCAAGAAACGACTATAACGCTGATTACATATGTAAATATATTTCAAAAGAAGTTGCTGAAAGCAGTACACAAAATCGTGAGATTTGGATGCAGAAAATCAAATATCTAAATGATAAACGCGAATTAAAAGTTATGCCAGAGCTATTTGCAAACAAGCAATGGTTAGATTACAATTGGGCAAAAAATATAAATTTCACCCCGACAAGAGAGTATTATGTTTCATCATTTAGCAAAACAATAAAAAATGATGATATGTAGATATGGTCAGTGTGTATATGGTTATAAAGACGAGAGAATTGCAGAGCTACTTGCGCCAATTTGGTTGAGAAAGGGAAGAGATAACAAAAAGATGCCCTTCTTCTCTCAAGTAGTCGCATATGACGTAATATATGATGCGCAAGAGGCAAAACAAGAAATTAATTATTTGTGTAGCATCATAGATAGGTTTGAACTGAAACTGGAGGAAAAGAAAATATTTTTAGAGGAAATATTACAATATTGGATTCTATCGGTGAAAGATAAAAAATGGGAGTATGAGCGAGAACGTAGATATGTTTTGTTTTTGTATGATGATTACGAATATACTGAATTGGAAAGAGACGATCATCGTTTTTTAAAATTAAAGACGTCATTATTTATCTTGCCAGACTTTATCTTGGGAGATAATCCTAGTAAACAATACTTGAAAATCATGATAGATAATAAAAGAGAAGCTATTTCAACAAAGGATTATATGTTTTGCGAAAACTGTTTTTCTCGAAACTTTGATGCTGTTTATGATAAACAGAGTGTCTGCCCGATATGTGAATCAGATAATTTTTATAAAGTAGACGTTTGAGGGAATGGTTGAGATAGGGTATAAGGAGAGACTATGAAAAGGACTGGGTTATTAGAAACTGTAATAAACTATTATTTGAAATCTGCTGATTTCAACGGTTTGCCTATTTATCAAATAGAAAATTATGATGTAAATGAGATGGTAAATTTAATCGAAGATGGATTTATTGAAGCCATTTCAGAAAAGGATGTGTTAAACCCACATATAAGAGGATTTGATTTGAACTTATCTGTAGAACATCAGATAAAGAATGCTCAATTTATTGACAGCCATACTTGTTTTTATCCAACTGAAAAGGCTTTAAAGGGGGTGGAGATTAATTACCAAAAACCCTACACGGCACTTTTACAAGGTGGTAAAGAGCAATTTGATATAGTTTTTTTTGATATAGAAATTCTTGAGAGGTATATTAATAATCCTAAATTTATTGTAATGGATAATGGCTATAGAGGTAAAATATGTATTAGGGACGAATACTACAATGTAGATGTAGATGGTGAATATATTAAGGACTATGGAATGGCATATATAGATGGAGAAACGTTAAATAGAGCAATTGCAGTATTTGTAATTGATTTAACAAAGTTATCTCCAAAGATTCAGATGATGTGGAAAGGGTTTGAATTAGAAAACCAGAGTAAGTGTAAAGTAAATGAAGGGTTTATCAAAAATCTGCTCCAAGGAGAGTGGGTTACGGATTATTGGATTTTCCATGCACTCTTAGAAGAAATGAACGTAATTAATAAGCAATGTGAAGCAGTTGAAATACCTAAATTATTTTCGCATACGTATGGGACATTTTATGCAGATATGCCGGAAGGATACAGAAATATATTGCTACCAACACTTAAAAATTATTATGATTTTGTACTAGTTTTAGAGAAATTGGTTGTTCATAATATATCTATAAAAACTTTTCAAAAAGACTCTTTACTTATCAAGGGAATTGCCAGAAGAGATGATCGAGGGAATGTTAAAGGAAGCATAGCAATGTTAAAAGAATGGATTGATAGTAATATTAAGACTAATTATGATGTGGAAAAAGCAATAGTTAACCCGTTAAAGAATATAAGAAAAATTCGGCAGGTACCAGCTCACGAATTGACCAATAATTCTTATGATATAGAAGTCTATGAAAAGCAGAAAAAACTAATGATTGATACATACGGAGCATTAAGAGCTATCAGGATTATGCTTATGAACCATCCATTAGCAAAAAATATAGAGGTGCCAGACTATCTACTTGAGTCAAAGCATATTGTGTTTTATTAATAGTTGTGAGATTATATCTCTATTAAATCTATGCATTAGAGATAAAAACAAATGTGTGGCAACATTTTGGCAACAAAAAATCAGTAAGTCAGAATAACCTATGTAATAGAAGTAAAAAACGGCATAAAAACTCAATAAAACTAAACAAATGTGTTTAATAACACGAGTGGACAGGCCGAGTTTGAGTAGTACGAAATCACACGGATTATTTTAGATGGCAGATATTTATTTTGAGTATCTGCCATTACTCGTATTATTTGTATTTAGTCGAATTGAGATTCTTTTTTGTTGCCAACTAAG
>Ga0153921_1001349_pt1 | contig 11162 bp, 4 predicted proteins | sample TSNJ005MetaG_FD_104691 | JGI IMG/M metagenome (GOLD analysis project Ga0153921, IMG submission 104691) | Attine ant fungus gardens microbial communities from New Jersey, USA - TSNJ005 MetaG | ecosystem: Host-associated > Fungi > Mycelium > Unclassified | place: USA: New Jersey, Brendon T. Byrne... | reverse complement strand
CAGTGGCGATATCCTTCATCATCTCGCCGTCCAGGAGCCGGTGAAACACCTCCCGCTCCCTCGGATAAAGCTTTAGGACACAACAAGGCATATCGGCCCGCGGCACAGGTTGCTCCGCGTGTGGGACAGATTCATCCCGGCCATGTAATTCCGGTTTCGTTTGATCTCCGGGCTTAACCGTTTGCTTTAATTTGTCAATCCATTTCATTCCATCCCTCCTTTGGCTTATGAATAGGATGCAAGAATATATCAAAAAACGCAATTAGTTAATTTTGTGGGTAGGGCGCGGCATCCCCCTTATACAAGGGTGTTTGAATGCCCCTTATATAAGGGAGATACTTTCTGAAAGCCTTTATTTGCGCGGTATTTACTGAATGGCACCGCCATTCTCATTCGTCATCGCAAAGATAACTAATAATTCCGTCCGGCTATTTATATTGAGCTTTCTATACAGCGTACCGCAGTAACCGTGGACTGTAGACTCCGTAATACCCAGTTCGGCTGAAATCTGTCTTAGTGTGCGCCCGGTCAGCAGCAGGGCGCACACCTCCTTCTCGCGGGGCGACAGGCCAAGGCCCTCAAACCTGCCGCCTTTCTTTATCTGCTTGGTAATGACGGTCATGTCGACGCGCCTGTATTCGTCCATCCATTCGTTGAAGAACACATGCTGGTAAAAGACCGGCGAAGCGAGTATACAGACGACCATGAGCACAATAGAGACAAAAAACGCGATATACATGGCGTATTCCGGTATACTTGCGGATATGGTCTGTGAGACTGTGTTAAACAGCGCCATCAGGATGCAAAAGCAGAATATATTCCTTCTGAAAAGCGAAACGCTGGAGTATTTCTTCAATAACCCGCCGCCGAGGTAAAAGAGCGAGATATTGCCCATCCCGCGTGCGAGACCGTATAAAAACGCCCCCCAAAGAACGGCCGCCCCGTTCGGCGCCATCATAAGTCCAAGCCCGATTACGGAAAATCCCAGGAATAGATTCCAGGTGTGCCAGATGCTCCTGTGGAAAACGATCTGAATCACAACAGCAAATACGACCGCCGTTATATTGCCCGCGCCAAACAACAAATGACCGCCGTGCCCAGGTCTTACGATGGACAGCAGTCCGCAGTCGCCAAGCATGACGATAATGCAAAAGACCGTCACACAGATTAAGAAACTGTGAGCCGAAAGCGGTATCCGCGGCGCGTTCTTTTTCCCGTTATCATCCAGCAGGCAATCCGATAGCTTAAAACGGCAGATACAAACCGCCGCGCCCAGTACCAGAGCGACTAGCATGATGCTTTTTACAATTTCGTTTATGCTTCCGTTTTGATACAAAAATACGTCCAACCCGATATTAAGGGCGATCATTACAATTCCGATAAAGCGTTCGGCGTTCCTTAAAACAAAAACGTAAGCATAAAACGCGCAGACGCCGCATCCCCCCAGGCCAGCCCAATAGCACACGGCAAAGAAAAGCCAGAGCTGTCCTTGCGGCAGTAACATGCACGCGAGCGTACCGGCCAGGAGGCATACCGGCCAGATGATTACATATTTGTTCAAACAGCGGACAGACGACAGCACTGTCAGCAGAGCGGCCGCCTCCGTAACCCCGAACAAAAGCGCGAACAGGCTGATCCCCAACGGCGTTATATCATAGTGAAAAAAGCCTCCCGACACATTGTTGATCACCATGATGATCGGGAAAGCCAGAAAATAATGCCAATATTCCGGGCGTATGTTTTTCACGTTGAGCTCGTCCCGCCCATTCCACAGGCGGGCAATCGACGCAAACAGCTTCTTGATCATTTTATGCGCCTCCTTTACGGTTCTTTTTTCCGGTTATTCATCGTCCCCTCTCTTATCAAACCCGTCCCGCTCCGAGGTGGCAAGCATGGAGTCAAGCAGCGCGAACTCAAGGCGGAGCAAATCCTCTTTATCCCGTTTCTCGCCGCCGATTTCAAGTGTGACGCCGCTCCGGCCATTGCCTTCGTCCGTGACGGTAAAACGGAGCTCCCATTCGAAAGCGTACATCGTGATAAGAAAATGAATCTTGCCATGGGGAGTATCGGAGTAAGTCAGTCTGCCCTTTTGCAGCTCCACGATATCATTGACCGCGTTAAGAACCGTCCGCACTGGGTGGAAATAAATCTTTTTGTTCATCAAGCTGGTTCACCACCTCTCCTTGTCTGTCTGATTATAAACATTGTACTTCCTGGAAACAAAAAAAGGCAGGTATAATTTTGTCACAAAACTATCACCCATGCATTTTTCCTCTCTGAAAATAAAAATAACGCGCCGGATTCCCCAGCGCGGTACGATATAGATATTTTATTCCTTTTTCTCTCCGAATGTTTCCATCCACGCGGCTATGTTACGCCGGTTTCCCACGGGCAGCTTTTTGAGCAGGTTCCGCACGTGTATCCTGACCGTGCCTTCCGACAAAAACAGCTCGGCGGCAATCTCCGCGTTGGTCATGCCCCTGCATAAGCACCGCAGCATATCAGTCTCCCTGCGGGTCAGCCCGTACTCCCTGACAATGGCGGCAAGGACCGGGTCGGAACCGCTCTTGCGGATTACTTTATCACGGATGCTGTTTAATTGCTGGTCGACGTCGTCGGTGTTCATATGGAGCCTGCGGGAAATATCGCGCCGTGTTTCTCCCTCGATCAGCAGCAGGGCCACATCCCTTTCCTCCGGCGTGAGCAAATCGTCCTTTTCACCTGGCGCCGGATTCAGCTCACCGTTTTGAACCAATGCCACCTGCTCTTTGATTTCCGACATATAGAGCTTTGCAAATTCCTGCGACCAGTCTGCGTTGAATAAATACAGCGAGAAGGCGGGGGACAGCAGGAGGAATACGATAAACAACCCGGCGGATACGGTTACGGCAACGGTATGCGTCAGCGCTGTGTGTATCAGTATGTCCGGCACAACAAAAACCGTGCCTATCGTCAGTATACAGATGAGCGACACGATCTGGTGCTTTCGAAAATCACAAAACTTATTGATTACGCAGGCTAAAAGATAGAATCCCGCAAAAAGACCGATTTCTTTCAGTATGGCAAAAATATACGCAATATTAAGCATCTGGGCGAAACCCATTACATAACACATGATGGCTGAGATAAAGAACAAATTGCACATGATCCAGACGCTTCGCCGAAAAGCCAGATGTACGATTATGCATAACAATGCCGGCGCAAACGCGAGGACATTCCTAAGCGGTGGGGAGAGCTGAATATGAAATTCCGGAACGTAAAAACCCAAAATCCTGATTATGAAATAGGAGAGAAGAATGAACAGTGCCAGCCAGATGCTCGGATCAAACCCCTGGAAGGATCTGTTGCTGATCTCTGTAAAATCAGAACCCCTGGTTTTATACATACAGACCGAAATACCGATGACAAGAATTGTGATAAGGCCGGTTCTGACAAACAAATACTGCCGGATAAACTCGGCGTTAGTATTCACAATGCCAATGAATAGAGCTGTAAACACGCAGCCAAAAAAACGCTCCGCATTATTGAGCACAAACATAAAGGAAAGATCACTGGTGGCCATGCAGCATCCGATACCTGCCATAAAAACAATGGTGCATATAAAAGCGGGGTAACCGTCCGGCGGCAGAAAAAACCACGGAATGAACCCAGTCAAAGTTAATATAGAAGATATTTTTGAGACAATATGTATGTTCTCAACACTTTTGATAATAAACATTACGGTTGCGCCGACCGCAAACGATATAAATGAAACCGTAATCGTCGGCAATCCAAAGACCCGAAAATAGCTCGTCAACAGGCTGCCCTGCGTGTTGACGAATATCAACGCCATCGGGAAGGCAACAATATAATGCAAATAGCCCTTCCGTATATTGCTGAGCCTTAAAACCTCCTGTGCGCTCCAAAGGGTGCGCAGCGAAGAAAGCAGCTTTTGTATGTAGTTTGGTTTTTTGATTTTCCGGCCGGAAGCCGGTATATTTTCGACGCTCATTTGCGTTTAATATCCTTTCCCGAGCCTTGGTTTTTTCCCGGCCATTTTAACCTTTCGGCGTCTGTCAGCAGGCTTTTATATGTACTTATTATATACGATTGATCGCATAATAGCAAGATTTGTATGTTTTGATACTCGCCATTATTAATCAAGCAATGAAAAATTCGTCCGCTGTCGCTTGTCCCTTCCGGGACACGCCGGCTAACGTATTTATGCCACTGGATATTCAGTTTTCAAAGAGCAGCAGGGGAGAAATGGAAAAACCCCCTCACTCTCTTAACACGCCGAGTGAGGGGGTTGAGCGGATAAAATTTCTACTTTTCCATAAGTTTTTTCAGTTTGCCCAGTATTTTGTGGCGTCTGTCATTGATCGTTTTTTGGGGTATGCCGCTCAATTTGGAATACTCCCGCTCACTCATACCCCACCGTCAGCGCCGACTTCGTACCCGTCGATTGTCGCGTTGACCGCCAGCTTGCCGTCCGCGTAGAAGTAGTACCACTTGCCGCTGATCTCTACCCACTTGCCGGCCATCATGATGCCTTTATCATCGAACCAGTATTTATCGCCGTCGGTTATATTCAGCCAGCCGGTGACGGCCTTGCCGTAAGTGTTGATATATTGCCACTGCCCGGCATCGTTCTGCACCCAACCACGCGCCGTACCCTCGTCAATCACAAGCTCCACAAACCGGCGCAGGATGGTCGCGGCCTCCGCCCACGTCGCGTTGCCCTGCGGGTCGAACAGGTTGCTATTTTTACCGCTCATAATGCCCGCCTGCTGGATGGCTCTCACCGCGTCTGCCGCCCAGGAGCTTATTTTCGCGTCATCCGCGAAGGTGACGGCCTGCCGTGATACGGGCAGGGTATAGCTGGTGGCTTTCGCATAATTCACCATCATCACCGCCATCTGTTCGCGGGTGATAACCGAGTCGGGCGCAAATTTGCCGTTGCCGATACCCGTCACGATCTGGTTTTGCACCGCCCATTCGATGTAGGGCATGGCCGGATTGGTGGCCGGCACATCGGTGAAACTGCTGGTTTTGTAGCCGCTCACGTCTGCGCCGGAGAGTTTTCCAAGCGCCGTCAGGAAGGTTGCGCGGGTGATCGCCGTGTTGGGAGAGAAGGTTGTCGTGCTTGTGCCCGTGATTAGTCCACGGCTGGAGACAAAATCAATATCATTCTTCGCCCAATGACCTGTCGTGTCGGTGAAGGACGGAGCGGGCGTCTTGTAGCCCACACCGTAGACAGAGTTGCTGTCGCCGCTCCAGATCACCCAGCCGTTGTCGTAGCTGGATTTGTCGATCCACTGCACTTTATCGTCCACAACCTTGACGATGAACAGGCTGCCGGTTTTTTCGTCGCTGACCGCAGTATATTTGATACCGCGTGTGATTGTTCCTTTGCCATAGCTGGTGATGAATTTGCCGTTGCCGTCTTTAGCGGTGAAGTCGAACACTGGGCGGTTTCCGATGGCGGCCTTTGCCGTATCGGAAAGTTTGGTTACAGGTGTCGCGGTGAAGGTTATGCCGTTCTTCGCCTGTGTGTTCAGTTCCTTTACCGCCGCGCTGTCCAGCGTGAAGCGGAAGATAGAGCTGTTGATGCTCATTCCCGCGCCAGCCGTGTTGAGCCTGTCGAGCGCCGTCTGGTCCACCTTTGCGGTCATGGTCTTAACGCCGTTTGCGGTCGTGACCTTGATCTCAATCACGATACCGTCCGCTTCCTTGCCAAGCCGTTTGGCCTCGGTCTGCGCTTTTTCGATGGCGTCCTTCATCATCGCGTCGGTGACTGTGAAGGTGAGATTGTCGTTTGCGTCTACCGTGCCGGTAATGCTGATAGTGGCAGTCGTGGGCATGTCGGGTTGTTTGCCAACAGATACCGTGTAGCTTGGGGGCGGGGTATAGTCACCGCCACCGCCATTGCCGCCACCGCCGCTACCACCGTTGTCGTTATAGCTCCAGTTGGCTGTAACGGTTACATTCTTCGCCGGCATGGTGAAGGTTGTCGTCGCGCTGTTTGAGTTGGCGAAGGTCACACCGTCCGATGAAGTCCAGCCGGTGAATGTGTAATTGCTGCGGCTGCCCGCGTAAATGGTGACGGTCGAGTTCGTTGCATAACTGCCCGAACCGGTTGTGCTTGCGTAGCTGCCGTTCACCGCGACGGTATAGGTAGTCGCCGCCGCATTCACCGTCAGCGCGTTTGTCTGCGCCGTATGGCTGTTGCAGGTCAGCGTGAGGGTCTTGACATTGTGCGCCGCGACCGTCAGAGTATCACCCTGCGTCGCCGCTCCGCCGCCTGTGTAGTTCACGGTTATGCCCCTTACTCCGAAATTGGCATAGGTGACATCCTCTGTGTTGGAATCACTCAGCGAAAGTGTGACTTCAAGGCCGGACAGGTTGAGCGTTTCGCCTGCCGTATAGGTCAGCTTGGTCGGCTGAGTCTTGATCGCTATGCCGGTTACGGTGACGCCGGTTGAGGTTCCGGTAGCAGTACATACAGCGTTCACCGCCGCGTTTACGGTTGTTGAATAGGTCGCGTTTGTACCGGTTGCGGTTCCGCTCCATGCGTAGGAGTAGCTTGACGCGCCAGCGCCGGTAGCGATGACCGTCAGCGATTTGCCGCCGAGAACGACTGCACCGTTTGTTACGGGGCTTCCGTTATAGCTCGCGCTGATGGCGCTGCCGCTGGCCGCGCCCGCGTTTACAACAGAGTACGAAACGGTGTAGTAATTCAGCGTCGCGGTGCCGGTCGTGTTGTTGAAGGTGATGGTCGCGCCAGTGTCGGCGGTTCCGTCGTACACGTTATACGTTCCGTTTGCAACATCGCTGAACATTACCGTGCCGTTCGCTCCGCTTCCGGTATATTTTGTTGCTCCGCTCTGCCGCAACGTAAAGGTCTTGCTGTGGCCGCTCCACGCCGCGCCGTCCTTGTTGACGGTAAGGGTGGCGGTGTAGGTTGCCGGAGTCGTGTTCTTATACACCGTCACGCTTTGCGGGCTGTTCGTTACATGGAATGTGCCAAAGTCTGCCACGCTCACGGTGACTGTGCCCTGCGTCGTTACGCTCGCAAGCCCGATTGTCCATGTCGTGCCGGAGCCGGTAAGAGTACCTTTAGTTACCGCGCCGGTTCCGTTTGTGATGGTTATATTGCCTGCTGTCAGGCCCGTCACCGGCTGACTGAAAGTGAGGACGATGCCGGTCGAATCAGCCGTGCCGCTCGTTCCGCCTGTCTGTGCCGCAGTGAAGGTGACGTTGGTTGCCGGCGTACCACCGAATATGGTGATATTAAAATCCTGCATAAAGTCTGATGTTATTAAACCGTTTGGAACTGTGGCCGTGGCTACGACCGTCCCTGCTGTCGTGGCGTTTAGTACGTTGTTCGTGATCGTTGCACCTGTACCTCCCGCGTCTTTAACGCTCCATATCACCGGGGTCTTATTGGTCGCTTCAACCGGATAAGCCGTACCCGTAAGGGTGCGCGGCGTTCCGGCCGTCGCCGAAGTAATTACGTTGCCTATATAGGATACCGGAACCAATACCGTAACGCCCGGTATTGTAACAGCGCCTGAGTTTGTGTATCCGCCGGAACTATAAGAGCATTTTATCGAGTCAGGATATCTCCAAACGGCTGTCGCGCCAATCGGCAGTACCGTCAGGTCGGTGCTTGTGTCCTGAATATAGGTATCGGTCGTCTTCGTTCTCGAGACCATCACGCCGTTAGTGCCTAAGTTAACCCCACCGATCAGCTCGCTGTGGTCAGGGTCACGGTAAAGCACTCCGTAGTTTATGGCGTCAGTGACCGGGTTAATGAAGCTAATGGCGTAACTTCCCTCGCTATTCACTTTGCCTCCGTTCATAATAACATTGCTATACGGCCCACGTATGGCGACTCCGAAGTTGTTGGTGGGATAGAGAGGAGGATTATAAGCGTGCACCTCGCCGCCGTTGATGATAAGGGTATTTCGATATCGGATATCCTGCCCTATGCCTATAGTAGGATAAGTGTCTCTCCCGGATGAAGACTTTATGATTCCTCCGTTGATTATGATAGTACAGGGCGTAAAGTCACCAAACTGATTGACGGTAAGGGCGGACATGGATTCTGAGGAGATTTCACCGTTTTCGATTATGATAGTCAGGCCTGTTAAGTTAACCCCAACGCATGTCGAAATCGTGTCAAGCTTGCCTCCCATCATCACAAAAGTGCCTCTACCGGTAAGGCTCAAAAGGCTGCTGTTTCCGCTGTGCATATTTGCGTGCCACTCCACCGTCACGCCGTAGGGGATATTCAGCGACAGAGCGCCGTATGCGTTTGCCACCTCGCCGGTAACAATAACGGTACTGCCATTTACCGTTGCTGAAAGAGTTTTTGTGCCGGTATAATAAGTAAAATTGTTGACTGCATCCGCTACTGCTTGTGCGGCCGCCGAATTTGCAGTGGCAATCCCCGCGCTTTCCTGCGCCGCGCCAGCGTTGTAGTCGGTGTTTGCCGCTGTGCGGGCGTAGATATAGTAGGTCGTTGACGCGGTGAGGGGGCTAAAAGTCGTACTCGCTTGCCAGCCGCTTGTCGGCGTTGTGCCGCTGGTCGTGCTGATGGCGTATTCAACAGTTTGGCTGCCAGGATTCGTAGGGACAGTCACGGCGTTTACCGTGATGCTGCTTGCCGTGGGAGTTCCGTTCACGGTAGGCGGGCCGCTGACCGCCGCGCCATCGCCCTTTGCCACCGCGCTTGCCATGACTGTGCCGGTTGGCGTGATGGGGCCTGCCGCGCCGGTTACATTGGCCTGCGGGATGCTCGTCGGCAACGTGACCGTTGTTGTACTTGCGTTATAGGTTGTCGGCGTTCCCGTTATGGTTACCGTTACTACGGTGTTGCTTGTTCTCGTTGTCGTTCCTATGCTAAGTCCGGCAGGCAGATTGGAAACCGCGAAATTGCCGCTGTTAATCGTTGCCGCATAGGTGCCGTTGGTAAGTGTGTATGTGATGCTGCCCGATACCGTCTGACCCACCTTTAGGCCAGTAAGCCCTGTGGAAGTGACGGTGATTGAGGGAGTGGACACCGCCGCGACCAGCTTGATGGTGGCGGTTTTTGCTCCTGTCGTCAGCACAGTGCAGGTGGTGTCATTGGCTGAAATATCCGCGGGCGGAGTTGCATCTCCCGTTACGCTCCAATTATATCCTGTGGATTTGGCAAGCGGCACGGTTTCCGCGTTCCCGCTGTTGTTGGTTACAACCAGAGTTTGCCCTGCGTCGAAAAGATTAGCCTTGCCGGTACCGGAGAGCGACAAGCCTTTGCCGGTTGTGCCGCCTTTGGCGTTTACGGTAACGCTGTCTCTTAAGTTAAGGCTCGCGTTGGCGTATGAATTGGCAATGCCCGCGCCGCTGCCGCTGCCGGTGGCATTGATGGCGCCTGCGCCGCCTACGGTCAAGTCGCCGCCGGCGTTGATGCCGCTGCCGCCGGTCGCACCGCCTATGGCAGTGAGCACAGCCCCGCTGTTAACAGTTAAACTGTTGTCGGCACCCGTATACGAAAAGTTGACGCCGCTGCCGCTGCCGTTGCCGGTGGCGGTGACCCCCGCCGTGTTGGAAACGGTCAGGGTCGGGGTGGCAGAACTCTGGAAGATGATGCCGGCATAGGACGGGCCGCCAGCCAATATCTCCACCGCTTTATCGCCGGTTATGGTAAGGCTTCCGGTGATTTGCGCGCCTGCGCCGCCACCCGTGATTGTTAGCGTACTGCCGATGTTGTTGATGGTCAGAACTTTGGTGCCGGTGGAATTGATGCCGTTGCCACTGGTGCCTCCGCTAATGGTGGTAGGGGCGTTAAGGTTAAAGGTAAAGGTTTGGGGAGCGGTGTTGTATGTGCTGGCAGCGTAAATACCAGCGCCGCTGGTGCCGCCTTGTACGGTAAACGGGCCGTTGTTAAGCGTCAGTTGGCCGCTGACGTTAATACCGTAGCCGTTGGGCGCGCCACCCTGAAATGTCACCATACCCGTGCCGCTGTTGGTGATAGTCAGCGCCGCGTTGATGCTGTCTTTAGTGATGCCTGGGCCACCCGGGCTGCCATTGCCGCCGGTTATGGTGGTGGCGACGGTGCGGTTGAAGGTAATGGTTTGGTCGGTGGTGCCGCCGCCGCTGGCATAAATGCCCTCGCCCGTACCCACGCCTGTTATGGTGACAAGGCCGCTGCCTGTACCGTCTATCGTCAGGTCGCGGGCGCAACTGATGCCGTAGCCGTTGGCTCCGCCGTAAGCGCCGCCGCCGTTGATGTTCACAGCGCCCGCGCCGTTGTTGGTGATGGTCAGCGTACCGCTGGCGCTTATGCCACGGCCGCCGCCTGTACCGCCTGTAACAGTGGTGGAGCCGGTAAGGTTAAAGATAAAAGTTTGGGTACTACCGCCTGCGTTAATGCCGTATCCGGTACCCGCGCCCCTTAAAGTGAGGGCACTTCCCGTACCGCCGTTGACAGTTAGATCGCCGCTTGTGGTCAGCGCGCTGTTGCTGCCGGCAACAGAAATACTAAGCGTGTAGATATTCAGGTTTATGGTGAGATTTTTAGCGCCTATATTAACAGGCGTTGTTTCACTGGAGCTCGACAGCATTTGGATGGTATCTCCACTCGCTGACGCCGCCACCGCCTCCGCAAACGTGGCGTAACCCGTGCCGCCAACGATTTGGCAGACGTTGGTGCCGCCAGCCGCCGTCGCTGCAAACTGATAGGACACCGTGACGGTGCTGTCGGGCACACCTGTTACTGTGGCAGTATTTCCGTTGATGTTAGCCGTGAACCCGGCCGGGAAAGTATATCCCGATGCTGCCGTCAGCGTCACCGAAGCGGTGTACTGTTTGCCGCCCTGGAACGGGTTGTCATTTGGCGACCATGACACCGCGCTGCATGTGTAGCCCGTGCCGCCTGCCGGTGCGGTCGTTACCGGCGCGTTGCCGGTTGCTGGGGCTGTAACCGTGAGTGCCGCGTTGGTGATGGTGGTCGGTAGGGTTCCGTCATCCTTCACCCAAACGGTATTTGTGCCGCTGGTATATTCAAGATACCCCGATTTGGTCGAGGAGGTTGTGTTTTCGGATGGCGCTTTAGGTGTGCTTCCGCACATAATATACCTTGTGCCGGCAACCGCAATTACACCGTCGATGGTGATCTTGCCGCCGAGATAGGCGAT
>Ga0153921_1001346_pt1 | contig 11170 bp, 8 predicted proteins | sample TSNJ005MetaG_FD_104691 | JGI IMG/M metagenome (GOLD analysis project Ga0153921, IMG submission 104691) | Attine ant fungus gardens microbial communities from New Jersey, USA - TSNJ005 MetaG | ecosystem: Host-associated > Fungi > Mycelium > Unclassified | place: USA: New Jersey, Brendon T. Byrne... | reverse complement strand
TGGCCTGTTCCTGCTGTGGAAAAGCTCCCAGGAGATGTACCACGCCCTGGAAGGTGAAGACGAAACCCACGACGAGCCGAAGGGCGCCGGTGGCAAGTTCATCTACACCATCATCCAGATCGCCATCATCGACATCGTGTTCTCCCTGGACTCGGTAATCACCGCCGTGGGCATGGTCTCGCATGTGCCGGTGATGGTGGCGGCGATCGTGGTCGCGGTGCTGGTGATGATGCTGGCGGCCGGCACCATCAGCGAATTCATCGACAAGCACCCGTCGCTGAAAATGCTCGCGCTGTCGTTCCTGCTGGTAGTGGGTACCGTGCTGATCGCCGAATCCTTCGACGTGCACGTGCCAAAAGGCTACGTCTACTTCGCCATGGCGTTCTCGCTGGCGGTGGAAGCGGTGAACATCAAGATGCGCACTGCCATCGCGAAAAAGAAGAAACAGCAGGATCCTGTGAAACTGCGCAAGGACATTCCGGGTCAATAAACCTGACCCGCTACTGAAAAGGGGCTTTCGAGCCCCTTTTTTCCCTCTGCAAAAAGCTGATTTCATGACAGTTTTATTTCAATCACGACTTTAGCTATGCGATGCTGGCGCACAGCCCATTCGCCAACTACAGCTTAAGTACAAGACGTAGAGCGGCACGCGGCAATTCTCATTTGCTCTTTTTGAGCTAACCCACACGGGGGGCCGAGCATGCTGACCTTGCTCAATCTGCTTTCCGCCGTGACCCTGCTGATCTGGGGCACGCATATCGTCCGTACCGGCATCCTGCGGGTCTACGGCTCTAACTTGCGCCAAGTCATCGGGCAGAACATGTCCAAGCGCTGGCTGGCGTTTGTCGCTGGCATCCTGGTGACCGCCATGGTGCAGAGCAGCAACGCCACCGCGATGCTGGTGACTTCTTTCGTGGGCCAGGGCCTGATGGGCTTGATGCCCGCGCTCGCGACCATGCTCGGCGCCGATGTCGGTACCGCGCTGATGGCCCGGGTGCTGACGTTTGACCTGTCATGGCTGTCGCCGCTGCTGATCTTTCTCGGGGTGATCTTCTTCCTGTCACGCAAACAGACGCGGGCAGGGCAGTTGGGCCGTGTAGGCATTGGCCTCGGGCTGATCATTCTCGCGCTGCAGCTGATCGTTGAGGCCGCCGGGCCGATTACGCATGCCCAGGGTGTGAAAGTGCTGTTCGCCTCGCTGACCGGCGACATCCTGCTCGATGCCCTGGTCGGCGCTTTGTTCGCGATGATTTCCTACTCCAGCCTGGCGGCCGTGTTGCTGACCGCGACTCTCGCCGGCGCCGGCGTGATCGGCCTGCACGTGGCCATCGGCCTGGTGATCGGCGCCAACATCGGCAGTGGTGTGCTGGCCTTCCTCAGTACCAGCATGCAGAACGCCGCCGGTCGCCAGGTAGCGCTGGGCAGCCTGTTGTACAAATTGATCGGCCTGCTGCTGATCATCCCGGTACTCGACCCGCTCGTACTGTGGATGGACGGCCTGGACTATAGCGCCCAGGGCATGGTCATCACCTTCCACCTGCTCTACAACGTCAGCCGCTGCCTGATCCTGCTGCCGAGCATCGGCCCGATGTCGCGCTTGTGCGCCTGGCTGCTGCCGGAGCGCGAGGAGGTCAATGGCACGGCCAAGCCGCGTCACCTTGACCTCGCCGCGCTCACCACCCCCAGCCTGGCACTGGCCAACGCCGCACGGGAAACCCTGCGCCTGGGCGACCTGATCGACAACATGCTCACCGCCATGCAGGAAGTGCTGCGCGGCAAGCAGACCGCCATTACCCAGGAGATGCGCAGCCTCAGCGACGACGTCGAGTCGCTCTACAGCGCGATCAAGCTCTACCTGGCGCAAATGCCGCGCGAGGATCTCAGTGAGCAGGACAGCCGCCGCTGGGCCGAGATCATCGAGCTGTCGATCAACCTGAAACTGGCCGGCGACCTGATCGAACGCATGCTGCGCAAAGTCCAGCAGCAGAAAACCTCGCAACGCCGGCAGTTCTCGGAAGTCGGCCTGGAAGAACTCAGCGGCCTGCACTCCCAGCTGATCGCCAACCTGCGCCTAGGCCTGTCGGTGTTCCTCAGCGCCGACCCGGAAAGCGCCCGCCAACTGCTGCGCGAAAAGCGCCGTTTCCGCGCCCAGGAACGGCGCCTGGCCCACGCCCATGTCAGCCGCCTGCAACGCAAAGTCGTACAAAGCCTGGAGACCAGTTCCCTGCACCTGGAGCTGATTGCCGACATGAAGCGTCTGAACTCGTTGTTTTGCAGCAGTGCTTATGTAGTGTTGGAAACGTCCGACACCGGCGCGCTCTCCGCCGAAGATATTGCCGACATCACGCATTCACCCTGAACGGATGATGGCGCGTGAAGTCAGTTAAAACTGACCTCACACGCCAGGAAGCTTGTTATGCGTCGCCTGTTATTCGCTTGCCTGCTCATGGGTTCCGCCCATGCCTTTGCCTTTGACCGCCTGCAAGTCGAGGGCTACACCTTGCCCAATGGCCTGCAATTGCTGCTCAAGCCGGGCACCGAGCGCGGGCACGTGGCGATCCGACTGGTGGTCGGTGTAGGCCTGGATGACTTCAGTTGCGAAGACAAGGAGCTGCCGCACCTGCTCGAACACTTGCTGTTCAGCGGCCTCGACGGCGGCGGCGAAGGCGAACTGGAAGACCGCATGCAGGCCCTGGGCGGCGAGTGGAACGCCTACACCAGCAATGCCGACACCACCTTCGTGATCGAAGCCCCCGCGCAAAACCAGCGCAAGGTGCTCGACCTGCTGCTGGCGATCATCACCCGCACCGAACTGACCGACGCCAACATCCAGGCAGCCAAGCAGGTGGTGGAGCGCGAGGACGGTGGTCATTACTCACACCTGCAACGCCTGCTCGACCGCCAGGACCTGGGCCACACCGCAAGCAATCAACTGGCCGTCGAACTGGGGCTCAAATGTGCCGAACGCGCCGAGGTCAATCAGCTGACTCGCGACCAGTTGGAGAACCTGCGCAAAAACTGGTACGCGCCCAACAACATGACGCTGATCATCGTCGGCGACCTCGACAAACTGCTGCCCGCCTACCTGGAGCGCACTTACGGCCAACTTGAGCCAGTGGAGCCCAGCGAGCATCTGGCGCTGCCGGACATCCAGCACGCCGCCGCCAGCCATCGCGAGTTGATCCACGGTTGGGTCGGCGACAGCGCCAAGCTGCACTGGCTGTTCCCCGAGCCGGTGCTGGATGACCAGCATGATGAAACCTACGACCTGCTCAAGGACTACCTCGACTGGGCGCTGTACCGCCAACTACGGCTCAAGCACGCCTTGTCCTACGGCCCATGGAGCGAGCGCGAAGTGCTCGGCGGCGTCGGTTTCCTCAGCCTGAATGCCGACCTCGAGCGAGAAAATCTCCCCGAAGCCGAACACGTGTTGCAAGCGCTCAAGGCGCAACTGCTCAAGGACGGCCTCGACCCCGCCGTGTTCAGTCGCCTCCAGCAGGCCGCCGTCGCCCGCCAGGCCTGGGCCGTGCAGGGCAACAGCGCCCTGGCCGATTATTACTGGAGCGCCTCGGGCGATTACCACAATGGGCACTTCAGCGACCCGGTCAAACGGATCAAGGCCGTGAGCCTGGACCAGACCAACCAGGCGATGCGCGAGGTCTTCAAGCAACCGGGCTACTGGCGCATCGAGAAGCCGCTGCTGAGCTACGACATGCTCAGCTGGATCGGTGCCGGCCTGCTCGGGCTGATCGCCATTGTGTTGATCGGCGTGCGGGTTTATCGCAAACGAGTCGCGTAATGAGGCACCGAACCCAGGGCTAAGACGTTATTCTGTCTGGGATTTTTTCCTACAAAGACTGCGAACTGCCGAATGCCAAACCTGACCCGTCTTATCCAGCGCGTCCTCGAACTGATGAAGCGCTACCCAGGGGTGATTGCACTCGGCGGGTTTATCTCGGGTGTGTGCAGCTTCATCCTGGTGGATCGCCAGCAGGGCATGGCCAGCTGGATCGCAGTGATCATGCTGGTGAGCTGGCTGTGGTTGATGCTCGAAAACAGCTTTACCCAGCTGTTCACCAAAGTCTTCAAGCGCGAAATCCCCGAACCCTTGCTGCGCTACGCGACACAGATGATCCACCAGGAAAGTCTGTTTTTTGTGCTGCCGTTCTTTTTCGTCACCACCGCCTGGAACAGCGGACAGTCGGTGTTCACTGGCCTGCTCGGCGCTGCAGCGCTGGTGTCGATCACCGACCCGCTCTACTACAAGTGGCTGGCGCCCAAGCGCTCGCTGTTCCTGGCGTTGCACACCCTGACCCTGTTCGCCGCGCTGCTCACCGCGCTGCCGATCATCCTGCACCTGACCACCGCCGAAAGTTACAAGCTCGCCCTCGGCGTGGCCATGGCGTTGTCGATTCCAAGCCTGGCGGTAAGCCTGCCGCTGCGCAGCCTCAAGGGCTGGGCGATGCTGCTGGGGGTCACCGCCGCTATCGGCTGCGCCGGCTGGTTCCTGCGCAGTTGGGTGCCGCCGGCCACCCTGTGGATGACCGAAGTGGCCATCAGCACACAATTGCAAGACCGCACGCCGGGTGACGATCTCAAACAAGTCACCGCCGCCCAGCTGCGCAGCGGCGGGCTGTACGCCTACACGGCGATCAATGCGCCACGTGGGCTGGATGAGCGCATCTACCATGTGTGGAAATTCAATGGCAAAGAAGTCGACCGCATCGCCCTGGATATCCACGGCGGGCGCAAGGAAGGCTATCGCGCCTGGACCCATAAGCAGAATTTCCCGGCCGACGCGGTGGGCCGCTGGCAAGTACAGGTGCTGACCGAGGACGGGCAAGTGATCGGCGTCCTGCGCTTCAAAGTGGCGGACGCAGCACAAACGGACAACCCAAAGTAGGCCGGATCGTGCTATTACGTAGCAATTGTGGATAGCCAGACAAGCTCGGAGCTTATGACCAGCAGCACAACGGCCGGCGCCGCCCATCTCGATACGTCTACCGCCCCTCCGTTACTCAGGATTACGGGGGACTGGACGCTTGCCCACTACGCCAGCCTGAAAAAGCTTTCCGACAAACTCGACGGCCAATACGACGCCGGCGCGCGCATTGACCTCAACGGCCTCGGCGCCCTGGATACTGCCGGGGCCTCGCTGCTGGTGGAGCTGCTGGGGCCCGACCGCATCGAGCAATCCGCCGAGCAGACCGACTGCAGCCTCAGCGCTGCCGACCGCGCGCTGCTCAAGACCGTCTACCGCTCCCTCAATGACTTTTGTGTGCCAGACAAAGCCCCGGAAGAAACCGCCGGCATCCAGGTGCTGGCGCGTATCGGGCGCGCGGTGGACACCGTCTGGCAGGACAGCAAGAAACTGCTGGGCTTCATCGGCCTGATCCTCGAAACCTTCGCCCGCGGCATCTTCCGGCCCAAGCGCTGGCGCCTGACGCCGATGGTTGCGCACCTCGAACAGGTCGGCCTCGACGCCGCCCCCATCGTCGCCTTGCTCACCTTTCTGGTCGGCGCCGTGGTGGCGTTCCTTGGGGCCACGGTCCTCAAGAGTTTTGGCGCGACGATTTTCACCGTGGACCTGGTGGCGTTCTCGTTTCTGCGCGAATTCGGCGTGCTGCTCACCGCGATCCTGATTGCCGGCCGCACCGCCAGCGCCTTTACCGCACAAATCGGCTCGATGAAGGCCAACGAGGAAATCGATGCGATCCGCACCCTCGGCCTCGACCCGATGGAGCTGCTGGTGTTGCCACGAGTACTGGCGCTGCTGGTGGCGCTGCCGATGCTGACGTTCCTGGCAATGCTCTCGGGCATCGTCGGCGGCGGCGTGGTGTGCGCGGTGGCCCTGGATATTTCGCCGGCGATGTTCCTCTCGCTGCTGCAATCGGACATTGGCGTGCAGCACTTCCTGGTAGGTATGGTCAAGGCGCCGATCTTCGCCTTCCTGATTGCCGCCATCGGTTGCCTGGAAGGCTTCAAGGTCAGCGGCAGCGCCGAATCGGTCGGCGCCCACACCACCTCCAGCGTGGTGCAATCGATCTTTGTGGTGATCGTGCTGGATGCGGTCGCCGCGCTGTTCTTCATGGAGATGGGCTGGTGAGTCGTCTACACCGTGCGCCCGCCGAGGCGGTGATTGAGGTGCGTGGCCTGTGCAATCGCTTTGGCAAACAGAGCGTGCACGAGAACCTCGATCTGGACTTGTACAAGGGCGAGATCCTCGCGGTGGTCGGCGGCTCCGGCAGCGGCAAGTCGGTGCTCTTGCGCAGCATCGTCGGCCTGCGGCGCCCCAGCGCGGGCGAGGTGCGGGTATTCGGCAAGAACCTGCCGAGCTTGTCGGAACACGAGCGCTCGCAGGTGGAACGGCGCTTCGGTGTGCTGTTCCAGAAGGGCGCGCTGTTTTCCTCGCTGACCGTGACCGAGAACGTCGCGCTGCCGTTGATCGAACACGCCGGCCTCAGCCGCGCCGACGCCGAGCACCTGGCTGCCGTCAAGCTGGCCCTGGCCGGGCTGCCGCTGTCGGCGGCCGACAAATACCCGGCGTCGCTGTCCGGCGGCATGATCAAGCGCGCCGCCCTGGCCCGCGCGCTGGCGCTGGACCCGGACATCCTGTTTCTCGACGAACCCACCGCCGGCCTCGATCCGATCGGCGCGGCGCAATTCGACCAACTGATCCTGACCCTGCGCGATGCGCTGGGCCTGAGCGTGTTCCTGGTCACCCATGACCTCGACACGCTTTACACCATCACCGACCGCGTGGCGGTGCTGGCGCAGAAGAAAGTGCTGGTGGCCGATGCCATCGATGTCGTCTCGGAAACGGACGACGCCTGGATTCACGAATACTTCCACGGCCCCCGGGGCCGCGGCGGCATGGGATGCCGCTCAACCGCTCAACGGGGTATGACATGGAAACCCGAGCCCATCATGTGATGATCGGTCTGTTCAGCGTGATCGTGGTGGTCGGCGCGATGCTATTCGGCCTGTGGCTGGCCAAGTCCAGCGTCGATACGGCCTTCCAGGATTACGAAGTGATCTTCAACGAGGCGGTCAGCGGCCTGTCCCAGGGCAGTTCGGTGCAATACAGCGGAATCAAGGTCGGCGATGTGATCAGCCTGCGCCTGGACCCCAACGACCCGCGCCGGGTGCTGGCGCGCATCCGCCTGGCCGGCCAGACGCCGATCAAGGAAGACACGCAGGCCAAGCTCGCCCTGACCGGCATCACCGGCACCTCGATCATCCAGCTCAGCGGAGGCACGCCACAAAGCCCGGAACTCAAGGGCAAGGACGGTAACCTGCCGGAGATTATCGCTTCGCCATCGCCGATTGCCCGCCTGCTGAATAACAGCAACGACCTGATGACCAGCATCAACCTGCTGCTGCACAACGCCAATCACATGTTCTCGCGGGAGAACGTCGAACGCCTGAGCAACACCCTGGACAATCTGCAGCAAACCACCGGCGCCATCGCCGACCAGCGCGGTGATATCAAGGTGGTGATGCAGCAACTGATGCAGGTGAGCAAGCAGGCCAGCGCTGCGCTCGAGCAAACCACCACGCTGATGCGCAACGCCAACGGCCTGCTCAACGACCAAGGCAAACAGGCCTTCGGCAGCGCCGAGCAGGCGATGAAATCCCTGGAGCAAAGCACCGCGACCATCAACACCTTGCTGACCAACAACAAGGACTCGGTGAACAGCGGCATGCAGGGCCTCAACGAACTGGCGCCGGCCGTGCGCGAACTGCGTGAGACCCTCGGCTCGCTGCGTGCCATCTCTCGCCGCCTGGAAGCCAACCCCAGCGGCTACCTGCTGGGCAGCGACAAGAACAAGGAGTTCACGCCATGAAGTGTGCTTACCAACTGGTCATTCCCGTGGCCCTGGCGCTGGTCAGCGCATGCTCGATATTGCCCAAGGCCGACCCTTCGGACGTGTACCGCCTGGCCTCGAGCCAGACCGCGAGCCAGGGCACTCCGGTGAGCTGGTCGCTGCGCGTGAACAAGCCGCAGACCAGCGAATTCCTCGACAGCCCACGCATTGCCGTGGTGCCCAATGGTGACCTGATCAGCAGCTACGCCAACTCACGCTGGAGCGATCCGTCGCCGGTGCTGTTGCGCAATCGCTTCATGGATGGTTTCCAGCGGGATGGCCGAGTGACGCTGCTGAGTACCGACGACACCAACTTGCAGTCCGACTATGAGTTGGGCGGGCAATTGCTGGCGTTCCAGAGTGAATATCGCGGCAGTGCGGTGGAGGTGGTGATACGCCTCGACGCACGCCTGGTACGCGGCAGTGACCAGCGCATTATTGCCAGCCGCCGCTTTGAGATTCACCAGCCGGTAAGCGACACCAAGGTGGCGGCGGTGGTGGCCGGGTTTGGGCAGGCGGGGGATCAGTTGAACAAGCAGGTGGTGGATTGGGTGGTGCAGCAGGGCAATGCAGCCCCTAAACGCTGAGGACCTCTTCGCGGGCAAGCCCGCTCCCACCATTTGAACGGTGAATACATTCTGAGTGGGAGCCGGCCTGCGATAGCGGTATCAGCCAAAGAACCAGTAGCACACCGCAATCGCCGCCACCACGCCGGCCAACTCCGCCAGCAACGCACACCCCACCGCATGCCGCGCGCGCTGGATGCCGACCGAGCCGAAGTACACCGCCAGCACATAGAAGGTGGTCTCGGTACTGCCCTGAATCGTCGCCGCCACCAACGCCGGGAAGCTGTCCACGCCCTGTGTCTGCATGGTCTCGATCAGCATCGCCCGTGCGGCGCTGCCTGAGAACGGCTTGACCATCGCCGTCGGCAACGCGTCGACAAAGCGTGTGTCCATACCGGTCCAGGCGACCAGATGACGAATGCCTTCCAGGCCGAAATCCAACGCCCCGGAAGCGCGCAGTACGCCCACGGCGCACAGCATCGCCACCAAATACGGCAGCAGGTTCTTGGCGACGTCGAAGCCTTCTTTGGCGCCTTCGACAAACGCCTCGTACACCTTGACCTTGCGCAACGCGCCGATCACCAGGAACAGCATGATCAGGCCGAACAGCGTGAGGTTACCGAGGATCGACGACAACCCCGCCAACGCGGTGGCAGACAATGTCGCCAGCAGCGCCATGAAACCGCCCAGCACCAGCGCGCCCGGAATCAGGTACGCCAGCACCACCGGGTCCCACAGCCGCAGCCGCTGCATCACCGCCACCGACAGCAGGCCCACCAGGGTCGACGCGCTGGTCGCCAGCAGGATCGGCAGGAACACCAGCGTCGGGTCCGCGGCGCCTTGCTGGGCGCGGTACATGAAGATCGTCACCGGCAACAGCGTCAGCGAGGACGCGTTGAGCACCAGGAACAGGATCTGCGCGTTGCTCGCGGTGTTGGGGATGGGGTTGAGTTCCTGCAGCGCCTTCATGGCCTTGAGGCCGATGGGCGTCGCGGCGTTGTCCAGGCCCAGGCCATTGGCGGCGAAGTTGAGCGTGATCAGGCCGATGGCAGGGTGACCGGCGGGCACCTCCGGCATCAGGCGACGAAACAGTGGGCCGAGGGCCTTGGCCAGCCAGTCGACGATCCCGGCTTTTTCGGCGATGCGCAGAAAGCCCAGCCACAACGTGAGCGTGCCGAACAGCAGCACCATCACTTCCACCGACAATTTGGCCATGGCGAAAATACTTTCCACCATCGCTGCAAAAATCCCGGCGTTACCGCCGACCAGCCATTGCGCCAGTGCTGAGACCATTGCCACGACAAAGAAGCCAAGCCACAGGCCATTGAGCATCAGTTGAATCCCCCGAAAGATGGGGCGAATGATAGCGGGGCTGGCAGAAACGACAAACCCCGGATTTCCCGGGGTTTGTTCAGATCACGCCAGCATCAGCCGCGGCTGGTCTCGCCGGCCGGCAGCGCCTGCTTGCTGCGCCAGTGCGGCAGGGAGTTCCAGTAGCGCTCGCCCTTGGCGTCGTCGTACATGCCTTCCCAACGCGAGATCACCAGCACGGCCAGGGCGTTGCCGATCACATTGAGCGCGGTGCGCGCCATGTCCATGATGCGGTCGACACCGGCGATGAACGCCAAACCTTCCAGCGGAATACCCACGCTGCCCAGGGTGGCCAGCAGTACCACAAAGGACACGCCCGGCACGCCGGCGATGCCTTTGGAGGTGACCATCAGGGTCAGCACCAGCATCAGTTGCTGGCCGATCGACAGGTCGATGCCGTACAGCTGGGCGATAAAGATCGCCGCGATGCTCTGGTACAGGGTCGAGCCATCCAGGTTGAACGAGTAGCCGGTCGGAACTACGAAGCTGCAGATAGCCTTCGGCGCGCCGTAGGCTTCCATCTTCTCGATCACCCGTGGCAGCACGGTTTCGGAACTGGCGGTGGAGTAGGCCAGCACCAGCTCATCCTTGAAGATGCGCATCAGCTTGAGGATCGAGAAGCCGAACAGGCGTGCGATCAAGCCCAGCACCGCGAAGGCGAAGAACAGGATGGCCACGTAAACCAGGATCACCAGCTTGGCCAGCGGCAGCAGGGAGGCGAAGCCGAAGTTGGCGACAGTCACCGCGATCAGCGCGAATACACCGATAGGGGCGTATTTCATGATCATGTGGGTGACTTTGAACATGCTCTCGGACACGCCCTGGAACATGGTCACCAGCGGCTCGCGCAGCTCCGGCTTGAGGCTCGACAAACCGAGGCCGAACAGCACGGAGAAGAAGATGATCGGCAGCATTTCGCCACGGGCGACGGCGGCGAAGATGTTCGACGGGATCAGGTTGAGGATGGTCTGGATAAACGCATGCTCATGCTGCACTTCGGCAGCGGTGGCGGTGTACTTGGAGATATCGACGGTGCCCAGGGTACTCATGTCGATACCGGCACCGGGGTGGAACAGGTTGGCCAGCAACAGGCCGACCACGATGGCGATGGTGGTGACCACTTCAAAGTAAAGGATGGTTTTGACACCGATACGCCCGAGCTTTTTCGCGTCACCGACCCCGGCAATGCCGACGATCAGCGAAGAAATCACAATCGGGATCACGATCATCTTGATCAGGCGGATAAAGATATCGCCCGCTGGCTGCAACACATTGCTGATCCACCAGGCCTTTTCAGCACTGAAATGGTTGAGCACTGCACCGATTGCAATCCCAGCACCAAACCGATGAGGATCTGCCAGGCGA
>Ga0153921_1001345_pt1 | contig 11182 bp, 8 predicted proteins | sample TSNJ005MetaG_FD_104691 | JGI IMG/M metagenome (GOLD analysis project Ga0153921, IMG submission 104691) | Attine ant fungus gardens microbial communities from New Jersey, USA - TSNJ005 MetaG | ecosystem: Host-associated > Fungi > Mycelium > Unclassified | place: USA: New Jersey, Brendon T. Byrne... | reverse complement strand
GTTGATCATCGCCCTCGGCCTGCTGGTGGACGACGCGATGATCACCGTCGAGATGATGATCACGCGCCTGGAAAAAGGCGAGACCAAGGAGCAGGCGGCGACCTACGCCTACACCTCCACGGCGTTCCCGATGTTGACCGGTACGCTGGTTACCGTCGCCGGTTTTGTACCGATCGGCCTCAACGCCAGTTCGGCGGGCGAGTACACCTTCACGCTGTTCGCGGTGATTGCCGTGGCGATGCTGGTGTCATGGGTGGTGGCGGTGCTGTTTGCGCCGGTGATCGGCGTGCATATTCTCAGCGCCAACGTGAAGCCCCACAGCAACGAGCCAGGGCGAATCGGGCGTGGCTTCAATTACGGCATGCTGTGGGCCATGCGCAACCGCTGGTGGGCCATTGGCATCACCGTGGGCCTGTTTGTAGCGTCGGTGTTCTCCATGCAGTTTGTGCAGAACCAGTTCTTCCCGTCGTCGGACCGCCCGGAAATCCTCGTCGACCTCAACCTGCCGCAAAACGCCTCGATCAACGAGACGCGCAAGGCCGTCGACCGCCTCGAAGCGATCATCAAGGACGACCCGGACATCGCGCGTTGGAGCACCTACATCGGCCAGGGCGCGATCCGTTTCTACCTGCCGCTGGACCAGCAACTGGAAAACCCCTACTACGCGCAGTTGGTCATCGTCAGCAAGGGCCTGGAAGAGCGCGGGGCGTTGATTGCGCGCCTGCAAAAACGCCTGCGTGATGACTTTGTCGGCGTCGGCAGCTTTGTACAGCCGCTGGAGATGGGCCCGCCGGTGGGACGCCCGATCCAGTATCGGGTGTCGGGCAAAGACACCGACCAGGTACGCAAGCACGCCATCGAGCTGGCGACCCTGCTGGATAAAAACACCCACCTGGGCGAGATCATCTACGACTGGAACGAGCCGGGCAAAGTCCTGCGGGTGGACATCGCCCAGGACAAGGCGCGGCAATTGGGGCTGTCGTCGGAAGACGTCGCGCAGTTGATGAACAGCGTGGTCAGTGGTGCCTCGGTGACCCAGGTGCATGATGATATCTACCTGATCAACGTGGTCGGCCGCGCCGAAGATGCCGAGCGCGGCACCCCGGAAACCCTGCAGAACCTGCAGATCGTCACGCCTAACGGCACCTCGATTCCGCTGCTGGCGTTTGCCACCGTGCGTTACGAACTTGAACAGCCGCTGGTGTGGCGCCGCGACCGCAAGCCGACCATCACGATCAAAGCGTCGGTGCGCGATGAGATGCAGCCGACCGACCTGGTCAAGCAACTCAAGCCCGAGATCGACAAGTTCAGCGCCGGCCTGCCGGTGGGCTACAAGGTCGCCACCGGCGGTACCGTGGAAGAAAGCGGCAAGGCCCAGGGCCCGATTGCCAGCGTGGTGCCGCTGATGCTGTTCTTGATGGCCACCTTCCTGATGATCCAGCTGCACAGCGTGCAGAAGATGTTCCTGGTAGCGAGTGTCGCGCCGCTGGGGCTGATCGGCGTGGTGCTGGCGCTGATTCCCACGGGCACGCCGATGGGCTTTGTGGCGATCCTCGGGATTTTGGCGCTGATCGGCATCATCATCCGCAACTCGGTGATTCTGGTGACCCAGATCGATGCCTACGAGCGCGACGGCTACACGCCGTGGGACGCCGTGGTGGAAGCCACCGAACACCGGCGCCGGCCGATCCTGCTGACGGCTGCGGCGGCCAGCCTGGGCATGATCCCCATCGCCCGCGAAGTGTTCTGGGGCCCGATGGCCTACGCGATGATCGGCGGGATCATCATCGCCACGTTGCTGACATTGCTGTTCCTGCCGGCGCTGTATGTGGCTTGGTACAAGATTCGCGAGCCGAAGCCAGAGCAACAGGAAAAACGTGGTTGAAACTGTGGCCGCGGGCTTGCTCGCGAAAGCGGTGTGACAGTCATAGGGGTGTCGACTGATCCGCCGTCTTCGCGAGCAAGCCCGCTCCCACATTTGGAATGCAGTGCCACGCTGCTTTCAGATTTTGCGCCACACACTCGCCAGCCACGGTTGTTGCTCCCGAGGCAACCCGGCCGGCCGGTAGTAATGCTCCAACTCCACGAACCCTGCCGCCGTCAGCAAGGCCTGCCACGCCTGCAGGTCGTGATAAGACCCATAGCGCGGCCCATTCCAGCCCTCGCGATTTTCACCGCGGGGATTGGAGCTGAACAACACACCGCCAGGCTTCAGCGCGCCATGCAGCTGTTTGAGCACGCGCGGCAATTCCTGCTTGGGAATATGAAACAGCACCGCATTGGCGAATATCCCGTCGAAGCGCTCGACCGGCAGGTCCAGCTTGAGGAAGTCTTGCTGCAACACCTCACAACCACTGTCCTCGCGCGCCATCTGCGCAAAGCGCTCGGAGCCGTCGAGGCCGACAGCGATGTGACCCAGGCGGGTAAACGTCTGCAAATCCCGGCCCGGCCCGCAGCCGAAATCCAGCACGGTGAACGGCGCCGTACCCTGGATATGCCGCAACAGCGCGTCGATGTTCTGGCTCACATCGTGGTCGCGGGTGCCTTCGCGGAAAGACTCGGCCACGCTGTTGTAGTGGCCGAGGGTGGTGGACGTGATCTGGTCGAGGTCGTCGGGCTTGAGAGGCATGGTGAGCAATACCGGGCACTGAGAGGGCCCGACTATACCCCAATCGATCGACCCACCCTGTGGCGAGCGGGCTTGCCCCGCGTGGGGCTGCACAGCAGCCCCCAATACTCAGCGCTTGTTCAGCACCCGCGCCAACCGGTCGCCACCCAACTGAATCACCGCCACCAGAATCACCAGCAGTACGATGACCGTGAGCATGATCTGCGTGTCAAAGCGCTGGTAACCATAGCGGTACGCAATGTCACCCAGGCCACCCGCACCAATCGCGCCCGCCATGGCCGACGAGTTGATCATGGTCACCAGGGTAATCGTGAAACCGCCGACAATCCCCGGCAGCGCCTCCGGCAACAGCACATGCCAGATGATGTGCCAGCGCCGGCAGCCCATGGCCTGCGCCGCTTCGATCAGGCCGTGGTCGACCTCACGCAGGCTCACCTCGGCGATGCGCGCGAAGAACGGCGTAGCGGCGATGGTCAGCGGCACGACCGCTGCCCACACGCCATAGGTGGTGCCGACGATCAGCCGGGTGAACGGGATCAGCGCCACCATCAGGATCAGGAACGGAATCGAGCGGAACAGATTGACGAACGCTCCCAGCACGCGGTTCAGTGCCGGGGCCTGATAGATCCCGCCCTTGTCGCTGGTGACCAGGAACACCGCCAGCGGAATCCCCACCAGCAACGCGATCAACGAAGACACGCCGACCATCAACAGGGTGTCGATGGCGCCTTGTACTAAACGATCAAACCACATAACCCAGCACCTCCACCTGTTGTGCCCAGTTACCGGCGCGGCTGCGCAGCACGTCGGCGTCGTGCGGTGAACCGTTCACCGCCAGCAGCAATTGCCCCAGCGCATGGCCCTGGATGCGTTCCACCCCGCCCTGCAGCAAGCGCACGCGCCCGCCGAGGGCCGCGAACAAGGCGGCCAGGTCCGGCTCGTCGGTGTCGTTGCCGGTGAACTGCAAGCGCAGCACGACTGCCGCGTCCGCCTGGCCGGGCGTGGGTTGCAGACGGTTTTTCAGCTCTTGCGGCAGCCCGTGTTGCAGCGGCGCCAGCAGGGTCTTGCTGACCTCATGCTGCGGGTTGCCAAACACTTCCCAGACCGGGCCTTGCTCGACGATGTGCCCGTACTCGAGCACCACCACGCGGTCGCAGATTTCGCGGATCACCGCCATCTCATGGGTGATCAATACGATGGTCAGGCCCAGGCGCTGGTTGATCTCGCGCAGCAGGCCGAGGATCGATTGGGTGGTCTCCGGGTCGAGGGCCGAAGTGGCCTCGTCGCACAGCAGGATCTCGGGGTCGTGCACCAGCGAACGGGCGATGCCCACGCGCTGTTTCTGCCCGCCGGAAAGTTGCGCCGGGTAGGCCTTGTGTTTGTCCTGCAGGCCGACCAGTTCGAGCAGCTCGCGCACCTTCTGCTCACGCTGGGGCTTGGGCACGCCGGCGACCTTGAGGGGCAGCTCGACGTTCTGCCACACGGTCTTGGCCGACATCAGGTTGAAGTGCTGGAAGATCATGCCGATGCGCCGCCGCAGCGCCACCAGGCGGTCTTCATCGAAGTCGCCGATGTCCACCTGATCGATCAGCACTCGCCCGCTGCTCGGTTGCTCCAGGCGATTGATGGTGCGGATCAGCGAGGATTTACCGGCGCCGCTGCGGCCGATGATGCCGAACACTTCACCGCGCTGGATCGCCAGGTCGATGCCTTGCAGGGCATGCACGTTGCCGTCATAGGTCTTGCCCAGGTTGATAAAGCGCACGTGCGCGCGGTTCAGGTCAGGATGCAGTTCTGTCTGCTCGGCGTCCCTGGGCGGCAAGCCCAGGTCGCGCAGTTGAGAGTGGGCGGCGGTCATTTTTTATCTTCCCAGCCCACTTGGTAGAGCTTGCCGAGGGATTTATCCAACGCGGCGCGCACCACCGGCGAGTGCTGGTAGATGTCGACGAACTTGATCACACGCGGGTCGGTTTTGCTCTTCGGCTGGATCACGAACTGGATCACGTATTCCGGGTGGTCTAGGCCGTCGAACAGCAGCGCCGACTCGGCATCGAAGGTCTTGGACAGGCGGATATACGCCGGGTAGCCCTGCACCAGGTCGGCATCGTCATAGGCGCGCACCAGTTGCACGGCCTCGACTTGCAGGATCTTGATCTTCTTCGGGTTGGCGACGATATCTTCTTCAGTGGCCTTGTAGCCCACGTCCGGCTTGAGCGTGATCAAGCCGGCCTTGGCCAGCAGTTGCAGGCCGCGACCGCTGTTGATCGGGTCGTTGGCAATCGCCACGCTGGCGCCCTGGGGCAGGTCGTTGATGCTTTTGTACTTCTTCGAATACAACCCGACGTTGTTGATGATGCCCGGCGCGTACGGCACCAGGTCAAAGCCGGCGGCGGCCTTGGCGTTTTCCAGGAACGGGATGTGCTGGAAGTAGTTCACGTCGATGTCGCCGGCGGCCAGGCTGACGTTGGGCGCGATCCAGTCGGTGAACTCCACCAGCTCGACTTTGATGCCTTGCTTGCCGGCTTCGGCCACGGCGGCTTCGAGCGGAATCGCGAAGGCGGCGGTAGTGCCGATTTTCAACGGCGCATCGGCCGCGAACACCGCCGAGCTGAACAAGCCGAAGGCCAGGACCAGTGCTTTGACTGGGTGAGTGAGGAGCGTCTTTTTCATAGTGGTTTTCCAGTCATAAGGTGTCGATGTTAATAACGCGATCAACTGTAGGAGCCGGCTCCTCCAGGGTTCAGTGGCGGTAGGTGGAGCCGGTGTGCTGTCCGGGCAGGCGGGCAGTGCCGTGGAAGACTTTTTCCCGCAGCGTCCCTTGCGCATATTCGGTTTTGTACGACCCGCGCTTCTGCAACTCCGGCACCACCAGGTCGATGAAGTCGACGTAGCTTTCCGGGGTGACGATGCGCGTGAGGTTGAACCCATCCAGGCCGGTTTCGCTGATCCACGACTCCAGCTCGTCGGCGACTTGTTCGGGCGAGCCGACCAGGGTGATGTAGCGACCGCCCAAGGCGTGTTGCTCAAGCAATTTGCGCCGGGTCCAGTCGTTGTTTTGCAGATTCTTGGTGGCGGATTGGATCGCGTTGCTCTTCACGTACTGGATCGGTTCGTCGAGTTCGTACTGGGCAAAATCAATCGCGGTGGACGCCGAGAAATGCGCCACGCCCGCCTCCGGGCTGGCGTAGCTCAGGTACTCGGCGTGCTTCTTCCAGGCGAGTTCCTCGGTCGCGCCCACGATCACATTGAGGCCCATGAACACCTTGATGGCGTCCGGGTCGCGCCCGGCCTCGACCGCGCTGGCGCGCACCTTGTCCACCTGGACCTTGGTCGCGGCCTTGTTCTGCCCGCTGATGAACACGCACTCGGCGTGGCGCCCGGCGAACAGCAAGCCACGCTCCGAACTGCCGGCCTGGAACAGCACCGGCGTGCGTTGTGGCGAAGGCTCGCAGAGGTGATAACCCTCCACCTGGTAGAACTCGCCGTGGTGCTCGACCTTGTGCACCTTGCCCGGCTGCGCATACACCCGCGCCTGTGGGTCGTTGAGCACCGCGTCGTCTTCCCAACTGCCTTCCCAGAGTTTGTAGAGCACCTCCAGGTACTCATCGGCCTGGTCGTAGCGCCGGTCATGCTCGACCTGCTCGGTAAGGCCCATGGCCTTGGCGGCGCTGTCGAGGTAGCCGGTGACGATGTTCCAGCCGACCCGGCCACGGCTCAGGTGGTCGAGGGTGGACATGCGCCGGGCGAACAGATACGGCGGCTCGTAGGTAAGGTTGGCGGTCAGGCCGAAACCGAGGTTCCGGGTAACCGCCGCCATGGCCGAGACCAGCAGCAGCGGGTCATTCACTGGTAGCTGGATCGACTCCTTGAGCGGCACATCGATGGAGTTCTGGTACACGTCGTACACGCCGACGATGTCGGCGATGAACAAACCGTCGAACAGCCCGCGCTCCAGGGTTTGCGCGAGGTCGGTCCAGTACTCGACGGTTTTGTATTGGGTCGAGGTGTCCCGTGGATGGGTCCACAGGCCGTGGTTGATATGCCCGATGCAGTTCATGTTGAAGGCATTGAGCAGGATCTTTTTCTTCGCCATCAGAGGGTCCCCCGCAGTGGCGGGTTTTCATCGTTGAGGTAGTAGTTGCCGACCGCGTGGTACTTCCAGCGCACCGGGTCGTGCAGGGTGTGCACGCGGGCGTTGCGCCAGTGCCGGTCGAGGCCATGCTCGGCGAGGGTGGCCTGGCTGCCGGCGAGTTCGAACAGCGTGCTGCCAGCGGCCAGGGAAATCTCGGTGCTCAGGGCGCGCACTTCAGCGACGGCGATGGAGGCTGCCGCCACGGTCTCGGCGTTGCTGTCGGCCTGGGCGCGGTCGAGGAATTCGCCGGAGCGCTCCAGCAATGCCTCGGTGGCGTGCAGGCGAATGCTCAGGTGGCCGAAGCTCTTGAGGGTCAGCGGGTCTTCGGTGGCCTTGTCGTTACCGGAGTCGATCCACGGGCGGGTCTTGGTGCGCACAAAGTGCAGCGCGTCCTCGAAGGCAGCGCGGGCGATGCCGGTGTCGATGGCGGCGTGGAGGATCTGCGCCAGCGGGCCGACGGTGGTCGGGCGCTCGAAGGCGCTCTGGAACGGGATCACGTCTTGCGCGGCGACCCAGACGTTATCGAACACCACCGAACCGCTGCCGGTGGTGCGCTGGCCGAAGCCGCTCCAGTCGTCGATCACGCTCAGGCCTTCGCTGTCACGGGGGACAAACGCCAGTTGCTGCACGCCGTGTTCATCCACCACTGAGGTAGGGATGCGCTGGGCGTAGATCGCGCCGGTGGAGTAGAACTTGCGGCCGGTGATGCGAAAGCCGTCGCCGTCGCGGGTGATTTTGGTGACGCGGTCATGGGCGGTCTTGGTGCCCAGTTCCGCCAGGGCATTGCCGAAACGCTGGCCCGCGAGCACTTCGGCGTAGAGGCGGCGTTGCTGCGCCGGCGTGCCGTTTACGCGCAGCACTTCCAGGGCATAGAAATGGTTTTGCGGAATCTGGCCCAGCGAGGCGTCGGCCTGGGCGATCAGTGCGATGACCTTGGCCAGCGTGACGTTGGACACACCGGCGCCGCCGTATTCCTTGGGCACGCTGATGCCCCACAGGCCGGAGCGCGAAAACACGTCCAGCTCAGGCAGCGGCAGGCGGCGCTCGCGGTCGCGCTGGGCGCTGTCGCGGCGGAAGTCTTCGGCCAGGTCGCTGGCGACAATAAGGGCTTGTTCGTCGCTGGTGATAACCGCGACGTGATGAGAAAGGGTCATGCGTATTCTCCAGAGGTCTGGTCGGTTAAATCCAGGAGTGACGAGCCGGCAAGGTGCCGTTCAGGCGATAAGCGCCCACCGCGTGATACTTCCAGCGCACCGGGTCGTGCAGCGTATGCACGCGGGCATTGCGCCAGTGACGGTCGAGGTTGAATTCGGCGAGGGTGGCGCGGCTGCCGGCCAGTTCGAAGAGCTTTTCGCTGACCAGCAGCGACACTTCAGTGGTCAGCACCTTGGCTTCGGCGACGGCAATCGACGCACGGGCGGCGGATTGCGCGGTGATCGGCGCGGCACTGACCTGGTCCAGCACCTGGCCGGCCTTGCGCAGCAGCGCTTCGGCGGCGTGCAGTTCGATTTTCAGCTTGCCGATATCGGCGATCACGTACAGGTCATCGCTGGCCCGTTCGACCTTGGCGTCGATCCACGGGCGCGAGCGCTCGCGCACGAAGGCAATGGTGTCATCCAGCGCGCCACGGGCGATGCCGGCATCGATGGCGGCCTGGATCAGTTGCGACACGGCGCCCTGGATGGTCGGGGTTTCGCCGAGGCGCCAGTTCTCGACCACCAGCTCGGCGTCCACCGGCACCCGGTCCAGCAGCACGGTGCCGCTGGCGGTGGTGCGTTGGCCAAAGCCGGACCAGTCGTCGACGATGCGCAGCCCCTCGGTTCCACGGCGCACGAACGCCATGACTTGCTTGCCGTCATCGTTGAGCGCCTTCACCGCAACCCAATGCGCAAACAGCGCGCCGGTGGAGTAGAACTTCTGGCCGCTGATCACGTAGCCGTCACCCTCGGCGGTGATGCGGGCCTTGAGTTCCAGGGTGTTCCTGGTGCCGCGCTCCGGGCCGGCGTTGCCGATGCGCCAGCCGTCGAGCACGCTCTGGAACAGCTGTTTTTTCTGGCGTTCGGTGGCGGCGCCCTGCAGCACGTGGAGGATGCCGAAATGGTTCTGCGGGATCTGTCCGAGGGCCGGGTCGGCCGCGCTGATGATCGCGAACACGTCGGCCAGGGTGGTGAATGACACCTGTGGGCCGCCGTATTCGCGGGGAATGGAAATACTGCCCAGCCCACTGCGGGTGAACTGCTCGATCTGTGCCCACGGCAACTTGCGTTGCTGGTCGCGCTTGGCGGCTTGCAGGCGCGCAGCCTGGGCCAGCTCATGGGCGGCGTTCAGCGCCTCCGCATCGTTGCGCAGCACGACGGCCGGCAACAACAGAGGGGCTACGTCCAGATCACTCTGGGGGGGTGTTAGAGCCAAGTTAGACATCAGCGCCGCTCCTTGGCTGCACGTAATGCCCTGGCGTTATGCACCGGGGTAATTCTGACCATACCGACCTCGCATTCAATGAAATGACAACAGGAAAATCAGGAATGTCCGGTGGTCCGGTGCATATACCCTAAGCGTGTTAAATATTTAAATAAACTAACTTTTGGGAATATGCATAGAAGGTCTGTCACCCAGGTTCGCAGGGTGAACCGAGGGGGCGTGGCTGATAGCTCCGCGCGGCCCCGCCGGGGCGGGCGGGTACCCAGGCGGCGATCCTCAACGTGCGGGCGGGCGCCCAGCGGGAATTGTTGCCGACGCGGTCCAGAATGCAGTACGTCACCTCCAGCCGGCAGTCGTCGCCGGCTTCGACAATCACCGTCGACGGCACCCAGACCTGCACGGCCAGGCCAACGGCCTTGGCCTGGATGCTTGGCAGGTCCATGCGCACATCGCCCCAGCGCAGGGTGATGGCATCGCCGGTGGTCATGTGCTGGTAGGGTTCGATGGTCAGGGGAATTCCGCGCCGCACCTGGCTGCTGTTGACGCCGTAGCGGCGGATCGTCTCGGGCAGGCCGACGGGGGCGAGGTTGTGGTTTTCGTCGCTGTACAGCTGTGCAGGCTGCCCGCCCGGGCATTGGGTCTTGACGCGCACCTGCGTGGTCGCCGAGCGCGCAGGGCCATGGCCGATCTGCATGACCTGATAGTGCACCTGCGCCGGGCCGTCCTGCACAAAACTTTCTGGTACGCGCAGGCGCGTCGACGTGCCGACCTTGCCGGCCGTGACTCGCCGTGAAGCCGCAAAGCAGTTGTTCCAGAACAGCTCGATCAGGTCGCCTTCATCCATGCCGGGGTACGGCGCGATATCGACCTGCAACTGAGTGGCGGCGAGGGCATTGATGCCGTTGCGAAGTGCCTGGGGCAACGTCGGGGCGTTGAGCATGGCCGGGGTGGCGGTGCGCGTCATAAGTAATCTCCTTGATGCAGCCAGCAGCAATCGTTCCGGCCCCTTGGCGCGGGTGCGCACGGGGTCGAAATGAACGATTCAGAAAATAGCCGGGATAGGATCCAATCCTCTGAGTGCTAGATAAGAGGGTTGGCCAAGGGGCGTCAATGGCGGCAAAGGGCTAAACGGCGGGTTGCTGCAGATTCAGAAGGGTCTGACTGTGAGGGGGATTTCAGCGGGTGTGTGGCGGGGCGTTTTACTCGTTGAAACGAGGACTTCGCGTAGGAACGCGCTCAGGGGGGAGCAGGGCTTGCCCGCGATGCAGGCACCTCGGTGTATCCGCCGCACCGCAGTGATGCTATCGCCGGCAAGCCAGCTCGCACACAAGCCCGGGAGGGTGTCAGTGGGCGAGGAATTTGCTCAGGAACTGCTTCGTGCGTTCTTCCCTGGGGTTGGCGAACAACGCCTTGGCTTCGCCTTGCTCCACGATCACTCCTTTGTCGAAGAAGATCACCCGGTTGGCCACGTCACGGGCAAAGCTCATCTCGTGGGTGACGATCACCATGGTGCGGTTTTCCTCGGCGAGGCTGCGGATGGTTGCCAGTACTTCGCCGACCAACTCCGGGTCGAGCGCCGAGGTCGGTTCGTCGAACAGGATCACTTCCGGCTCCATGGCCAACGCGCGGGCAATCGCCACGCGCTGTTGCTGGCCACCGGACAGGCGCCGAGGGTAGGCGTCTTCCTTGCCCGCCAGGCCAACCCTGGCCAGCAGCTTGCGCCCCAGGGCCTCAGCGGCTTCGCGCGGCATCTTCTTGACCACGGTCGGCCCTTCGATGACGTTTTCCAGCGCGGTGCGATGGGGGAACAGGTTGAAGTTCTGGAACACAAAGCCGACGTGCTGGCGCAGGCGTCGCACCAGGGTTTGCTGCTGGTTGATCGGCTTGCTGCTGTCGATCTCGATGTCCCCGACCTTGATGCGGCCGCTGGTGGGTTGCTCGAGGAAATTCAGGCAGCGCAGGAAGGTGGTCTTGCCGGAACCGCTGGGGCCGATGATGGC
>Ga0153921_1001344_pt1 | contig 11199 bp, 10 predicted proteins | sample TSNJ005MetaG_FD_104691 | JGI IMG/M metagenome (GOLD analysis project Ga0153921, IMG submission 104691) | Attine ant fungus gardens microbial communities from New Jersey, USA - TSNJ005 MetaG | ecosystem: Host-associated > Fungi > Mycelium > Unclassified | place: USA: New Jersey, Brendon T. Byrne... | reverse complement strand
TGTTCAGTATCCTGTACAACGGCATCGGTGTCACAATGTTCAGCCTGCGCGCCAATATGTACACCCTTTGCACCCGGGATCAGAATGACCGCAATCAAATCAATGTGATCGTGCAGACGACAGCCTATTTAATCGTGGGATTTGGAGAGTAAGCTCCCCGCGATGCAGAGCGTGATCCGTCAGCGGAACAAGGAAAAGGTGGAAACCGCAGGCGAAATTTGGATTTCTCCCGCGGAGCAGGCTGAACAGTAGATGTGTGAAACACTGTACTGTTATGGATTACCTGTATTCGGACGAAGGAGCTATGTTAAAGAATTATGGACTTACGGCAGAGCAAGCGGCAGATAGCACGTTGTATCAGGAACTGGGGTTTACTGAAGGTGCTTATTATTACAACGAGGATGGAGCATTCTGTCAACACGAGAAGATATTGTTCAATTATCAACTGCCGATAATGGGCATAGAGCGCACATACTTCCTGCTCTCCACCTGTTCCACCATAAACGCGCCAATATCTTCGCGCGAGATAGCAAAACTCATTTTCACATCGCCGTAGCCTACCTTGACATTGTCGGCGTATGAAGTGTTTTTGGGATCCATAAAGCGTACCATCGTCCAATCAAGACCGGATTTTGAAACAAGCTCCCCGATAGCAATCATCTCATTTTTGGCTTGCTTCAAGGCGATACCCGCCACGATGTCGGGAACTACTGTAATGAATGATTTCTTATCCTTTTCAAACGTGACGCTGGGCGTCGCCCAATCTATCAGGCGTGTTATTCCGCATTCATTCATGGCTTTCAGCATAATTTTATGTCCATCCAATGATGGGGTCCCCTCATACTTTTTCATGGGGATACCGACACACCAGATAACGGCATCACAACCGTTTATGGCTTCTTTTACACTCTCTAAATCATTGATTTCGCCCTTAATTAGATTAAGGTTTTCATGTGTTATGGTAAGTTTGGCAGGATTACGGACAAAGGCATTGACCGTATATCCCTTTTTTAAAGCGTGTTGAACCGCATATTTTCCAATACCGCCTGCCGCGCCGAATACAGCTGCTTTCATAGGATATCATCTCCTTCTCAAATATTTTTTCAGCCAACCGTCCCCATGTAAATGCAGTCTTTTCGGACAGGCGCGTTCGTTTCTTTGGCAAAACGAAAATCACTGCTTTCTGTTGCTATGTGCCAAAGCGCAATCCCCATGTCGATATAGCTCATATTGTTCAGTATAAATCCAAGCAAAGGATTCGGTTTCTTGCGGTAACAGTGGATTTTTCCGCTATCGGCAATAAAATACCAGTTCTGAGCGTTAACGGCGTTGGGTGCGAGCCGCGCTGCTTCCAAACGGTCGTCACTTCCTTCTCTTATTTCGGCCAAAGGCTTGCGCTTAAATTCGGAAATATCACGGTGCAGCGGTTCATCGGGCTTTCCAAATGCCATAGCGATTACATAAGGCAGAGTAGTGTCTTTCGGTTTCGCCACACCTAACCAACATGAACCCAATCCTGCTTCCAATAAAAACAAACCAATCTGCTGCCCTATAAACCCGATGTTTTCGTATGCGCCCTCTTTTTCTTCAGTGAAGAACAGCAGGAAATGGGGTGCTTTAACACCTGTAATAGAGGTTTTTATTTTATTTGTAATTTCAATAGAATACCGGATGTCAGGATACAATGGCACAACGCTTTCAATCTGCTTTCTTACTTTTTCAAGGGTTGCGGTGTCAAGTTCCGTCATATCATATTTTCGTACAGATTTCCGTTTACGAATTATTTCGTTCATTCCAATCAATCCTCCTCCAATTTTTCTCGTTTGCCATATTCAACTATACATGGTACAATTGTAAATGACAAGTACGATATTATTTAATAGATACTATTCTTTACGATAGTAATGAGGTATATACATGAAAGGCGAATATAACGAAACAAACATGACAGCTTGCCCTATTGTTGGAGTTCAAAAGATCATTCACGGAAAATGGGCAATGGTCGTCATATATTATTTAAGTCAAGAGACTTTGCGTTTTGGGGAACTAAGCAGGAAAATGCCGCAGGTGACACAGGCCAATCTCACAAAAGAGCTGCGATTATTAGAAGAATACGGTGTTGTGCATCGGGAAGTCTACCGTGAGGTTCCCCCAAAGGTGGAATATTCCCTCACTGCCATCGGACAGAAATTCCTTCCTGTCATTGAAGCGTTGGAAGCGTGGGCAATTGAGTACAGGCAGCTGAATGATGTGGGCGCGGGAGTTTGATAATTTATAATATACAAATGTCAGTTTGGGTGTAATACTTATGGAAAAAGTCATTGTTGCCCTCCAAACGCTCCGACATGGAAACAAACGCAAGAAATGATAGATTGCTTTCAATATGGAGTTTTGTTCAGATGCCATTCAATGGATATTGTTACGCCATTAGCAGTTAAAGCGGCAAGAGAATTATTCTTGGATGGATACTATAAAGTGATTGCTTTTGGGAGCGGTCCATGTCAGAAGTGCAAAAAATGCAGCCCCGAATTTTGCAGTTTCCCAAAAGAAACGGTTCCCGCGATGGAGGCTTGTGGAATAGATGTATTTGCAACGGTTAGAGCAAATGGCCTGCAAATTCAAACTTTGAGGAACGAGGAAGAAGTACAAAATCATTTTGGCTTATTGTTGGTGGAATAATAAAGTGCCTGGTGTGGTTGGTATCCTCTTGCTCGTATGCTTGATTCCCGTAACACTCACTTATTTTGTCTTTTTATGGCTTATTCTATAATCAGTCGGGGAAATACCGGTTCTTTTTTTGTAAACATAAGAAAAATATTGTGCTGTATCAAATCCTGTGGCATCAGCAATATCTGAAATTGAATTATTGGTGGTTAACAGAAGCTTATTCGCAAGTTCAATACGAGTCATAGTTATATATTCTGAAATTCCGATACCTGTAGTTTGCTTGAAAATATGAGAGATGTAAGAGGAATTGTAGTTAAATTTCTCAGAAAGCATACTTAAGCTCAAATTTTCAGACAAATGTTCTTGTATATATTGCTTGATGTAAGTTATCAGTTCAAATTTACGATTATATTCATTAAGAGAGCTTTCTTCAAAAAGGATTTGGGTTAAACGAAGCAGGTATTGATAAGCATTATGCCAATTGGTATATTCATTTAAATCATATAAATTATATAAACTGATCTTCATAGCAAGTTTTTCCTGGAGATGATACTGGTTGATATATCCCAAGAGTAAAGCGGAGATATTCAGGTATGTTTCCAAAGCACGAAGATTATGCATACTTTTCTCTACAGCATAAAAATCAGAAATTTTCTTTAAATTATACATGAAGTCATTGTCATTTCCCTGATATAGCTGGTTATGTAATGCGGATAGAGCAGTGTCAATAATCAGGCTGTTTTCATGTTGGGAGGTAGAGTAAGAATGCAGGTCTTTACTATTAGATTTCCTGTAAACCGCAGAAAAAAAATTTTCATATATCATATGAGGAAGATTTGCTGAATCATACTCCTGCATGCAAATATAAGCATTGTGCAGTTCATTCAATGCAATTTCAGAGGAATATAATACACTTATTACAGAATAATGTAACTGTTCATGACATTGTATAACTATATCATCCATAATATTTTTCAAGCTGATAAATGGTGAAGTTAATGTGGTACTTTCACTTTCATGGGATTGAAATAGCCAAAGCAGGATAGAACGATTCATATCTATCATGGCATAGTTGTATTTGTCATGAAGCTGACAGTCCATCAGGTTAAGAATCTGAATCAAGACTTTTGAATAATCAGGGTATGAGTCATTCATATGCTGCCAGTTGATTTTCATATAAGAAAAAAATACTGGTTTTTTTGCATCTATCGTAAGAGTCATATGCAGTTTTTTTACATAATATTCCAGATTCGGTATGTTTTTTCCCATAATTACATCCTTTAGAATATCTTTTTGGAACAGATGTTTATGCAGTAAAGCATGATCATGCATTTGCATACGGAACAGGGTAGCTTGTTTATCAAACTCTATTTTTGTAATTGTCTGGTGCACTGCATCTACGATTACGTTATCGCTCTCTGATTTCAGAAGATATGAGATGTTTTCCATCTTTGACGCCTTGTATATATACTCAAAATTATTATAGCCGGTAAGAAAAATAATATGACAGGAAGACCATTCAGCCAAAATCTGCTCAGCCAGAGAAAGCCCATTCAGTTTGGGCATTTGAATATCAAGTAATAATAAATCCATTCTGGTTTTTTGCAAAAATGCCAGTGCTTCTTTTCCGGAATATGCTTTATAAATATCAAATTCATAGACTTGATCCATTTCAAACAGATCTGCAAGCCAGTTTACTACATGATGTTCATCATCTACAATTAATAATCGGTACATAATTCCTCCACTAATTCAATTGTTATTTTCAGACCGCCAAGCAGAGACCGGGATGCTTTCATAGAAGCTTTACCGGATGAATAGATTAGCAGACGCCTATAAATATTTAATATACCGGTCATTTCAAGGTTATTTGAAGAGGCGTAAGCTTTTTCAATAGAGTTGCTAATTTGCTTCAATCCGGCATCGGTCAGATCTTCTCCATTATCCTCAATATTAATGCAAAGGGTATAAGGGTCGGTGTGTTTAAAACGCAGGGACAAGATTCCACTCTCTTCTTTATTCTGTAGCCCATAATTAAAGGCATTTTCAATAATAGGCTGTAAGATTATTTTGGGAATCCTGATATAAGCATATTTGGGCGGCAGATCTTCACAGATAATATTTATGCTTTTTTGAAACCGTAATGCCTGAATATCCATATAGATTTTGGCATGTTCGTATTCATCTTTTAAAAAAACAAGCTCATCACTGGTTCTGGTAATATATTGAAAATAACAACCAAGTTTTTGGGCAAGGCTGCTGGATTCTGCTAACATATCTCCACTGATCAGACGCTGAAGTAAAAAAAAACTGTTATATAAAAAATGAGGATTAATCTGTGCCTGAAGTTGTTTCAGCTCTGCTTTTTGTAACAGAAGCTTTTGTTCATAAGCATTTTCTATCAGATTCTCAAGATGGCTGGTCATATGATTAAAACCTGCATATAGCTTAGAAAAATCAGTACTGTTGTCTAAAGGTATTTTAACCTTTAGATTATGTCTTTCTACTTCAGAAAAAGCCGATATTAATTTCGACAGAGGTTTTTTGACTATGCGGGAAGTAATGATAAAATAAATGAGAATGCAAATAAACATCAGGACCAATATCAATGCAGTGAATACAATTGTTTTTGTGGCATTATAATACAATGTATCTTCATTAATAATACGGACAAGAGTAATACCGCTAAAATCCATTTTGTTCCGGAAGATACGATATTGAAACCCATTGCTGGTAAAGTGCTCTGTCCCGGTAATAGAGAATTCTGCTAACAATGTATCAGGCAGAATGCTGTTAATGATTTTTCCATCAGTATCAATGAGAAGAAGATAATCACTCTCCAAGGACGTAAACATGGCTAAATATTCGTCTATGGCATTGGAAGAGAAATCTACTAATATGAGGTTGTGAGATGTATTATGGCTGGATGAAATAAGATAATAGAAATGATTATCCTCATAATATAGTATTTTCTTATCAGTTTTCTTCATAAGGAGTGCCTGGTAATCTTCCCGGGTAAGTACCTGCATGCTGCCATGCTTATATCCGTTTGCATTCAATATTCTTTCCAGAGACGGCAGGTAGATCTGTACATTACTGATTAAGGAATTATTAACCTTCACGGTAGTCAGATATTCAATTACAGTATTGATTGAAGTAATTCGCTCATAGGTACTGAATTGATATGGGAAAGCGGAAAGGCGTTCAATCTCTGTTTTCATAAAAATATTAGAGCTTAAATTATAAATCTGTTCTAACTCATTGTCGAGTGATTCTGCTATATTTTTGGTGGATTCTTCAAAAGATTGAATGGTTTTTTTTTGAAGATCCTGATTACTGCTGTATATTAAATAAAAACTGATAACCATAAGCGGAGCCAAAAGCAGGATAAATAAAAGTATCAGCTTATGAAATACACTTATTTGACGCAAACTGAATTGATGTGAATTCATATAGTATAAACTCCTTCCTTATTGAATTGTAACATAGAATGAAGACTCCTGTTCATTCCTTTATAATCCAGGCTCTTTATTAAAGTTATATCATGGCTAATCACTATTATATCATTATTGATTTCAAACTGGAATGAGAGAGAGGTTCAATATCTTTTGTTTATTTCGATATTTTTATACTTTTAAAAAATAATCTATAAATAATGAATTTATCCAAAGAAATACTATGGTATCAAGTAAAAATATCAGGTATATTACAAAAAAAGGAGGTAGAACATGAAAAAAAAATATTTAGCAGTGATTCTGGTTATCAGCATGCTGGGTTCCTTGTCGGCTTGCGGGAATGAAGGCAATCAGGAACAAGAGAGTACTCCACAGGACACACAGGTTAAAGAGAGCACAGAAAACTATGTACCGGAAGCGGATTCCTGGGAAACACCTTATGCAGAAACAGTTACGCTTCATACGGTGACATCCGAACATTCATCAGCAGTATATCCGGAGGGAGATGACATTACAAAAAATGAATGGATACGTCAATATCTGGAAAGATTCAACATTGAAGTAGTGACTGACTGGGTAAGTGATGAGTACGATACCAAAATAAATCTTGCATTTGCAAATAATGAAATCCCGGATGTATTTCGTGTTACGGCGAGTCAGCTGCAGCAGTTAGTGGAGGCTGACATGCTGTATGACATGACAGAAGTTTGGGACAAATATGCATCTGATACGGTAAAAGGATTTATGGAATCAGATCCGGATACTTTTGAAACAGGAAAGTTTGATGGTAAGCTTTATGGCATATCGCAGATGCATTACGGATTCATTGACCAGCCTGATTTTATCTGGTTAAGAAAAGACTGGATGGAAGAGCAGAATCTGAAAGCACCGGAGACCATTGAAGATTTGGAAAATATCTGTCTCAAATTCATGGAAGCTTATGGCGGATATGGTATGGCAGTCGACAAATCATTAGACTATCTTAACATTTTGGCCGTTGCCTGGCATGCATATCCTGATATGTGGATTGAAACTTCTGACGGCAGCATCGGTTATGGTTCAGTCCAGCCTGAAATGAAGGAAGCGCTTGCAACATGGGCAAAATGGTACGAGAATGGTATCTTAGCCGCAGACTTCCCTAATTATGATTTTGGTGCCATGAATGAAGCTGTTGTTTCAGGTAAAGTTGGGGTACAGCCATTCTATCAGTGGTGGGGATATAATCCTGGAGGAGATATGGTAAGCAGTCAGGGACCAGAAGCTTATTTCGAACCATACAAGATACCTTCGGCTGATGGGAAGCAGGTAATGCAATCTATCTTTTTTGCAAATAGCCCTTATATTGTAGTCAGCAAGAATTGTAAAAATCCTGAAGCTGTTTTAAAACTCATTGATTTTAAAGCGTACATTCAGAATGATTCCTTTGGAACAAGCGATGAAGAACTAAGGAATTTATTGATGTTAAATGATATAGGTCATGTTACGGGTGCTTTTGGTATCAATCCTCCGATGGCAGATGCTAATGCATTTGATTTGGTTTATGAAGCAATGAAGACAGGGGATACCACAAAGTTAAATGATTCCAATAGCTTGAGTAAATACAATAATAGTATGGAATGGATTAACAATCACACGCCGGGAGTATTGGGTGAATTTCTACAACAGGGCAATGGTGATAAGGCAGCATATGCAATTGCAAGAGAAGCACTGAACAATGATAATTTCATCTTATCCAAGTTGTGGGGCCGGGCTCCGGATGCACAGCTAAGTTATGGTTCCAGTCTGGATGATTTGCTGACGGAAGGATTTACAAAGATAATTATTGGAGCGGAGCCTATTGACTATTTTGATACTGTGGTGGATAACTGGAGTAAAGCCGGCGGAAGTGAAGTAACTGCCCAGATGAATGAAATGTACGGAAACTAAGGACCATTAAAAGGGCTTCCGTTGATTAACGGAAGTCCTTTCGCTGTGCCTTAAATGAGAGCAATATGGCGGGTTAAGTCTCAAGTGTGGTCTGTGGAAGGAGTGATATGTAATGTTTAAAAAAGTTAAAAAGCAATATCAATATCATTTGATGATGGTTCCGGGTTTAGTGCTTGTTTTTATATTCAGCTATATTCCATTATATGGTTTGGTGATTGCATTTCAAAAGTATAATCCGAGTCTGGGATTTCGTTCACCATGGGTAGGCTTGGATAATTTCATTTTTTTATTTAATCAGCCAAATTTTATCAGGGCTATCTGGAATACGTTATATATTTCTATATTCAAAATTATCGGCGGAATTGTAGTCCCGGTCGTTTTTGCCTTACTGCTTAATGAAGTAAAGTCAAATAAAGTCAAGAAAGCATTTCAGACTCTTGTATATCTTCCAAACTTCCTTTCCTGGGTTATTCTGGCAGGTGTATTTATAGATCTTCTTTCTTCTGAAGGGTTATTGAATACGATTATTACATCCATGGGAGGCAATTCGATTTCTTTTTTGGGCGATCCCAAGGTGTTTCCCTGGACATTGATTATCAGTGATATATGGAAAGGATTTGGATTTGGAACGGTTGTTTATCTTGCTGCACTGACCGGTATTGATCCCGGGCTTTATGAAGCAGCGATGGTTGACGGGGCAAAAAGATGGAAACAGACTTTCTATATTACAATTCCTCTGCTGATACCCACTATTATTCTTATGACTGTATTATCGCTGGGAAGTGTACTGAATGCAGGATTTGATCAGGTTTATAATATGAGTTCACCGGTGGTATATGAAAGCGGGGATATTATTGATACCTATGTGTATCGTCTTGGAATTGTGCAGGCGCAGTATTCTGTAGGAGCTGCAGTCGGATTATTCAAATCGCTTATTTCCAGCGTACTTGTATTTTTATCTTATTATTTGTCAGATCGTTTAGCGGGATATCGAATTTTTTAGACAAGAGAGGGATAGGTTGAAAAGATGAATCAATATAAGAGCTTATCAAGAACAATTTTTCAGATATTTAACAATATATTTCTGGGGATTATATCATTAACCTGTATTCTTCCGTTTGTACATATTCTTGCGGTCTCATTCAGTAGTTCAGCTGCCGTGTCAGGAGGTGAGGTGAGTCTCTGGCCGGTAGATTTTACTTTGTATTCCTATGAATTTGCATTAAAAGGCGGAAAGTTTTTCAGAGCACTGTTAGTATCTTTAGAGAGAGTTGCTTTAGGACTTCTTGTAAATGTAGGGTTGATGGTTATTACTGCTTATCCGTTGTCCAAGACAAAGGAAAAGGTGGCGGGAAGAAATATTTATATGACATATCTGATAATTACCATGTTATTTAGCGGAGGTTTGATACCAACATATATTGTTGTCTCCAGAATGGGGTTAATGAATTCAATATGGGCATTAATTCTTCCCGGAGCATTACCAGTATATAATATGATTATTTTGATGAATTTCCTTCGGGGAGTTCCTGCTGAATTAGAGGAAGCTGCATTTATTGATGGAGCTAATCCAATAACCACACTAATACGGGTAATTCTGCCAATCATGAAGCCGGCTATTGCAACAGTCAGCCTGTTCTGTATAGTCTGGCACTGGAATGACTGGTTTTCAGGTATGATATATATTGAAAATCCCAGTCGATATCCTCTGCAGACTTATCTGCAGACTTTGTTGAGGAATTTTGATGAGATGATGAGGAAATCAGGATCTGATTATACAACCTTGTTATCCATGATGAACGCCAGTACCGGCCGCGCTGCTCAGCTATTTCTGGGTGCATTGCCTGTTATGGCGATTTATCCGTTTTTACAGAAATATTTTACTACCGGATTAATATTGGGAAGTGTAAAAGGCTAAGAACGTTCTCCCTCCGAATGTTTCCACTGCTTTCTATACTGTATAGGAGTTGTATGCTCCATTTCCTGGAAAACCCGGTAGAAATAATTGGAATAGTTAAAACCAATCTGCAGTGCAATCTCGTATACCGACAGGTCTGTTCCGGTCAGCAAGGTTTTGGCAACATTGATACGCATGTTTTTCACATACTCCATGACGGAAGTACCGGTATAACGTTTGAACTCGTGGCTGATATAGAATTTACTTAAATGCATATGTTCTGCAAGAAAATCCAGTGTGATAGGATCAGCGTAGTGCTGAGAGATATAATGCTGGATTTCTTTTATAGCAGTTGGAATTGATTTGCATTCTGAAAAATGATGCAGCATGATAAATTCGGAAATCAGATTGGTAAGAATCTGATGTGTCTGCAATTCACTGTACAGGGTGTTTTGTGCAGCAATTTCCCATAACTTTTCCAATTGGTGTGAGAGGGGAGAATGCAGACCAATAGAGACTACAGGATTGCCGTATTCTGCAAAAATGGCATAAAGATCTCCAAGATGATTTCCACCGAGGTGGATAGGGTCATACGACCATCCATTTTCATCTAGGGTTCTGTAATAATGGGGTTTTCGGCAGTCAATAAAAAAGCAGTCTCCAGGATTCAGTAGATAAGATCGATCTTCATATACCAGTTCGCCTTGGCCTTTTAGTGTATATGCTAGAAGATAAGATTCCAAATTGGTTCTTCTGGTAAAATGTTTCTTTGATCCCATACCGCCATGGGAGTAGCTCTGAATATAATAAAAATTCTGACGGATGGTTTGATTCAAAACGGGAATTTGAAGATCAGCAACCTGGATACTCTCAAGGTTATAGTCTGCCTGTAGTATATTTGTAAGAAAAGCTTCATCATTATGATAATTTAGTCCATATTTTTGTATCTGTTGCTTAATAAATTCTTTGTTTTTCTTTTTATTATCCATTTCATTACCACCGCAAGATTGTATAGTTTTTAGGCAATCCCATGAATTGTCCGGGCATAAATACATTGTTATAATTTGTATGTAACGTAGCATAAACTATGTATCCTGTCAAGTAAAGACAGTGCGAATTGGAGGGTATTAAAATGGGAGAAACACAAAAGCTAAGAAAGGGATTCTCGCTGATTTGGGGATCCAGAACGATTTCATTATCGCTAGCTCTGATGGCGGTGGCATTTATTACGTACTTCGCAACAGACACGTTGGG
>Ga0153921_1001343_pt1 | contig 11201 bp, 7 predicted proteins | sample TSNJ005MetaG_FD_104691 | JGI IMG/M metagenome (GOLD analysis project Ga0153921, IMG submission 104691) | Attine ant fungus gardens microbial communities from New Jersey, USA - TSNJ005 MetaG | ecosystem: Host-associated > Fungi > Mycelium > Unclassified | place: USA: New Jersey, Brendon T. Byrne... | reverse complement strand
GGAATTCAGCCGCCTGCTCAGTGGGGCAGCGCCGGGTGGCGATACGGAAGGCGCCCTGGCCAACCACCTCAACCCGTTCAAGCGTAAACATCAGCCGCCTGTGGCCTGGTGGTCTGGCCTGGTGGACTTGCCGGCCGGTGAAACCGTGCTGCACTACCAGGTTCCGGACAGCTTCAATGGCAAGCTGCACCTGTTTGCGGTGGCCGTGGACAGCGACAGCGTGGGCGTCAGCGAGGCCAACACCGAAGTGCGCGGGCCGCTGGTGATCACGCCGAACGTGCCGGCCTTTGTCGCACCGGGGGATGTGTTCAGCGTCAGCGCCGGGTTGTTCAGCAACCTGGACGCGGCGGCGGACGTGAAGTTTGAAGTGCAGACCAGCGATGGCCTGCAGGTGCAAGGCGACAAGGCCAGCACCCTGGCCCTGCAACCGCGCAAGGAAGGTGTTGCCGAGTTCAAGATCAAGGTTGGGGAAACCCTAGGCTCGGCCGACTTGCGCTTCGTCGCGGTGCTGCCGGATGGCAAGCGTATCCAGGTGGCGGAAACCACGTCGATCCGACCCTTGAGCGAGCATCGGGTGGCCCTGAGCCTGGGCCGTTTCGACAGCGCCAGCAAAGAGCTGAAACCGACCCGCGAGCTGTTCAGCCAGTTGCGCGATGTGCAGTTGGGCGTCGCCGCTTCGCCGCTGGTATGGGCCAACGGCCTCAAGCATTACCTGGATGACTATGGCTACGCCTGCACCGAGCAATTGGTGTCCAAGGCCATGCCGGCGTTGATCTGGGGTGGTAACGCGCCGGAGGCCGAGCAGGCCTTCAGCGGTGCGGTGCGCATGCTGCGTCAACGGCAAAACCAGGCCGGCGGTTTCGGCTTGTGGGCGGCCAACCCGGACGTAGCGCCGTACGCCAGCCTGTACGCCACCGACTTCCTGATCGAAGCCAGGGAGCGCGGGCTGCCGGTACCGGAAGACCTGTTGCAACGTTCCAACGCGTACCTCACCGACCTGGCCAACGGCCCGAGCGAAGGTCTGTCGGAACTGCGCAACCGCGCCTATGCCAGTTACCTCCTGAGCCGTCAGGGGATTCTGGTGAGCGGCGCCTTGAGCGATATCCGCGAGCGCTATGAAAGCTACTTCAAGGACACCTGGCAGAACGACATTGGCGCGGCGTACCTGGCCGCCAGCTACAAGCTGCTCAAGCAGGATCGCCAGGCCGATACCTTGTTCCGCAAGGTGCCGTGGCTTTCCCTGTCGGATAAATGGAACAGCGACGGCCTGTATTACGACCCGCTGGTGCACGACGCCGAGCACCTGCATTTGCTCGCGCGGCACTTCCCGGAAATGCTCGACGATGTGCCGACAAGCCTGCTGGATAAACTCGGCAAGCGTCTCAACGAGCAACGCTACAACTCGCTGTCGGCGGCACTGTTGCTGCGGGCCCTGGACAATTACGGCCAGCGCGCCCAAAGCGACATGACCCTCAAGGCCACCGCATGGCTCAGCGACAAGCAGCAACAGTTGTTGCAGATGGCCGGCCAACCGCCACGTGCGGCGGTGCCTGCCGGTACGCAAAAACTGCAGATGGAAAAATCCGACGGCCCGGCGGCGTTCTACATGCTGAGCGAAGCGGGCTATGACAAGGGCGCCAACCTCAAGCCGATCAACAGCGGCCTGGAAATCATCCACGAATACCTCGACCTCAAAGGCAATCCAGTCAGCAAGGTCGCGGTAGGCGATGAGTTCCTGGTGCGCCTGCGCTTGCGCGCCACCGACCGTGATCAGGTGCAACAAGTGGCCGTGGTCGACCTGCTGCCGGGCGGCGTCGAGCCTGTGTATAACTTGCCGCCGGAGCCGGAAGCGGCCAGCACCGAGGAAAGCGAAGGCGACGATTCGGAGTACGTTGAAACCGGCGAAGACACCGAAGAAGCCGACGCCTGGCAGGCGCCGATTGGCGAGACCGATTTGAGCAACTGGCAACCGGACTACGTCGACGTGCGTGATGACCGAGTGGTGTTGTACGGCACCGCGCTGCGGGATGTAGGCACCTTCGTGTACCGCGTGCGCGCCACCAACGCCGGTACCTTCAATACGCCACCGGCCTACGCCGAGGGCATGTACGAAACCACCCTGCAAGGACGCGGCAAAGTAGGCCAGCTTGAAATTACCAAGCCTTAAAAGCCTGACGCCGCTGCTGGCAGCGGCGTTGATTCTGGCGGGGCTACGGTTGTGGCCCCACGCGCCGCTGGAACAGGCAGCCACCTCCTCACGGATGGTGCTGGCCGATGACGGTTCGCTGCTGCGCATGACCCTGGCGGCTGACGGGCAATATCGCCTGTGGCTACCCCTGGAACGGATTTCTCCGTCACTGGTGGAGGCGTTGCTGCTCAAGGAAGACCGCAATTTCTACTGGCACCCGGGGATCAATCCCCCGGCGTTGCTGCGGGCGGCCATGGCCACCTATAGCGGCGGCCAGCGCCAAGGCGGCTCGACCTTGAGCATGCAGTTGGCCAGGCGCCTGTGGGATCTCAATACCCGCCAGGTACCCGGCAAGCTGCAGCAGATGGCCCTGGCACTGTGGCTGGAGGCGCGTTACAGCAAGCACGACATCCTTGAGGCCTACCTCAACCTGGCGCCCATGGGCGGCAATATCGAAGGTGCCGAAGCGGCCAGCCGGATCTATTTTGGCAAGTCAGCGGCGCAGTTGTCCTTGTCTGAAGCCCTCGCGCTGGCCGTGATTCCCCAGCAACCGGGTCGTCGGGCGCGCTTTGGGCCTTCCCTGCAAACCGCCCGGCAACGGCTGATGGCCGACTGGCGGGAAACTTATCCACAGGACCCGCGTAACGACAGTTTGCTGGACCTGCCGCTGGAAGCCCGCAACCGCCAGCAGATCCCGTTTCTCGCGCCGCACCTGAGCGAACAGTTGCTGGCCTCGCAAACCGGCAATGAGTTGAACAGCACCCTCAACCTGGCGCTGCAACAATTGCTGGAACGGCTGATCACCGGCTTCATCGCCGAGCGCCGCAGCAGCGGTGTGGAAAACGCCACGGCGATCCTGATCGACAGCCGCGACCAGAGCGTAAAAGCCCTGGTGGGCTCGGCAGACTACTTATCCACAAGCATCCACGGCCAGGTCAACGGCGTGTTGTCGCGGCGCTCGCCGGGCTCCACCCTCAAGCCATTCCTGTATGGGCTGGCGCTGGACCAAGGGGTGATCCACCCCATGAGCATCCTCAAGGACATGCCGAGTAACTTCGGCTACTTCCAGCCGGAAAATTTCGACGGCAGTTTTGTCGGGCCGGTGACAGCCCGCGACGCGCTGATTCGCAGCCGCAATATTCCGGCGGTGTGGCTGGCCAGCCAGACCCGCTCACCGTCACTCTACGGATTGCTGCAACGGGCCGGGATCAAGGGCCTGCGCGGCGAAAGCCATTACGGCTTGGCGCTGGCCTTGGGCGGCGGCGAGATGACGCCCGAGGAGCTGGCGCGGCTGTATGTGATGCTGGCTGGTGACGGGTATTTGCGGCCGCTGCGCTATTTGCAGGAACAGCCGCAAACCACTGGCGCCCAGCTACTCACGCCGCAGGCCGCATTTATGGTGCGCGACATGCTGCGGCGCAACCCGCGCCCGGACGGGCTGCCGGGGCGCCACTGGCGTACGGCCTGGAAGACCGGCACGTCCTGGGGTTTTCATGATGCATGGAGCGCCGGCCTCGTAGGCCCGTACGTGCTGGTGGTGTGGGTGGGCAACTTCGATGGGCGTCCGAATCCTGAGTTTATCGGTGCGAAAACTGCGGCACCGCTGTTCTTCCGTATCGCCGACGCCCTGCCGCTGGCCTTGCCCAATGTGGTGATCAAACCCGACAAACCGCCCGCCGGGCTGATCCGCATCGACGTCTGCGCGGCCTCTGGTGACTTGCCCAACCGTTGGTGCCCACGTACCCGCAAGACCTGGTACATCCCCGGCGTGTCACCGATTCGGGTGTCCAACCTGCACCGCCCGGTGCTGATCGACACCCGCACCGGCAAGGCCGCGTGCCCGCCGTTCGACCCGCAGTACACCCGTGAAGAAGTCTTCGAGTTCTGGCCCAGCGATGTGCAGCGGCTGTTCCGCGCCGCCGGGCTGCCCCGGCGTACGCCGCCCAATGTGCAGAAAAGCTGCCAACCCAACCGTGTCGGCGATCAAAGCGAAGCGCCACAGATTCGCTCGCCGCTGACCCAGGTCAGCTACCACCTGCGCCTGTCCCAGCCCCAGGAAAGCATCCCGCTGAACGCCAATGCGGCCAGTGATGCACTGACGCTGTATTGGTTCGCCGACCAGACCCTGATCGGCCAGGGCCCGCCGCAAACCACGCTGAACTGGCGGCCGGGTAAGTCGGGGGAGTACCGGTTGCGGGTGACTGACGATCAGGGCCGCAGCGCCAGCCGAGGCTTGAAGGTTGAGTTTGTACCCTGATCAGGCGTCCTCGTCGCTTAAACCGGCAGTGCCGGCATCTTTTGCGAAATGCTTGTACGCCACCCCTAGCTTGCGTTGCTCAAAGATCGAAAACACCAGGGTGCCCAGCAGAATCATCATCCACACCAGGAACACCTTCATGGTGTCCACCTGGGCCACCACCAGCAGCAAGGTCACTACGCCGCCAATCACCATGCCCAGGCCCATCCAGGCGCCCAGCACGCGGCCTACCGCCAGGCGCATGCCCGTGGGCAGCAAGAGCCGCAGCGCGAGCAACACCACAAACATCGTCAGCAAGAAGCCAAACGCGGCCATGAAAGGAATCACGAAGCCGTTGTCACGGTACAACCAGGCCAGAAACCGATAGGCGGGATTCAGCTCTGCCATTTGCTGGTAGGTGGCAGGGCCCGGCAAATGCAGTTGGGCAAAATGTTCCGGCGTCATGGCCATGATGCCGACGCCGATCAAACCCACCACCACCGCGTAGAAACCACCGGCGCGCCACAGCGGCGCCAGCACACGGCGGTTTTCCACCTCCTTGGTCTCGGCCAGGCCGAACACCGCGTCAGGTTGCCGGCCCTGGGCAATCACCGTCTTGCCCGCACGCTCGCAGGCGTCGCCAATCAGCATCACCTGCATATCCTGGGTGAGGAGCAGTTCGCCCTGGCGGCGGGAGCTGCTGATCCATTCATGGTCGTCAGGGCGCTTCTTGCCGAACAGGTCGATACCCTCGGCAATCACTGTCACTTCACCGGTGGCGTCCTGCAGGCGGAAGTCATTGCAGCGAGCCTCGGCCGAGACCTGGCTCCAGCTCCAATCGCCATCCTTGTCTTTGGTGCCTTCTTCGATGACCCACACGTAACCCGCGCAAGGCTTGCCGTGGACCGGGGAGATCAGCGGCGAGTCGACGATCACCTTGCCGTTCACCTCCACCAGCCCCATGGCCAATGAGCGTATCTGGCTGGTGGCCAGGCGCTGTTCGGTGCGATAGAAATTGGGGCCGAAGCTGGCCAGCAGTCCGATCAGGATGCACACAGGAAAAAACAGCGCCACCAGGATCGTCGGGGCGTAGACCATCAGGCCAATAAAGCCGGCGAGAAAGACCAGTGCCACCAGGGTTTTCCACACTGGTTTTTTTGTGACAACCCCTGCCTGGGTGGTTTTCATGCCCCCGGCACCTCAAGCTTCACGCCGTCGTAGCGGGTTTCTTCGGCGCTGATGGCCAGCAGCGGAATGCGCTGATAGCCGAGCATCTTGGCGAAGAACAGATCAGGAAAAATCGCGATGGCGATGTTGTAGAGGTTGACCGACTCATTGAAGAACTCGCGACGGTCGGCGATGCGTTCCTCCACCGCCGAGATCGCCTGCTGCAACTCGACCATGTTGGGGCCGGAGATCAGCGTCGGATAATTCTCGGCCACTGCAATCACCGACTTGAGCGCCGTATTGAGCTGGTTGGAGGCATCGACTTTATCGGTGAGGCTGCTGGCGTTGAGGTACGCGGTGCGGGCGTCGCTGAGGCGGGTAAACAGCGCGTTCTCATGGTTCATGGCGGTTTGCACCACGCGCATCAGGTCGGGAATCTGGTCTGCCCGCTGCTTGAGCAGCACGTCGATGTTGGCGAAGGCTTTATCCACATCGTTGCGGCGCATCACCAGGCCGTTGTAGACCCCCACCAGCCAGCCGACCAGGCCGACGACAATAATCAGCACGACGATACCGGCGATCAGCAGTTCGATGTTCATGGCGGCGGCATTCCCTGGCTAGTTATCCACAGGGCGCATTCTAGGGGTAAAGCAGGGGAATACTCCCGGAATTAGTCCACAGAAACGGCAAGACCCGATATCCGGTAGCCTGAAAAAGCAAAACCCCCGAAGAACGGGGGTTTTGGTGGTTCGGGTGCGGCTTATTCCACCGTCACCGACTTCGCCAGGTTACGCGGCTGGTCAACGTCGGTGCCCTTCAGCACAGCCACGTAATACGACAGCAGCTGCAGCGGGATGGTGTAGAGGATCGGCGACAGGGTGTCGTGGATGTGCGGCATGTTGATGACGTGGGTGCCTTCGCCATTGGTCATGCCGGCCTTCTCGTCCGCGAACACGATCAGTTGGCCGCCACGGGCGCGCACTTCCTGCAGGTTGGACTTGAGCTTCTCCAGCAGTTCGTTGTTCGGCGCGACGGTAACGACTGGCATGTCGTCATCCACCAGGGCCAGCGGACCGTGCTTGAGCTCACCGGCCGGGTAGGCTTCGGCGTGGATATAGGAGATTTCCTTGAGTTTGAGCGAACCTTCCATTGCCACCGGGTATTGCGCACCACGGCCGAGGAACAGGGTGTGGTGTTTGTCGGCGAACAGCTCAGCGACTTTCTCCACAGTGCTGTCCATGGCCAGGGCTTCACCCAGGCGGGCCGGCAGGCGGCGCAGTTCTTCGACCAGGTGTGCCTCGACGCCTTCGCCCAGCGTGCCGCGAACCTGGCCCAGGGACAGGGTCAGCAACAACAGGCCGACCAACTGGGTGGTGAAGGCCTTGGTGGATGCCACGCCGATTTCACGTCCGGCCTGGGTCAGCAGGGTCAGGTCGGACTCGCGCACCAGCGAGCTGATGCCGACGTTGCAGATCGCCAGGCTGCCGAGGAAGCCCAGTTCCTTGGCGTTGCGCAGGGCGGCCAGGGTGTCGGCGGTTTCACCGGACTGGGAGATGGTCACGAACAGAGTGTCGGGCTGCACCACCACCTTGCGGTAGCGGAATTCGCTGGCGACTTCGACCTGGCACGGGATGCCGGCCAGTTCTTCCAGCCAGTAACGGGCGACCATACCGGCGTGGTAGCTGGTGCCGCAGGCGACGATTTGCACGTTGCGCACTTTGGCGAACAGCTCGGCAGCTTGCGGGCCGAAGGCTTGCACCAATACCTGGTTCTGGCTCAGGCGACCTTCCAGGGTGCGTTGCACCACGGCCGGTTGCTCGTGGATTTCCTTGAGCATGAAGTGGCGGAACTCGCCCTTGTCGGCGGCTTCGGCGCCGTCGCGGTACTGCACGGCTTCACGTTCCACGGACTGGCCGTTGACGTCCCAGATGGACACGCTTTCACGGCGGATCTCGGCGATGTCGCCTTCTTCCAAGTACATGAAGCGGTCGGTCACCTGGCGCAGGGCCAGTTGGTCGGAGGCGAGGAAGTTCTCGCCCAGGCCCAGTCCGATCACCAACGGGCTGCCACTGCGGGCGGCGACCAGGCGGTCGGGCTGGCTGGCGCTGATCACGGCCAGGCCATAGGCGCCATGCAGTTCCTTGACGGTGGCCTTGAGAGCGTTGGTCAGGTCGCCGATGTCCTTGAGCTTGTGGTTCAGCAGGTGGGCGATGACTTCGGTGTCGGTGTCCGAGGTGAAGACATAACCCTGGCCTTTGAGCTTTTCACGCAGCACTTCGTGGTTTTCGATGATGCCGTTGTGCACAACCGCCAGGTCACCGGAGAAGTGCGGGTGAGCATTGCGTTCGCACGGCGCGCCGTGGGTGGCCCAACGGGTGTGGGCGATACCCAGGCGGCCTACCAGCGGCTCACCGGCCAACGCTTGTTCGAGTTCGCTGACCTTGCCCGGGCGACGCATGCGCTCAAGCTTGCCGGCGTTGGTAAAGAGCGCCACACCGGCGCTGTCGTAGCCACGGTATTCCAGGCGTTTGAGGCCTTCGAGCAAAATGGCAGTGACGTTTCGTTCAGCGACTGCGCCAACAATTCCACACATGGTTTCTCTCCTAGATGACTGCCGCGCAAATCAGCGTGATGCCGCGGGCTTGAATCTGGTCGCGGGCCTCAAGTGGCAGGCGATCATCGGTAATAAGGGTATGGACGCTGCTCCAAGGCAGTTCCAGGTTGGGGATCTTGCGGCCAATCTTGTCGGACTCGACCATCACCACCACTTCGCGGGCGACTTCGGCCATGACGCGGCTCAGCCCCAGTAATTCGTTGAAGGTGGTGGTGCCGCGCTCCAGGTCGATGCCATCGGCACCAATAAAGAGCTGGTCGAAATCGTAGGAACGCAGTACCTGTTCGGCGACCTGGCCCTGGAACGAGTCCGAATGCGGGTCCCAGGTGCCGCCGGTCATCAACAATACCGGCTCGTGTTCCAGGTCGCTCAAGGCGCTGGCCACGTGCAGGGAGTTGGTCATCACCACCAGGCCGGGCTGGTGCCCCAGTTCGGGGATCATGGCGGCGGTGGTGCTGCCGCTGTCGATGATGATGCGCGCGTGTTCCCGCAAACGCCGGACGGCCGCACGGGCGATGGCGCGCTTGTAGGCCGAAATGGGCTGTGCCGGATCACCGACCAGTTCCTGAGGCATGGTGATGGCGCCACCGTAGCGACGCAGCAACAGGCCGTTACTTTCGAGGGCCGCCAGGTCCTTACGGATGGTGACTTCCGAGGTTTCGAAACGCTTGGCCAATTCGTCCACGCTGACTTCACCTTGCTCGGTGAGCATGGCAAGGATGTTGTGGCGACGTTGGGGTGTATTTCGTTTCGACATGGTGATGATAAGTTTCGTTTCGAAAGATAACGAAGGCAATCAAAACCTATTCATTCAAAATGGTCAAGCATGCGACTGAGTTTTTTGAATCAACACAGATAAAAATGTGGGAGCGGGCTTGCTCGCGAAGGCGGTGTGTCAGTCGGCGCATGTATCAACCGAAAGACCGCCTTCGCGAGCAAGCCCGCTCCCACATAAGTACCGCAGTGTTTCAGGGTTGTGGATAACTCAGGTCTTTTTGATTTTGACCGGGCGTTTCCAGCCGTCGATGTTGCGCTGGCGGGCGCGGGCGACGGCCAACTGGGACTTATCCACATCCTGGTTGATGGTGGAACCTGCGGCGGTGTTTGAACCATCACCGATAGTGACGGGGGCGATCAGCGAGTTGTTGGAGCCGATAAACACGTCTTCGCCAATGGTCGTCTGGTACTTGTTGGCGCCGTCGTAATTGCAGGTGATGGCGCCTGCGCCGATATTGCTGCGGGCACCGATCACTGCATCGCCGAGGTAAGCCAGATGGCCGGCCTTGGCGTCGTCACCCATCTGGGCGTTTTTCAGTTCTACAAAGTTACCCACATGGGCGCGAGCGCCCAGCACGCTGCCCGGACGCAAACGCGCGAACGGACCGGCATCACTGCCCTCGCCCATCACCGCACCGTCGATATGGCTGTTGGCCTTGATCACCACACCCTTGCGCAGGGTGCTGTCCTTGATCACGCAGTTCGGCCCGATCACCACGTCGTCTTCAATGACCACGCGGCCTTCGAGGATCACGTTGATATCGATCAGCACGTCGCGGCCAACGGTGACGTCACCCCGCACATCGAAACGTGCCGGATCACGCAGCGTCACGCCCAGCGCCATCAGGCGGCGGCCTTCACGCAGTTGGTAGTGACGCTCCAGCTCCGCCAGTTGCTTGCGGTCGTTGGCGCCCTGCACTTCCATCGGGTCGTGGGGCTGTTCGGTGGCGACCACCAGGCCATCGCTGACGGCCATCTCGATGACGTCGGTCAGGTAGTACTCGCCCTGGGCGTTGTTGTTGGACAAGCGGCTCATCCAGTCAGCCAGGCGGTCAGCCGGCACAGCGAGGATGCCGGTGTTGCCTTCAGTGATGGCGCGCTGGGCTTCGCTGGCGTCTTTATGCTCGACGATGGCGGCGACCTTGCCGTCAGCGTTGCGCACGATGCGACCGTAGCCGGTCGGGTCGTCCAACTCGACAGTGAGCAAGCCCATCTGGCCTGGCACCACGTGCTTGAGCAGGCGCTGCAAGGTTTCCACTTCGATCAGCGGCACGTCACCGTAGAGGATCAGCACGGTGTCGGCCTTGATGAACGGCACGGCCTGCGCGGTGGCATGCCCGGTACCCAATTGCTTGTCCTGCAATACGAAATTCAGGTCATCCGCCGCCAGCCGCTCACGCACCACATCGGCACCGTGGCCGATCACCACATGAATGCGCTGTGGATCCAGCTGCCGGGCGCTGTGGATAACATGGCCAAGCATGGAGTTGCCGGCAACCGGGTGCAGCACCTTGGGCAGGGCCGAACGCATGCGGGTGCCCTGGCCTGCGGCAAGAATTACGATTTCGAGAGACATGAATGGCTACCAATCCTGGGCGGTCAGACTTCAGACCAAAGAAGTGTTTTGCAAAAAAAGAAAAAGGGTAGCCGAGGCTACCCTTTTTAATCAATCACGCATGAGGTTTGACGGCTTAGCCGCCAAACTTCTTGCGGATCTGCTGGACGGTGCGCAGCTGAGCTGCGGCCTCGGCCAGACGTGCAGCAGCAGAACCGTAGTCGAAATCTGCGCCTTTTTCGTTCAGGGCCTTCTCGGCAGCCTTGACGGCTTCCTGAGCGGAGGCTTCATCCAGGTCGGCAGCACGTTGCACGGTGTCGGCAAGTACCTTGACCATGTTCGGCTGAACCTCGAGGAAACCACCGGAGATGTAAAACACCTCCCGTTCCCCGCCCAGCTTGGTCAGAGTGATCGGACCAGGCTTCAAGGATGTAATCAATGGCGCGTGGCCAAAGTTAATACCCAGGTCGCCCAGTTCGCCGTGTGCAATCACACTCTCGATCTGACCGGAGAAGATTTCCCCTTCCGCGCTGACGATATCGCAATGGAATGTCATAGCCATCTGCTTGCCTCAACCTGATTAGCGCCCGTTACCGGGCGCCGGAATTACAGTTTCTTGGCTTTCTCGATCGCTTCTTCGATGCCGCCGACCATGTAGAACGCT
>Ga0153921_1001341_pt1 | contig 11204 bp, 8 predicted proteins | sample TSNJ005MetaG_FD_104691 | JGI IMG/M metagenome (GOLD analysis project Ga0153921, IMG submission 104691) | Attine ant fungus gardens microbial communities from New Jersey, USA - TSNJ005 MetaG | ecosystem: Host-associated > Fungi > Mycelium > Unclassified | place: USA: New Jersey, Brendon T. Byrne... | reverse complement strand
TGGTGGTGGAGTGGCTGTGTCGGATCTTGATGTCGGGCACATGCCGTGGCTCGGACCGCTGTCCGTGTCGCAGACCAGACTCCTCGGCTGCGATTGTTTCCTCTCCACTGTTCTGCTCGACGGTCACGGGGCTCCGTTGGATGCGAGACCCGGGAAACGGTTGGTCTCTGCGGAGCAGCGAGTGGCGTTGATCGCCCGGGACAAGGGTTGCGCGTTCCCGGGGTGTGCGTGTGTTCCCGCGTGGACGGATGCGCACCATATTCGGCACTGGGCCAACGGTGGCCCGACCGTGATGAACAACCTTGTCCTGCTGTGCCGTTCGCATCATCGATTGATGCACCGAAAAACCGGATTCGTCGGGAAATGGGAAATCCGAATAGGCACCGACAACAAACCGTGGTTCATCCCACCACCCTCGATCGACCCCGGCCAGCACCCACGGCCCGCGAACACCACCTTCAAAACCTGAGAAGAACCTCAGGCACAACAGAACACGGCCAGGCTCCGCATCGGTCATCAAACCCCGATACGGAGCCCACAGGCCGTGTCGCGTCCACAACTCACGACGTTTTGGCGGGGCGCAAGACCGATCTACCCAACAACTCACAAACCTGCAGGGCCAGAGCGAGATCCAACTTGTCTCGGCCGGCAGCGACTGGATCCCCGAGCGCCTTGTTGATGCGATACTTCACGGTATTCCGGTGCAGATTCATGTGATTGGCAGTGTGCAGATGGCTTTCTCCGTGGGCGAAGTACACACTCAACGTCGTCCGCAAGGATGCAGCAGAAGGCGTATCGTCCGCCAACGGGCCTAGCACCTCCCAGACCCATGACTTCGTAGAATCGATGTTCTCGGACAGAAGTGAAACCACAGCGACGCCGCGGTCCCCGAAGCTCACCACCGGGCGCTGCGGCGTATCCGGCACGGCAGCAACCGAATAGGCGGCGGTTGCCTGTTCGTGAGATCGCTTGAAACCTTCGACCCCTGTCCCTGGCAGTCCGATTGCCACCCGCGCCCCGCCGTCCAACGGCACTGCCGCCGCGAGAACCTCCGGATCCGGCGCGGGCACCCGGCGACCGAACGGCAGCCACGCCCACACCGTGCGTCGATCGATGGCGGTGATGATCGGCGGCTTGTCCGCTCCCGCCGCTGCGCCGAGATCACGTACGAGTCGATCGAGCGTGTTGATACCCATGACGTCCGCATCCCACGTCGACCAAACCACCAGGGCGACGTGGTTCTGACCGAGGCGGTATCCGGTCTCAGCTTCGAAAGCAGCGGTATCTGCGTTGGTGCCGGACAGGAGGGCGTGGATCGCGGCCGAATGGAGGTTTCCCTGCGCTGCCATCCATCGACTGCGTTCCCGCTCGTACGCGTCGAAGACGTAGAGCGTGATCCAGTCGATGTAGCTGTAGACCACATCCGAAGTGTGTTTCAGGACAGCCAAAGTGAGTCGCGCCGGAATATCCAGTGTGCTGATCTCGTCGTGACAGATCCGCATCAGATCGCCTTGGCCCATGTGGTAGGCCCGAACGAGAGAGTTGGACGGAACGTCCCGCTGCGCCAGACGCAGAGCGTATTCCACTGCGGCAGTGGTCGGTTGGAGATGATCGATCGGAATGTCGTTGGCCAGTACGTGGATGATCGTCGTGATGTTTCCCTGCACGCTGGCCTCGAGCATTTCGAGCAATTTGGCGTCTGCATCCAATTGGTCGATTTCGTGAGCCATCATGAAGGCCATCTCACGCGCGATGTCGGCACTGCGCTCGTCGAGTCGTCGGGCCAACTCGGCAACCACCGCAAGCACTTCCGGCTCCGCGGCTGCAGGCACTCGGGCGAGACGCCGCATCGCGCCGGCGCCTCGCTCCTTGTGCGATGGACTACTCACAGAACTTCCGCACCCTTTCGTCGCAGGTACTTCAGAGCCGATTCGGCCGCGTTGTACCCGCACATTCCATGTGCTCCGGCACCCGGCGGGGTCGAGGCCGAGCACAGGTAAGTGCCCGCGATCCCCGTGCTGTACGGATCGACTGCGACGCGCGGACGCAAGACAACCTGCAGTTCGGTGTTGGCACCTCCGATGATGTCGCCGCCTACCTGATTCGGATTGTCTTGTGCCAGGTCAGCTGTACCACTGCTCGATGTCGCGACGATCTGATCCCGGAATCCTGGCGCAAACCTCTCGATCTGACGAATGATCGCCTCCGTAGCGTCGCCGGCATATCCGTGTGGCACGTGCGCATAGGCGTACAGCGGATGAACGTTCCCGGCGGATCGGGTGGGATCAGCCAGGTATTGCTGACCGAGGAGCACGAACGGCCGGTCCGGCATGCGGCCTGAATTCGTCTCACGCTCAGCGGCCACGATTTCGTCGAAACCACCTGCCAGATGGACAGTTCCGGCCCGAGCGCAATCCGGATTGGTCCACGGCACATGACCTTCGATCGCAAAATCGACCTTGAACGCTCCGGGAGCCTGCTTGAACTTTCGATAGGCTCTCGCCACTCGGCCAGGGAGTCGATCGCCCAGTATCTCGAGCGCACCCCCCGGATTGACATCCAGCAGAACAACATCGGCGTCCGGAATCTCGGAGGCCGTGCGAACCCGAATGCCGGTGTCGATCTTGCCGCCGTGATCGAGGAGCATCGCGGCCATGGCGTCGGTGATCGAACGCGAACCTCCCTCGGCAACCGGCCAACCGTAGCGGTGACCAGCAGCAGTGATCATCAATCCCACCGCCGAGGTGGCCGGACGGTTGAGTGGATAGAAGGCGTGCGCGGCAACCCCGCCGAACAGCGCCTTCCCTTTGTCGGTCTTCCACAACTTCGCGGTCACGGTTGCCGGAAGCAGCGCTCGCGGACCGAAAGCTGCGAGCCGCAGCGGATGCCGCGGGACATTGACGATCGGGCGCATCAGGTCGGACGCCAATGCATCGAATCCCGTCGACAAGTCACCGAACATGCGTTGCCATCGAGGTCCGTCCGCGCCGAGTCCCGCCGCCGTCTGCTCCAGCGAGCGGTACAGAACACCGGCGTCCCCGTTGTCGAGCGGATGCGCGCAGTCCACCTCTGCCCATCTCCAGATCAGCCCGTATCGCTCGAGGTCCAGCTTTGACAGGTACGGCGAGCCGATACCCATCGGGTGAAACGCCGAGCAGTGATCGTGAATCAACCCCGGCACGTCGATCGGACCGGAGCGGGTGCCTCCGCCGATCTGGTCGGCAGCCTCGAGCACCTGCACGTCCACACCGCTACGTGCGAGGTGTACAGCGGCAGCGAGCCCATTGGGCCCGCTGCCGACGACTACGGCCTTTGTCACTTACTCACCTCTTGCTCGCTACCGCTGGCCCTCGTACGCATCTTCGGCTCGGAGACAACCTGCGGATCTGTTGCCGCGCGGTCGGCCCGTACGTCCAGTGTCCACTGAACGTCGAACGGAATGGGCCCGTTCGGCAACCACGGTTGTTCGGCAACTGCGTCGGCGACCTTGAAAGTACCTCGTTCGATGACGCCGAGAGCGGCGTCGATCACCTGGTACTCCTGCGTTCCCTTGTGGATGGGCTGCGATTCGATCCAGGTCACCAGGAACTCGCCGGGCGCGAAATTGCAGCGACGCTGAATGGCGGCGATCAACTTCGCGTCGTGCAGGTGCCCGTCACCGAAGTTGAAGGCGACGATGGAGTTGCACATGAACTCGGCTTCCCGCAGCGAGTACGTGTTGATGTCGTCGCCGAGGTGCCTGATCATCAGTGAGAACAGTGCACGCCCCTGGCTGTGCATGGAACGCCAACCCAACAGCTGATGCAGAACGACATCGGACACATCTTCGGGGTACATCGTCATCAACTGATTACGCGTATCCGGCGACGGACGCTTGATGTACTGATCGATCTTTGCTTCGGCGCCCGGCGCGAACGCCCACGTCGCAGATGCCCAGTTGCCGGCGTACTGACGCATCGACGGCAGGAACGACACCAGATCGGGTCGAAGGTTTCCGAGAATGGGGAAGAAAGCAAGGGCTGCAATAATTCCCGCTGTGATCCAGGGTGAAGACATGGCGCCGAGGCCGTAGCCGTCCCACGCCGGGAAGCCCAGGAACAGGAAGACCGAGGCGTAAGCGAACAGAAGATTCCATTCCAGCGGAACGGCCAGCGGGAAGGTCGACGCGATGAAGAGATGGAATCCGACCATGAGGATCACGGCGAGGATGGTGAGTGTCTTGTTCGTCGAGAACAGCAGTATCAACGGGGTGACGATTTCGACCATCGTTCCGGCCACGTGTGCGACCCCGCCGCCGAGGTGCGAGGGTCGCAGATCCTCCGGGAAATTCCGGTAGTGCGCACGCTTGATCTTCTTCGACGGGATCCACGGCGTATTGCTGAGCATCGGGGGGACCACCAGCGAGAAGTGACGGCCGAACTTCGAGACACCGGCACCGATCCACACCATGACGATCAGCAGTTTGAGCGCCAGAATCATGTCGACGAAGGGCAGGAACGTGAAGAAGAAGATCGCCGGCAGGTACTGCTCACTACGGGCAGCGATGAAGGGCACCTTGTCCCGCAACCCGAGAATCACCATGAGCACGAGGAAGGAGTACAAGACCGTCGGGCGTACCAGTCCGGCATTGTCGGCGATTGCCGAATCGATTCCTGCGGTGTGAACGCCGGGAAGAACCGCGGCAACAAGAAGATTGGCGACTACGGCGACGTAGATGAAGACGTCGAACACCGTGCGGGTGTCACCCGAGGTGAGCGGCACCTTGCCCGGCCACGGTGGAAGGCGAATCGTGCCGGGGCGGATCCAGTAGAGAACTCCACCGGTCATCGGTTTGAAGTGGCCGGCCAACGGACCCCAAGACCCTGCCAGGCCCAGGATTTCGAGCATCATCGTCCAGATGATGAGTTTCTGGTAGACGATCGGCTGGTTCCACCATGATCCGATGTCGAACCACGAGAGGCCGGAAGTCAAAGTGGCAACGGCTGTTCCAGCTGCCAGGTAGAGGAACAACAGTTTCATGATGTAGACGGTGTGGACCATTTTCGGCGTACCGAAGCCGTAATCCACCCAGTGCGTGGACATGTCACGCAGACGCTCGAGAAACGGCTTGTCCATGAAGGTTGCCGGATCGACGGGAGGGAAGTTTCCTTCTTTGAATCCCATGATGTGCTCCTGAAATACGGAATGTGGGCATGACGGATCGACTCGACGCACGTCGTCGAGTTGTGCTGGTATTACGGGGAAGGGACTAGTGAGCGGGAGTTGCGCTCAGAGCTCGTCTCATTCCGGGTTTGTCGATCTTGCCCACCGGGTTTCGGGGAAGCGTATCGACGACGTAGATCGCCACTGGCACCTTTACTCGGGTGAGCAAGGCCGTGACATGTTCGAGCAGTTCGCCTTCGGTGACGGGCGCGTCGGGGTAGGCAACGACATAGGCAACTGGCACCTCTCCGTAGACCTGGTGCGGAGCGCCGATGACGGCGGCCTCGAGCACGGAAGGATGTGTGGCGAGCGAATTTTCGATCTCCTTGGGGTAGATGTTCTCGCCCCCACGGATGATCATGTCCTTGATGCGATCGACCAGGGTCAGGTAGCCGTCTTCGTCGAGGACCCCGACGTCGCCGGTATGCAACCAACCATCCTTGACGGTCTTCGCGGTCTCCTCCGGCTTGCCCAGATAGCCACGCATCACGTTGCCGCCCTTGATGACCACCTCTCCGGCAGTTCCGACGGGAGCAAAGGTTCCGTCCTCGGCAAGAATGGCAATCTGCTGGCCGGGCAACGCCGGGCCGACCGTACCCAGTTTGCGCAGGCCCTCCACAGGATTACAGGCCGACGCACAGGTCCCCTCGGTGAGTCCGTAACCCTCCACGATCACGAAACCGAAACGCTGCTCCGCGCGTTCGAGGAGTTCCTTGCTGATCGGCGCCGCACCGCACACGGCAAACCTCAAGGACGACGTGTTGATCGAGGCGTCTTCCGGCTGCGAGGTCAGCATCGCGTAGATTGCCGGCACCGCCGAGAAATACGTGGGGCGAAGCCGCGCAACGTCGTCGAAGAATCTCGAAACCGAGAACTTCCCGGTGACACTCACCTGTCCGCCGACAAGCAAGGGCGTCAGGACGCTGACGCAGATCGCGTTGACATGGAACAACGGCAGAATCAGCAGGCAGTGATCCGCGCCGGTAACACCGATGTTCTTGCCCATCGACGAAGCCATGAACTGCAGGTTGGAATGCGTGAGCATCACTCCCTTGGGCCGTCCAGTGGAGCCGCTGGTGTAGATGAGTAACGCCAGATCGTCTGCTGCAACATCGATTCCGGATCGGGGATCGGTCGGCGGCACTGTCGCCAGATCGTCGACGACCAACACCGCACGGCCGCCCGAGGGCGCATCGGCAGTAGCGGTGATGACCAACTCGGCCCCGGAGTCCGCGATCTGGTAATCCGCTTCGTTCGCAGTGAACATCGGATTGATGGGCGTAGCTGCAGCACCGATGCGCCAGGCAGCCATGATCGCGATCAGCAACTCGACGCGATTGGGCAGCATGATCGCCACCACGTCACCGAGTCCGATTCCGAGTCCGGCCAATTGCGCGGCAACAGCTTCCGTACGATCTGCGAACTCTTCATACGTGAGTTCGACGTGGTCGTCCCGCAGGCACGGCTTCTTCCCGTACTTCTCCGCAAGATCCCAAGCCAGATATCCGATGTCCGCCACGAGAGTCAGCACCTTTCATTCGTGTGTGACTCAAAACACTATCGGCGTCCTGCGGCCGAAGAAACGGTCTCAGGGGATCAACTTATCCAGGTTCTTTGTTCCCTGAGCACAACGCCGCAAGGGCGGCGAACATCAGATCGAGGGCTGATGCAACACTTCGTGGGCACGTCGGGTCACCACTTCGGAGATCCGGCGCAAGACGGGTGACGACAGTTTCCACTGCTGCCAGTACAGCGGAACGTCGTCCACGAAGTCCGGATCGAATCCGATCAGCACTCCGCCGCGATCGTCTTCGCCGCACTGCAGGTCCGGTATCAACCCCCACCCGTATCCCCGTCTGACGGCGTCCGCGAAGTCTGCCGATGACGGAACAAGATGGCGAGGCGGATCTGCCGGGTGGCCGACCTTTTGATCGAGGTACCGATCCTGCAGCAGATCCTTGCGATTGAACACCACCAGCGGCGCCTCCGAAAGAGATTCGGCCGTGACACCATCTGCGAACCAGCGACGGCAGAACTCTGCGCTCGCCATCGGCCGATACCGCATGATGCCCAACCGACTGGAGGTACACCCTTGAATCGGTGACGCGACAGACGTGACGGCAGCCATGACCGAACCGTCGCGTAGCAGTTCGGTGGTGTGGTCTTGATCGTCGAGATGAAAATCGAAACTGACTTCTTGCGTGAACTCCGCGAGGGCCCCGAGAACCCACGTGGACAGCGAATCGGCATTGACCGCGATCGAGACGCGGGCGAAGCTGTTCGAACCGTTTTCCAAACCGAGTTCTCGCACGGTGTCACGCGACAGTGCGTCTATCTGACGGGCAAGACGCAGGACTTCTCTCCCGGAATCGGTGACCTGGATGGGTTTGGTGCGCTGCACCAGGATCCGGCCAACCGAGGTCTCGAGAGCTTTGATTCGCTGGCTGACCGCCGAAGGCGTGATGTGCAGCTTCCGCGCCGCCGCCTCGAAGGTTCCCTCGTCGACCGCAGCGTGCAATGCCCTCAACTGCTCGAAATCCAACATAATCTGAAGCTACTCTGATGTGTCCTAAGAATCATTAGCTGGACTGAATGATATCTGCGCGGCAGGCTCGACAACATGCTCAGCACCAACGACCCTGCGTCGGCCCTCGTCGGTTTCGGAGTCGGACTGTCATTGATCGTCGCAATCGGCGCCCAGAATGCGTTTGTTCTTCGCCAAGGTCTGACGCGATCGCACGTACTCCCGATCGTCGCAGTGTGCGCGTTGTCAGACGCAATTCTGATCCTTGCAGGCATCAGCGGAATCGGGACCCTCCTCGAACACGCACCGTCGCTGATCACGTTCGTTCGTATCGCCGGTGCGGTCTTCCTCCTCAGCTATGCAATCTTCGCCGCCAAGCGGGCGCTTCGACCCCAGACGCTGGCACCGGATCAGCACGGCAACGGTTCGAGGCTGACCGCCGTCACGATGGCATTGGCCCTCACCTGGCTCAATCCACACGTTTACCTCGACACCGTGGTGCTCATGGGTTCAATTGCCAACGGTCGCGGCGAAATCGGACGTTGGTGGTTTGCGGCCGGTGCCATCACCGCGAGTGTGGTCTGGTTCAGCGCCCTCGGTTACGGCGCACGTCTGCTGACGCCGCTTTTTGCGAAACCCAACGCCTGGCGGATTCTCGACGCTCTGATCGCCGTGATGATGGCGGTTCTCGGAATCAGCCTGCTTGTCGAATTATGACTCGGCTGCACAACCTCGATCCGACACTGCGGGTATCGGGATGGGTTACCGTCCAAGGTGAGGAAGCTCAATTCACCTGTCGCGAGTTGTGACCATCAGGTAGGGCTGATCACGATGACCGAGGACGACGGCGGCACCGAACCGCGTGACTCCAACCGCGGACTGAGTTTGCTGTGTCTACTCGCTGCGGTCGCGGGCGTCGGGGTCGGATTTGTCGGCGGCGCGTTCCGTTGGTGTCTGATCAGGGCCGACGAACTCCGTCGGACGATCGTGAATTGGGCGCATCACGTTCCGTACGTCGGGTGGCTCGTGCCGGTCGTCCTGGTGGCCTTGTGCACCGTGCTGGCCGTACTGATCGTCAGACGAGTCCCCCTCGCAAAGGGAAGCGGTATCCAGCACGTCGAGGCGGTGTCCCGCGGCGAAGCGAAACCGCCGGGAATCAATCTCGTGCCTGCCAGATTCATCGGCGGCCTCTTGGCGATCGGCTCCGGTCTGGTTCTCGGCCGCGAGGGCCCCACCGTACACATGGGTGCGGCGATCGGGGCAGAAGCGGGACGGCGGGCCCGCCTTGCCGAACCGGACGTCGCCATGCTGCAAACATCCACGGCCGGAGCAGGACTCGCCGTCGCGTTCAACGCGCCGATCGCCGGGGCACTGTTCGTCTGCGAGGAGGTGACGCACTCATTTCGGCTGCGCACCGTGCTGCCAACACTTTTCGGTGTTTCGGTCGCGGTGGGCTGTGCACGACTTGTCATCGGTGACCAACCCGATTTCGAGGTCGGCACCGTCCCGACGCCTCAACTCGCACTCTTGCCACTGTTTGTCGTCTTCGGAATCCTCACGGGGCTACTCGGTATCGCCTACAACCGCTTGATTCTGGGTCTACTCGACGCCGTTGCACGACTCGACAGGATCCCGCCGACTGTCATCGGCGCAACGATCGGCGCCATCATCGGCCTGACGCTGTTCCTCGACCCGCTGGCCAGTGGGGGCGGCGACGTTCTTGCACAGATGATCGTCGGCGGAAGGACCTTCGTACTGCCGATCCTGCTGCTGTACTTGGCGGTTCGGTTCTTCACTGGCCCGCTCTCGTATGCCGCTGGAACTCCCGGCGGACTGTTCGCTCCCTTACTTGCACTCGGCGCACTCTGGGGGTCGATCTTCACCGGACTGTCGAGCTTCGTGCCCGGAGTGGACGCCGGGCTCACGGTCACCATGGCCACCATCGGCATGGCTGCCTTCTTCGGCGCTGTAGTGCGCGCACCGTTCACCGGCATCGTGATCGTGGTCGAGATGACAGCGGTGACGTCGACGCTAATTCCGATGCTCGCTGCCACTGCGGCAGCGGTATTCGTCGCCACCGCGGCAGGGTCGGCACCTATCTACGACAGTCTCCGAGAACGGATGTTGGAAACTCGACACCCACCTCTGCGATGATCACGATCGACATCGTGCGCGGCGCACATCCCTGTGGCGCCGCGCCCCGATCGGATGGCAACTGGTACACCATCAAGGCACCCCGCTCCACTGATTACGCACCGCAAAATCTGCGACAACTCTCTAGATCAAGGGTGTTCCGACGTAGTTCTCGGCGATCAGCGTTCGTCCGGCGACCGAACGCGTGACCATGTCCAACTCGGCCAGTTGACGGCGATGCCCGAAACCGCTGTCGTCTGGCAAGCGATGGAGCATCGACGACATCCACCACGAGAAGTGCTGCGTCCGCCACACACGCGGCAGCACCGTTTCGGTGTACCCGTCCAACATCTTTCGGTCGGACGAGGTGAAGAAACTGTCCATTGCCTTCGCCAGAGCGTAAACGTCGGCGATCGCGAGATTCATACCCTTCGCACCGGTCGGCGGCACGGTGTGCGCCGCATCGCCGGCAAGAAACAGGTTGCCGTGCTGCATCGGTTCACAAACGAAGCTGCGGAACTGAAGGATCGATTTCTGAAAGATCCTGCCGTCCTTGATCTCTGCGCCCTCGCCGTCGACGCGCATGTGCAGCTCGTCCCAGATTCTATCGTCGGACCAGTTGTCCACGGAGTCGTCCGGATCGACCTGGAGGTAATGACGCTGCACCTCGGGCGTCCGCGTGCTGATCAGTGCAAACCCACGCTCATGGTTGGCGTAGATCAATTCTTCCGATGACGGCGGAGCCTCGGCCAGGATGCCGAACCACGCGAAGGGATACTGGCGGAAATGATCCGTTCGGATCGACGGTTCGGGAATCAGCTTTCGCGTTTGCGTACGTGATCCGTCGCAACCGGCCACCAGGGCGCACTCGAGCTTCTGGTCGTTTCCGTCCGAATCGACAAAAGTGATACTCGGGCGATCCGATTCGTGATCGTGCACTTTCGCGTCGGACACTCCGAATCGAATGTCCCCGCCGTCAGCGAGACGTCGCGCGATCAGATCCTTGAGCACCTCGTGTTGCGGATACACCGTGACTGCGCGCCCGTCGGTCAGTTCGTCGAACGCGATTCGGTGCCCTCGCCCGCCGAATCGCAGCTCGATTCCGTGATGTTCGAGGCCTTCCCGCTTCAGTCGATCACCGAGTCCGGTCTCGACCATGAGATCAACCGTGTTCTGTTCGAGCACGCCGGCACGAATGGTGCCTTCTACCTCTTCACGGGTGCGACATTCCAGGACTACCGAATCGATTCCCTTCAGATGCAACAGATGCGAGAGCATCAACCCGGCGGGACCACCACCGACGATTCCGACCTGGGTGCGCGAAGAAGACATACAGAGAACTCCT
>Ga0153921_1001339_pt1 | contig 11204 bp, 8 predicted proteins | sample TSNJ005MetaG_FD_104691 | JGI IMG/M metagenome (GOLD analysis project Ga0153921, IMG submission 104691) | Attine ant fungus gardens microbial communities from New Jersey, USA - TSNJ005 MetaG | ecosystem: Host-associated > Fungi > Mycelium > Unclassified | place: USA: New Jersey, Brendon T. Byrne... | reverse complement strand
TTTATCCAACTCGCATAAGTGCATTTTGCGGTACTTTCCAGCAAGTCCTTCGGGCCCGGTCAATACTGCTGTGTTATAATAATTATCGCCGTCTTTTTCCACTAAGCCGGCAACGATATACATGCCAGTTTTCATCGAAAGATCAATCAGCTTATCAACTGACGGTCCTCCCGGAACCAATTCCGCCAATTTCTTCGCGTTGTCCGCCTTAACAAGTCCGGTTAATGTCAACTCAGGGAAGACTATGAGCTCGCTCCCGCCGGCTGCGGCTGCGCTTACTTTTTCTTGAATCATAGCCATATTTGCCGCCACATCGCCAATGGCGGGACGTACCTGAGCCACGCTTATCTTAGATTGTTTGCCTTGCGGAATAGGATCTTGACCATACAGCTTAAAGAAATCAAGCGGATTCCAAAGATATGGATTGGACATGATTTCCATATATTCCTTAGGCCGGCGTTCAGTGTATTTGTTTCCGCCGTTGGCAAATTTTTTGCTTCTGGCTTTTTCAATATCCACCTCGCCATACATAATTTGATTGCCGTTGTCCACGTAACTGTTAATCGTGCCGTCCGGATTAATGAGCACGCTTCCGCCGGCAAATTCGACGGTACGTTCAAGTCCTGCGCGGTTCCCTTCAAGCACATAACAGCCGTTGTCAAACGCTCTGGTCAGCCAATAAGGGGCAGGGGTTTTCTCCGCGAGCCAATTGCTGACGTGAATGATCACATCCGCGTTACGCAATCCTTGAATGCGGGCTGTCTCAATAAAATGAATATCCATGCATATCAACATGGCTATATTTCCGATGGGGGTTTCAAAGACCATATGATCAAGATCGCCCTGCTTTGTCCATTTGGGCTCCGCTATGTATAAATGTGTTTTCCTATGTACGCCGATAACGCCGTCAGGCCCGATCAACACGACAGAATTATAGTAAATGTCTGTTTTCGGATCGACCTCGGGCATTGCAACCGCAATATAACAGTCATATTTTTTCGCGAGGGTTAAAAATTTATCGGTTGTCGGCCCTGGAATCGGTTCCACAAAGGGTTTTACTTCTGCGCGATTATACCAACAGTATCCTGTCGTACCCATTTCCGGAATAGTAATCAATTTCGCTCCGTTTTTCGCTGCCTCTTCGACCATGGCATATTGATTTTCAATGTTTTCTTCCTTGCGGTAAATTTGAACATCATAATTGATCGCCGCAACCTTGTACTTTGTTATTGAGGGTTTACTTGCCCCGCCAACTTTAATTTCCATAGTGCATCCTCCCATTCATATACTGTTTTTGACGCCAAGACTCTATGATACCGATTGAGCACCTCCCTTGATCTGCATAGAAAATAACAAACTGCTAAGGAAAATTAGGTCTAGTTTACATGCTTATTATAATTACTAATAGAATTGTAGTAAATGCACAATATCCAGATCATACCCGTAAAAAAGCTAGATATTTTAATACGGATTTGTTGTTTACTTGATATGCATTTGGATTAATTATATAATTAGGACTAAATAAATGCTTTGCTTATTGATAGGAAACTTTTTTGGAGGATTAGAGGTGATATTATGTATAATCTTCTTATTGCGGATGATAAAGATGTTTTTTTAAGAATGATATGCAGAATGGAATATTTTAAGCTGAATCAGGATAAATTTCGAATAAAATATCTGGCGCGGAACGGTTTGGAGGCTTTGGAGTTTTTGAATACCGGCGAACCGGATATTGTTTTGACGGACATACGCATGCCTTTGATGAACGGAATTGAATTGTTAAAAAAGATTAATAAAAACAAATTATGCCGCTGCACGATCCTCCTTAGTGAGTACTCTGATTTTTCATATGCGAAAGAGGGAATTATTAAAGGAGCGTTTGATTACATTGTTAAGCCCGTGGACAATTACAAATTAAAAGAAACCTTTGACCGCGCCTTTGAGTTTATGAAAAGTTTTGTTGATAAGGATAATCTTTTTTTCAACAGCATCGTAAGACTGGCAAAGGATATGGTATCAGATGATGACGAAGTATTTTTATCAAAATTGAATACTGTACTGGCGTATATTAAACAAAACAGCGATTCTCCCTCAGAAACGCTGTTAATCGCGGATGACGTACTCGAAAAGCTCAACTATCAAATTACATCCAATTTCGACTATATTGCAGACTATATCCCCTTGGATAAGATCTGCGCCTTAAACCATCCCACACAAAATGAATCTGAAATTATCCAAATGCTGCGCAATAAAGTATTTTTATTGCGTGATGCGATGGTAAAGTTTAAAGTTGACTCGTCCTGCTGTTTGGTCAATGAAATTTGGTATGATGTCATAGCAAACATAGAGGATAATTGTAACCTTCAAAACATAGCGAAAAAATTTTATGTCAATAAAAAATATCTGAGTTCATTGTTTAAAAAAGAAACCGGTATTCGATACGTTGATTTTGCTACATATTTTAAAATGGAAAGAGCAAAAATGCTCCTGTCCTATTCAAATTTAAAGGTATTCAATATCGCAAAAATATTGGGCTTTTCGGATACCGAGTATTTCAGCAGAGTCTTCAAAAAGCAGACTGGATCAACGCCCAGTTCTTTTAACTGGGATCGTTATATTGAAAATACAAATATAACTTAGCTTTACATAGGTCTGTGAAACATAAGGTTGTATTGTATATTTGGGGAGTTCAGGCCGCATTTCCGAAGGCCCCCTTTTATCCCCGTTTCCTGCTCAATAATCCTTTCTATAAAATCAGAATGCAAGGCCGGATACCCAGCTATTTCCATAATATTATTTTTTTCATTAACCCGAAAAAGCCTCATATCCCTAATAACATGATGATCTTCGCCTCTTACGGTGACCATTCCACCTGGGCCGTCAAAACTAACATTGCCGGATTCCAGGGCTTTTATCACATGCTCGGTATCCGTAGTTCCAGCAAGCTCTACCGCTTTTTTGTATAAATATACAGCCGTATAAGCGGGCTCAGCGTCAAACTCAATATAAGGAACGACATCATTCGGATGTTTTGCATGAATTTTTCTAGTAAATTCAATTGCCTTTGGTGTTTTAAGCTCTTCCACATAAGAACACATGAAGTAAATATTATTCATAGTGGGCGGCTTATAAACCTTGTGAAGGAAGGACTCACCTATGCTGATGGACGCGACTACCGGAATTTCTCTAATGCCCTTGTCATACCATTGCTTGTGAAAAGAGTGTTGGTTCTTACTGACGCAAAATGAAAGCAAGATGTCAGGATTTGCCTCTTTTATGTTCTCAATGGTGACATTAAAGTTAGACTTTGAAACCTGAAAATACTCCACACCTACGATTTTCCCGCCTAACTTTTCAATATAGTGCTTGGCGTTTTCGGCGCTTAGGATACCATAGCTATAATCCGCCGTAATGATATAACATTTTTTTCCATATCTTTCGGTCAGGTATTGAATCATAGGATACAAATTTTGTTCAGGAGCGGCAGAGATGCAGAAGGTGTAATGATCTGCCACTCCGCCTTCATATAAAGAGTTATAAAAATATAACGTTTTTGTTTTGTCCGCGGCTTTTCGTATTTCCTCCCTTGCGGATGAGAGCACCCCTCCCATAATGACATCGGCTTTTTCTATTTCGATCAATTCCCAAGCCAGCTTTGCCGAAAGCGGGGCGTTGGATTGAAAATCCTTAAAGATCAGTTCTATCTTCTTGCCGGCTATTCCGCCGCTGGCATTGATCTCATTCACCGCTAATTCATACGCAAATTTCCTACATGGTGTAATCACAGCATAATCGCCGGTTACTGTACCAATAACCCCGATGATAATTTTATCCTTCTTTTTACCATTCGTTTTTGCCGTATGTTCTGTCGTAATAACCATATCTTTAGGAAGCTTGACTGTAACAACACATCCCTTGTTGACCAAGCCAAAAATCTCAACGCTGCCTTCAAATCTATCCACTATTCTTTTTACGGTCGCAAGCCCTATGCCATAGCCTGCATAGTCTGTTTCATTATGTAAACGCTCAAAAATTTTAAAAATACCGGATGCGTATCGCATGTTAAAACCGGCTCCATTATCTTCAAAGCAGAAATTAATTGTATCGGTTTCTTCAAAGGAGTAGATTCTTATTTTGCCGTCAGATATATTTTGCGTAAATTTAATACAGTTTGATAGTATATTATTGATCACTTGCGTTATAAGAAGCTTGTCTCCTATGATATCGGGTAATTCTGAAACCTCTAAGTCAATCTGTCTACCAGAAATAGTTTTGATAGAATAGGAAAAACAATCCTGTACCAAAGGCTTCATCTTTATGATTTCTCTGTTTAATATTTTCTTATCAGCTTTTGAGTAATCCATAAAATGATGTATCATTTCAATCACTTTATCGCACGTTTGCTGGATAGAACGTAAATCCTCCAATGACTCAGCGGTTAATGCATCGGCATTATCCTCTTCAATAAACTTTGCATACAGGTCGATTTCCCTGATGGGAGTTTTTAACTCATGTGATACTATGTAATAATACTCCTCCACATCCAAATAAGCTTGTCTGACCTCCTTGTCTTTAAGGTTTCTCAGATTCTCAAGCTGCTCTTTTAGTTTAATGATTTCTTCTTGAAGCTCTTTGATCTTATTATCGGATACCGAATTTTCGCTATTATTCATCATTTTTATCCTCTCTATAAAGATACTAATCTGATTATTACGTATTAATTATTATGGTAATCCTTCAAATCCTTTTAATCAAGGTAAAAATTATTTTTCTTGTTACACCCATTGAAGTTATCCAATTGAGGTTATCCAAGCTTGTCATTTTCATTTGTCCTGTGATATATTTATTTTGCGCAAAGTTATTTGGTTTTTATATATAGAATTAAATATAAACAAAGGAGGGGGAACATGAACACGGAAAAAACTGACGCGGTATTGTTAGCTGAGGCAATTCAAGGCGGTATAAACAGTTTTGAGGAGCTTCTTTTGCGTTATGAACGGCTGTATTATAATCTGGCCCTCCGGATGCTTTTAAACAAGCATGAAGCGGAAGACGCCATTCAGGAAGCGTGTCTTAAAATATACAAGAGCCTCCGCTTTTGTAAGAACCCGGAAAAATATAAGAGCTGGAGCTGTTCGATAGTACATAATACATGTATTGACGCCATGAGAAAGCGGAAAATACAGACTGAAAGTCTTGACGACGTCATGCTTTTAGACTCCGGCCTAACTCCTGAAGATGAGGTTATATTGAAGGAAAGCCGGGCAGAGGTGCAGAGGGCTGTTGATTTGCTGCCGGCAAAGTATAAAAGCGTAATAATACTGAGAGATTTACAGGGCTATAGCTATCAGGAAATATCTGAAACGCTGGGAATTAAGCTTGGCGCGGTAAAATCTCGCATTTTACGGGCAAGAATGATGGTAAAAAACAATATAGAATTATCTTGAAACAAAATTGCAATAAAAACGTCATATAAAACAAAGGGGGGAGAAGGATGAAAAGGTGCGGACAAGTAAGTAATAACATATCCGCTTATATAGATGGTGAGTTAAGCGAAAAAGAGCGCGAGAAAATATCCGTCCATTTGGAAAGCTGTCCGGAGTGCCGCGCTCAATTGGAATCGACAAGAAAAACAATAGATAAAATAAACAAGCTGCCTTTGGTAGGTTTACCCGACGGCCTTCATAACAGGATAATGGAGAGACTTGAAAACAGCGCGCATACAAAGTTGCCTGACGCAAGGCCCCCGGCCTTCGGTTCGTCTTTCAAAAATGTAAGAAGGTATGCGACCGTTGCCGCGGCGATATTTATAGTTTTTGTTTCTTTAAGCGCGGCAGGAGTATTTTTGGATTCTGTCTTGAGTAAGAATAACTCCGTTCAGTCTCCAATGGCTGTTTATGACTCCGGTGCCGGAATGTCAGCTGGCATTCATAGTGAGCTTGCGCCGGAAGCCATGGATATGGCGGCGCCGCTTGAGGAAGGCATAAGCACGCAGGAGAGCTACAGCGAGACATTAACTGGAAACTCCGATAAAGTTGCCTTCTTTGCGGAGCCGGTAATAGAGAGCATGGAATCCGAAGAAATGATTTTAGGCGACGCGATTCTTTTTGCGGAGCCTAGAGCAGCTATTGCAGAAGGCGGAAATAAAATATCCCGTACTTATTATATAACGATTGAAACGGAGGATTTTGATCAGGCTGTCAAGCTTTTAGAAGAAATGCCGGGAAACAATATAAGCTCTGAAGCTGGAGGCAGTGATTACAACCGTTGGACCAACGTGAGAAAGAGGGTAGACGCGGAGTATTATGAAAATGCGAAGGAATTGCTTCAAGCCCTGGGAACCACAAAGGATGCCGGAGAATATTCGGAGGACTTGACAAATGATCTTCAGGATATTGAGGCCAAGCTTCTGGCAAAGGAAACGGAAAAGGATCGTTTAAACGGGCTTTTAGGCTCCAGCAAAACCTTAATGGTACTTACACAGGTAGAAAGCCGCTTGAGCCAGGTAGAAACCGAGATAGAGGATTTGAAGGGTCAGATACGCTATTACAATAATCAAGTCAGCCTTCCTATGCTGGAAATTAATCTGCGCAGCTTTGTAAAGGAAAGCGCAGTTGACCGTGTTCAGCCAAACTTCGGTACTCAGGTACGGTACGCCTTTTACAGATCGGTTAATTTTACATTGGATTTTATGCAGGGTCTTCTATTAGTGCTGTCTTATGTTGGTTTTCCTGTCGTTGTTTTGCTTGTGATTTGTATATTAATATTTTTTATTTGGCGAAAAGCGCGATCTAAACGGAGAACAAGGAAAGGGGGAGGGGAATGAAGAAGAAAAACAGAACCCCGTTCTTATGGCTAGGGAGCCTGCTATGCCTTGCAGTGCTTTTATCAGCCTGCTCAAGCAATTCCACAGCTTATGACGCAGCAGCCCCTCAAGCGGAAAACTCTATGCCGCAGTCTGCTGAAGCCTTGGAAAAGGAAAGCCAAGCTTATAGCCCTGATATTCCCGCGGTACAGGAAAGCAAGATCATATATGAAGGTACTATTGAAATGGAAACGGCTAGCTTTGATGAAACCTTGGAGATCATCAACCGGACGGCGGAAGAGGCCGGAGGCTACATTGCAAGCTCGGAGTTAGGAACAAGAATGGTAGTCCAATCCAGGGAATACCGGTATTATAATGTGACCATAAAGGTGCCGGTGGAGCGTTATAAAGAAACCTTTCAATATTTACAATCCCTCGAACTGGGAGCATATTCCATTGAATCCGCCCAAGACGTTACGGATAAATATTATGATACGGAAGGCCGGCTTAAAACCCGGCGAGTAGAAGAAGAACGCGTGCTGGAAATGATATCCCGCGCCGAGACTATTGAGGAGCTTTTGCAGCTGGAGCAGAGGCTTGGAGAAATACGAATGGATATTGAGCTGTATGAAGCCCGTCTTAACAGCCTGGAGCGCAGTAGCAGCTACTCTACCATCACCATCAGGGTAATAGAAAAGGACGCGGAGGGTATTGTCGTTATTGCTGATGATTTCGGCTCAAAGCTTAAACAGGGATTTACTTCTTCTATAAGATGGACGGTAGACTTTTTCCAGGCGGTAATACTATTTGCGGTAAGAATCAGCATACCTGGGCTTATTATAGCGGTGTTGGCGCTTTTTGGAGTTTTAGTATGGAGAGTCGTTAAACGCAAATAAAAAATGCATTGTGGTAGAACTACAATGCACTTTGTATCAACGCTTTGACACGTTCCGGTAAGCCGGACAGCTCGTCCTTATTAAGTCCGTTCACCTCAATTGGTTCATGAATGGTGATATTAATATGGCCGGGCTTTATACGGTTGCCGTTTGCTTCCATGATTTTATAAGAGCCGTTTATAGTAACGGGCACGATAGGTACTCCGGATTTTACGGCCAGCTTAAAACTGCCTGCCTTAAATTCCCCCAATGGGCCGCCCTTGCTTCGTGTCCCTTCTGGGAATACCACCATGGAGTATCCGGCTTTCAAAAGCTTTATTCCGTCCAGAATAACCTGGACGGATTTTTTCATGTCCTTGCGGTCAATGAAAAGACATTGAATTTTCTCCATCCATTGCCGGAGTATAGGTACCATTTTAAGCTCAGACTTCGCGATATAACCTTTATCACCGGGGATAAGGCTCAAAAAAACAGCGATATCAAAATTACTTTGGTGATTTGATACGAACAGGACAGCCCGGTTTTCAGGGATATTTTCCAACCCGGTAATAGAACAGCTTGAACCGCTTGCTCGAAATTGCAGCCGGGCCCACCTTCGGGCAATCTTGTTAGCGTAGGCCAGCGCTTTGGCCGGGTCCTTCTTATGGATAAAGTCATGCCTTATAAGTCCGGGTACCGTCAAAAGTAATCCGATGACAAAATTTAAATACCAAAAAATTGTACGCATAATAACCACTCCTTAAGAATGAATTGATTATATCATATCAAGATCAAGAGATTCAATTAAACCTTGAATTATTAGAAGATTTAACGTATATTTATTTAGGAAGTATGATTCTGATATTGGTTCGTTTATTAGACAAGACAGGAGTGACATTGATGGCAGAAGGTTTACATGAGGAATGTGGTATAGTAGGGATTTACGACCCTGATGAAAATTGTGTCAGAGACGCGTATTATTCCATGATAGCGTTACAGCACCGTGGTCAGGAAAGCTGCGGTATCGCGGTAAATAAAAATAGAAATATAACTTATTATAAAGATTTGGGACTGGTAAATGAGGTATTTAATAATGAGCGGCTGGAAAAGCTGAAAGGCTCTATGGCTGTGGGCCATGTTCGCTATTCTACAACAGGAGAATCAATACGTGAGAATTCCCAGCCATTGGTACTTCATTATTTGAAAGGAAATTTGGCTATAGCCCATAACGGCAATTTGATAAACAGCGCGGAGTTAAGGCATGAATTTAACCAAAGCGGAGCGATTTACCAAACTACCTCCGACACTGAGATAATTGCCTATGCCATTGCAAGAGAAAGACAAAAATGCCCCTCGGTGGATGTGGCCATGTCCAGCGCTATGAAATTATTAAAAGGAGCTTACTCCCTAGTGTTAATGAGCCCTCAAAAGCTGATAGCGGCAAGGGATCCCTGGGGCTTCAGGCCGCTGTGTATCGGACGGAGAGGTGAGAGTATAATCTTTGCCTCCGAAAGCTGTGCCTTCGACGCGATCGGGGCAACCTATGAACGGGAGTTGGATCCGGGAGAAATAGTAGTATGTGAGAAGGGCCAGCTGCGTTCGATCCGCGATAATTGCGGCCTGGATTCCCGTATGTGTATATTCGAATACATATATTTCGCCCGTCCCGACAGCATAATAGCGGGACAGGAGGTCCATGTGTCCCGAAAGCTGGCTGGGGCCTTGCTTGCCAAGGAACATCCCGTGGAGGCTGATTTAGTTATAGGCGTTCCTGACAGTGGTATTTCCGCAGCTATGGGATATAGTAAGGAATCGGGTATTCCTTATGAAGATGGCTTTATAAAGAATCGTTATGTAGGAAGGACATTCATTAAGCCGGAACAGGCGGATAGGGAGCTGGGCGTTAGGCTGAAGCTGAACCCGATACGTTCCGCTATAAAAGGCAAACGTATCGTCATGGTTGATGATTCCATTGTGAGAGGTACAACTATGGCAAGAATAATCAAGCAGCTTAGAATAGCCGGAGCCGTGCAAGTACACGTTCGGGTCTCGTCACCGCCTTTTTTGTGGCCATGCTATTATGGAACGGATATTAACGACAAGGAGCAGCTTATTGCCAATCATCATACGGTAAAAGAGACAGCGGAGCTTGTCAACGCCGATAGTCTGGGATACTTGCCTATGGAAAGACTGCACGAGATAGTTCCAGACGCCAGGTGTGGGTTTTGCGACGCGTGCTTTTCCGGACAGTATGCGGTTAAGTAGAAAGGGTGGAATTATGGCAAAAAGAATATTTTTGATCGTCTTGGACAGCTTCGGTATAGGAGAACTTCCGGATGCTGGGGATTATAACGATACGGGCAGCAACACCTTTAAGGCGATTTTCGGCTCGAAAAAATTCTATGCGCCAAATATGAAAATGATGGGGCTTTTTAATATCGACGGAGTGGATTTTGGCGAGAAGGAAGCATCGCCCGTTGGAGCCTTCGGACGGTTGGGAGAGTTATCCGCCGGTAAGGATACTACTACCGGACACTGGGAGATAGCCGGATATATAAGTAAGGTTCCGCTGCCTACTTACCCAAATGGCTTTCCTGATGATATGATCGACGCCCTTGTCAGGGTTACCGGAAGGAAAATGCTATGCAACAAGCCTTATTCCGGCACCCAGGTTATACAGGAGTATGGGCGGGAGCATATGAAGACAGGGAATTTGATACTTTATACCTCTGCCGACAGCGTAGCTCAAATTGCCGCTCATGAGGAAGTGGTTCCTCTGGATGAGCTATACGATATTTGTCAAAAGGCCAGGGATATTTTTACTGGGGAACACGGAGTAGGGCGGATAATAGCCCGGCCGTTTGTTGGAGAATATCCGGATTTTAAGCGTACTGAAAACAGGCATGATTTTTCACTTATGCCTCCGGAGCCAACAATGCTGGATCGCATCCACAAAAAAGGTATGAATACTATAGGCGTAGGGAAGATACATGATATTTTTGCAGGCAGAGGGGTAGGAGAAAAAATACAGATAAAAGACAACAAGGACGGCATGAAAAAAACCAAAAAGCTATTAAAACGTGATTTTAAAGGTCTTTGCTTTGTAAATCTGGTAGATTTTGACATGCTTTACGGCCACAGGAACGACATAGACGGTTACGCGGCCGCCATATCGGAATTTGATGATTGGCTGCCAGGCTTTATTGATAAAATGGAAGATGATGATCTTTTGATGATAACGGCGGACCACGGCTGCGACCCGTCTACGCCCTCAACCGACCACAGCCGTGAATACGTCCCTCTGCTTATGTACGGAGCCGGTGTCACCGAAGGAGAAAACCTGGGCACTAAGGAAAGCTTTTCATACGTGGCGCAGGTAGTGGAAAGTCAGCTTGGTTAATCCTTGGCCCATTCTTCAACAGCCTTATACCCACTTGACTCAAGAATACTATAATTCTGCCAAATATAATCACTTCGCGTTTTTTGTCCTTTCGTGTAAAGCGAAAGGATTTTTTCTTCTATAG
>Ga0153921_1001338_pt1 | contig 11208 bp, 10 predicted proteins | sample TSNJ005MetaG_FD_104691 | JGI IMG/M metagenome (GOLD analysis project Ga0153921, IMG submission 104691) | Attine ant fungus gardens microbial communities from New Jersey, USA - TSNJ005 MetaG | ecosystem: Host-associated > Fungi > Mycelium > Unclassified | place: USA: New Jersey, Brendon T. Byrne... | reverse complement strand
TTTTCTGTTCATTTCTTATCTCTCCTTTTCTGATTGAAAAATTAGTTGTTATATGATAAAGAGGAATGGCCAACCTCTCTTATCCACTACATGTCCCGCTTCCAGACTGCGGATTATCCATCAGCCCATAACTTCTCTTTTTAATTATCTTAAAAAACTCTTGAAAATCTTTCAAATCCCCATCCAGATTTTCAATGACTGGAATTATGTACTTCTTTCCCGACTCCTTACCGTGAGTTGCCTCACTAATCCTTGTGTGTGGGATGCCCATCTTTCTTGCCAGTTCTCTCTGGGATATCTCTTCTTCAACCAGCCTGATCTTGACCCACTTTCTGAATTCAGTCAAATTTTTTATTTTGCTACTTTCCAATTCTCATCTTCCCTCCTTTAGCCCCCGTTCTATTTTATTCTTGACCGTCTGTGCTTTGGATTGATTTCCTCTGCAAACTTCACTCCTTGAAGGAATACCAGAAAACCTTTCTTTTCATCCTGATCAAGGCTTCGCAGAAACTCCATGACTTTTTTCGCTTCCAGCTGACTGCTTCTGTTAATCATCGCTTCTGCTGATTTTTCGTTTGCCATTGTGATTTCTCCTTTCTTCACTTCGGGTCTGTTTCTCGCATTTGTATATCGCAAAAATAGCACATTGTCTCCATAGAGACATTATATATATCACTCTTGTCCTTGTCAATCCCATTTTGAAATATATCCATTTATCTTGTCTTGACCATGACATTTTTGTGTTATATACTCAAAGCATACTTTGATGAAAGGTAGGTGATAAAATCAATGGATATGCATGAAAGAATAAGGGATTTGCGAAAGAATCATCTAAAAATGTCACAAGAAGTTTTCGGAAAACATTTAGGAGTCAGCCGTGCAGTGATTAAGAATATCGAATTGAATTGTCTTGCCAGGCCAGATCAAAAGCTTTCTTTAATCAAATTAATGTGCCGGGAATTCAATGTCAATGAAGAATGGATCCTGAATGGCAATGGACCAATGTACAAAGAATCAGAAGACTTCAGTCTTGATCGATTTGCACATGACCACGGCATGACTCCAATTGAACTGGACATTATGAAGACGTATTTTGAACTTGACCCAGCCATCAGAAAAACGGTTATCGAACACTTTAAATGTAAGCTGTACATCAATGCCACTCCAGAAAAAAAACGTTAGATAACCTGACTATGCACATTCCCTTATGAAAAGTGAATTGCGGGGATCCTTCTTATGGCAGGGCCATGTAAGGATGCCCTATTTGTGGTGAACTTAAATTCGTTCCGTTTTGCTGTCATTCTAAATTTTATCCGACCTGTGGCAATAAATGCAAGTGGTAATTTGTATTGACTCTAATTTTCACTTTGTCCCCATACGGACATTTTATATATTATAATTGTCCGCATTAATCCCTTTATTTGCAATGTGTCCCATTTATCATGTCTTGACCATGACATTATGATGATCTGAATGGCAAGATAATCGACTTGCAAAAACCAAATACGAAAATCCAAGTGTCAATTGAAAATGATATTATTAGTGATAGATATTATTGGTACGCAGTGTGAATCCTACAAGTTTTTCTTATTCGGCCAGGCCGGGAATTGTAGCAAGAAGCAAAAAAAGTTAATGGGGAATTAAAAAAGTAATTGCATGAAATTATTATTTATGATAAACTAAGTCCATCAAGTCGGGATTCTATCCCAACTTTCATCAATTATTTATGGGCAATTTCTTATAAAGCGCAAATGGGCGTTTTATGCTTGGCATTATTCCGCCAAATGAATCCACTTTTTAGAAATATAGGGAGGAGAGAGGGGTGTTTTTTATGGTATATTAAATACATTAGTTTTCTTAATCTAAGATTGAAAATGGGCAGAAAGAATAGTATAATTGAGAAATACTAGATCTTTAAGCCAGGTAAAATAATGAAGGAGATAAAGAAATGGCAGATGATACAAAGTTGATTTTGCGAGAGTTAGAGAAAATAAACCAGCGAATGGGTGATATGCATGGCGACCTGGATGGCAAGATAAATGCCATACATGACAACCTGAATGGCAAGATAGATGCCATCCATGATGATCTGAATGGCAAGATAATTGATCTGAATGGCAAGATAATTGATCTGAATGACAAGATGGATGCCATCCATGATGATCTGAATGACAAGATAATTGATTTGCAAAAAGCAAATACGAAAATCCAGGTGTTAATTGAAACTGAGATTATTAAAATGATAGATCTTATTGGTAATGGGCATGATTTTCTACAGATGAGAGTAAATGAAGCATTAAAGATGGAAGAAAAGTGGGAAGGCATGGGATTAGAGCAGATTATGCAGCGTATAGAATTGAATAAACTAAAAGACCACCTGGGTATTGCATAAGCGCATAAACTTCTTTTGGGTATTCTCAAGCTGTTTTTCCAAACTGATCGTAAAGGTTTTTTGCAAAAAACTCGCAGTGTGAATCCTGCGAGTTTTCCCTATTTGGCCAGGCCGTGAATTGTAACCCGATATTATGTCGTAAACGCCACGCCTGATTTGCTCTAAGTCTGTTCTTTGGAAAAGGTACTACTTTACCAATTTCCCATACCGGCTAAGGAGCATCAGATGTTTGATCCGGTATCCATCCTGATCTTTCCCCAGACCGGCTTTGGCTTCTTCATACATCTGATCCACCGAATACTCCCGGGCAAAATCCGAACCGCGAAGCTGCTCCGCCCAGGCCACTACCGAGGCCGCAAATCGAAAATCACTCGACGGTTCCGTCGTAATCCTGGTCACTTCAAATGGCCGGTCAACCTGCTTTGCCTTCTCGGTTCCAGGATCTTTATAACGGATTCTTACTTCAAACAACTCTCCGGTCAGTTCCCCAACCGTCTCTTGCTGTTCCTGATACTTATACTCTACCCCATCAGCGCCGGCCAGTTCCAGTTCAAACATAATGACCACATCTGTTCCAACTCCGATTTCACCGGCATCCTTGGTATCATCCTTAAAATCCCGATTATCCATCATCCGGTTCTCATACCCGATCAACCGGTAGCTTTTCACATTCTGCGGATTGAACTCCACCTGAGCCTTGACATCGCTGGCAACGGTAAACAGATTGCTGCCCATCTCTTCCACCAGGACCTTCTGCGCGGTCTCCTGAGAATGGATATAAGAATAATTGCCATTTCCATTCTTCGCCAGCGTCTCCATGATATCATCCCGGATATTGCCGGTACCGCATCCAATCACGCTTAGATAGATTCCGCTTTCCCGCTTTCTGGCAATCAATTTCTCCAAATCTGACAGGTTGGTAATTCCCACATTAAAATCCCCGTCAGTAGCCAGAATCACCCGGTTATTGCCATCTGTAATAAAATTCTTCTGCGCCAGTTCATAAGCTGTCTCAATACCTTTCGAACCTGCAGTGCTGCCACCGGCTTCCAGACTGTTAATGGCTGTTAGAATCGCTGCGGAATCAGAGGCATCACAGCTATCCAGAACCACCCCTGCACTACCGGCATACGTCACGATAGAAATCTTATCCCCTTTTGAAAGTGATTCCGTCAGAAGGGAAAAAGACTCTTGCAAAAGCGGCAGTTTGTCATGACTGTACATCGATCCCGAGGTGTCAATCAGGAACACCAGATTGCTGGGCGGCAGCAATTCTTTATCGATTTCCGGGGTCTTGACCCGGACCATGCCAAGGTATGTTCCATCCTGATATGGGGATGGCGCAACTTCCGTATAGATGCCAAAAGGCTCATCACCAAAAACAACTTCACTATCGTATTTAAAATAATTGATCAGTTCCTCTGTTCTTACTGCTTCCTTCGGCGGCAGCTGACCATCCTCAATAAAACGTTCCACATTGCTATACGCCGCCGTATCCACTTTCAGGGAAAACGTAAGCATCGACTCTTCCGTAGTGGAAACCGTCCGGTTCTCCGCGATATCCAGGTACTGTTCGCCGGAATAAGCAGGTATCCCGCTTCCATCTGCATAATAGTCCGCCGCAGCTGCCGCCGTCGTTGCCGCTGCCTCTGCCCTTTCTGCCGCCGCCGTTTTGTGACTCTCACTTGCCGCTCCACTACAGCCGGCAAGGCTTGTTGTCAATAGCATCATACTCATCAATAAACATGTTTTTTTCATAATACGCTCTCCTTTTTCAAATGGAATGTAATTTTTTCCCTTTCATCCATGTAAACCCCGGTTCATGGCAAAACATTACAACTCATCTGAAAAAATTTTTTCAGCCACCGGAAGAAGCGTATTTACATCATAACGGCAAGTCATCCGATAGACCAGATCGCCTTGATAGCAGATCAACTGCTGATACGCCGCATCGCTCCGGATATAAACCTGATGTCCATTGATTTCAACGATTGTCATCTCGGCGGTATCCGCTGCTTCTGCTGGAGCCTCCAGCTTCTCCATGGTCAGCACCACATCATCCCGCAGGCGGTCCGCCAAAAGATAAACCGACTGCCCCTGATCGACCATGGACTCTTTCACCGTCAGATTTTCCGGCAATGAAAATGCCAGCAGAATTAGTTCTCCGCCTGTCTGGCCTGCCTGACCCGGTTGATTGTGCGGTCCGGCGTCACTTTGGTTTTCTTCGGCAATGATCCGGGGGCTGGTTTCCTCCAGGCCATTTTTCACCGGCAAGACCACTGTGATTACCAGGCAAGCCGCTGCCAGTCCGCCAATCAGATAAAAGATCCGGCGGCGGCTTTGTCTCATCAGACGTTTTACTGCCTGATCGGCTTTCGGCAGGTCGACTTGCTGACTGGGAAGCTCCTGGTTCTCTGTCATCAACGATTCGCCGTATGCTTTTGTATAACGCCGTGCCAATTCACCAAAGACCTTATCCTGTTCAGACATAAGCCGCCTCCTTTCCGGCCGCTCCCGCTACCAGCGCCGCCAGTTTCTTCTTCGCCCGAAAGATCCGGACAGTCACATTATTCTCCGAAATGTTCAATATTTCCGCAATCTCCCGATGAGACAGATCATAGCCAAATTTAAGGACAAAGACCGCTTTCAGCTCTTCACTTAGCTGATCCACCAGGGACATGATATCAGACGCTGCCATCCGCGCGATGATGTCCTCTTCCATCACCACCTCGGAAGCTGTCTCTATGTATTCTTCTGCAAACTCCACCACCTGGTACCGGCTTTCCTTTTCCCGCATGGTCAGGGCCACATTCTTAGCAATGGTCATCAAAAAAGCCAGCCGGCTGGCCGTTTCAACATGGCTCACCTTATGGATATTGCGAAATAACCGAAGATAAGTCTCACTGACCACATCCTCTGCCGATGCTTCATGGTGAAGGATTTCCATCGCCTTAAAAAACACCAGCTTTTTGTATTTTAAATACATCTGCTCAAATAATTCTTTTTCACTTTCACTGGAAAATGCCAGCAATATAATCATTGTGCTACTCCTCGGCCTATTGTAATGTTGTCTATTGTAACACATTAACAGCAAATTGGAAAGAGCCACAAAAAAGCTTTCCCAAGGGATATCCCGCCGGAAAGCTGAATTGTATTTCATTACATTTTATGGTATAATTGCGGCATCTACAAATAAATAAGATTGCGAGGTTGAATATATGAATTTCAATGCAGACACCGCTAAATCCCTGTCCACCGCCTTACTTACTGCATTGGCGGAAGGCAGACGCCTGGTTTACCTGATCGACCTTTGTGCTTCGGCTTTATGCAATCCTGTTTTGGTATCGACATCACAAGAATCCCGCTTTTTCTGTTCCACCAAGTATCCCTTTACCGATCCGTCTGCGCTTCAGTCCTTGAATACCACTGATGTTGAAGCGATTTATAAAACCTCATTTGAAGAACAAAACCTCAAGCAGAGGCTATCCGAATCTTCTGCTCCGTTAATTTTTGACGGCAACTTTGAGGGCGGTACACGGCGTATTGTTGGCAGGGTAATGCACGAAAAACTAATTATTGGCTACGTCATTATATTAGAATCCAACAAACCCTTTGAGCCTGACGATATCGCGCTGGCTCAAATAACATGCAATATCGTCTCCATCGAAATGCAGCGCCGGAGCAGATACCTTGAAGACGCAGAAAGCTCCAATTACTACATTGGGATTCTATTGAGCAACAGGCCTTATGACCGCAGCGCTTTGACCCTCTGGCTTAGGCGAATAGGCTGGGAAAACCATGCGAATTTTTACACCTTTTCGATCGACATTGGCTCGGTTCATGATTTTAGTTCTTCCGTAGTACCCATGCGCCACTTCATTGAAACAATGCTGCCAAACTGCAAGACTGCCCTTAAAGACAATATGATCATCGTTCTTGCCAACCCCCAGAATCAGCAGCAGCTTGAGAAAATAAAACAGGGTATGAAGGATCTGGCCCAAAAGCATCACGCCATCATCGGAATGAGTCCACGCTTTGGCAACCTTAACGATTTGCCCTTGAACAGTATCAGAGCCAGCGATACCCTAAGTACAGCGCAGCTGTTGTATGGGATCGATGCGCTGTACGATTACGATGTTTTTCGATTACAAACAATGCTGCTCAAGACTTGTCAACACATTGACCCAAGCGAGTTTTGCCACGAGGCGCTGGATATCCTCCTGGACAACGATAAACAGTACAAAACATCCTATTATGTCACACTATATGAGTTCGTTCGTGCCGGGGGAGAATTGTCGCGGGCTGCGAAAAATCTTTTTATTCATCGCAACACGCTGACGTACCGGCTGAATAAGATTGCCGATTTGATTCACGTGGACCTGGACAGTGACGATATGCGTATGTTCCTTTATCTCTCCTACAAGATGAACGAACTGCAGGAAAAACTTTTGGCCAGGTAAATCATTCCTCCCGGTTAAGCCGCCGCATTTTCGTCCAGATCGGCTTTCTTGGGGCGTACACACAGGACTGCCAAAAGAGCTACAATAAGGCTCGTTATCACGCAGACGATGAACGTTGCATTGGTTGCTTTGTTCAAGTTGGCAATATTGCTGGCATCGGGGCAGATCGTATCAAAAACCAGGCCCAGAATCACGGAGCCAATCGTGCTGGCAAACGTTCCGGCAAAGGAAATCATGGAGCCGCCTGACGCCATGTTTTCCTTGGTCAGGTTCGCCTGGATGGAGGGCGTAAGGGCGACGGATTTGAAGCTCTCGGTGAGACCAGTGATGCCGATGGCGACATAAATGATCCAGAGAGGAGTAGTGGGGCTTACAAAACTCATCATCAGGCAGCCGACGGCGGCGATAACACCAGCCATGAACAAGGAGATCCAGTTGCGTTGTCTTGAATTCCTGGCAACCCACGTGCCAAGTAATAAGGGTGCAATCATGTTGATGATGGAACGAGGCAGCTGAACAGTGCCGGACATGGCGGCAGGCAGACCAAGCACGACCGTAATGTCAAGCGGCATATAGACGCGAAGCGCCAACCCGTACCAGCCAATGAAGAAGCAGCATAAAAGAGCGCCTGTAAAACGGAGGTTTTTAAACATCTCGACGGCAACGATCGGGTCGGGAGCCTTTTTTTCACGGATAACGAAGGCAATGGTGCCCAGCACCATCACTACCATGGAGGCAAGGATCAGCGGATCACCCCATCCCCGTATTTTGCCCCAGTTACACGTATACATAATTGCGATTACGGTGATGGCCAAAAGCGCAACGCCCGGAAAATCAATGGGATGCTTGCGCTCGCGCTTCATGTCCGGGCCGATGATCGAAAGCGCCACTGCTGCTACGAAGGAGATCATACCCGGATAAGCAACGCCTAACCAAGGCATGCCAATGTCACTGAACCAGCCTGCTATGGTCGCTCCAAAGAAAGCGCCAATGGCCAGCATGGCTCCCTGAATGCCATACAGGGTAGGCAGCTTGGAGCGTTCGAAAACAAAGGGGAAAATCGAAGGCGGGATAGGAGTTAAAAAAGCGGTACCAATCCCAATGCAGCAGCGGGCTACCAGCAATATGACCAAATTCGGTGCCAACCCGGTTATGAGACTGGAAACCAGTGAAATAGTTCCGCCAATCAGCAGCATTATCCTGCGTCCGAAAAGGTCGGCAAATTTCCCCGCGATCGGCAGAAAAATCACCATCCCCACCGAAGCAAGTAATGTCATGAGGGAATAGTAAGACATGGCATCAAACCGGCTAAGCAGCTGCCTTTGGATTGTGCCGATGCCCTGCCCGCTCAGTGTCATGGACAGGGAGATGATGCAGCCACAAATGAAAATCATATTCTTTCTTGCATTAGAATAACCAAATTCGTTGCTCATATGACTTATCTTCCTTTCTTGATTTCGAAAAGCCGTGCATGAAAGCGTCTGTCACGCACGGCCTTAGTTTGATTCGTCAGAAGCTTACAGGATGGCACGGCCGGCGAAGAAGCCGGCGCGAACAGCTTCGCCAATCTGTCCCACGGTGACGCAATCTCCGATCTGTACGGCGTTCCAGTACTTATCACAGATTTCCTTGGCAGCCTTGGCATTGGGCCTGGTTCCGAAAGCGGCAATGACGGTATCGCATTCAAGTTGGAGCTCGCCCTCGGGCGCGGCAACCCTGACACCGGCATCGTTGAACTCAAGTACCCTGGTGCTGGTGTAGACCTTGATGTTATGTTCCTTGAACATCCTTGCAATGGTGGTCATGGGTGCAAGGGAAGCCTTTGGTACGACCCGGTCCAGCATCTCTACAATGGTGACATCCTTGCCTTCCATGGCCAGATCGATGGCGCAGTCGCAGCCGGAGAAGCCACCGCCGGCAACAACGACCTTCTGGCCAATGCGGCTCTGCTCACCGATGTGAGCATCAATGACTTCCAGAACGTTGCCGCGATCTTTGCCGGGAATAGGCGGAACAAAGCCGGTAGCGCCAGTGGCAACGATAATTCTATGCGCATCCGTCAACGCCGGAGAGTCGGCGGTGATTTCCATGTTGCACACGACCTTTACGCCGAGTTTATCCAGTTGAACCTTGAGGTATTCGTTCAAGGCTTGAATCTGCCCCTTAAACTGTGGCGTGGCAGCCGGGATGAGTTGACCGCCTAAAGCTGCGCCTTTCTCATATAGCGTAACATCGTGGCCAATCGTCGCGGCAACACGCGCCGCTTCCATGCCGGCGGGACCGCCGCCTATGACCACAACTTTGCGAGAGACCGGGGCCGGCTTTAAGGCATATTCCTTTTCGAACAGGCACTGTGGGTTAACGGCACAGGACTGGGGGCGTTCCTGGGGTTTCGTCAGACAGTACTCGTTGCAGCGCAGGCAGGGACGAATATCTTCCGGACGGTCGGACGCAAGCTTGACACCCCAGTCCGGATCCGCCAAAAGTCCGCGGCCGACGAGGACAAAGTCGGTGAGGCCATCTTCGACCGCCTTCAGTGCGCTTTCGGGGGTATAGTTACCTGCGGTCATGATCGGCTTGTCGGTTACTTTTCGTACAAAATCGCCGATATACGCCATACAGGCATCGCCCATATATGCGGTCGGGAACGCCCAGTCATATGCCTGATAGCAGCCCAGATCCACATCAAAAGCATCCATTCCCAATCCATCAAGATAGCGGATGATCTCCAGGGATTCCTCCATAGTCCGGCCGCCGGGGATCATGTCGTCCAGAACCAGACGGATCATAATCGGAAAGTCGGGGCCAGCCTTTTCCCGAATCGCATGATAAATTTCAGTAGTAAAGCGCATACGGTTCTCAAAGCTGCCGCCGTATTCATCCGTACGTTTGTTCCAAAGAGGCGTCATGAATGTATCCAACAGATATCCCAGGTGCCCGTGGATTTCAATAGCGTCTACCCCACAATTGATTGCATGCTCGGCCGCACGGCTGTAACATTTAACGATATTATGAATTTCCTCTATGGTAAGAGCCCTTGTTGTACCACCATAGTGACAGGGAATATCGTCGGAAGCAGCGACATTCTTTTGCCCCGCTACCGGACGCGCATTTGGCCCCAGGCCGCACGTCATCTGCAGGCAGACAGCAGTTCCGTAAGCATGGCTCCTTTCCACCAGCCTGGCCCAGCCGTAATCCTGAAGGGTGGTGCCGGCATAGATGTAATTATTGATCGCGGGATCCGTCTTGTTGGTAACTAACTGGTAGCCAACCATCAGCATGCCGGTGCCGCCCTTAGCCCTGGCCTCATAATAATCGAGACCGTCGGTCACAATGGCCCCTGCCGGACCGGCACCGGAACCCATCGGTGCCATGCACAGACGGTTGCTGACACCCAGCTTATTGATATAGGTTCTTTCAAACAAACGAGCAAACTTACTCTTTGTCATGTGCTTATCATCCTTTCACTTCGATATTTGCGCTAAAAGGAAATAACGACCTTTTGCGCTTCCTCAGGTTTTGCGGCCATAGCCATTGCGTCGTTGATGTCCTCAACCTTGAACTCGTGCGTTACCAGGGACGCGAGCGGGAGTTTGCCGCTGGCCATCATGGCGATGATCTCATCGGACAGCTCCGGGGTAAGCCCACTGCCTGAGCCTTGAATGGTCAGGTTGTTGAGGCAAATGTGGCCCAGATCCAGGGTCGCGGGAACGTGATGCACGCCCACGACGCTCATTACCGAGTCGCGCTTGCCGATTGCCATGTAATCATCAAACATGAAGTTCGGGTTTTCGCCGGTCACATCGCCAATAGCTTCAATGTAAATGTCACATTTGCATTGGGTGCCAAACCTGTTGGCCTGGGAACCAAACTCCGCAAAGGCCTTTTCACGGATGTCCTCCGTCATGTTATTGCAGGTAATTAAATCAAACTGGGCCGCCTTTTCAAGACGATAATCCGATTTGTCGATAATCATTACTTTGTCGCATCCAAGCCATTTGAGCATGATCGCTGCGGACATGCCGATGATACCCGCGCCGTAGACGATAGCGGTCCTTCCGGGGCCGGGCCTGGTGCCGGCAATGCCTTTGGTTCCGATTACAAAGGGCTCGAACATGACTGCAATCTTCGGATCGATGACTTTGTCAATCTTTACCGCACTATATCCCAGTTCGAACTGGGGAATATGTATGTATTCTGAAAAACCTCCTACGGACTGGGAACGGTTCATATCCCGCTTTGCCATTCCATATTGTGGCCATACATGATCACCCACTGCGATGTCCTTAACGTTTTTGCCAATCTGAACCACCTCGCTGATCATCTCATGGCCCAGCTCGCTGCCCTTGTTAATGT
>Ga0153921_1001337_pt1 | contig 11221 bp, 6 predicted proteins | sample TSNJ005MetaG_FD_104691 | JGI IMG/M metagenome (GOLD analysis project Ga0153921, IMG submission 104691) | Attine ant fungus gardens microbial communities from New Jersey, USA - TSNJ005 MetaG | ecosystem: Host-associated > Fungi > Mycelium > Unclassified | place: USA: New Jersey, Brendon T. Byrne... | reverse complement strand
CCGATGGAATCGCGCGTGGCGGTGGTAGAGAACGGTGTTCTGCAAGAAGTGCACGTCGAGCGCACCCAAAAGCGCGGGATCGTCGGCAATATTTATAAAGGCAAGGTGGTGCGTGTGTTACCGGGGATGCAAGCTGCGTTCGTCGACATCGGCCTGGACCGCGCTGCGTTTATCCATGCTTCGGAAATCTCCCTGCGCGAAGGCCCGGCGGTCGAAAGCATCAGCGCCCTGGTGCACGAAGGGCAGAGCCTGGTGGTGCAAGTCACCAAGGATCCGATTGGCTCAAAGGGCGCACGGCTGACCACGCAACTGTCGATTCCTTCGCGCTACCTGGTGTACATGCCGCGCACGGCCCACGTCGGTATTTCCCTGAAAATCGAAGACGAAGCCGAGCGCGAGCGCCTGAAAAAGGTGGTCAGTGACTGCGTGGCGCTGGAAGGCATCAAGGAGGCCGGCGGCTTTATCCTGCGTACTGCCGCAGAAGGTGCCGGTGCCGATGAAATCCTCATGGACATCCGCTACCTGCGTCGCCTGTGGGACCAGATCGGCGCGCAGATCAAGACCATTGGCGCCCCCAGCGTGATCTACGAAGATCTCGGCCTGGCCCTGCGCACCTTGCGCGACCTGGTCAGCCCGAAGATCGAGAAAATTCGCATCGACTCGCGGGAAACCTTCCAGCGCACTACGCAATTTGTTGCCGAGTTGATGCCGGAAATCGCCGATCGTCTGGAGCATTACCCGGGCGAGCGGCCGATTTTCGACCTGTATGGTGTCGAAGACGAAATCCAGAAAGCCCTTGAGCGCAAAGTGCCGCTCAAGTCCGGCGGTTACCTGGTAGTGGACCCGGCGGAAGCCATGAGCACTATCGACGTGAATACCGGTGCCTTTGTGGGCCATCGCAACCTCGAAGAAACCATCTTCAAGACCAACCTCGAAGCGGCCACCGCGATCGCCCGCCAACTGCGCCTGCGCAACCTGGGCGGGATCATCATCATCGACTTCATCGACATGGAAGACGAAGAGCACCAGCGCCAGGTGCTGCGTACCCTGGAGAAGCAACTGGAGCGCGATCACGCCAAGACCAACATCATCGGCATCACCGAGCTGGGCCTGGTGCAGATGACCCGCAAGCGCACCCGCGAAAGCCTGGAGCAAGTGCTGTGCGAGCCGTGCAGCAGTTGCCAGGGGCGCGGTAAGTTGAAGACCCCGGAAACGGGTTGCTACGAGATTTTCCGGGAAATCTTACGGGAGGCACGCGCCTACCAGGCCGAGGGCTATAGAGTCCTGGCTAACCAGAAGGTGGTCGACCGTTTGCTGGATGAAGAATCCGGCAACGTAGCCGAGCTGGAGGGTTTTATCGGGCGCACCATTCGCTTCCAGGTCGAAACCATGTATTCCCAGGAACAATATGACGTGGTGCTGCTCTGATTCGCGTTAGTTCTTATCAACGAGACGGGCAGGCCTTGATCTGCCGTCCGACTATTGCCTTTGAGGGTCGCCTGACATGGAGCGTCTGATACGCTTTTTTGCCGCATTGACCCGCTGGGGCCTCGGCCTGTGCGCCTTGCTGCTGGTATTGGCGGCGGTGTACGTGAGCCTGGGCCGTGAATTGACGCCGTTGGTGGCGGAATACCGTGGCGAAATCGAGGCCAAGGCGCGTACTGCGCTGGATATGCCCGTGAACATCGGCAGCCTGGAAGGGCGCTGGAGTGGCTTCGCGCCGGTATTGTTGGCTCACGACGTGATGGTCGGCGAGGGCAGCAGCGCCCTGCGCCTGGACCAGGTGCAAGTGGTGCCGGATATCTGGGCCAGCCTGCTGGCGCGTGAAGTGCGCATTGCCCACCTGGAAGTCAGCGGCCTGCAAGTCAGCGTGAAGGAAGACCAGGACGGCCACTGGGCGCTGCAAGGCCTGCCGGTGCAGGATGACCAGCCGCTGGATCCCGAACAACTGCTGACGCGCCTGCAAATGGTCGGGCAGGTTTCATTGCTCGACAGCCAGGTGACGCTGCAGCCGTTCGACCAGGCTCCGCTGACCTTGACCTATGTCGGCGTGAGCCTGCAGACCGGCGCCAACCGCCAGCGCCTGGACGCGCGCCTGACCCTGCCCGACGGCCAGCCCCTGGCGTTGAACCTGCGCACCCGAATCCGCGCCAGCCAGTGGAAAGACGGCGAAGCCGAGGCTTACCTGAGCTTGCCCCAGAGTGACTGGGCAAAATGGATCCCGGCAAAACTGACCCAGCAATGGAAACTTACCGAACTCAAGGCCGGCGGCGAATTCTGGCTGACCTGGGCCAAGGGCACCGTGCAAAGCGCCGCCGTGCGCCTCAACGCCCCGCAGCTCAAGGGCAGCTATGCCGATCGCAAGCCGACGCACATCGAGAACCTGGCCCTCACCGCATACCTGCAACGCAGTGACAGCGGCCTCAAGGTGCTGTTTGACTCGCTCGCAATGAACCTCGGCGACACCCGCTGGGAATCGCGCCTGCAACTGCAGCAAACCCTGGCCACCGACAAGGCCCAGGAAGTCTGGAACCTGCAGGCCGATCGCCTCGACCTGACGCCGATCACGCCATTGCTGCACGCCTTGGCACCCTTGCCGGAAGCCGTGGCCACCACCCTGGATCATCTGAAGGCCACCGGCACGCTGCGGAACGTGTTGCTGGATTATCGGCCTCAAGACACCACCGACCAGCGCGTGAGCTTCGCGGCCAACCTCGACCGTATTGGTTTCGACGCTTACTTCGGCGCGCCGGCAGCCCGCAATGTCAGCGGCAGCATCAGCGGTGACCTGGGCAAGGGTGAGCTGCGCATGGACAGCAAGGATTTCTCCTTGCACCTGTTTCCGATCTTCGCCAAGCCCTGGCAGTACATCCAGGCCAACGCCCGCCTGACGTGGAAGCTCGACAAGGAAGGCTTCACCCTGATCGCGCCGTATATCAAGGTGCTGGGCGAGGAGGGCAAGGTCGCCGCCGACTTCCTGATTCGCCTGCATTTCGACCATAGCCAGGAAGACTACATGGACCTGCGGGTCGGTATGGTCGACGGCGATGGCCGCTTCACCCCCAAATACCTGCCGGCGGTGTTGAGCCCGGCACTCGATGAGTGGCTGCGCACTGCGATTCTCAAGGGGGCAGTGGACGAGGGCTTCTTCCAGTACCAAGGCTCGCTGAACCACGACGCACTGCCTGCCTCGCGCAATATCAGCCTGTTCTTCAAGGTGCATGATGCCGAGCTGGCATTCCAGCCGGGCTGGCCGCACGTGAGCAAGGTCAAGGGTGAAGTGTTTGTCGAGGAAAGCGGCGTGCGCATCCTGGCCAGCAAGGGCCAGCTGCTCGACACCAAGGTCAATGATATCTACGTCAACATTCCCCACGCTCCCGAAGGCAAGGATAGCCACCTGCTGCTCACCGGCAACTTTGCCGGTGGCCTGGGCGATGGCCTGAAAATCCTTCAGGAAGCGCCGATCGGCACCGCCTCGACCTTCGCCGGCTGGAAAGGCGAGGGCGACCTGCAAGGCAAGCTGGACCTGGATATTCCCCTGGCCAAGGGCGCCGATCCCAAGATCGTGGTGGATTTCAAGACCGACAAGTCCCGCCTGCAACTGGCCGAGCCTACGCTGGACCTGAGCCAGCTCAAGGGTGATTTCCGCTTCGACAGCGCCAAGGGCCTGAGTGGCCAGAACATCAGCGCCCAGGCCTTCGACCGACCGATCACCGCGCAGATTTTCGCCGATGGCAAGCCAGGCGACCTCAACACCCGCGTCACCGCGAAAGGGCAGGTGACCGTCAAGCGGCTGACTGACTGGCTGAAGGTCAGCCAGCCGTTGCCGGTGTCCGGCGATATCCCCTACCAATTGCAGCTCAACCTCGATGGCGCCGACAGCCAGTTGATGGTCAGCTCCAACCTCAAGGGCGTGGCCGTGGACCTGCCGGCGCCGTTCGGCATGCCGGCGAGCCAGGGCCGCGACAGTGTGTTCCGCATGACCTTGCAGGGTAAGGAGCGCCGTTACTGGTTCGATTATGGCGAGTTGGGCAGCTTCACCTTCGCCGCCCCGGCGGACAATTTCGCCGACGGCCGGGGTGAGCTGTTCCTGGGAGATGGCGATGCGGTGTTGCCGGCCGGCAAGGGCTTGCGAATCCGCGGCGTGTTGTCGGAGCTGGATATCGACCCCTGGAAAAAGCTCGTGGACCGCTACGCCGGCAACGACCCGGGTGGCAGTGCCAAGCAGTTGTTGAGCGGGGCCGATTTCAAGGTCGGCAAGCTGACCGGTTTCGGCACCCAGTTCGACCAGGTCAGCTTGCAGCTGGACCGCAAACCCGCTGCCTGGGGCTTGCAGTTCGACAGCCAGCAGGCCAAGGGTACCGTGGGGTTGCCGGACGCCAAGGGCGCGCCGATTGCAGTCAACCTGCAATACGTGAAGCTGCCTGCGGTGGATCCGACCGTGCAGGCGGATGAAAATGCGCCGGACCCATTGGCTGATGTTGATCCCAAGGATATTCCCGCGCTGGATATCTCGATTGCCCAGTTGTTCCAGGGCCCGGACCTGGTAGGTGCCTGGTCTCTGAAAGTTCGCCCGACCACCAGGGGCATGGCGTTCAACAGCCTGAACCTGGGGCTCAAGGGCATGGTGCTCCAGGGCGCCGGCGGTTGGGAAGGTGCACCCGGTGCCAGCAGCAGTTGGTATAAGGGCCGCCTCGATGGCAAGAACATTGGCGACGTGCTCAAGGGCTGGGGATTTGCGCCGAGCGTGACCAGCGAAGATTTTCACGTGGACGTGGACGGCCGCTGGCCGGGTTCGCCGGCCTGGGTAGGTCCCAAGCGTTTCTCCGGCAGCCTGGACGCCAGTTTCCGCAAAGGCCAGTTTGTTGAAGTGGACGGCGGTGCGCAGGCCCTGCGGGTGTTTGGCTTGCTGAACTTCAACTCCATCGGTCGCCGGCTGCGCCTGGACTTCTCGGACTTGCTTGGCAAGGGCTTGAGTTATGACCGGGTCAAGGGCTTGCTGGCCGCCAGTAACGGCGTGTTTGTAACCCGTGAGCCGATCACCATGACCGGCCCGTCGAGTAACCTGGAGATCAACGGCACCCTGGACCTGGTGGCAGATCGCGTCGATGCCAAGTTGCTGGTGACGCTGCCGGTCACCAACAACCTGCCGATTGCTGCATTGATCGTCGGCGCGCCGGCCATTGGCGGGGCGCTGTTCCTGATCGACAAGCTGATTGGCGACCGTGTTTCGCGTTTCGCCAGCGTGCAGTACAAGGTAGAAGGCCCGTGGAAGGACCCGAAAATCACCTTCGACAAGCCATTTGAAAAGCCAAACTGAGTACCTGTGGAGTAGCATGGCCTCATGCCTTTTCTGGAGTGTGGGCCCATGTCCTTTGCGGTAATTCAAATGGTCAGCCAAAGCGATGTGCTGGCCAACCTGGCTCAGGCTCGGCGCCTGCTGGAGCAAGCGGCGGCGGGCGGTGCAAGGCTTGCGGTACTCCCGGAAAACTTCGCCGCCATGGGCCGTCGCGATGTGGCCGATATCGGTCGCGCCGAGGCCTTGGGCGAAGGTCCGATCCTGCCATGGTTGAAACAGACCGCCCGCGACCTCACCTTATGGATAGTGGCCGGCACTTTGCCGCTGCCCCCAAAGGATCAGCCGAACGCCAGGTCCAATGCCTGCTCGCTGCTGATCGATGATCAGGGCGAAATCGTTGCCCGCTACGACAAGCTGCACCTGTTCGATGTCGATGTGGCCGATGCCCGGGGTCGTTATCGTGAATCCGATGACTATGCTCATGGTAGCCAGGTGGTCGTCGCGGATACGCCGGTCGGCCGCCTGGGGCTGACGGTGTGTTACGACTTGCGCTTCCCGGAGCTATACAGCGAATTGCGCGCTGCGGGTGCCGAGTTGATCACCGCGCCCTCGGCCTTTACAGCGGTAACCGGCGCCGCGCACTGGGATGTACTGATCCGTGCGCGTGCCATCGAGACCCAGTGCTACCTGCTGGCGGCCGCCCAGGGTGGCGTGCATCCGGGGCCCAGGGAAACCTTCGGGCATGCAGCGATCATCGACCCATGGGGGCGCGTGCTGGCACAACAGGATCAAGGCGAGGCGGTGTTGTTGGCCGAACGCGATAGCAGCGAACAGGCGTCGATACGGACGCGCATGCCGGTGGCGGGCCACCGGCGCTTTTTCTCGCAGGGCGCACAGCGACCTGCTTCAGAACGATGAATTTAAGGCCAAACCTATGAGCGAGTTGTTGTCCTCAGTCAGTGAACACCTCCTGGCGCCTGGTGGCGTGACCATCGAAAGCTTGCAAACGGTCCTCGGCGATCTGGCCGGGCCAGGCATCGACGCTGCGGACCTGTATTTCCAGGGGCAGATTTCCGAGTCCTGGGCCCTGGAAGACGGGATCGTCAAGGAAGGCAGCTTCAACCTCGACCAAGGCGTGGGTGTGCGTGCGCAGTCCGGTGAAAAAACCGGCTTTGCCTACAGCAACGCCATCACCCTGGAAGCCCTGGGGCTGGCGGCTCGTGCTGCGCGTTCGATCTCCCGTGCCGGGCAAAACGGCACGGTGCAGGCGTTCAGCACCCAGGACGTGGCCCAGCTGTATGCCCCGGATAACCCATTGGAAGTGATCAGCCGCGCCGAAAAGGTCGAGCTGCTCAAGCGTGTGGACGCGGCGACCCGTGCCCTGGACCCGCGTATCCAGCAAGTCACCGTAAGCATGGCCGGGGTGTGGGAACGCATCCTCGTGGCCTCCACCGATGGCGGCCTGGCGGCGGATGTGCGGCCGCTGGTGCGCTTCAATGTCAGCGTGATCGTCGAACAGAATGGCCGTCGCGAGCGCGGTGGCCACGGCGGCGGCGGGCGTACCGACTACCGTTATTTCCTCACCGAAGACCGCGCCATGGGGTATGCCCGTGAAGCGTTGCGCCAGGCCCTGGTCAATCTGGAAGCAATTCCGGCCCCGGCGGGTACGTTGCCGGTGGTATTGGGCTCTGGCTGGTCCGGCGTGCTGCTGCATGAAGCGGTGGGCCACGGCCTGGAAGGTGATTTCAACCGCAAGGGCAGTTCCGCCTACAGCGGGCGCATGGGCGAGATGGTTGCGTCCAAGCTCTGCACCATCGTCGATGACGGTACCCTGGCCGGGCGTCGCGGTTCGTTGAGCGTCGATGACGAGGGCACCCCGACCGAGTGCACCACACTGATCGAAAACGGTGTGCTCAAGGGCTACATGCAAGACAAGCTCAACGCGCGCCTGATGGGCGTGGCCCGCACCGGTAACGGTCGTCGCGAGTCCTACGCGCACCTGCCGATGCCGCGCATGACCAACACCTACATGCTCGGCGGCGAAAGCGATCCGGCCGAAATCATCGCCTCGGTGAAACGCGGCATCTACTGCGCCAACCTCGGTGGTGGGCAGGTGGACATCACCAGCGGCAAGTTCGTGTTCTCCACCAGCGAGGCGTATTTGATCGAAGACGGCAAGATCACCGCGCCGGTCAAGGGTGCAACGTTGATTGGCAACGGCCCGGAAGCCATGAGCAAGGTGTCGATGGTCGGTAACGACCTGTCGCTGGACAGCGGTGTGGGGACGTGCGGCAAGGATGGTCAGTCGGTGCCGGTGGGTGTCGGCCAGCCAACCTTGAAAATCGATGCGATCACCGTGGGTGGCACGGGGTCGTAAGAACGGGAGCTTCGGGTGGCGAAGGCCGCCACCCGGGGAAGAGGGTCAGCGCAGGCCGCGTTGACTATCGTCCAGCTCACGGATGTATTTGAAGATTTTTCGGCTGGAGGCCGGTGGCTTGCTTTGCGCCAGTTCGTGCTGGGCCTGACGGATCAGGGAGCGCAATTGTTGGCGATCGGCATCCGGGTACTCGATGACGAACTTCTCCAGTACCGCGTCATCGCCAGCGATCAGGCGATCACGCCAGCGTTCCAGGTTATGGAAGCGCTCGTTGTACTGGCGAGTGGAGGCATCGAGTTGATCGAGCAAAGTCAGAATGGCGTCAGTGTCCTGGTCGCGCATCAGTTTGCCGATGAACATGAGGTGCCGTTTACGCGCGATATTCGCGGTGTGCTTGGGCGCATCGTTCAGAGCCCGGCGCAGGGCGTCGGTCAATGGCAGTTTTGCACACAAGTCAGGCTTGAGTGTTGTAAGGCGCTCGCCGAGGTCAACCAGAGCATGCAGCTCGCGTTTGACCTGAGATTTGCTTTTTTCCCCATCGAGGGAGTCGTCGTAAGAATCAACCATGGTGGCAGTCCGCAAAGAAACGCCGCCATGATAACCAGTCGGGGGCCGCTTGTCCGGCCCGGTCGCTCGATGACCCCAGCCGAAAGCAGAATTTGAGTGGAGATGAGCATGAGTGCAGTTCAAAGCGTCGGCCCGCAGGCATTGCCGGCACTGCAGGATCAGGTCGAGCAGATCATCGCCGAAGCCAAGCGTCAGGGCGCCAGCGCCTGCGAAGTCGCGGTGTCGCTGGAGCAGGGTTTGTCGACCTCGGTGCGCCAGCGTGAGGTCGAGACGGTCGAGTTCAATCGCGACCAGGGCTTTGGCATCACCTTGTACGTGGGCCAGCGCAAAGGCTCGGCCAGCACTTCTGCCACCGGGCCGGACGCGATTCGCGAGACCGTTGCCGCTGCACTGGCGATCGCCAGACACACCTCTGAAGACGAAGCGTCGGGCCTCGCCGATGCGGCGCTGATGGCCAGGGATGTGCAGGATTTCGACCTGTTCCACGAATGGGACATTACCCCGGAGCAGGCGATCGAGAAGGCGTTGCTCTGTGAAGCTGCCGCGTTCGACGCCGATGCGCGCATCAAGAACGCTGACGGCACCACCCTCAGCACCCATCAGGGCTGTCGTGTATATGGCAACAGCCACGGTTTCATCGGTGGTTACGCGTCGACCCGGCACAGCCTGAGCTGCGTGATGATCGCCGAAGCCGATGGCCAGATGCAGCGCGATTACTGGTATGACGTCAATCGTCAGGGCAGCCTGCTGGCGGACCCGGTGAGCATCGGCCAGCGCGCCGCACAACGCGCCGCGAGCCGTCTGGGCGCGCGTCCGGTGCCGACCTGCGAAGTGCCGGTGCTGTTTTCCGCCGAGCTGGCGGGCGGCTTGTTCGGCAGCTTCCTGTCGGCGGTGTCCGGCGGCAGTCTGTATCGCAAATCGTCGTTCCTCGAAGGCACCCTGGGGCAGAAGCTGTTCCCGGAGTGGCTGACCATCGATGAGCGTCCGCATCTGATGCGCGCCATGGGCAGTGCGTCCTACGACGGTGATGGTCTGGCCACCTACGCCAAACCGTTCGTCGAGAAGGGTGAATTGGTGTCGTACATTCTCGGTACTTACTCCGGGCGCAAACTCGGCATGCCGAGCACCGCCAATGCCGGTGGCGTACACAACCTGTTCGTGACGCATGGCGATGAAGATCAGGCGGCGCTGTTGAAGCGCATGGGCCGTGGCTTGTTGGTTACCGAGTTGATGGGCCATGGCTTGAACATGGTCACCGGCGATTATTCGCGCGGGGCGGCAGGATTCTGGGTCGAGAACGGCGAAATCCAGTTCGCGGTGCAGGAAGTGACCATCGCCGGCAACATGCGCGACATGTTCAAGCAGATCGTCGCGGTCGGTAATGATCTGGAGCTGCGCAGCAATATTCGCACGGGCTCTGTGTTGATCGAGCGGATGACTGTGGCGGGCAGCTAAGCTCCCACCGTCACAAAAAAGGCGCGCCATCCACCCGGATGGCGCGCCTTTTTCATGTCCGCCCTGTAGGAGCTGCCGCAGGCTGCGATCTCTTGATCTTGTGTGTGAAAGCAAAATCAAAAGATCGCAGCCTGCGGCAGCTCCTAAAAGGCGCTCTTGTTTTGGTTCTCATTATCATCTAATAATAAATCTCATCTCCGAATGAGTCCCGGATCATGAGTTCTGCCTTGCACGAGCAGCCGTATCTCGAAAGCTGGCGCTGGATGAGTCGCCAGATCCGTTGCGCAATGGTTCCTGACGAACCGCGCCTGATCGAACATTACCTGGCCGAGGGCCGTTATCTGGCCTGTTGCACGGCAACGTCCCCCTGGACCATCGCTGAAACCTCCTTGCGCCTGCTGCTCGACACGGCCACCGACATCGCCTTGCCGTGGCACTGGCGCAGCCTGTGTCTTGACCAAGCCTGGCGTCCGTTACGTGAAATGGAGCGCCTGTCGCTGTGCAACTGCCGGCTCCAGCGCTGGCAGCGCTACACCTGGCAACTGGCAACCTGCGAGTTGCTCCCCTCGATTCCTCTCATTGAATTAGTCCAAGGATTTTCAGATGACCAAGACACGTATTGAGCGCGACAGCATGGGCGAACTGCAGGTGCCGGTGGACGCTCTCTACGGCGCGCAGACCCAGCGCGCAGTGGATAACTTCCCGATCAGCGGCAAACCGATGCCGACCCAATTCATTCGCGCGCTGATCCTCGCCAAAGCCGCCGCCGCCCGGGCCAACGTCGAACTCAATCAGCTCAGCGCCGCACAAGGCAAGGCCATCAGCGATGCCGCACAGGGGCTGCTGGAAGGCGACTTCATGCAACATTTTCCGGTGGATATCTTCCAGACCGGCTCCGGCACCATTTCCAACATGAACGCCAACGAAGTGATCGCGACCCTCGCCAGCCGTCTGCTCGGCGAGCCTGTCAACCCGAACGATCACGTCAACTGTGGCCAGAGCAGCAACGACATCATTCCGACCACCATCCACGTCAGTGCTGCCCTGGCGTTACACGAACAGCTGCTGCCGGCGCTGTTGCACCTGGTGCAGGTCATCGAAAACAAAGCCAGACAGGTACGCCACCACGTTAAAACCGGTCGCACCCATTTGATGGACGCGATGCCAGTGCGCATGAGCCAGGTGCTCAACGGTTGGGCGCAGCAACTCAAGGCCAACATCGGCCATCTGCAGGATCTGCTGCCGAGTCTGCAATCGCTGGCGCAGGGCGGCACGGCGGTCGGCACCGGGATCAACGCGCATCCGGAATTCGCCGCGCGTTTCAGCCGCCAGCTCAGCCAACTGACCCATGTGCAATTCACCCCGGGCAAGGATCTGTTTGCGTTGATCGGCTCGCAGGACACCGCTGTCGCTGTCTCCGGGCAGCTTAAAGCCACTGCCGTGTCGCTGATGAAAATCGCCAATGACCTGCGCTGGATGAACTCCGGCCCGCTCGCCGGTCTCGGCGAAATCGAGCTGGAGGG
>Ga0153921_1001336_pt1 | contig 11233 bp, 9 predicted proteins | sample TSNJ005MetaG_FD_104691 | JGI IMG/M metagenome (GOLD analysis project Ga0153921, IMG submission 104691) | Attine ant fungus gardens microbial communities from New Jersey, USA - TSNJ005 MetaG | ecosystem: Host-associated > Fungi > Mycelium > Unclassified | place: USA: New Jersey, Brendon T. Byrne... | reverse complement strand
GCAGGGATACAGCATAACAGACGGTGATGCAGCACTTGCAGCTGTTAAGGAAATCGGCAGGACCGGTACTGTAGATGAGGATATATTTGCTTATTCCGATAATGGCACAGAAGTAGTAAACCAGCTTCAGGATGCAGATATTAATTACTACAAACCTGGATATGCCGCTTATTTAAGCCGAAGTGACTGGGAAGGCACATTCCCGAAAACCTATGATGACCTTACCGTAGATGGGGATAAGAAAGAAGAATGGGTGACAAGGCTTACCAATGAGGTATATCAGACTGCGGATAATGGCGCCGCTAATGTCAGCGGATCCAGCGGGACGCTAAAGCTTGCCGATCTTGCCGGAAGTGACGATTTTGATGATGTCCGCTGGGAGGAGCTGGTGAGACAGATTCCGGTTGATACCCTTATGGCAAAGATTATAAAAGGCGGAAGTGTCAGCGATGTCATTGAAGAGATTGGCTCACCGCTTATATATCAGAATGACGGACCAAACGGATTCAGCGGTACGCTCAGCGGCAGAGGTTTGAACGGGGAAGATGAAAATGCATCTTTTTCTATGGGAACCATGGCAAATGAAGTTCTTCTGGCGTGTACGTTCAATAAGGAATTGCTTCTTGAATGGGGCGAACTTATGGGAAATGATGGTCTGTGGAGCGGTAATGTACTGATTTGGGGTGTTGCAGCCAACATACATCGTTGTCCTTATAACGGCAGAAATTTTGAATATTACTCAGAGGACCCCATGCTTTCCAACTATATGGCAGCATCAACTGTTGCAGGCGCATTGAACTACGGCATTATCATTGGACCCAAACATTTTGCATTTAATGACCAGGAAACCCAAAGAAGCGGTGTGGCGCCCTATATGACCGAGCAGAAAGCCAGGGAGGGAGATCTCCGTGCATTCCAGGGTGCCTTTGAAGATGCAGGAGCTCTTGGCGCAATGACTTCCTTCAGCCGTATTGGGGCAACACCTGTGAACGGTTCCTGGGGGCTGCTGAAGAACATACTGCGTGAGGAATGGGGCTTTAAAGGCGTACTCTCTACAGATATGGTTAACAATGCCGGTTATTTCCGTCCGGAGATGTGTATTTATGCCGGTGTTACAATGATGGCCGATTTCAGTACCGACGAAACCATGGAACAGGTTACCGAGAACTGGTCCTACATGACCATGAATCTTATTTCGAAGGATGAACAGCTTGTTACATACGCAAGGGAAAATATGAAGTATCAGCTTTATGCTTTTGCACACAGTGCAGCACAGAATGTTGCTACCGTAAGCATAACTCCCTGGTGGGAAACCGCATTTAACATAACAACTTATGTAAGTATGGCTCTGGCGGCAGTATTCCTGGGATTATATGCCGTATGCATGGTAAAGGGCAAGAAGGAGGAAGCGTAATGAAATTGATCAAACAGCAAAAGAAAGGTTTTTTTATAGCGTACGTGATTACAGCCATTATGGCGGCAGCTTCTCTTATCACCTATGTCCTGAATGTTTCGGCTGCGTATTATCAGGATATGAAAATAAGCGTAGTAATAATGATGATATGTGCACTGGCATGTATTGCCGCAGTTATCCTGCTTCCCCTGATTGTAAAGGGGAAGATGGTATGGATTATTGCTGATGCGCTTCGTGTTGCTGCAGCGGTATTGATTATACAGGCAGGTGCTGCATTTATCGGTATGCGTGTTGAGTCTTTTGGATATATCTATGGTTCAAACCTTGAGCTGGGAAATGAAGCGGCATTCAGTGCAGGTGCCCAGGCCATAACCGGAATTATTTTCTTTGTGATAACGTGGATTCTATCCCTTGCTGCTTCTTTTTTTGAAATGGGCAAAAAGAGGGTATAAACGCAGGTATGAACTGCAACAAAAAGAGTTAAGACAATCAGGAAAACAGGGAGATCAGACCCAAAAAACGCACAGACGGGAGTCAGGTTGAAAAGACGATGAAGATGCTTTATCAGCATCCTGATTTGTATGTGCGCATGCTCAATGAATTGAGCTTAGGCGTACAGATGGGAGTTTATTATGCTTGAAATTACGAGACTTACATGTGAAAACTTAAGTAAAGGCTGTGTGACGGATGAGAGAAATCCCTGTTTTTCCTTTGCCCTTAAAAGTGACAGAGATAATACGATATTAAAATCTGCTGCGTTATGGGTAAATAATTGGAAGGTACAGACAAAGGACCAAATCGCAATTCCTTATGGTGGAAGCGCACTGAACCCTTTTACCGTATATACAGCGAAGGTGGATGTATCCGATGATGCAGGAGACAGGGCAAGTGCAAGTGTGAGTTTCGAGACCGGACGTTTTGATACACCCTGGCAGGCAAAATGGATTAGTGACGGAAGTTATTATTTTACCGAAAAAAAGGTTTCTCCCATTCCAATGACCTTCCGCAAGTCATTTTCATTCAATAAAAAGCCGGTCAGCGCCAGAATATATGCCACAGCAATGGGGATTTATGAACTTATGCTGAATGGAGAGAAAGTGGGCAGTGAGTATTTTGCTCCCGGTTTTACCTCTTATAAGACCCGTCTGCAATACCAGACTTACGATGTTACGGATATGCTGCTTAAGGAGAATACCCTGCTTGCTGTGGTTGGCGGCGGATGGGCGGTTGGTTCCTTTGTATTTACCAGAAAAAACCGAATCAGTGCAAAGCGGCAGGCTCTGCTCCTTGAACTTCGTATTACATATGACGATGGTACCGTGGATGTAATGGGAACAGATGAGAGCTGGGAGGTGACTGAAAATGGCAGCTATCGGGAAGCGGATTTCTATGACGGGGAAACCTTTGATGCCACAGTAGATTTAAAACGTATTTCATGGCATCAGGCGACACCGGAAAAGCTTCGTTTTTCACCGGACATTATTGCCGCATATGGTGCACCCGTCCGCGCCCATGAGAAGATGGTACCGGTATCTCTAAGCAAATCCGCAAAAGGATTGATTTATGATTTCGGCCAGAATTTTGCCGGTGTAGTGAACTTAAGGATACAAGGCAGGTCGGGGCAGGTAATCACCATAAAACATGCTGAAGTATTGAATCCTGACGGAACGCTGAATACCGTATTTCTGCGGACAGCAAAGGCTTGTGCCACTTATATCTGCCGTAACGGGGAGCAAACGTATTCTCCCCGGCTTACTTATATGGGTTTTCGGTATATCTGTGTGGAAGGAATTGCTGAAAAGGATGTAGCGGTATCCGCATGGGCACTTTATTCGGAACTTGAGAAAACAGGAGACTTTACATGTTCCAATGAAATGATAAATCGTCTTCAGGAGAATATAATCTGGAGCTCCAAATCGAATTTTATGGATATTCCCACAGACTGCCCCCAGAGGGATGAACGTATGGGGTGGACCGGTGATATTGCCATATTTTCACGGACGGCGTGTTTTAACTTTGATATGAGCCGTTTTCTTAATAAATGGCTTCTGGATGTGATGGCAGAACAGCTTCCTTCCGGCGGGATTCCCAATACCGTTCCGGCACAGGGATACGGTTTCCCGGCCACAATGCCTGTGATGGCAGTGGATTTCTGGGGGGATGCCTGTGTTCTTGTACCCTGGGCGGAATATCTGGCAAGAGGAGACAAGAGAATCCTTGAGAAATGTTATCCGATGATGAAAAAATATATAAAAGCCTGCACATTCTGGGCGGGACTGTTTCGTTCCGGGAAGAACCGGTATATCTGGCATACGCCTCATATGCTGCACTTTGGTGACTGGGTGGCTCCGGATGTATGCAGGATGTCAAGGTGGCAGAAACGAAGCAAATGGACAGCCACGGCAAGCCTGAATAATACAAGCGGGATTGTGGCCGGGATTGCAGGTATACTGGGAGAAGAGGATGATGCCAAACTGTATGCCGGTCTGCGTGATAAGACAGCAGAGGCATATCGTCATGTGCTATCCGATGGTAATGGAAAAATGAAAGAGGAGTTTCAAACCGCGTATGTTCTCCCGATTCACTTTGGCATTTTCAAAGGAAAGGAGAAGGAGGCGGCAGTAAGGAACCTGGTAAGACTGGTGGAAAAACTGGATTATTGTATCGGTACGGGATTTCCGGGTACACCTTATATCCTTTTTGCCCTTGCGGATAATGGTTATGCTGATGTAGCCTACAAGATGCTTTTAAATGTAAAGTGTCCGTCCTGGCTTTATGAAGTCAGGATGGGTGCCACGACGATCTGGGAACGCTTTGACGGGCTTGATGAGAATGGAGTCTGCCCTATAGGAGAGGATGGTACCGGTCAGATGATTTCCTATAATCATTATGCCAGCGGTGCGGTTGGGGATTTTCTGTATCGGCGTATTGTAGGTATTGAAGCGTTAGCGGCAGGTTATAAACGGTTTCGGATCGCGCCGGTACCCGGGGGAGATATCCGATATGCAAAGGGAAGTGTGGAAACACCTTACGGCAGAGTTACTTCGGAGTGGAAGTACGCCCCGATTTGTACGCCCGCCGGGCTGGCAGATGAAAGCAGGATTGAAACAGACAGGTTTTATATTACAGTGGAGGTTCCGGTTGGGACAACATGTGAGTTGATACTGCCGGATGGTTGTGTCCATACGCTTTCAAATGGAAAGTATTCTTTTGAAGCCAACAATACTGCATTGGGCTGAAAATATGGCAGTATATGAAAAAAGAAGGAGAAAAAGGATGAAAAAAGGTATATTTGATCATCCCATCATGGGTACTAAAATCACCTCCGCCAATGTAAAGACTAAGGAAGCACTTTTAGGATATTTTACAGGACCATTTATTGCATTGATTTCCAACGCTATTTTTGGCTCCTACCTGAATCGTTATTATACGGATATAATGGGACTTACCGGCTGGGCTCCCGGTTTTGCAATGATAATGCCCATGATTTCAGTAGTATTTGTTATAATCGGGAATCTGACTGCGGGCCGGCTGATTGACCGGACACGTACCTCTCAGGGAAAGGCAAGACCATATCTGCTGCTTTCAGCACCTTTAGTGGCAATTGCGATTATTCTGCTTTTCCTGGCGCCTCAGGACGGTTCCCTGCTGACGCTTGTCTGGATAGCTGTTTCCTATAATCTGTACTACGCGGTGGCTTATCCGTTTTTTTATACCAGCCACAGTTCCATGGTGGCACTTTCTACACGCAATACCAGGCACAGGGGTATTCTGGCAACCTGTTCCAATGCCGCCGGCGTTGCGGCTGTGGGTATTGGTGCAAGTGTTGTGTTCCCGCTGTTTCAGGGTTATCTCTTTGTAACCAGAGAAGGCGGCGTGGATGCAGCTGCCAGTTATCAGGCATGGCGTTCGTTTATGGTGATTCTTTGCATAATTACTTTTTTCGGTATTATCCTGGAGTATTTTTTTACCCGGGAACGAATCACCGAAGAAAACAGAAAGCTGAACATAAAAGAAGAGAAGATGCCCATGATCAAGCAGCTCAAAGCTGTGGTTTCCAGTCATTATTGGTGGCTTATCATGCTGTATTTTTTGCTGTTTCAGTTTGGCGGGCTGATAAAAAACGGTTCTATGACTTATTATTGCCGCTGGATGTTTGATGCTGGGGATGAAGCGGCAGCAGGGGTCTATCAGGCATCCCTGGGACTGATCGGCGGCCTGCCTACTGCTGTGGGTATGGTGCTTGCATGGCCCATTGCAGATAAGCTGGGAAAACAACGGGCTGTTGTGATCGGGATGTTTATTTCTGTATGCGGCGGTCTTGTGAGTTTTATCAATGTACATAGCTTTGCACTGGTATGTGCCGGCGTTATCCTGAAGGGAATAGGTTCGATCCCGGCCATGTATGTGACACTGGCTCTTCTCTCTGATGTACTTGATCATCTGGAAGCTAAAAACGGATTCCGCTCCGATGGCTTGACAATGTCGGTCTATGGTGCGGTTATGGTGGGGATGACAGGCCTTGGAAGCGGTATAATCAATGCTTTTCTTGGTATGGGAGGCTACAATGCTTCACTGCCTGTGCAGAGTGAAGCAACACAAAGTGCGCTGGTTATCTGCTATCTGGTTATTGAACTTGTCTGTTATGGAGTGATTGCGGTTATGTTGATTTTTCTGGATGTGGAAAAGCATATTTCAGCAGATCAGCAAGTGATTTTGGAGCATCAGAAGGCGGTGGTCCTGGCAGCCGGAGGAGAATGGATGGAACCGGCCGTGAGACTTCGCCTGGAACAGGAAGAGGCTGACAGAAAGGCTGAGGAAGCCGGCAGTATGGAACGCAAACGCCGTTAAGATAGGAAAATAGTTCTGGTAAAGCCATCTTTCCAAAAAAAAATTCTTCTGCTATAATGTGAATGTGAGTTGCCATATTAAGGTAACGGGAGGAGCAGATGATTCGGATAGCGTTAGTGGAAGACGACGTAAAATACAGGGATGAATTAACAGGATATTTAAAGCAATATGAAAAAGAAACCAATGAAAAATTTCATATTACATTATTTTCGGACGGTGATGAAATCGTAGAGGGATATAAGGCGGATTATGATATTATACTCATGGATATCGAAATGACCTTTATGGATGGCATGACTGCTTCTGAGCACATACGCAAGGTGGATCATGAGGTTGTAATTATTTTTATTACCAATACACCCCAGTATGTGATAAAAGGATATACGGTGGATGCGTTGGATTATGTGCTGAAACCTGTTACCTACTTTGCTTTTTCACAGAGGATTGACAGGGCACTGACCCGTATGAAAAGACGCAGCAGAAAATATATATCAATAACTGTCAGAGGCGGAATGCAGAAGCTGGACATTTCCCGGATAACCTATGTGGAAGTCCGGGATCATGAGCTTATTTTTTATACGGCAGGTGAGAAATTTTATGCCAAGGGATCGTTGTCAGAGGTAGAAGAAATGCTCGGATCGGAGCATTTTTTTCGATGTAATAAATGTTATCTGATTAATCTGGAATATGTGGAATGCGTGCAGAACAACAATGTACTGATAAGTAAGGATTGGGTACAGGTCAGCCGGGCAAGAAAAAAGGCTTTACTGGATGCGCTGAATAATTATATGAATGAGGTGGGTAAATGATGTCAGACGTTACGGTGGATTTGTCAAATACACCAGGGATTTATTATGCAATATCATACTGGTTAAGCTGCTTACTGTACATTGGAATGAATACAAGAAAGCTGACCGGCAGGAAACTTGGATCCATAGCTGCATTTTTTTTTTGATAATTGCAGCCTTTATGATGCTGACAGACGGCATAGCGGTTATTTTCTTTATTCCCTGTGTGCTTGTCATAGTCTCTCTTATGTATTGGTTTATCCGGACATGCTGTGATATGACCCAACAGAAAGCAGGGTATTTTTGTATCAGAGCATTTATGCTGGGAGAATTTGCAGCTTCCCTGGAGTGGCAGCTTTTCTATTATGGGCTGAATAACTGGGATCTTCCGCTGAATATGTTTGTGAAGCTGTCTTTCTTAATCTTAACACATCTGGTTGTATTTGGTATCATGTATTTGCTGGAGAGAAAATACAGAGAAGACAATGCCAAACTGCAAATCAACAGTAAAGAGTTTTTTTCTGCAGCATTTTTGTGTGCTATTGTGTATATTACCAGCAATTTAAGTTATGCATTCAAGAATACCCCTTTCAGCAGCCAGTTTACCGCAGAAATATTTATAATCAGGACAATGGTGGATCTGGGGGGTTTAGGTATTTTATTTGCCTATCATATGCAGCTGCAGGATATGAATGTGAAGATGGAAATGGAATTACTTCAGAATATGCTGCGCATGCAGTATTCCAATTATCAGATTTCAGAGGAAAGTATTACACTGGTCAATCAGAAATATCACGATATGAAACATCAGATTGCTTTCCTGCGTTCAGAATTAGAATCAGAGGAAAAGCTTGCGTATCTGGACCAGATGGAGCAGGAAATCAAATTCTAGGAGACCCGGAATAAAACCGGCAACAAGGTGCTTGATACCATACTTGCCGCTAAAAGCCTGCAATGTCAGAATCAGGGAATCAGCTTAACCTGCGTTGCTGATGGGGAAGAACTTAATTTTATGAATCCCATAGACTTAAGCGCACTGTTTGGCAATGCGCTGGACAATGCCATGGAGAGTGTGAAGAAGACCAATGATCCTGATAAGAGACTGATCCATGTGTCCGTTTCCAAACAGAAGAGTTTTCTGCGGATCCGTGTGGAAAATTATTATGAGGGTGAAATTTTGTTTGAAAACGGAATACCTGTCACTACGAAGGGAAATGAGAGATACCATGGATTCGGAATAAAGAGTATTCAGGGAACTGTTGATAAATATAATGGGTCTATGACAATCTGTACTGATGGGGGATGGTTTGAACTGCGTATTTTATTTCCGCTATTTCAATCCGCACCATGAGTATCATGCCAATTTCCCACAAGCCTAAGCAGCAATAAAAATTTAATTGAGCCTAAGCAGCAATAAAAATTTAATTGTTGACAACTGCGCATTAGTGTAGTAGTATGGTAGTACACTAGAATGGAGGTGTATAGAATGCTTACAATTGAGAATTGGAGGATTGGTTTTGATGAACGCTCTCCTATATATCTGCAGATTATGAATCAGTTTTGCCGCTCTTTGGTAGTAGGTGACCTGAAGCCAGGAGACCGGATACCATCTATTCGTGATTTGGCTCTTATGTTACAGGTGAATACGAATACCATCCAAAGAGCATACCAGGAAATGGAGAGAAAGCAGTTAATATTCAGTCAGAGAGGAATGGGGTATTTTGTTATGCAGGATGAGAACATTGTCCAATCAGTAAGAGATGAAATGGTGCGTAATGCAGCGGTACATTTTCTGGATGAAATGAGGGCACTGGGTTACGAAGACAGGCAAATATTAAATGAACTGGAACAGCAGATGAAGGGAGGCGGGAATTGATGAAGTTATTGGAAATCAAGGGACTTAAAAAGCAATATGCAGGAAATGAGGGACTAAAGGGGATTGATATGCATATAAACGCCGGAGAGATCGTAGGCTTATTGGGACCAAACGGTTCAGGAAAGACCACCCTTATGAAGACTATTGCCGGTCTGCTCCAGCCTGACAAAGGTGAGATCCTATATCCCGGGAATACGGCAAGAGGTATAGAATCAAAAAAATCAATTTCTTTTTTACCTGATTTTATGGTATTTCCATCCTGGATGCGGGTAAAAGATGCTTTTAGCTGCCAGAAGGATATGTACCCTGATTATTCTCAGCAAAAGGCGGTTGAGATGATGGAATTACTGGAACTGCCCGCAGACTCCTATATTAAGAAATTATCAAGGGGGATGCAGGAGCGGGTGGCTTTGGCATTGGCATTTTCCAGAGATACGTCCCTGTATCTTTTGGATGAACCACTGGGCGGTATTGATCCGGTAGGTAAGATGAAAGTATTGACCTCCATCTTGTCAATGGACTTAACAGATACCTCCATTATTCTTTCCACACATCTTGTTAAGGATGTGGAGACCATATTTGACAGCTTTTATTTTATATCGGACGGGAAGGCTATTCAGCAGGGAAACTGCGAAGAACTTCGCGAAAAATCAGGAAAAACAGTAGAACAATTATATATGGAGGTGTTTACGAATGTTAAAACAATATAGTATATCTTTGAAAACGCATTTCCATTTACGCGTAACCGTATTTGTGCTGATGATACTGCTAAACACTATTTTTGCAGTATGTGGGTTGACTGGAGCTTATGGTAACAACGGATATATAACTGTAACTGTATTTTCCATACTAATCTTCTGCACATGGATAGTAGTATGCATCCTGGCCGATTATGAGATTATTAAAAGTCTGTTTTCAGCACCAAAAGGTTATTATATATTTTTGGTGCCGGTTGCCGGATGGAAGGTACTTCTGGGGAGACTGGCGGCAATCCTGACCTGGGATATTCCCGGATTTATAGCAGGTATTGCAGGAATCGTTGTTCAGGCTTTTTTACAATCCGATATTCCATTTTCGTTTAAAATTGAAAATCCGGTATGGGTAATTACTTTTATTCTCATGGCAATATTAAAGTTCCTATTATTACTTTTAATAATTTTCTTAATAGCAGCCTTAACAAAAAGTATCTTTTTTGCTGTTAAGATAAGAGCTTTGCTGGGTGCACTGGGAGGAATCCTCATTTACTACGTAATGAGCCTGTTGGATCTGATTTTGATTCCATTCTGCGGGTTTGAGCGAAACGGCATTTTTATATCACTCAATATTACCTCCGGTAATTATATGGCAGCAGGTATTTATATGCTGCTGACCCTGTTGAAAGTCGCTATACTCTTTTGCATCACTTCATATCTATTGGAAAGGAAGGTAAATGTATGATAAAGCTGAATAAAAGGATTATAATTTCCATATTCGCAGCTATTATGACCTTTTCTTTAACCGGCTGCGTTACTGTATCTTTCTCAGGTAATGTGGGACAGCAGGAGGGCATAAGAGGTATGGGCGAGATGATAATAAAAGAATATACTGTTCCGGAATATAGTGCAGTCAGAATAGCTGCAAATATTACAGTGGTCTATAAAGCAGCCTCTTCAGATATTGTAAAAGTAGAAATCCAGGAGAATCTTATGGATTATTTGGATATTTCTGTTAAGAACGATTATTTGGTAGTGGAATCAAGTAAAGATTTTATTGTATCTGATGATAACTCTCCCGTTATTTACATTACTGTTCCTTCGTTAAAGGAATTGGTATTTGAAGGATTCGTTGAATTAAAGGATTGGGATCCCGTGCGCACCGATGAGCTTACATTGCGGGTAAACGGCACTTTGAGTGGAGAACTGGAAATAGATGTTGATAAGGTTGCCGTAAAAATTGGCGGAATCGGAAACCTGACTTTATCCGGCAGGGCATCCCAGGCGGACATTGTCATGGGGGGCAACGGAATCCTGAAAGCTTTAGGACTGGAGACTGAAAATGCATCCATACGGTTAAGCGGTATGGGAGAAATATCCCTATCCTGTTCCGATACGTTGGATATACAAGTAGAAGGCATGGGTATCGTAAATTACAGGGGAAATCCCTCCGTTTCCCAGAAATCATCCGGAATGGGAAGTATCAATTCGGTAGATTAAATATTTCATGCATATCTCTTTAGGATTTGCCGGATAATTAGTTGTGCTTTTGTTTCAGAAATGACCACGCTTTTGGTCGTTTCTGAAATGAATTAGCACAAGTTATTATTCG
>Ga0153921_1001331_pt1 | contig 11273 bp, 9 predicted proteins | sample TSNJ005MetaG_FD_104691 | JGI IMG/M metagenome (GOLD analysis project Ga0153921, IMG submission 104691) | Attine ant fungus gardens microbial communities from New Jersey, USA - TSNJ005 MetaG | ecosystem: Host-associated > Fungi > Mycelium > Unclassified | place: USA: New Jersey, Brendon T. Byrne... | reverse complement strand
TCTTCAAAATTATGGGAAAACAGTGTTTTTCAAATATATGCATACCAATATCTAGGACTTCGTTATATAATAGGGTCAGGATACAACCGATGTTTGAAAGGGAGATGTTGCATGAGGTGCCCAAATTGCAGAGAGCGGATTACGAAAAAGGATCCTCTTTGCCCAGGTTGCGGAAAGAAAGTAAGACATCCATTCAGAGTTTTAATTGTTACGTCAGCTTTGTTCATATTGGCAATGGGGATCGCAATTGCCGCCTTTTGGTTTAAAGGCGATACGCAGGACAAGCCGCAGACGGCTGCCAAGCAAAACCCTGTTGCTGTTCAAGATAAAGATACTGGAAAAACCGGTACAGAAGAAAAAACAGAACCAGCCAACACCGCCAATGATCAAACGGATAATGGCTATATCGAAGGCCAAAGTGCCGCTGCAAAAGACCAGCCAAAAATTGAAAAACAGACCATGCAGCTTGAACAGAAAGAAGATCTCACCGATTATATCAATTCGGCAAAAGCTTCTGTGTTCACAGTTACCACACCTGAAATGCAAGGTTCCGGTTTTCTCTATAATACCAATGGCGCCATTGTCACAAATGCCCATGTTGTCGAGGGCTGGACAGAAGCAACTGTGCGTTCGAGTGACGGAAAAACCTATAAAGGCAAAGTCATCGGTTATTCCAACAAGACAGATGTCGCTGTGATTCAGATTCCGGAACTGGCAGGCAAGCAGCCATTCCCGATGGACGCGAGCTCATCCATCAATATTGGAGATGAAGTCGTTGCGCTTGGAAGCCCGCTTGGCAAAGAAAACACTGCCACCATGGGCTATCTGACTGGGTTGAACCGTGATTTTGTTATCGGCTCTTTCACATACAGCCATCTGTTCCAAATTTCAGCTCCGACTGCACCAGGTTCAAGCGGCGGACCGCTGATTTCCAAGAATTCACAAAAAATCATTGCGATCAATTCAGCCCAGAGCACAACGAATACATCGATTGGCTTCAGTATTCCGCTTAGCCAGGTTAATGGCCTGATTGCATCGTGGATCAGCAACCCGATGGATGAAAAACAGCTCCTTGCCCAGTTTTATGGAGATGACGGCGAGTATGTACTCGGCGAAGATTGGGACTCAAAAGAAGGTTATTTTGAAGAAGGCGATGTTTCCGAAGACAAAGACCATTATGATTACTGGGAAATGCCGTATCAGGACTACTGGAAAGACAAAGACGGCAAAAAGCCCGAACTTGAAACACCTCCAGCTTCTGATAAAGCTGACAAGCCTGCCGGAAACCAGGACAGCAACTCAAATAAACCGAATCCGACACAACAGCCAAAGTCTGAAGATAAACCGTCAGATCCGGCTCCGTCCAGCGGTTCTGACAGCCCTGCGGCTCCCGCCGACCAGCAAAAGCCGGACAGCGAAAAAGTGAACCCGCAAAGTGTGCCTGCCAATGATGCAGACCAGCAAAAACAGGATATTGCTTCATAATTAAAAACGCTCCGTGCGATTCAGGCACGGAGCGTTTTTCGTTATTTAATGATCTCTGTCTTCAATCATCCGGTTCAATCCATCCGCGGTTTCGGAAATGGCTGTTGCGGCTTCAGCGATTTCACGGATTACATGGTCAAATCCGTGAAGATCTGCCTGTATGCTTTCGTTATGTTCCTGGTTCTCTTCCATGGATTCATCAATCTTCCCAAAGGCTACCTCTGTGCGTTTCATCTGTTCGCGCACCTCTGTCAAATACTCCTCCACTTCTTGCATGGAAGCCGCATTGATCGAAACCTGCTCATTCGTCTGATTGATCAGCTCCGTCACATTCGTTACAGAGCTTGCTGTCTGTTCAGCCAGCTTGCGTACTTCATCTGCAACTACAGCAAAGCCTCGGCCATGCTCCCCAGCCCGGGCAGCTTCAATTGAAGCGTTAAGCGCAAGCAGATTGGTCTGATCAGCGATCGACTTGACGATCGCCACAATCTCTTTGATTTTAGTCGAGGTGGCTTCAAGGCTGTTCATGTCCTCGGCAACTTTTTTCGTGCTCGACTGCATCGTGTCGAGCGAGCCGTTCATAATGCCCAGCTGGTTTCGTCCCTCTTCAGCAGCAGCTTTCGCTTCTTCTGCTACAGACGTACCGGCAAGCGCATTCTTGGTAATCATGTCAACCTGGCCTGTCATCTCTGTCATCGATGTATTCGTTTCTTCAGCCAATGCTGCCAGTTCTGCTGATGTCTTTTCCAATGATTCAACCATCGCCCGGCGTGTCTCTTCTTCGAGCTCTTTCAGACGCGCGACTTCATCATCGTACGCTTCTAGCACGACCTGCTGTTCCAGGTTAATCAGTTTATTGACAACATTGATGCCAAGCATCTGGTCTTCTTCGGCTTCAAAATGGCTGTGAATGATCTGCATTAAGTTGTAAAAGATCTTTTCAAATGAAGCAATATACCATTTTTGAGTCAGCCCGATATGCACGTGGATGCGGGCAATCGTTTTACGGCGTTCGATAAACTGCTCATTCATCTCACCTGCAAACATTTCGATGACATGGCGGGCCAATGTCTTCTTCAACCGGTCGATGGAACTGTGTTCGCGAATGATATCCAGCAATCTCGGATTATGGTTCAGGTTATCATAAAATTCATTAATAATTGAATCGATGCCTTCCTCAACATAAGGCTTTAATGCCTGAGCGACAGCGAAATCCGCTTTTGTCAAGACGACCATCTTCAGCTGCTTCTCCAAGTCAGAGCCCACTGGGACTTCAAACTTAGGTTGCATCTTTTTGCTCATTTCCAACAAAACCGGCTCCGCTTTATCCTGCTTAGACTTAAACAGTGCAAATGCCATCGGAATCTCCCCTTAATACAGTGACAACAAAGTTCATCCTCACTATACATATCTTTATCTTAAGTTTAATAATGGCATAAAACTTTGGTACTTTCCACCTATTTTTGAAAGGAATGTGGTTTTTTTTGATAAATTGAACAATATTTCTAAAAAAAAGCCATGTACGCAAGGCGCGTACATGGTCTTTATTACTCAATAGCTTGAAGGAAACTCAGGTCCACCATGCCTTTAATATCATTCTTCGGAATATAATTTGCTTCCTTGGACAGATCAGCCATTTCCTGAATGACTTTCTGATTCAGGTCAGACGTTGCTTCAAGCCTGCCAAAGGCTGCATCTACTTCTTTCTGATCGAGTTCTTTGCCCGTCAGGTCTTTCAAATGTTTGATAACCAGCGCTTTGGCATCCTCTGGATGATCATGGATAAAGGCCAGTGCTTTTTGCTGTGCCTTCAAATACGCTTCTGTCTTTTTCTTGTCTTTCATGAACTTTTCACTCGTTGCGACAACCGTCACAGGCGTTTCCTTGCCCCAAGCGAAGTGTTCCCAGTCAAGGATTGACGTGGCACCCTGTTCCTCAAGCACATAGCCCCATGGTTCCGGGAGAGCTGCAGCGTCCACTGAGTTCTGTTTAAACAGTGTTGACGCCTCAGCAGGTGCAGATGGATGCAAATCAACAGTACCGCCATTTGTTTTGGCTTTCAAACCGGCTTTTTTCAGCTCTTTGCGCAGCATGAGATCCTGAGTATTGCCAATCCCCGGGATGATGACCTTCTTGCCTGCAAGGTCCTGAACACGGTTAATCTTGCTGCCGTTCCGGGCAACAAGTGACGCGCCGCCATTTACAGACCCGGAAAGAATATGATATTTCGAATCCTTCACATAGTAGTTAAGCACAGGTCCCGGTCCGGTCGTACCGATGTCAATTGCATTGGAAGCCAATGCTTCCATAAACAGGCCGCCCTGTGTGAATGTCTTCGTTTTGATTTTAATGTCCTTGCCGAAAGCTTCTTGGAAATAGCCTTTTTCAATTCCCACAATCGTGGTGATATGTGTCAGATTTGGGAAGTAACCAATCGTAATCTCATTTTTCTTAGCTGTGCTGCCTTCCGTGCTTTTGCCGCATGCTGCCAGTGTGACAAGCAGCATCAATGAGATTACCGTGATGATTGTTCGTCTCATTAGATGTTCTTCCTTTCAGTTGGGAAAATGAAGCATGCCAGTCTTGTTTTGCTTTCCGGTCATGCATGCGGCTGCAGCTGTCTGCTCACGCGCTTAGAGGTTAAACGATGCGCATTCTCTTATTATTTTGCTTCTTTTAAATACTTCAATTCGACAAGACCGTCAATGTTGTCTTCTTTAATGTATTTCGCTTCTTTTGAAATCTTCGCCATTTCTTTGATGACCTTTTCATTAACATCTGTTGTGACCTGAAGATGTTCAAAGGCGGCATCGACTTCTTTTTCATCTAGAGCCTTGCCAGTCAGATCCTTCAAATGCTTGATAACGAGCTTTTTCGCTTCATCTGGATTTGCTTTAATAAAATCTACTGCTTTTTTATGGGCTGAAAGATAAGCTTTTACCTGATCTTTGTTCTTCAGGAAGTCATCACTTGCCGCAACAACGGTATTCGTAGAATCTTTGCCCCAGGCAAACTTGTCCCAATCAAGCAGGATCTTACCGTCAGCCTGTGTCTGCAGGATATAGCCCCATGGTTCCTGTGTCGCAGCTGCATCAACTGCTTTTTGATTGAACAGGGCTGCAGTATCTGCCGGTGCCGCAGGGTGAAGGTCGACTGTGCCGCCGTTTGTCTTCGGCTTCAAGCCGACTGAATCAAGTGCCTTGCGCAGCATAACATCCTGTGTGCTCCCGATAACAGGAATGGCAACTTTCTTGCCGTCCAAGTCTTTAAGGCTTGAAATCTTGCTGTCCTTCGCGGCTACGAGCACGGCTCCGCCATTCACAGCACCGGAAATGATCCGGTATTTCGGATCTTGAACAAAACGATTGATAACCGGTCCTGGACCGACTGTGCCGACGTCAATTGCTTTTGTCACCATGGCTTCCATAAATACGCCGCCATTGTTCACTGTTTTTGTATTGATTTTAACGTCTTTTCCAAAAGCATCCTTAAAATAGCCTTTTTCAAGTGCCACGATGGTTGCAATATGGGTCAGGTTGGGAAAATAACCGATGGTGATCTCTTTTTTTCCGCCTGATGAACCGCTGTCGCTGTTCCCGCCGCAAGCAGCAAGCAAACCAGTAAGCAAGGCGAGGATAAGTGCCAATGCTGTTTTTTTCATTTTACGTACATCTCCTTTTATATCTTCTTCAACTTTCATGCCAGATTGCCAGTTTTACTGCTAAGCTGCGTTCAGGCCCCATTTACGCTGGACATTGCGTTCCAGTCTTGTGAAGACCACATTATCCATAACCGTACCGATAATGGCGATGATGATCATAACGGAAATGACGAGATCCATCTGACCAAGCGAACGCCCCATGTCGAGCAGCTGGCCGAGACCGCCGCCGGCACCGAGCAGTTCTCCAGCCATGAGTGCCCGCCAGGAGAAGGCCCAGGCAATACGTAGACCTGAGATCAGCTGCGGTACGGAAGCCGGCAGAATGACCGTGCGGACAAAATGAAAACCTCCGGAACCAAATGTCTTGGCTACGCGCTGGTACAGTTTCGGTACGTTTTTAAATCCGCTCGCAGCACTTACTGTCATGGTCCATGTCGCACCGATGGTCACGATGAACAAAATGGATGCATTGTTCAATCCGAACCAGATGATCGCCAGCGGGAACCAGACAATGCTCGGAATCGACTGGAGTGCCGTTACGAGAAAACCTAGTGTATCTTCAACAAATTTGAATCTCCAGATCAAGTACCCGAAGAACAGGCCGAGGAGGATGGCAATGACAAAACCTGCCAAAAGACGGCCAAGGCTGATGCCGATTGCCGACAGGATCTGCCCTTGCACAATTCCGTTAAAGAGAGTCTCCAGCACTGTTGTGAGACTAGGGAACATGTAAGTTGATACGCCTGAAAATCTAGATGCCGCTTCCCATATCACCGCCAATATCACGATGAACCCGGTTCGTCTCAAAAGTGTAGTCATCTCCCATTTCCTCCTTCAGTACCTTTTCGATTTCGTCCTGCAAAGATGCCAGAATCTGCTGCTCCAAATGGAGCGTGATGTCATCAGGTGTAATGCCGTCTTTCGTTGCTTTAGCCGAGAAGGTCGACTTGATTCTCCCAGGGCGCGTGGCAAACACAATGATTTTTTCGGACAGCAGGACAGCTTCTCTGATGTTGTGTGTGATAAATATAATCGTAATCTGCAGTTCTCTCCAAATATCCAGAAGCTCTTTATGAAGGACCATGCGCGTTTGTTCGTCAAGCGCTGCAAACGGCTCATCCATCAGCAGGATTTCCGGCTCCATCACAAGTGCCCTTGCGATTGCAACCCGTTGTTTCATGCCGCCTGAGAGCTGGTGCGGATAGGAATGAATATATTTGCTCAAATGCACCATTTTCAGCGTTTTGATTGCCTTTTCTTCCGCTTCTTTTTTTGAAAGGCCTTTTAGTTTAAGGCCGTATGTCACATTGTCCAGGACTGTAAGCCATGGAAACAGGCCGTCTTCCTGAAATACGACAACCCGCTCAGGCCCCGGCCCTTTAATCAGCTTCCCGTCCACACGAATGGTTCCGGCATCAGGCTTGTCCAGTCCTGCGATTAAATACAGCAGTGTTGATTTGCCGCAGCCTGACGGACCAACAACAGACAAAAACTGCCCTTTTTCAACTTCCAAATTAATATGATCCAGGACCTTCAGTTCTCCCCGGTCCTTGCTCTTAAAACTCTTCTCGATGCCCTCGACTTGCAGATACATCGAAACATCACCTCTTCCGTCTCTGAATCCCAGTTGCAAAAATTTATTCCTTCATCTATTATCCGATAAATTTAATGGGGTTAATACGTTTATTAATCATCACTTATTTGCTTGGTTTTGTCAACTAAATTTTCTAACATTTTAATCAAAACAACTGCCCTTCAAAACCAATGGAAACAACTGTAAATAACGAAAAAACCCGCACACATGTGCAGGTTTTTTCGTCTAATCAGTCTTATGGTCTTTCTCCCTGTATTTGATCACATTCCGGTCATCGGGTATATAAGCAGATTTGATGTCCGTCAGCACCCACTTTTTCACACCCAAATCATAAGTAAACACATATGTGTTGGACTCTTCCTTTTTATTCATCCGGACTGGTTTTTCACTTTTGTATACCTGCGCGTATTCCAGATAGTTTTTCGCCTTCACTTCGATTTCCCAGTCTTCCACTCCATTCCTAAGCGTGAAACTGTCTCTAGCGAAGTCACTGCCAAGGTATGCACCGCGGTAAGACCATCCGTAAGCCTTTAGATCTTCTGCCTTGCCGGTGATTTCTTCAGCCAGGTCCGGATGCATCGTATTTGGCTTTATTTTGCCTCCTGAAGCCATCATCTGCAGTTTTTCCTTTTCGGCCAGCACGACTGCCTCCTGAAGCTGTTTTTGCAGCTTTTGGTCAACGATAAATGGAATGTCGTTATAATAGCCGCTGATCGGCCTTGGCTGTGATCGCATCTTCCCCCATGGGAATTCCGCTTCATAGGCTGCCTCAATAGAGCCATCTATCAGAATTGGCTGGATCTCCTGCGTTTTCAGCACATCCATTTTGGTTTTCTTTCCGTTTAAGTACAGGTCCAGCCTGTCAACACCCTTGTCAAATGGCTTTGCTAGTTTAGCAGTGGACCCATCCAGTTCAAGGGAGACCCTGGCTGCATAATTCGGCAGCATGTTTGCTGCTTCCTTTTCTTTCTCCAATTGAAGGATATCGGTTTTATAGACGGCTTTAAATTCATAGGAACCCGGCATGTATGGACCGATTTTCTTATCAAACTTGTCCCGGTCTGCAGTCGCAACTTTTTCTCCATCTGCATAGAGTTCCGTTCCTTTATAGGTGGTGACCATCTCGAAATAAACCGGCTGGACGGCAATTTTATAGCCTCCGCCATTCTCTTTAGTCAGTGACAAAGTCCGGTAAGCATTGGCAGCCGTGTAGTCTAATCCGTACTGTTCCTGCTCCAGTGCCTGCTGCTTGAGGCTGGAGAGCATATTCTTTTTCTCATCTTCGTTTTCATTCAGATAAGCAATCAGCTTCTCGATGCCCGCATCCGTTATTTCAAAATCCGTGTCCTCTGAAAACAGCAGGCTTGCCATTTCAGCCGCATCCTGTCCTTCCAGCGCCTTCTCAAACCGTTCTGCCACTTCATCCGGCGAACGGTTTGGCTGCATCAGCTTGTATCCTGCAAAAAGAATAAGCAGCAGCGCAACGCCAGCGCCAATCAGTTTTGTCCTTTTTGACAGGCCGGAAAACTTGCCCAGCGCTCCTTTGTCAGAAGCAGCTGTTGACGTTTCAGCAGGAACTTCCGGCTGGTTTTTGCGAAGATCTGTACCACAATGTTCACAGAAATTCGCTTTCTCCTTTATATCTCGTCCACAATGAGAGCAGTATCGCATGCTCTTCCCCCTTTTTCCTGGAATGATTAGTGAATTAGTTCCAGTTCAATTATATAATGGGGCAGGTCCATCAGGCATCCTGACAAAGTTGCAGAGAATGCACTTTCTTCATGGTATGACTTCAGGACTTTATGAAGGGAATGCTGCTTCAGAGAAAATGCCTTTTAGCAGTTTGGACCTTGCCTGCTCAAATGTCTGCTAAGCTGCCAGACCTATGTTTTGCCTCAATCAATTATCGAGATTTTCCTCACCGAGACGCAGCCAGGCCCGGTCTTTAACCCAATCCACAGCAACCGGCCGCTGAAAGAAATCCGAAAGCTTGTCAGAAGTCAGCATATCACGGTTGCTTCCCTGGTCAAATACTCGTCCTTCTCTCAACAGCAGTGTATGTGAAAAGGCTGGGAGAATCTCTTCCGTATGATGGGTAACCAGAACCAAAACAGGCGCCTGTTCTGATCCAGCCAGATGCTTTATTGCATTCATCAGCTCCTCACGGGAAATGAAGTCAAGACCGTTTGTCGGTTCGTCCAGAATAAGCAGCTCCGGTTCTGCCATCAGGCCGCGGGCGATAAGAATTTTCTGTTGTTCGCCCTGTGAGCATGTCGCATAGGAACGGCCAATCAAATGCCGGATGCCGAGCTGGTCCATTAAGGAAAAGACGCGCTCAAAATCGCGTTCGTCCGGCACCTCATAAAGTCCAATTGAAGCGTATTTACCGCTTGCGATGACTTCCTGCGCATCATCCGTTCCATGGATGCGCGCCTTCAGCGAAGAACTGACCCAGCCGATGTTCTTTCTCAGTTCACGCATATCTGTCTGTCCGAACTTCCTGCCGAGCACGGTCATTTCACCTTGCGTTGGCCAAATATAGCCATTGATCATGTTAAGCAGCGTTGTCTTGCCAGATCCGTTCAAACCAAGAACAGCCCAGTGTTCTCCCTTTTCGACCTGCCAGCTGACATCATCCAGGATGGTCTTTCCGTCTCGTTTCCATGTGACATTGCGAATATCAATCATTCCAGCCATGCGGCTCCCCCCTAGGATCATGAATCTTTACAGCTAAATTATTACGTGATATCGAACTGATTTCAAATATTCCCGCTTTTCGCATAAAAGAAGCACAGCCCTCGGGCTGTGCTTCAACTTATTGTGTCTGTTTCAGCTTATTCAGACGCTCAAATGCTTGGCGCAGTGCATCGACCTGTTCCTGCTGGCCGGCGCCATTCCTGGCGATGCTGTCTGCCAGCTTCTGAATTTGATCCAGCTGCGCCTTTGTATCTGCCGGCATGTCTTTACCCTTGAACTGGTCAGCATATTGCTTAGCCTGTTTGGCAAATTCAGCAGTATCCTGCTGCGCATCTTTCGCCTGCTTTTTCGCTTCAGCAAGCTTCTGCCTGGCTGCTTCTGATTCCGCCTGCAGCTGTTCCGCCTTCTTTAAAGCTTTCTTTGCTTTCTTTTCAGCTGCTTGCCGCTCCGCTGGTGCAGCTTGCTTTAACTGATCAGCCCGCTTTTTAGCCGCTTCTGCCTTCTGCCTGGCCGCCGCAAGCTTTGCTTCTGCTGCTTTCGCTTTCTCTTCTAATGACGCTGTGTTGCCAAGACTCAAATCACCTGTCTGGGAATCGAGACGGGCCTGGGCATCTTTGATCCATTGATTGATATTCTTAAACTGATCGGAAGCCAGCTTTTCATCGAAAATGTCTTCCAGTGACCGAACATCTGCCAATGCTTCTGCTCCGTTCAGCTTTTGGTCCAGTCTGCTGATGTTCGCATACAGTTCAGCAAGTGCCTGGGCATTGCCTTCCGCTGACAAAGCGGATAGCTGGTCCAGCTTGTTCAAATAAGCGGAAAAATCTTTTGAACATTTGCTGCCGCAAGCATTTTTCGTTTCATTAAGCTGAATCGTCATTTTCTGCAAATCCTGTTTGATTTTTCCTGTATTCAGGGCTGTTCCGTCGAATGCGCCTTCTGATGCCACATGATTCATTGTCGCATGCATGCTTCTGGCGCTTTTCTCAAGTTTCTCAACCGGAATGTTTCCGTCAGCTCGGGCTGGCTTGAGGTCTGGAATGCTCACATCAATTTTGGGGCGTTCTGATTCGGTATCCTTCTCTTTTTCCTGTTTTGCTTTTGGGGCGGTTTCTTTCGGCTGGTCCGGTGCCGGATTTTCAAAATAGATGAATAGTCCGACAGCAAGCACTGCCAGGACAGCAATTAAAAAACGCATTGAATTGCGCATGTGTATGATCTCCCTCATTTCATTCTCTCTTAAATTTAACATAAGAAGCTGTTGTTCCGCCATTCTGCACATCTGCAATGTAAACACAGAGCTATCTAGGCTTTTTTACTGAAGACAGTGGCTAAACATTCAGAACCATGAGATAATAATAAAATAAATACAGATGCGATTCAGCCAGGATACCCATACATAAATGATGTGCTCACGCTGAAATCCATGCCGGAAGAGAGGGATGTGCTTTGTCCATCAAACGTCCTGCCTGCCCGCCTGTTGCTGCTGGAAAACAATCAGGAACAGATACCATGTCAATCGGTGAAATCGACAGGAAGCCAGCGCCGCCCCCTGGCCATCAGCTGCTTGTCCAGCGTTTGCTCCGGAGGCTCCACGAAGCCGCCGGCGATCGTTATGTCTTGCTCCAGGCACCTTGCGATCTGCGTCTCTCTGACGTTGAATACAGGCAGCCTGACTTGATGCTCATCAGTTATGAGCATGCGGACATGATCGGGGACACGGCTGTGAACGGTCCGCCAGACTTGATTATTGAAGTGCTGACCAAGACAAGCGACTGCCTGGACCGGATTGTCAAAAAGAAAAACTACGCCCGCTTTGGCGTATCTGAGTACTGG
>Ga0153921_1001329_pt1 | contig 11278 bp, 9 predicted proteins | sample TSNJ005MetaG_FD_104691 | JGI IMG/M metagenome (GOLD analysis project Ga0153921, IMG submission 104691) | Attine ant fungus gardens microbial communities from New Jersey, USA - TSNJ005 MetaG | ecosystem: Host-associated > Fungi > Mycelium > Unclassified | place: USA: New Jersey, Brendon T. Byrne... | reverse complement strand
TAAAAAACCTCCGTTTATTTTTCGCACTTTCCATTATCCGACTATCGCATTAACTCTAACTCATGCCATAAGTATAAACGGACACAAGCAAGTGCCATTTCGAACATGGGGGCAAGAGGGCGACAAACCGACAGGTTTATAAAAATAAACGCTAGTACTGCTTTATGAGCCAACACGATAGCTATATTTCCTTATATAGGATTGAGATGGTTGTCCCTTATCCATCTTCGGAGCTCTCCAGAGACGGGGACTCACATAAAATACACCAATTTCATTACAATTGCAGTGGCGATAAGCCCCAAAATGTTAAGCGTGCCTCCCACACGGAAGAAGTCCTTAAACCGATATCCTGCAACTGTGGTCACCGTCATACAGGCGGTACATATCGGTGTTGACAACGCAAGGTTTGAGCCTACCGCGCTTCCGATAACAAAGGGTGTCGGGCTGCAACCGAAATATGAGGCAATAGTGAGGCCTATGGGAACAACAATAACAACGCTTGCAGTGTTGGACATAAAGTTAGACAGAATCGAGGTTAGCACCATCACCAAGACGCACATGGCAAATTCCGATTCGCCGAGAGGACCGGCGGCTTCAATAAAGAAATCCGCAACGACCTTTGCGGCACCGCTGACCTCCACGCCCTTTGCAAAGCCGATGGAACCACCGACAATGATGATGGTGGACCAGCTCACATTTTTATATGCCTGCTTTTCATTCACACTTTTTGTGAGGATAAGAACCGCCGCGCCCATAAGCGCAACCGCCGCGATGTTCAGCTTGTTGGTAGAGAACAGGATTGCACAGACTATCAACGTGACCAATGTGATGATCATACTCCGCCGCTTGGCTTTATCATCCTTTAGGTGCTCAACAGTAGACACCGCATCCGGCACAATATCCTTGAAATTAAAGCACTTGTCCTGCAGCTTCTTGCCAAAGGTCAGGTACATCAGTATTCCGGCAAGATAGCCTGGCAGTCCCAGTATGGCCGGTTCCCAGAAGTTCGCGGTATAGGCGAATTGGGACGCCGAAAGGAGCCCCACAGCGCTCATCATGGAACTAGAGCCAATAACGGACAGACTTCCGCCTACCGCAGCGGCCATGCCGACGGGCATATAGGCTCCCTTCCGGGTAATTATGCCATTTGTGCTTACCACCAGAGAGTCTATGATGGGCATAAAGAGCGCAATAACTATCATGCCATTGTAGAACGCGGACAATGCGCCGGCAATAATAAAGAGTGCAAGGACAAACCGTTTTTCACAGAGATGCCCGAAGTGCCTCTGAAACCATTGGCCCACCTTATCTGAAAGACCGGAGGTAAAAAAGGCGTCACCGATGATAAGCATACCGACTAGCATTAGCGTTACGGTACTACCAAAACCCGCAAAGGCTTCTTCAGGTTTTAGTATACCTGTAAACATCATCGCGAGAACCGCAAGTATCGTGGTCATCGTAAGGGGAATAACTTCAGATGCATAAGAAATTACTGCCAGAATGACAACAATGATAGCAATTGTACTATCTCTCATATTCTACCTCCTGGTTTTCAAATTTTCTGCTATTCTGCGCAACTAACAGAAACGGTTTAAAGTAATTATGAGCATGCGCAAAACTTATTTTGCGGAAATTCAATTGATGAAGTCCTGAAAGAATGGTATAATTAATTTGAATATTGAATAATACGGTTCGTAAATATAATGATTGAATCATAACAGCCTTGAGGGCAGAAAGACCACCTTATGAATAATGATTATTCTGACAATGCTGCTATAACACATCTCAATAACGGTATCACGGCCCAAGACGACCGCCTTGCAGTTCTTGCGAAATACCATGACGCAGCTAAAAAGAGTTGCGTCGATTCTACTTTGGTGGAATTCAACAGGGTAAATGAGGTACGCTATGATACATACATGAGGAATGATATACGCCTGTACACATACATGAAACGTCTTATCGATATTATATTGCCGCACACAGATGATATACAAATTGCCTTTGCGCTTTTTAATGGAGACGGCTGTCTACTTAAAATTTTAGGCAGGGATAAGGCGCTTAATGATATGCAACTTTCCCCCGCCATGGAAGGAACAATCTGGTCTATGGATGAAATAGGCCCCAACGCCGTCATCATCGGATTGGCCGAGAATCTGACGCTTTACAGCAGCGGAAAAGAAAACTATAATGATAAACTAAAAAAATATGCGATTTACTTTTCCCCTGTTACATTACATGCTTATTTCGATTCCCCTATGGAAAACCATGGGGGTATAGCCGTCATCAAACCAGTAAAGCTACATTATCCCGAACAATTGACGTTGGCAGCAACGATCTCAAACGACCTGACTATGAATCTCCATGCCAGCAAGTTAACCAACAAGCTCTATGCGCATTATAATGAGGGCTTGATGATGTTTGACACAGCTATGCAGAACGGGCGTGTCATAATCACCTACTGCAATCAGCAAATATTTGATATATTTCAAACCTATAGCAGAGAATTGTATCTCACACCGGCGGATTCATTTATTGCTCCGCTGCCGGAAAACAGGGAGTTCTGGTCCATCATCAGGCAGCATAAGGCCGTGAACAACCTCAGTATAACACTGTATGTACAGGACAGGCCCTATTCCTGTCTGATCACAACTGATTTTCTTGTTCAACCGTCACTTAAAATTGAACGTGTCATCATATACATCACTACTCCTCAGCGGATATCGTCACAGGTATCCAAAAAAATGGGCAATAGCGCCATATTTTCCTTTGGCAACATCATTGGGAATTCCCCGGCGGTGCTATCTGCTGTCAAAAAAGGCCGGCTCCTTGCCAAGATGAGCAGCAACAGTATACTGCTTCAGGGTGAAAGCGGCGTCGGCAAGGATTTGTTTGCGCAGGCCATCCACAATAGCAGCTACCGGAGTGAGAAACCATTCATCGCTGTCAACTGCGGCGCTTTGCCCAGGGATCTTATCACGAGCGAACTCTTCGGCTATGAGAGTGGCGCGTTCACCGGGGCCAAGCGCAACGGTAATATTGGTAAATTTGAACTTGCCAACAGCGGTACGATCTTCTTGGACGAGATCAACGCACTGCCGCTGGATCTGCAGGCAACACTCCTGAGAGTCGTCGAGCAAAAACAGTTAACGCGTCTTGGATCAGCTAAACTTGTAGATTTAGATGTAAGAATTATATCGGCAACAAATGAAGATCTTATGACAATGATAAATCAAAAGAAATTTCGTTCAGATCTATACTACCGACTGGGCTCTATGACTATATATATTCCGCCACTGCGTGAGCGCGGCGAAGATGTGATTCTTCTGGCGGAATATTTCGTTAATGTAGTGTCAAAGCGCATTGGCAGGACAGATATTATGGAACTGTCTGAGGAAGCAAAAGAGTTGCTACAACAGTTGCAATGGCCGGGAAATGTCCGAGAGCTCCAAAACCTGATAGAAATCATCGTTCAGTTATATCCTGAACATGTCATCAATCCAGCTCATATCATAGACAATATTAATTCACTGAATACTACACGACAAATAAATCCACCTGTTACTAAACGGGAACGCCGCCACCTTCTCACCCAGGATGATATACTTGACGCTTTGGAAAAATGTGATGGAAATCGCAGTGAAGCGGCTCAATATCTTGGCGTGGCGAGAAAGACGCTATATCGGTATATGGATCGGCTGGACATTGGCTATTAGTCTAATTTCTCACAACCATGGTTGCGTCTGGCGTGCCGCTTCGAGACAGTTTTATTTCAGCATTGACGCGCCCATTTCAAAAGCATTGCTGCATTCTTTCGGGAATACGTCGCGGTGTCTGACTGCTTTTTTCTCCGGGTCAAAGATAGAACTTGCATATTTCGAGTAATCGTCGAATTGCCAGGTGTCCACGGCTGTAACAAACCTTGTAGGGCCGAGCATGCGTTCATAAATTTCCACATGGTTATGAAATAAACTCTGGTAAGCGGAGTCATCTGCCCGATTCATAGTATAGATAAGTCCGACGGGGATACGTTTTTCGTATGCTATTTTGTTGTCCTTGGAATAAAGATTTCCAGGGAAGTAGAGACGCTCCATGAAATTTCGGGTGATACCCGTTACATCCCCCCAGTAAATCGGCGAGCCTATGATCAGGGCATCTGCCCTAAGGGATTCGTCAAGCACTTCCGTCAGGTCATCACTCAGCGCACACCTTCCGAAGCTCTTGCTGTCCGGTTTCTTGCAGGCAAAACAGCTTTTACAGCCTGAGAAGTCAAGGTCGAACAGATCAATTCGCTTTGCTTTAGCGCCGACGGACTCCGCGCCTTTCAACGCATACTCCAGCATCTCTGCTGTATTTCCATTTTTTCTCGGGCTTCCGTTTATGCCAATAACGTTCATTAAGAATCCCCCTTAGCAGAAAATCTGCTTAATGAAAGCTGTCATTAAGGGACCAGATTGTCCATAAGTTCGTTGAGATCCATCAAATTATCCAAATCTTTACATTGCTTTACCACGTTCTTTAGTTTTTTATCAGACAGGGGTATCACAGAAAATGGAACACACTTCCAATACTTGGCCTCTAGCTGCTCCCAGGTCATGGGTCTCATAGCGCTTCCTGGCAGGCCGTCGTCCGTATAGCTGTACTTTGTTCCATCCTTCATGGTGAGTTCCACTGTAAATCCATCAAATATCTCACGGTCCGGGTCGATGTCCACGCGAACCTTCTGCATCATTTCAACCCTGTCCGGACGGGTGAATTCCTCCTCCGCGAAGTCTCCCAGCTGCACATCACCGTACATAAGCGCCTGGGTGACGGTGTACGGGAGGCCGTACATGGCATCGCCCAAAGAGGTTGGATGCCACCGAGACGGATAGATGACCGGCCCAGCACTGGGCGAAACGATACAGTGGATGTCCGCTACGTCGGCACAATTGATATTATGTAACTCCCGGAGTTTGACAGCACAGTAGATGCAAGAATGGGTAAATTTGCATGAGGCATAGGGCTTGATGGTGAGCATGTTGTCCTCATTCCAGGTCCAGCGCGTCCCAAGCCCATCAGTAAGATATTCAGGGAACACGTCGTCCCAAAGCACGTGCCGCATCACGGCGGCCTCGCCGAAATAGATGGAGTGCACACCGGACATGCCAGCCTTTGCTAGCATACATGATATAATGCCTGTGGTGGAAATAAAGCTGTGAGATATGCGGGCGCCCTCTGTACCTTCGTTGTTCTTTTGGTTGGTGCTCATGCTGCTGGCAGTGAAGGATAGACCCATGGCATTCCAATACTGCTCTTTGTTAAGACCCATGAGTTTAGCCAGGGCGGCTGTGGACTGCACCCAGCCCATCTCAGCAGGCATTTCCGTAGTATGATGGTGGAAGTTATAGGCCCCATGGTGGCGGTTGCCCCATTCGGCGCCCGCGCAATAGGCAAGAATGAAGTCTTTGCCTGTAAACGGCTTGTCGCCAAGGTTCATGGCGCTCAGCAGAGTGGGGACTATGTGTTCAGACAGATGTCCTCGAACAATACCACAATCACCGTAGTCGAGAGCACGGCCGAAAGCACCGTTGGGAACCGCCGCAATGGGTGCCGGGCACTTGTAACCATATACCATGACCCGTCCGTCACCCGTTTGGCTCTCCCAACGTTTGGCATAATCGGCAGTGGCTACTGAACTGGGACGACCGCTTCCGCCAACCATTATAGCCACCGTGTCCAAAAGAGCCATCTTTACGCGATCGATCATTTCCGGGGACAGATCCTCATATTTTATATTAGCTGCAAATTCAGCAAGTTTTCCCGCTGGATCATCGTCAAATTCACAAGGTGGATAGTTACGCATAATTACAAACCTTCTTTCTTTTTTTATTGAAAAGTCTTCTAACAGCTATTTTTTGGTGACGGTAATTGTACCATTATCTGAATCCACCTCTACGAAATCACCTGTTGAGATAGTCTCCACAGGATTTTCCTTAGAGGAGATAACAGGTATTTTTCCCATAATGGAGCCGACTATCTGTATGGGATCGGGCTCTACCATGATCAGAGCTGCAGGGGCGGTTTTCTTGAAACTCATATCATAAAGATAATTGCAATTGGCGGTAGAACCTTTGCCGGTGGGGTAGACAAGGATTTTGTCAGTTACACAAATTCCCTCCAGGGCATGATTGGGTTCGACTCCGACACCGGTATCCGGGTCAATTCCACCATAAAATGCGATAGGTTCAGGGCAAACAAGCGCTTCACCCTTTGCCTTGCCACCAACAAGTTTTTTTCCGTGCAATGTAATTGTTTTCAACATTCTGACTACCTCCATTCTCCGTTAACGGCCGCGTCGACCAATTTTTCAATATTTCCATAGTGAGTTGTCATTCCACAGCACATTCCAGGGATATAGAAGCACTGCTTGGCAGAATTGGTGGCAACGCTGTGAAAACCAGTCTTCTGAAGATAAGGAATAGTCATGTTGATAGGACAAGTGTCCGCTACCAATAGGGCGCCTGCCTCGGTAATGGTATCGGCATAACCTAGGCGTTCAGCCATCATGATAATCGGCTGAGGAGTATTTATCCACATTGAAATTTTAGGGTTGACCTTCTTACCCTTCAAGGCCGCGGCTACCTGCTCCAACTCCTGTATGGATGCATGGGGACAACCTATCTGTATCCAGTCAAGATTGGTGGTTTTATCACGATTGAGAAATTCCTCGGTCTCCTTTTTCTCTTTTTCGCCATACTCCAGCTCCAGCTCAGGTGCCGTGCTGTTCAATGCTGCCTCCAGGGTGGGAGCTTCCGGGGTGACTCCGACGATATGATACATGGCTGTGCAGCCGGAAGTGGCCATAGCTGCGCCCAGATGCTTGAGGTCGTCGTTGGTAGCCCAGTCTATCCCGGCGAATACGACGATGCCTTTGCGGGCGGCATCTCTGCCGGCAAAGTATCCCAAGGTGCTGAAGTCGAAGGTTTCTTTGAGGGGGCAGGTGACATTGATAACGATAGAGCCATGGCGATTCTCCTTAAGATGGAAGCCGTACTCAGGCACACACCCGGTGAGGGCGGCCGCTATGGCGCTGGGCTGGCCTTCGCGGTTGGTGCAGGCGCCTAAAACGGAGTTAAGGTAAATGATGGCGGAGGATTCCATCCAAGCCACATGTTCGCCAAAGCGAGGGACATGCCCCAGATTGTAAGGGGTACAGGTATTCATAATCGTGGCTCCCATGCGGGTGATGGCCTCCATCATACCCTCCTGCTGGATTCTGTCATCCGGCAGCATTCCCAGCTTATCCCACTGATTTAAGTCTCCACAAATAATATTTGTTGTGGTAAAGACTTTAAACTTTCCGCCCTTGTCAGCCAATTCGTGAACGAACCTCATGATGGCCGACTCCGCAGACCTGATAGAGATACCGCCAAGGTGTGCGCCTGTGATCCTGACCATCTTTTCTGCATCGAAAGCTTCGCCCAAAGCAACATTGATTTCCATGCCCAGCTGTGCGGGGTATCCCATTTTTCCCTCTAACATAAATTTTTGTTCATCTGTCAAGAACATAAATACCACCAACCTTTCCATGTTGTTATACTAAGTGCTTTTTTTCTATTTTTCAATTCAAAGTTAAATTATAAAATTTCATATTATAGGGCCATTACACAGTCAAGGCCCTCGTGTGTAGCGGTCAATGCATCCCGAGCCTTCAGGGAGTCACCGATCGTATATATCGGAATCCCTATTTTTTCACAAACCGCATTGAGTTCGGGTTGAGCGTTATTTCTGTATCCCGCAGCCATAACAACTTCCTTGACGCCGGTTATTTTTTCGTTCAGCCCTCTCCTGTCAAGCTCGACGACACCATCCTTGATAGCGGTGACCTTTGCATAAGCGTACATTTGTACGCCCAGTTCAGTCAGTATCTGCAGCTGTAGCTTGCGCTGCCGTCTCTCTAACTCACGGGCAAATTCGTCGAGCATCTCAAGTATGGTAACTTCTACGCCCTGTTCTGCCAGGAAATGAGCAGTCTCGCATCCTACATCTCCGCCTCCGATAATAACGCAGGGACCGGAAACCTTTACCCTGCCGGTCAGGCAGTCCTCTGCGGAGAAACATCGCTCTACTCCAGGGATATTCAAAACTAGAGGAACGGAACCGGATGCCATGATCACTACGTCGGGCTTGTTTTTCGCTATATCCCCGGCGACCACTTTATGATTGGTAACGATTTTTACGCCGCTTTCGCGAACATCGTGATCAAGGAAATCCACCAGTCTAGTAATCTCACTTTTGAAAGGGGGGATAGCGGCAAGCACCAGTTTGCCTCCCAGTTTGTCTCCTGCCTCATAAAGGGTTACGTTGTGCCCCTTCTTGGCAGCATAACCGGCTGCTGTCAATCCGGCAGGCCCCCCTCCAATAATCATTATATTTTTCGGGTCACTGGTGACAGAGAGATCAACCTGTGTTTCCCGACCCGTAACCGGGTTGGCAAGGCAACCGAGATCCGTGTTTGTCCAGGTACGGCCGGCGCAGGCCTGGTTGCAGGAAATGCAGGGTCTGATTTCGTCCAGGCGCATTTCCCTTGCCTTGTTAGGAAGTTCGGGATCGGCAATTAGAGAACGACCCATGGCAATAAAGTCCGCGTCACCATTTTCCAATATTTCCTCTGCCAGTTCAGGGTTATTGATACGCCCAACCGCGATGATCGGGACTTTGGCGCCAGCCTTGATAGCACGGGTTCGCTCCACGTTCAAGCCTCTTGGCATAGCCATAGGCGGGATGATATATTCGGCGGTCTCCAAAATTCCTCCGCTGACGACCACGCCGTCGATGCCGGCCTTTTCCAGCAGACCCACGTATTCTTTACACAGGTCTACAGTAATACCTCCCGGCACAAATTCTGAAGCGCAAAGCTTGACCAGAATAGGGAATGCGGGTCCGACTTCCTTGCGAATTCTCTGTACGATCTCAACGGCAAATTTGGCACGGCCTTCAGTGGTTTTACCATATTCATCAGTGCGCTTATTGATATAAGGAGAAAGGAACTGGTCAACCAGATATCCATGCGCCATATGTACTTCAAGGGCGTCAAATCCGGCTTCCTTTGCGCGGCGCGCGGCTTGGCCAAAATCTTCAACGACCTCTTGTATCTCTGGAATGTTCAATGCTCGTGGGACTTCCATGCCAAGAGCCGGAACGGTGGAGGATGAAACAGGCATAGCGTTTATGACTGTTGATTTTGCCCGGCGCCCATGGTGGGATATTTGCAGGCCGATTTTTCCGCCCACGGCATGAACCGAATCTGTCATCTTTTTCAGGCCGGGAACCAAGCTATCCTTGTCAATGGACAGCATATGTAGATGCCCCTTGCTGCGGAAATTCACATATGCGATTTCAACAATTATAAGGCCGACGCCCCCCGCGGCTCTGGCAGTATAATAATCGATCATACGCTGTGTAACGGCACCGTTAGAAAGAGAGAAATCAGTACTCATGGCAGGCATTATGATCTTATTGGGTAACTGCAAACCGTTCAGTTTAGCTGGCTCAAACAAATTTTTAAATTTGTTCATATTTTTACCTCCTTAGGTTCGTGTTTCATTTTTGACTCAAAGTAAATCTTCGGGAAGGGGCTCGCCCATCAGCCTGTGATAGGTTTCGTTGTCGTACCAGTTGATAAGAGAACCACCGTCCACATCCAGAGCCTGTGCATTGAAGATGGAGGCCTCATCGGAAGCAAAGAACAGGCATGCAAGGAAATTGTCCTCCGGAGTTGCCAGACGGCCGACGGGAACTGCACTGTATCTGCGTTTTCTTTCCTCAGGTGACCACAGTTTGGCTGTCCAGGCGGTCTCAACATTGCCGGGGCACACGGCGTTTACAGTAATGCCGTAGGCGCCGACCTCACAAGCCAGATGGCGGTTAAAGCCTAGAGAGCCGGCCTTCGCAGAGGTGTAATGGATACCGGAAAGATGAGTTATTCTCTTGCCGACGATAGAAGAAATATTGATTATTCTGCCATATCTCTGATCCTTCATAGTGGGGATGACAGCCTTGGAGCAGATAAAGAGGCCGGTCAGGTCAACGGTAAGCGTTTTCTGCCAAGCTTCCAGCGGCATGTTCCAGATCAGATTGGCGTCTTGGGTCAGTCCTGCGTTATTGATAAGTACGTCGATTCTGCCATTAAATGCTTCCAGGGTGGCCTTGGTGGATGCCGCGACGCTTTCCTCGCTGGAAACGTCGCACTTAAATGGGACGGCTTTCCCGCCATCGGCAATGATCTCGTTGGCTACTTTCATGTTATCGTCATGGTTTCTGCCCCAAATTGCAACCAGTGAGCCGGCTTTGGCAAAACCCTTGGCAATCCCTTCGCCGATTCCTTTATTACCTCCTGTAACAATGACTACTTTTCCAGATACATCGAACATTTGATCACATACTCCTTTACGATTGATTTAAGAACTACTAAGCGGTGACCTGTGAACCTGTGGCATCAGCGGCTTCCCTTGGAGGCTTCTGGGTCATAGCAATGATGAGTCCGCCAATCGAGAAGCAGGCACACATCATAAACACCCAGTGATAGCTGCCGGTAGTATCAAATATTCTAGCTGCGGACTGAGGCCCGACGATCCCTGTCAGTGCAATTATTGTAGTGACGATGCCGAATATGCTGCCCATGGATTTCTTGCCGTAAATAGCTGTAATCATGGCCCACATGGTGGGAACGCAGGAACCGTGGCAAACACCGATAATGATTGCGCCGACGATCATGGCTGCGGCGGAACGGTATACGAAGAAGAAGAAGAGCATGTTTACTATTTGTATGCCGTATACGATCTTATACACCTTGAAGGTGGAGAGTTTATCAGACAGTGTAGGTGCGATGAATCTGCCGCAGAGCTGCCCGAACGCCATACCCATGACGATGATGGATGTATTGGTCATGCCGGTTTCAGTGGATATTATGTTGGCTGCCTGGGAAATAAGTATCTGACCGGTGATCATGCCCAGTCCGTACATACCCCATAGCTTCCATACATCCGCCGTCTTGGCGACCTGCTTAGGCAACATATTGGGATACCATATCTTCTTGTTGGCATCCTTCTCCGCCATCTGGGAGCTTTCTATGACAGCGTAGTCAATGAGTTCCTTAGGCGGGGTGAACAGGAGTTGAGAGAAACCCAGAACAAAGATCAGAACAGCAACGCCCATGATGGTAAAGGTTGTGCCAGTGCCGTACTTTCCTAGCAGGTAGTAAATCAGCGGGGAAAATACTAACGACGTTATGGCG
>Ga0153921_1001327_pt1 | contig 11286 bp, 9 predicted proteins | sample TSNJ005MetaG_FD_104691 | JGI IMG/M metagenome (GOLD analysis project Ga0153921, IMG submission 104691) | Attine ant fungus gardens microbial communities from New Jersey, USA - TSNJ005 MetaG | ecosystem: Host-associated > Fungi > Mycelium > Unclassified | place: USA: New Jersey, Brendon T. Byrne... | reverse complement strand
TTTCTTGGGCTTCTTCATCTTGAAATTATTCAGGAAAGGCTGGAAAGGGAATATAATCTGGATTTGGTGACGACAGCACCTAGCGTTATATATAAAATATACATGACTGACGGACAAATGATAGAGTTATCCAACCCTACGGATATGCCGGACCCTGTTAGGATAGAGAAAATGGAAGAGCCTATAGTGAAGGCTGAAATCATTCTTCCTACCGAGTTTATCGGCCCAATAATGGAGCTTTGCCAGCAAAGGCGGGGAGAATACTTAGGGATGGAGTATCTTGAGGAGACGAGGGCAGTGCTTCGCTATACTCTACCTTTGAATGAAATCATATACGATTTTTTTGACGCGTTGAAGTCCCGAAGCCGCGGCTACGCGTCTTTTGACTATGAGCTTACGGGATATCAGGAATCTGAGCTTGTAAGGCTTGACATGATGGTGAACCGCGAGCCGGTGGACGCGCTTTCGTTTATAGTTCATGAATCCACCGCTTATGAAAGAGGCCGTAAAATGGCTGAAAAGCTGAAAAAGGAAATCCCCCGGCATTTGTTTGAGATACCTATTCAAGCTGCTATCGGTAATAAAATAATCGCCAGAGAAACTATCAGCGCAGTGCGAAAGGATGTATTGGCAAAGTGCTACGGCGGGGATATTTCCAGAAAACGCAAGCTGCTTGAAAAGCAAAAGGAAGGCAAGAAAAGAATGCGCCAGATAGGAAATGTAGAGGTGCCGCAATCCGCCTTTATGAGCGTATTGAAGCTGGATGATGAATAAGAGAGGTTGGCGTTTTGGATACAGGAATTTATATACACATACCTTTTTGCGTCTCAAAATGTAACTACTGTGATTTTTGCTCCTTTCCTCAGAAGGAGCATTTATTTTACTGTTATGTTGACGCCTTAATAAAAGAAATAAATAACTGCAAGCTTTTAGAAGGCTGCAATATTGAAACCGTCTTTATAGGAGGCGGAACCCCTACAGTGTTGCCGGCTTCCTTGATAACACGGATACTTGAAGCCCTGTACCGTTACAAAGTTAAGTCTGGGGCGGAAATCACTATTGAGGCCAACCCGGGCACGTTAGACGACCGGTTATGCCGCAGTCTTAAGGCCGCCGGAGTGAACCGTGTAAGCATGGGGCTGCAAGCCTGGCAGGACAGCTTGCTTGAAAAACTGGGGCGTACCCACAAAAGAGCGGATTTTCTTAAAAGCTATGAAGCCTTACGTGACGCCGGTTTTGATAATATAAACATAGATTTGATGTTTTCCCTGCCGGGACAGACCATGGATGATTGGCATGAAACGCTGGAAGCCGTTACCTGTTTGAATCCGGCTCATTTGTCTGTTTACAGCCTGATGATAGAAGAAGGAACCCTTTTCGGAAGTCTGCGTGAAAAAGGCCTGCTTAAGGAGACTGACGACGAAGCCGACCGGAGGTTTTATTCCTATACAAAGAAATTTTTAATTAAAAAAGGCTATGGCCATTACGAGATTTCAAACTTTGCCCGTTCAGGCTTAGAGTGCCGTCACAATATTGGTTATTGGCGCAGGCGAAACTATCTGGGCTTCGGTTTGGCTGCTCATTCTTTTTTTGAAGGCGTAAGGTTCAGCAACAAGTCCGATTTGGAGGAATATTTGCTTGCGGCCGGCGATACGAATCACATAAGAAAGGATTTGGAAATAATAGGACGAAAGGAAAGCCGGGAGGAATTTTTCTTTTTGGGCCTTCGGATGATGGACGGAATAAGCATGAAAGAATATGAAGCCGAATTTGGTGAAGATATGCTTAACAGGTATGGAGAGGCAATAGGCAAATTAAAAGAACAGAGGCTTCTGGCCGGGGAAGGGGATAGGCTTTATTTAACGGACAAAGGGATTGATATTTCAAATTACGTGTTTGGATATTTTATTGAATGATAAATAAATGAGCCGCTTATTCTTCAAAAATAAGCGGCTCATTTATTTCTTTATTCATTGTATATTGCCATTAGTTGGCGTATAATCAGTATTATTTAAAATATTACAATAAGAGAGGCAAAGCATTCATGACGCTTGAAAAATTTAAAAACGCAAGAGAGCATCTTAAGGGTGTACTGCTCAAAACAGATCTTGTTTATAGTAAATATTTTTCTTCTACTACTGGTAATTCCGTGTATTTTAAGCCGGAAAACATGCAGGTGACGGGAGCCTATAAGATACGCGGCGCTTATTATAAAATTATGAACCTGACCGACGAGGAAAAAGCCCGGGGCCTAATAACGGCGTCGGCCGGCAATCACGCCCAGGGCGTGGCTTATGCCGCTCAGGTAAGCGGCTTGAAGGCGACCATTGTTATGCCGGAAACAACGCCTCTGGTAAAGGTTAATAATACGAAGGATTACGGAGCGGAGGTTATAATAGAAGGCTCCGGATATGACGAAGCTTACAAAATAGCCATGTCTCTTGCCGACGAGCATGGATATACATTTATACATCCTTTTAACGATTTGGATATTGCTACCGGACAGGGAAGCATAGCTTATGAGGTTTTTCAGGATTTACCTGATGTAGATATAATTCTGGTTCCTATAGGCGGAGGCGGACTGGCGTCCGGTGTTGCTACCCTGGCAAAGCTTCTTAAGCCCAACATAAAGGTCATTGGAGTGGAGCCAAGAGGCGCGGCTTCCATGCATGAATCTATGAAGCAGGGCCAAATAGTTTCTTTGCCGAAGGTAGAAACCATAGCCGACGGCGTAGCTGTTAAAACCCCCGGGAGTATTATCTTTCCTTATATAATGCAAAATGTGGATGAAATAATGTTGATTGATGATAACGAGCTTGTGGACGCATTTCTTGATATGATGGAAAAGCACAAGATGATAATTGAGAACGCGGGGCTTCTTACAGTTGCGGCCCTTAACCATTTGGAGGCGGAGGGGAAAAATGTCGTCTCAATACTAAGCGGCGGAAACATGGACGTAATAACCATATCAACACTTGTACAATATGGACTGATAAACAGAGGCCGGGTATTTACGTTCTCTGTGCTGCTTCCGGACAGGCCTGGCGAGCTTTTGCATATAGCAGAGATAATAGCTAAGCATCAAGGTAATATTATCAGGCTGGAGCATAACCAGTTTGTGACTATAAATAGACTAGCCGCTGTTGAGCTGCAGGTCACGCTTGAGGCCTTCGGCCACGAGCATAAGGAAAGCATTTTATCGGCGCTTAAGGAAGCAAATTATGATCCTAAACAGATATCCCCAACAGGGATATACGGATAATTAAATATATGCTGCAATTTAGGAAGGGAATGAGTGCGGAATGATTAGCGTAACATTAGGAAGAACGGGCCTAAAGGTTAATAAAAACGGCTTCGGCGCTTTGCCGATACAGCGGATATCAAAGGAAGAAGCCGCAAAGCTGCTGAGAAAAGCATATGCCGGCGGAATAAATTTATTTGACACGGCACGGGGATATAGCGACAGCGAAGAAAAAATAGGATACGCGTTAAGCGAAGCACGCAATCAGATAATTATTACGACCAAAACTACCTCAACTAAGGTTGAAGGCTTTTGGAAGGATCTGGAAACAAGTCTGTCTTTATTAAAGACGGACTACATAGACGTGTATCAATTTCATAATTACAATTACTGTCCAAAGCCCGGCGATGGGACAGGCATGTATGAAGCGATGCTGGAAGCTAAAAAGCAAGGGAAAATACGTTTTATCGGCATTACGGCCCACCGTATAGGCGTTGCCCGGGAGATTGCCGAATCGAATTTATATGATACGCTTCAATTTCCCTTTTCATATTTGTCTAGTGAAGATGAAAAAAATCTTGTAAATCGATGCAAAACAAATAATATTGGTTTTATAGCCATGAAGGCTCTTTCCGGCGGCTTGATAACCAATTCTGCGGCGGCCTACGCTTTTATGGCTCAATATGAAAACACAGTACCCATATGGGGTGTGCAGAGAGAAAAGGAGCTTGATGAGTTTATTTCATATATAGAATGTCCGCCTGCTCTTACTTCTGATATTAAGGAAATAATTGAAAACGACAGATTACAGATGACTGGCGAGTTTTGCCGTGGTTGTGGTTATTGTATGCCTTGTCCGGCGGAGATTGAGATAAACACCTGCGCCAGAATGTCACTGTTGATTCGCCGTATGCCGTCTTCCGGCTTCTTAGAGGAAAAGGGGCAGTTGAGGATGCGAAAAATAGAAGACTGCCTGCAATGCGGAAAGTGCAAAGAAAAATGTCCTTATTCTCTGGACACTCCGAAGCTGCTTTTAAAGAATTATGAGGATTATAAGAGAATACTTGCCGGGGAAGTTATAGTGTAATAAAGGAAGGGAGCGCACCTATGAAATCTTACAGGAAGGTATTGCAATTCCATACAAAAACAAGGCGGGCTTATATAAATATCACCCCTCAGGTTGAAGCCGCTATTAAAGAGAGCGGCATCAAGGAAGGCTTGGTACTGGTCAACGCTATGAATATAACCGCAAGCGTGTTCATAAACGATAACGAAAGCGGACTGCACCGGGACTTTGAAAGATGGCTTGAAAAGCTTGCGCCTGAAAAGCCATACGACCAATATGACCACAACGGTTTTGAAGACAATGCCGACGCTCATCTTAAACGGACGATCATGGGCAGGGAGGTTACCTGCGCTGTCACTAACGGTAAGCTTGACTTCGGCACATGGGAACAGATATTTTACGGTGAATTTGACGGTATGAGAGATAAACGCGTGCTTATTAAGATAATTGGAGAATAAATAAGGCGGTGGACAAATGTATCAAACGTCTCTGCTGGACGATAAAGCCCTTGCATCCCCTCTTGCCAGCCGAATGCGCCCCCAAACCCTGGAAGGATTTGTAGGCCAGGGGCATCTTTTGGGCGAGAAGAAAATATTGCGTCAAATGATAGACCAGGACGCGGTTCCATCCATGATTTTTTGGGGGCCTCCCGGCGTAGGTAAAACCACCCTTGCCCGAATTATAGCCCATAAGACTAACGCCGGCTTTATTGATTTCAGCGCGGTAACCAGCGGTATAAAGGAAATAAAGGAGGTTATGGCCCGCGCCGAAAAAAGCCGTCTGTTAGGAAATAAAACCATTTTGTTTGTGGATGAGATACATCGTTTCAACAAAGCGCAGCAGGACGCGTTTTTGCCCTTTGTGGAAAAAGGAAGTATTGTTTTGATAGGGGCAACAACAGAAAACCCGTCGTTTGAAATTAATTCGGCGCTTCTTTCACGCTGCAAGGTGTTTGTACTCCAAGCTCTGACGCCGAAGGAAATACAAGAGCTGCTGAACAGTACCCTTCAATCGGAAAACGGGTTTGGTCACTTAAAGGTGGAGATTTCAGACGAAATGCTGATGATGATAGCAACCTTTGCGAACGGGGATGCCCGTATGGCTCTTAATATATTGGAAATGGTGGTTCTTAACGGAGATTTACGGGACGATAAAACCATTATTACAAAAGAAATTATTGAGCAATGTATCGGCAAAAGATCTCTGCTGTATGATAAAAACGGAGAAGAGCACTACAACCTTATATCCGCGTTGCATAAATCCATGCGCAACAGTGATGTTGACGCGGCAATTTATTGGCTTGCCAGAATGTTGGAAGCAGGGGAGGACCCATTGTACATTGCCAGGAGGTTAATACGCTTTGCCAGCGAGGACATAGGCATTGCGGACAGCCGTGCACTGGAGGTCGCCGTCACTGTATATCAGGCTTGTCACTTTAACGGCATGCCGGAATGCAACGTAAATTTAGCCCATGGGGTGACTTACCTGACTTTAGCTCCCAAATCAAACGCTTTATATATTGCCTATGAAGACGCGCGCTTCGACGCTATGAAAATGCTGGCCGAACCGGTTCCTCTGCACATTCGGAACGCTCCTACTAAGCTTATGAAGGAACTTGAATATGGAAAGGGCTATCAATACGCCCACGACACCGCGGACAAGCTTACTATGATGACCTGTCTGCCGGAATCTCTCGTTGGAAGCCAATACTACAGGCCAACAACGCAAGGCTCCGAGGAAAAGGCCGCCAAACGGCTGGAGCAAATACGCCAATGGCGTATGAAAAGCAAGGAATCACCACCATCTGCTTAGCGGATGGTGGTGATTTAATTTATAATTATGCTAATCCTGCTAGCGAATGATTAAGAATTGTAGCCGATCCCCCGGCCACTAGAAGTTTTTTTAAGTTCACGATGTCTACATCGTGAACATTGGGATAGCAACCAAATGTCTCTGCGGACGCAAACTCTTTCTCGTAAGAGACATCCTCGCCGGTCATGGTGTGTTTGCACTTGAAATGACGGGTCTCCCGTACACCGGTGCCCGGCTGAGTGCTGTAAGCCGTGTCTTGTCGCCACCTGTGCAGTATCGGCGCATTATATGTGTTATGATAAACTTGACTGTGTTTGCATTGGTGTTATCATATTTGCTATGCCGTTTGATGCAATATTAATGTGAACAGACTCTAATCATAGCAAGGAGAATTGCTTTTTGAAGCCACTTTGTTGCGACGTAGAAACTCACAGACCATACATAATGATTAACCTTAAAAGAATATTTTGAGAAGGAGGCTATAAAATATGGCGAACGTAATGATAGTTGATGATGAGGTTGAAATTCTGGAGCTTATTGAAGCCTATCTTATTGGAGATGTCCATACTGTTTACAAATACAGTAATTCTAAAAATGCGCTCTTGGCTCCATTTGAATCCATAGACTTGGCAATATTGGACATTTTGATGCCGGAGATAGACGGTTTTACGTTATGTCGGAAAATCAGGGAGCGTTATACGTTTCCGATAATAATGCTTACGGCAAAAAATCAGGATTATGATAAAATAAATGGTCTGTCATTAGGCGCTGACGATTACATGGTAAAACCATTCAATCCGTTGGAATTGCTGGCACGCGTAAATGCGCAGCTCCGTAGGGTGCAGATGCTTACTGCGCTGACAGTTGAGAATAATATTGTGTGGTCAGACATACTGGAAATAAGAGGACTACGTGTTGATGTACAAGCTCATACCTGTTACTTATATGGAAAGGAAGTCATACTAACGCCAACAGAATTTTCAATCTTGTTGATTCTATGTCAAAATAAGGGAAAGGTTATCAGTAGCGAGAGAATATTCAAGTCTATATGGGGTGAAAAATACTATGATGGTAACAATACTGTGATGGTACATATGCAAAACTTACGCAAAAAGCTTGGAGACACAAAAAAGCGGAAAGACTATATACAAACAATATGGGGAGTGGGATATAAAATTGAAGAATAGATTTTTTTTACTGCATCCAAAGGTGCTGCTCCGCGGTGGGATTGTTTTAGCGATAAGCGCAATTTTTGGTTCCGAAATACTCGGCCCGAGCCTTAGTAAATTTTTTAACGATTTGTATATGCAGACTTATTCTCCATTTTGGCGTGAAATTTTTTATTATTGCAGTCAAAACCGCGTCTTGTTGGTATGCATAGGATGTATCGCAATATTTGTGGCGACTGCCGGTTGGATATTTCGCCCGCTTTTTAAGGAATACTCCGATATTGTTCGTAGAAATATCAAAATAGACAAGGATGCCATAGATATAAATATTCAGCTCCCCAAAAACTTAAAAGAGCTTGAGGCTGTACTTAATGAAGTAAACACGGCGTTAAGGTTGTCAAGATATGCGGTGAAAGAAGCGGATCAAAGGAAAGATGATTTGGTAGTACATCTGGCGCATGATATACGCACTCCGCTTACTTCGGTGCTTGGGTATCTGGAGCTGCTGACAGAAAATCGGGATTTATCGGAACAACAGCGCCAAAAGTTTATGGATTCAGCTTTGAGAAAAGCTAGGCGTATGCAAGCGTTGGTTGAGGAGCTTTTCGAAATTACGCACTACTCCATAACGCAAATTGAGCTTGAAAAAAGTCCTGTCAATTTAGGTATGATGATTACTCAGCTTGTTGAGGAACTAAGACCAGTTTTTGAGCAACGTGAGCTTAACTCGGAGGTTATCTTAGACGAAATATCCCCTGTTTATATTGATCCGGACAAGATAGCAAGGTCGCTGGATAACGTTCTTCACAATGCAGCATATTATACCCCGCCCGGAGGCAAAATTACGGTCAGACTGGATAATCTTGAGGAGCATACCCGTATCAGTATATCCAATACCGGAATAGAAATACCTCCTGATAAGCTCGCCAGATTCTTTGAGAAGTTTTATCGCGGTGATGAATCACGCCCAAGTGATATAGGAGGGAGCGGATTAGGATTAGCTATTGCAAAGAATATCATTGAGGCGCACGGCGGCACGATCACAGCCGAAAACGAGGACAGAATTACCACCTTCACGATCCTGATATAAAATCTTTATAAAGTCTTTACTTTTTCTTGCGTAAATATTGAAACACTCCTTTTAATCATTTGGTATTCTTTATTTGATGGAATTCTAAATAACTAAAAGGAGTGTTTATATATGAAAACAATGCCAAAGAAAGTAGGCTTTTTGATTTTAATATTTGCGCTGTTGTTGGCCGTTACATCATGCAATAAAAATAAAAGTGACGGTATTTACGACAGTATAGAAAGCCAAAACGAGCGAAACGAATCTCTAGCCGAGACGCCCAATTCAACACCTACCAAAAAGACAAAAAACAACGAAATGGCAATCAAAAAGGAACTAAGCGGCAAGCTTAATATTGCGGCCCCTGTATTAGACGTCTTTCAAGGCAATGAAAAGCGTAATCCCTTAATATCTGCGGCAGAAGCATTTATGACACTTCATCCGGGCGTAATCATAAATTTGGATATAGTGTATACCACTACTGTAGATGAAAATATGGACAAATTTAGGACACAGATGGCAACGGGTTTAATGACAGGTACGGCTCCCGACATAGTTGACGTTGGGCTTCTGCCGTATGACAGATACAGCGAGAGCGGTTTGCTGTGCAATTTGTATGAGTTAATGAACAGCGATCCGAGTTTTGAATACAACGATTACTACGATAATATATTCGAGGCATTCTCATATAACGATGGGCTTTACGCTGTTCCTCATAACGTCTCTTTCCTTGTTTCGACCATGTATAAAGATTTTGTGAAAGCCACGGGTGTAGATTTCGGGGCAAAAGACACAGTTTCCTTTGTGGAAATGTTCGACATATATGACGCATATGTAAAATCAAATCCTTCCAGTGAGGTTGTATATATGGCCTCAGGTGTGAGCCCTTTTAGTATGGCGAATGAGAATTTCAATTATTTAGCGGATTACAGAAATAAGAAAGCCCGCTTTGATGAGCCGTGGTTCACGGAGTATCAATCGCGCATCAAGGCTATGCCTATCCCGCCATCTATTAAAATTACACCTGACAGGCATATCATGATTGCAAACGCGGATACAATAGCTTTTGAGAAAAACGCAAAAATTATGTTTAATGTAGCAAATATGTTTTTTTCTCCACAAGTTGGCGCAATTAGAAACATAATTGCTTACGACAGCGGCATATTTTCTTATCCAGTCCTACACGTCGAGAAAGACGGGAAAGTTAGAATGTCGGCAGCTTATGACCTTCTTGCTATAACAGAGCAAAGCAATAACAAAGAACTGGCGTGGGAGTTTGTAAAATTCTTTCTCTCGTACTATGACGACGAAATCATAACCAACATCCCAATAAATAAAAGCAACGCCGGATTATACATCGAAAATGCAGTCAAGGAAACCATAGCTTTGCTTGAACAAGAAGGCACACAGATTAACGACAGCTTTGATGAAATAACCATTCGTGTAACGGAGATTATAGACAAATACCTTTCTTTGTGTAACGCAGTGTGGACTTTCGATACAGAGATGTATTATTCACTTGTCTATCCAGAGCTTTACGATTATGTGTTCGATAAAAAAACGCTGAAAGAGGTCACTACATCTTTACAGTCTAAGGTAACTCTGCACTTGAACGAATAGGAGGAAGCCCTATGAAACGCGTGTTTTCCATATTGGGTGTGTTGTTTTTGGTTTTCGCAACTGTCTGCACTGTCTATGCACGCGACGCTTATCAGAAAAAACTTCCTTATGTTCAAGTTGCAGCCAACGAATCAGGCACGTTTTACTTTGAATTTGAACATGAAGGAACAATTAAAAAGCTGGATTCGAACAGGGAGCTGCCTGATTTTGCGAAGGATTATGTATATGGTGTAACAGTAAGCATCCCTGCGGATGCGACATACATGGAATTGGGCGACAATGTAGAACTCCTTGTTAGCGCCCCTAACCAAGAACAGTTTTATGGGCAAATCATTTCGTTTGTTTACGAATATAGCGGTGACGGGAAGACCTCGGAGAATATCATCGTAGAAATTGGCTTTCTCAATGTGCTTGATGCGATAGATAACAAGACAGTTGCTATAAAAATGAAAAAGGAAACGACATTCATGGACTGCATCCTTCCACAAGAAGCCTTGTTTGAAGATCTGGCAGGCCAGTACATTTATCTTGTAAAAAAGAGGGATGGGGCTTGGGGGTCGGAATATTACCTTGAACGCATGAACATTAAAATATTAGCATCTACGGAGTCGAAATTTTCAATCGACCGCAACCAGTCGCTAAAATATCCAGTTGTGATACACAGCAATAACCCCATTCAAAATGGTCAGATTGTGAGGCTGTATCCATGAGGAAAATAAAAAATTACACTATATGGTTATTTGCACTGCCAAGCTTCGTCGGAATGTTGGCATTCTACTTTATTCCTTTTGTTTTGTCGTTTTATTACTCAATTGTTGATAATGCCGTGCTTAACAATTTTGTTGGATTTAAGAATTATTTAGATACCCCTAATAGCGTTGCTTTTCGGCAAGCGGCTTCTAATACCGTACTGTTTACTGCCATCTGTGTACCGCTCAATATGGTGATTTCATATTTATTTGCTTCTATATTGAAAAGTGTGCGTAAAGGCGTTCCTATATTAGCGCTTATCTTTATGTTGCCGCTTGTTATGCCTTCCGGTGCGGTGGTGTATTTTTGGAAAACAGTATTTTCCGCAAATGGGTTAATCAATAGCTTGTTGTGCTTGGTAGGGACATACCCTGTAAATTTCATGCAAAGCTCACTAAGCATAGGTGTGGTGATGTTCATGTTTTTGTGGAAGAACGTTGGCTTTAATATGGTTCTGTTCTGGGTGGGATTGTCACGCATACCGCCTGAATACTATGAGTACGCTGCTTTAGAGGGTGCTGGCAGAATTAGTACGTTTACTTTGGTAACAGTGCCGTAT
>Ga0153921_1001321_pt1 | contig 11312 bp, 9 predicted proteins | sample TSNJ005MetaG_FD_104691 | JGI IMG/M metagenome (GOLD analysis project Ga0153921, IMG submission 104691) | Attine ant fungus gardens microbial communities from New Jersey, USA - TSNJ005 MetaG | ecosystem: Host-associated > Fungi > Mycelium > Unclassified | place: USA: New Jersey, Brendon T. Byrne... | reverse complement strand
GCCCGGTCGACCTGCGCCGGGTCGAACAGGGCGTCGAGCACGAGGCGCCCGGCGCCGCGGATGCCCGCCTCCTCCTTCGCCACGGTGATCGCGATGTCGAGCTGGTCGGTGATCATCGGCAGGCAGTCGGAGTAGATCGTGGAGCGCACCCCGGCGACGAAGGCTTCGGCCTCGCCCAGGATGCCGCCGAGCACGAGCCGCTGCGGGTTGAAGAAGTTCATGATGGTCGCGAGGACGCCGCCGGTGCGCAGGCCCGCCTCGCGCAGCATGAGGGTGGCGAGGGGATGCGCATCCCGCGCCAGGGCCAGGATGTCGCGGGTGTCGGCGACGTCGACCCCCTCGCGGCGCAGCGCCTGCACGATGGCGGCGCCGCCCGCGACGGCGTCGAGGCAGCCGATGCGCCCGCAGGAGCACAGGACCTCGGGGACGCCGGGGACGGTCACGTGGCTGATGTCGCCCGCCATGCCGTGGTGACCGCGGTAGACGCCGTCGAACGCGATGACGCCGCAGCCGATGCTCGACCCGGCCTTGACGAAGACGAGCTGGTCCGTGCCGCCGCCGAGGGCGGTGTGCTCCCCCAGCGCCATCAGGTTGGCGTCGTTGTCGGCCACGGCCACGAGCCCGGTGCGCGCCCGCAGCTCGGAGGCGACGTCGAGGCCGTTCCAGCCGGGCATGCGCGACGGGGACACCATGCGCCCGGTGGTGGAGTCGACAGGGCCGGGCAGCCCGATCCCGAAGCCGCGGAGCTCCTGGCCCGGTTCGGCGTACGCGACGCGCAGCTCTTCGGCGACGGCGGCGATCCAGCCGAGCACGTGGCCGGGGCCGGCCGCGATGTCCATCGTGTCGGTGCGCGAGACCAGAAGGCGACCCGCGAGGTCGAACAGGCCGAAGGTGGCGTGGTGCGAGCCGAGATCGACGGCGAGGACCACACCGGTGCTGGGATCGACCTCCAGCGCCCGGGGCCGCCGCCCGCCGTGGGAGACGCCCTCGCCCGCCTCGCGGAGGAAGCCGGCGGCCAGGAGCGCATCCACGCGCTGGGCGACGGTGGAGGGAGAGAGGCCGGTGTGCCGGGCGATGTCCGCTCGGGAGGCCGCCCGCCCGGACCGCACGAGGTCGAGGACGCCACCCGGTCCGGACGACGACGGAAGCGCGACGGCGGCATCCGGCGGCGTGGTCCTGGTGCTGCTCGGCATCGCGCGTCCCCCTCGTCTGCGCGGTCACGGCCACGCTGCTGGTGTTGAGGATAGTGTAGCCACTTTCTTCGATTTCGATCTAACCAAAATCAAAATTGCATGAACTTTGATTACTTAGTACGCTCATCGCAATCCGACCGACGATGATGCGAGGAACACGATGGAAGCAGCGAACGCACGGCCCATGGTCAGCCTGCGCCGCGTCGAGAAGCACTTCGGCGATCTGCACGTGCTCAAGACGATCGACCTCGAGGTGGCCGCCCGCGAGGTGGTCGTGGTGGTCGGGCCGTCCGGCTCCGGCAAGTCCACGCTCTGCCGCTCGATCAACCGGCTCGAGACCATCGACAGCGGCGAGATCCTGGTCGACGGCGAGACGCTGCCCGAGGAGGGCGCGGCGCTCGCACGGCTGCGGGCCGAGGTCGGCATGGTCTTCCAGTCCTTCAACCTGTTCGCCCACCGCACCGTGCTCGACAACGTCGCCCTCGCGCCCATCAAGGTGCGCGGGATGAAGAAGGCGGCCGCCGAGCGCCAGGCCATGGAACTGCTGGACCGGGTCGGCATCGCCGAGAAGGCGAACAGCCACCCCGCCCAGCTCTCGGGAGGCCAGCAGCAGCGCGCCGCGATCGCCCGGGCCCTCGCGATGCAGCCCAAGGTGATGCTGTTCGACGAGCCCACCAGCGCCCTCGACCCCGAGATGGTCGGCGAGGTGCTGGACGTGATGACCTCCCTCGCCCGCGACGGCATGACCATGATCGTCGTCACCCACGAGATGGGCTTCGCCCGCCGGGCGGCCGACCGGGTCGTCTTCATGGATCGCGGGCAGATCGTCGAGCAGGCGACGCCCGCCGAGTTCTTCGACGCGCCCCGCTCCGAGCGGGCGCGATCGTTCCTGGCCTCCGTGCTCTCGCACTGAGTCCTCCGCACCACCCGGCTCCACCGCACCACGGTTTCACCGCTTCACCGCACCACTGGTTCCACAGCACCACCCCCACCGCACCACGACCCGTCCGTTCCAGAAAGGGAAGCACCATGACCCGCAGCACGACCCGCAGGAAGGCCGCCTTCGCCGGCGCCCTGCTCGCGGCCGTGACGCTCGCCGTCACCGCCTGTTCGTCCGGCTCCACCAACCTGCCCGGCTCCGGCTCGAGCTCCACGTCGTCCGCCGACGCCGTGTTCTCCGGCGCCCCCGTCGCCTCGGCCGACCTGATCATCTCGGGCTCGACGATGGAGAAGATCAAGAAGCGCGGCAAGCTCGTCGTCGCCGAAGCGCTCGACGCCCCGCTGCTCTCGCAGCAGGACCCGACCAACCCGGACTCGGTGACCGGCTTCGACGCCGACCTCGCCAAGCTCCTCGCGATCTACATCCTCGGCAAGCCGAACGTGGAGATCGTGCCGCCCGCGAGCGAGACCCGCGAGGCCATGCTGCAGAACGGCACCGTGGATGTCGTGTTCAACACGTACACGATCACCGAGGAGCGCGCGCAGCAGGTGGACTTCGCCGGCCCGTACTTCGAGTCCGGCCTCGCCGTCGCCGTCAAGAGCGACAACAAGGACATCACGAGCTCCAAGGACCTGGACGGCAAGACCGTCATCGTCGGCGCCAACACCCCGGCCGTGACCGAGGTGCCGAAGATCGCCCCGACCGCGACCGTCACCGCGTTCGCGACCGACCCGGCCGCCGTGCAGGCGCTCATCCAGGGCCGCGGCGACGCGTACGTCCAGGACTACACGCTGCTCGCGAGCGACGCCGCCAGCGAGAAGCAGATCAAGGTCGTGGGCCAGCCGTTCACCAAGGAGCCCTACGGCATCGGCCTGAAGCACGGCGACTCCGACTTCAAGTCGTTCGTCAACGACTGGCTCACCAAGATCCAGAAGGGCGGCCAGTGGGGCCAGGCGTGGAAGACCACGCTCGGCACCGTGACCGACTCGGCCATCCCCACCCCGCCGAAGATCGGCTCCGTCCCCGGCTCCTGAGCCCCCTCGGGCGGGGCCGGTGCGCCGGTCCCGCCCTCCCCCACTTCTCTCACGAGTGAGCGAGCGATGAACCCTCTGATCGACAACCTCGGACCCCTGGTCCAGGCCCTCGGCACGACGCTGCTGATGGCGGTCGTGGCCGGGATCGGCTCGATCGTGCTCGGCGTGCTGATCACGATCGCGCGCGTGAGCCCGATCCCGATCCTGCGCACCGCGGCCTTCCTCTACGTGCAGTTCTTCATCAACGTGCCGCTGCTGGCGCTGCTGCTGCTGGCCGTCTTCGCCCTGCCGGACGCCGGCCTCCTGCTGCCGCTGACGCCCACGGCGATCATCGTGCTGACCGTGTACGAGGCCGCCTACGTGGCGGAGGCCGTCCGTTCGGGCGTGAACACCGTCCCGGTCGGGCAGGTGGAGGCGGCGCGCGCGCTCGGCTTCACCCTCGCCAAGACGCTGCGCCTCGTGGTCGTGCCCCAGGCGCTGCGCGCGGTCGTGCAGCCCATCGGCAACGTGATGATCGCCCTCGCGATGAACACCGCCCTGGCCGCCGCGGTCGGCGTCGTGGAGCTGACGGCCGAGGTCAACAAGGTGAACCTCGTCGCCGCGCAGCCCATCCTGATCTTCTCCAGCGCCGGACTCGTCTACATGGCGATCGCGCTGACCATCGGCCTGGCCGCCGGCTGGGTCGAACGAAAGGTGGCGATCGCCCGATGACCGCCCAGCTCATCCCGGACCGCCCGGCTCCCGCGCGGGCCCGCCGCCCCAAGCGGACGTATGCCGCCTCGTTCATGTACGACACCCCGGGCCCGCGCGGCCGCCGCAACATCCTCCTCGGCTCCCTGATCAGCTGCCTGGCCTTCGCCGCGATCATCGGCTACGGCATCTGGCAGCTGGCGTCGCACGGCCAGTTCGCCGCCGAGCGCTGGGCGCCGTTCACCGACTGGGCGATCTGGCAGTACCTGCTGGTCGGCCTGCTCGGCACCCTCGAGGCCGCGGCCATCGTCGCCGTGCTCGGCGGCGCCCTCGGCATCGTGCTCGCCCTCGGCCGCCTCAGCCGACTGCGCCCGGTGCGCTGGCTCTGCGGCTTCTACATCGAGGTCGCCCGCACCATCCCGGTGCTGCTGATGATCTACCTCATGCTGTTCGGCCTCCCGCAGCTCGGGATCAACCTCCCGACCCTGTGGAAGCTGGTCGTGCCGCTGACCATCGCCAACTCGGCGGTGTTCGCCGAGATCGTGCGCGCCGGCGTCCTCAGCCTGCCGCGCGGTCAGCGCGAGGCGGCACTGAGCCTCGGGATGCGGCCGGTGCAGGCGATGCGCCACGTCGTGCTCCCCCAAGCGCTGCGGAACGTCGCGCCCTCGCTGGTGACCCAGCTGGTCAGCCTCCTGAAGGACACCTCGCTGGGCTACATCGTCGCCTTCACCGAACTGCTCTACCGCGGCCAGGTGCTCGCGTCGTACCTGCACCTGCTCATCCCGACCTACGTCGCGGTGACCGTCATCTACCTCGTCGTCAACGGCAGCCTCTCGGCGCTCGCGTCCCGGCTGCAGCGCGGCTCGCGGCGCGGGTCGCGCCGCCGCCCGTCGACCCAGCCGCCTCTGCCGCCCCTGCCGGCGACCCCGCACCAGGAAGAGTCCCATGCCTAGCACCACCAGCCGCCCCGGAGAGGGTCTGGCCGAGCTCGCCGCCGTCCGTCGTTCCGGGCTGATCGAGAGCCGGCACTTCGGCAGCCTCGTCGCCCTCGCCCCCGACGGCAGCAGCCTGCTCGAACTCGGCGACCCGGACGCGGTCATCCTGCCGCGCAGCACCGTCAAGCCCCTCCAGGCGCTCGCCTGCCTGACCGCAGGCGCCCCGCTCGCCGGCCCCGAGCTCGCGATCGCGGCGGGCAGCCACACCGGCGAGGACGAGCACGTGCGCGTGGTGCGCGAGCTGCTCGCCCGCGCCGGCGTCGACGACGAGGCGCTCGGCTGCCCGGTCGACCGGCCGGAGGACGAGGGCACGTTCGAGCGCCTGGTGCGCGCCGGCGAGCCGCGCGCCCGGGTGCGGATGAACTGCTCCGGCAAGCACGCCGCCATGATCCTGGCCGCCGCCACGAACGGCTGGGACGTCGCCGGCTACCTCGACCCGGCGCACCCCCTGCAGCAGCATGTCCGCGAGACCATGGCCGAGCTCACCGGCGTCCCGGTCTCCGCCGACGCGGTCGACGGCTGCGGGGCCCCGCTCTTCGGGACCACCGTGCGCGGGGTCGCCCGCGCCTTCGGCCGCCTGGTGCAGGCCGCGCCCGGCACGCCCGAGCGCGCGGTCGCGGACGCGATGCGCGCCCACCCGTTCTATGTGGGCGGCTCCGGCCACCAGAACTCCTCGCTGATGGAGGAGGTGCCCGGCGCCCTCGCCAAGGGCGGAGCCGAGGGCGTCATCGGCGTCGCCGCCGCGGACGGCACCGCCGTCTCGATGAAGATCGTCGACGGCAGCCCGCGCGCCACCACGCTCATCGCCCTGCGCGTGCTCGAGGCGCTCGGCACCCCCATCGACGGCGCCCTGTCATTGGTCGAACTGCCCGTGCTCGGCGGCGGCGTGCCCGTCGGCCGCATCGAGATCGGCGCCGACCTGGCCGCCGCGCTGGAGCGCATCGCGTGACCGTCGTCGAGATCTGCCTCGACGATCTCGCCGGGGTGCGACGGGCGGAGGAGGCGGGCGCCGACCGCATCGAGCTCTGCTCCGCCCTCGCCACGGGAGGCCTCACCCCGTCGATCGGGACGGTGGCCGCCGCGCTCGGGCTGGCCCGCCGCATCGGTGTGAACGTGCTCATCCGCCAGCGTCCCGGCGACTTCGTCGTCGACGACGACGACGAGCTGGCGGCGATGGTCGCCGACATCCGGGCCGTCCGCGCCCTGGAGCGCCCGGCGGGAGTGGCGCTCGGCTTCGTCGTCGGCGCGCTGCGGCCGGACGGCACGGTGGATGCGGACGCGACGCGCGCCCTGGTACACGCGTGCGGCGACGCTTCCGTGACGTTCCACAAGGCGTTCGACCAGACCCCCGACCGCGCCGCCGCCCTCGAGGAGCTCATCGCCCTCGGCATCGGGCGCGTGCTCACGTCGGGCGGAGCGGCGACCGCGCTCGACGGGGCCGCGGAGCTCGCGGACCTCGTCGCGCAGGCCGGCGACCGCATCGCCGTCCTCGCCGGCGGCGGCGTCCGCCCCGCGAACGTGGCCGACCTCGTGCGGCGCTCCGGCGTGCGCGAAGTGCACCTGCGGGCCGTCGAGCAGGCGCCCAGCGCCTCCCTCGTCCTGAGCGCGTACGACAGCGGACACCGCGAGGTCACCTCCTCCGCGACCGTCGCCGCCGTCGTCGACGCCGTGCGCGGGGTCGCGGCGTGAGCGGCGGTCCGCTCGCCCTCGCCGTCGACCTCGGCGGCACGGCCATGAAGGGCGCCGTCGTGTCCGAGGCCGGCGCCGTCGTCGCCGAGCTCACGCGCCCGACGCCCGCGGCGGACATCCTCGGCGCGCTCGTGACCCTGCTGCGCGATCTGCGCGACGTCGCCCCCGACGAGGTCGTCGGCGCCGGAGTCGCGACGCCGGGCATCCTCGACGAGGAGCGCGGCATCGTCCACTACGCCTCCAACCTCGACTGGCGGGAGGTGCCGCTGCTCGACATCCTGCAGTCGCAGCTCCGGCTGCCGGTCGCGGTCGGTCACGATGTGCGCGCCGCCGGGCTCGCCGAGCGCAGCCTGGGCGCGGCGCGCGGGTTCGACGACTTCGCGCTGATCCCGATCGGGACGGGCGTCGCCGCGGCCCTCATCACGGCGGGCGGCACGATCACCGGCGCCACCGGCGCGGCCGGCGAGTTCGGCCACATCCCGGTCGTCCCCGACGGCGAGCCGTGCACCTGCGGCCAGCGCGGCTGCCTGGAGGTCTACATGTCCGGCGCCGGGGTGGCCCGGCGCTACGCGGAGGCGGGCGGAGACGCGCTGAGCGCCCGCACGATCGTGAGCCGCCTCGGTTCCGACCCGCTCGCCGACCGGATCTGGGACGAGGCCGTGACGGTGCTCGCCCAGGGTCTCGTGACGATGACCCTGATGCTCGACCCCGGTGTCATCGTGCTGGGCGGCGGCGTCTCGCAGGCGGGCGACGCGATGTTCGGCCCGCTCGAGCGGAAGGTGCGCGCCGGCCTCGCCTGGCGGGCGGCACCCGCGATCGTGCAGAGCGCGCTCGGCGGCGACGCCGGGCGCACCGGCGCGGGACTGCTGGCCTTCGGCGCGGCGCGCTGAACCCGGCGCGCCCCCGTCGGCGCCCGGTGGGAGGATGACCGGGTGAAGCACCTTCGGCTCGGCCTGGCGGCCCTCATCACCACGGCCGCCGCCGCAGCCGCCTGCGCGACGGTCTGGCTGGCCGTCGGCGCGTTCGCCGGACCGGCCGCCGCCGCCTCCCCCGCCGTGCTCGCCACGGTGGTCGCCCTCAGCCTCGCCCGCCGCAGCGTGTCCGGTCGCCGGGAGTTCGCCCGGTCGGCGGTCCTCCTGCCGGTGATCGGGGTCGCGGCGGCGGGAGTCGGCTGGCTGCTCGTCGTGCTGCCCGTGGTCGGCGCGCTGCTCTACATCGCCGGGATGAGCATCCCGATCTGGCTGCGGCGCTTCGGCCCGTTCGCCGCGCGGCTCGGCGCCCTCATCGCCCTGCCGCTGACGGCCGTGCTGGTCGTGCCGGTCGCTCCCGCGGACTCCGGGACCACCGCGTGGGAGGCGGCCCTGCTGACGGCCGGTGCCGGCGCGATCGCGGCGCTCTGGGTCGCGGTGGCGCGGGAGGTGCTCGGCCTGCTGCGCGTCGACCCCGGGCACGACGGCGGGGAGCCGCACGTTCCGGCGCCTCCGACGGCCGTGCCGCCCGCCCGCGCACCCGCACCGGCCCGGGCGTCGTCCCGCCGCCTCCCGGCGAGCACGCGCATGGCCGTCCAGATGGCGGTCGCGCTGGCGGCCGCCTTCGTCGTCGGCTGGCTGCTCTTCCCGCAGCACGCGATGTGGGTCGTGCTCACCGCGTTCATCGTCAACTCCGGCAACCGCGGCCGGGCGGATGTGCTGCACAAGAGCGCGCTGCGCGTGGCCGGTGCGATCGGGGGCACCGTGCTCGCGCTCGGGCTCGCCGGCGCCGCACCGACGGCGAGCGGTTTCGCGGCGGTGGTCGTCGTCTTCGTCGCGCTCTTCGCCGGCACCTGGCTGCGCGCGTACAGCTACGCCTTCTGGGCGCTCACGGTGACCGTGGTCCTGACCATCCTGCAGCAGCTGTTCGGCGTCGCTCCGACGGCCGGGGAGGCGGGCGTGCTCCTGGAGCGGGTGCTCGCGATCGTGGTGGGCGCCCTGCTCGGGATCGGCGCGGCCTGGTTCGTGCTGCCGGTGCGGTCGACGGACGTGCTGCGCCGGCGGCTCTCCGACCTCCTGATCGCGCTCGGAGCGGTGCTCACGGCCGGCCCCGACGAGCGGGCGCTGCGCGCGGCCGCGTTCCGCTCGGCGCTGCGGCGCGTCGAGGAGCTGGCCCCCGCCCATCGGGCGCGGCGGCGGCTCGGCGGGAGGGGCGTCCAGCCCATCGACTGCATCGACGCGGCGAGCGCACTGGGTCCCGCCCTCGACACGCGCCTCGCGGCAGAGCACGGACCCCTGTCGCCGGAGCAGCGCGAGCGGCTGCGCGACGCCCTCCGGCTGGCGCGTTCCAGCCTCGCCGCCCCGGCCGACCTCGAACGGGTGCGCTCCCGCCTGGTCGCCCTCGCATCCGCGCTCCAGGGCGGCCCGGTAGCCTGAGCACATGCTCACCCCGCCCACCACCGCGAAGAAGCCGACCGAGCGCGTCCAGCACGGGGACGTGTACATCGACGAGTACGAGTGGCTGCGCGACAAGGACGACCCGGCGGTGCTCGCGCACCTGCACGAGGAGAACGCGTACACCAACGCGCGCACCGAGCACCTGTCGCTGCTGCGCGAGCAGATCTTCGAGGAGATCAAGGGCCGCACGCGCGAGACCGACCTGAGCGTTCCGGTGCGCGAGGGCGACTGGTGGTACTACTCCCGCACGGTGGAGGGCAAGCAGTACGGCATCCACTGCCGCGCCCCCATCTCCTCCCCCGACGACTGGGAGCCGCCGGCGCTCGACGACGCGGCGCAGGTCGCCGGCCTCCCGGGCGAGCAGATCCTCCTCGACGACAACGTGGAGTCGGAGGGACACGACTTCTACGCGCTCGGCAGCTTCGACGTGAGCGCGGACGGCACGCGCCTGCTCTACGGCGTCGACACCGAGGGCGACGAGCGGTACACGGTCCGCGTGCGGTCCCTGGTCGCCGGCGGCGAGGCCTTCCCCGACGAGATCGAGGGCACGGGCGCCGGCGCGCTCTTCGACCAGAGCGGCGAGCACATCTTCTACACGACCGTGGACGACGCGTGGCGGCCCGACACCGTCTGGCGGCACCGCGTCGGCCAGGGCCCGGACGCCGAGGAGGACGCGCAGGTCTTCCACGAGCCGGACGAGCGGTTCTGGATCGGCGTGGGGCTCACCCGCAGCCGCCGCTATCTCGTCATCGAGGCCGGCTCCAACGTCACCAGCGAGGCGTGGCTGCTGTCGTCGGACGACCCGACCGGCGCGTTCACCGTCGTCTGGCCGCGCAAGGACGGCGTCGAGTACGACATCGAGCACGCCGTCGTGAACGGCCACGACCGCCTCCTCATCGTCCACAACGACGACGCCGTCAACTTCGAGCTGGTGAGCGTCTCCGCCGACGACCCGCAGGGGCCTCGCACGACGATCCTCGCCCACAACCCCGCCGTCCGGATCGAGGGCGTGGATGCGTTCCGCGACTTCGTGGCGCTGGAGTACCGCCGCGACGGCCTCACCCGCGTGGCCGTCGCGTGCATCCCCGAGGACGGCGGATCGGGCGACGACACCCTCCACGAGCTGCATTTCGACGAGGAGCTCTTCACCGTCGGCGTCGGCGGCAACCCCGAGTGGACCCAGCCGTCGCTGCGGCTCGGCTACGGCAGCTTCGTCACCCCGTCGAGCGTCTTCGACTACGACGTGCGCACCCGCGAACTGACCCTGCGCAAGCAGCAGCCGGTGCTCGGCGAGTTCGACCCCGGGCTGTTCGAACAGAAGCGCGAGTGGGCGACGGCGAAGGACGGCACCCGCATCCCGATCTCGCTCGTCTACCGCCGCGACCTCGTGACGCCGGGCGAGCCCGCCCCGATGGTGCTCTACGGCTACGGGTCGTACGAGGCCAGCATGGACCCGTCGTTCGGCATCCCGCGCCTCAGTCTGCTGGACCGCGGCGTGGTCTTCGCCATCGCGCACGTGCGCGGCGGCGGCGAGCTCGGCCGGCTCTGGTACGAGAACGGCAAGAAGCTCCACAAGAAGAACACCTTCACCGACTTCGTGGAGTCGGCGCGCCACCTGATCGACGAGGGCTGGACCTCCCCCGACCGGCTCGTCGCCCAGGGCGGCAGCGCCGGCGGCCTGCTCATGGGCGCCATCGCCAACCTCGCCCCGAGGTACTTCGCCGGCGTGCTCGCCGAGGTGCCGTTCGTCGACCCGCTGACCAGCATCCTCGACCCCTCCCTCCCCCTCACGGTGATCGAGTGGGACGAGTGGGGCGATCCGCTGCACGACGCCGACGTGTACGCGTACATGAAGTCGTACTCGCCGCTGGAGAACGTGCACGAGTCGCACTACCCGCGCATCCTCGCCGTCACCAGCCTGAACGACACCCGCGTGCTCTACGTGGAGCCGGCCAAGTGGGTGGCGAAGCTGCGCGACGTCGCCGGCGCGGACGCGCTCCTCAAGATCGAGATGGCGGCCGGTCACGGCGGCGTCTCGGGCCGCTACTCCGCCTGGCGGGAGCGCGCCTTCTCGCTGGCGTGGATGCTCGACGTGATCGGGGCGCACCCGACCGGCGAGTAGCGCGGGGCCGCCGCGGTCACCGGCTCGTGCGGAGGCCTCCGATGAGCGCGGACGCCGACTCGGTCGCGACCCGGCGGCGCCTGCTCTCGTCCGCCTCCGGTGCGGCGGCGACCCAGCGCGACGCATCCGCGAGCGCCCCGTTGAGCATGGTCGCGATCGCCACCGGCGACACGTGCTCGGCGACGATGCCGCGCTGCCGCGCCTCGTCGACGACCTCCGCCAG
>Ga0153921_1001319_pt1 | contig 11321 bp, 7 predicted proteins | sample TSNJ005MetaG_FD_104691 | JGI IMG/M metagenome (GOLD analysis project Ga0153921, IMG submission 104691) | Attine ant fungus gardens microbial communities from New Jersey, USA - TSNJ005 MetaG | ecosystem: Host-associated > Fungi > Mycelium > Unclassified | place: USA: New Jersey, Brendon T. Byrne... | reverse complement strand
CTTGAAGATTTTCTTGTGGGTGATGACGCCGGTGATGATCGCCACCAGCATGAACATCGCGCAGAAGCCGACCAGGTAGCGCGCCCACAGCACCGGGATGTAGTGCAGGTCGAAATGCAGGCGGTAGAAGAAATCACCGCCACGCGTTTCGCGCGCCTTCAGTGCCTGGCCGGTGTTCGGGTCCAGCGTGGCGTCGCCGAAGCCACCACGACGGCCGCGGCTGGGGTCGGCCAGTTCCGGTGGCAGCCGCCAGAACATCTGCATGGCCGGGTTGCGCGGCTGCGGCAGGGTGACGAACCAGTTCTCGGCCTGCGCGGCGTTGGCCTGCAGGTAGTCCACGGCGCGCTGCGCGGCGACGTCGATGCTGACGTTGCTGGACGGCAGTTCCGGACGCATCCAGCGGCTGATTTCTTCGCGGTAGTAGCTGGCCGTGCCGGCCATGAAAATCAGCAGCAGCAACCAGCCGACCAGCAGGCCGGTCCAGGTGTGCAGCCACGCCATCGACTGGCGGAATCCATTCTTCATGCCCAGGCCCCCATCAGGCGCGAAATGGCTGCCATCAGCAGGGTGGGGGCGAGGATGCCGACCCAGGCGCGCAGCGCGCTGCGGGTGGCGAACGCCCACAACGCCGCGCAGGCGGCCACCAGAATGGCCAGCAGCATGCCGGTCAGCACGGTCTGGCCACGTGCGCCGGGCAGTGCCACCGCGCAGAACACGCTGGTCACCGAGGCCAGCGCATAGCCGCCGAAGATTGCAGCCAACGAGCGTGACAGCACGCCCCAGCGCGGGTTGGAGAAGAAGGTGCGGGGGCTGGCGGTTGCGGGCGAGCGGTCCACGGCGTTCCTGCAGGTTTCAGTGAAAAGGAACCGGTGCACCGCAGTGCACCGGGGTTGGCCATCCCTGGCCGGGCAGCGGTCGCAGAACCGGTGCCATCCATCCAGGGTCAGAGCTTCCAGCGCAGCGTCATCGTCACGTTGCGCGGTTCGCCCCAATACACGCCGTTGTAGAAACCGACGTTGTTGAAGTACTTCTTGTCGAGCAGGTTGTTGATGTTCAGCTGCGCGCTGAAGTTCTCGCTGAAGCGGTAGCCGCCGGCGAGATTCACCAGGTAGAACGCGTCCTGGGTGATCTGCGCGCGCTCGGTGCGGCCGCTGGTGAGATAGTCGGCGGCCGGCTTCGTGCTGTTGTTCCAGAGGCGGCTCTGCCAGGTCACACCACCGCCCAGCCAGAAGCGGCCATCGATGCCGCCCGGACGCCAGCTGGTGTTGAGGCGGAAGGTGTCCTGCGGGGTGGTGGTCCGCTGCAGCACGCCGGCGTTGTTGCGGATGACGGTATGGGCGAAGCCCGCCGAGACATTCCATTGTTCGCCGATGCTGCCCTGGGTCTCGACTTCCCAGCCCTTGACCTTGTTGCCCTTGCCGGTGGACCGATAGGCCTGGCCTCCGTCGGGCAGTGAATTCAGCGGCACCGAATCGTCGATTTCGGCCACGTTGTCCTGCTTGCCTTCGAACACGGCTGCCGAAGCATTCAGCAGGCCGCCGAAGAACTCGGCCTTGACGCCGGCTTCATACATGTCACCGACCACCGGTTCCAGGTAGTTGCCGTTGTGGTCACGGTAGTTCTGCGGCTTGAAGATATCGGTGTAGCTGACGTAGGCGCTGAAGGTCGAGTTGAAGTCATAGACCAGGCCCGCGTATGGGGTGAGCATATCGTCGGGCTTGTAGCCGGTGCGCGTGGTGCGGTTGCGGTTGCCGGCGGCGTCGTAGCCATAGGCCCAGTTGCGGGTTTCCCAGCTGCCATAACGCGCGCCGACCACGGCCAGCAGCGGATCGGCCAGGCGCAGGCGCGCGGCGATGTAGGCGGCGCGCTGGCGCAGCTCGTTTTCAGAGGCCAGGCGGCCGAGGCGGGTGACCGGCAGTACCGGCACGTTGCCGGTCCAGTTCCGCCAGTCAGGCACCACGGCATAGGCCGTGCCGTAGTCGAAGTCCATGTCTTCGGACTCGCCCTTGCGCACCGACTGGCCCAGGCCGAACACGAGTTCGTGTTCGCGCCCGAACAGCTTGAACGGCCCACCCACGTTGATGTCGAACACATCCATTGTGCTGTGTTCATTGAAGTGGGAAATGTAGGCGGTCACGCCGGTGCCGTCGGTGCGCGGATAGCCGGCCGCGCCGTACCAGACGCTGCCGTCGGTATCGCGTACCGCATGGCTGACGTTGCCCTTCACCGACCAGCCGTTGCCCAGTTGCTGTTCCAGGCGCGCGAAGGTGGTCTTTTCCACGATCGGCCAGGCGCTCCAGGTGGCCGACAGGTTGGTCGAGCGCGGCAGGTTGGCCGGCGCGCCGTTGGCGCCCCAGTACGGCACCACGCCCCAGGTCACGCCGGTGGTATGCGGCGACTGGTACTCGTAGCCCACCTCGAACAGCGTGCTGTCGCTCAGGTCGGCCTGGACGATGCCGTAGAACACGTCCTTGTCCAGCGCATAGACATCACGGAACGAGTCGCTCTGCTGCTTGGCGGCGACCACGCGGGCGCGGATGCGCCCGTCCCAGGCGACGGGGCCGCCGAGGTCGGCTTCCAGGCGACGGTTGCCCCAGCGGCCGAGGGTCAGGTTGGCACCCATCTGGAAGGTATCGGTCGGGCGCTTGCGGATCATGCTGATGGTGCCGGATGGATCGCCCGCGCCGGTGGTCAGGCCGGTGGCGCCGCGGATCACCTCGATGCGCTCGTAGATCACGTTGTCGGTGTTGGTCTTGACCGAGCCACCGAAGGTGTTGAGCATGCCGTCGATCTGGAAGTTGTCGATGGTGTAGCCGCGCGAGACGTAGTTGATGCGTTCGCTGTCGGTGACCGACACGCTGACCCCGGTGACCTGGCCCATCACGTCCGACAACGAGAACAGGCCCATGTCATCCAGGCGCTGGCGGGTGATGACCGTCACCGACTGCGGCGTCTCGCGCAGCGACAGGTCGAGCTTGGTCGCACTGCGCGCGCTCTTCACCGTGTAGCTGTTGGGAATCTCGCCGTCGGCGGTCACCCTCACGGTGTCCAGCGTGCGCGCGGAGGATTCGGCAGTGCCGTCGGCATGGGCCAGCGGAGCGATCATCAGTGCGGTCACGGCCAGGGCCAGCAGAGTAGGACGAGGGGGATTGAGCGGCATTGCCATCGGTGCGATTCCATGCAGGACGAAACAGGCGATGGAATGCGCAGGCACGGCAGCCATGCGCTCCGCGCACGTCGCCCAGCGAGTCCCATCGACGATGCGCCGCCCGCGCAGTGCGGGCGACCCGGTAGTCGGGGGATGTACACGGGCGAAGGGGCGGGCGGGTACGTGCTTCCGTGCCCCGCTTGGCTAAGCGTACAACCGATTGGCAAATGATAGGCATTCGCATTTCGTTAATCAAGCGTGACGGCTTGCCGCGTTCCGGCGGTCGCGAATCGGATGGCCGGGCGCGCGTCTAGAACCTGAACACCACGGTTGCCGCATGCAGCAGCAGGCCGATCAGCCCGCCCACCAGCGTACCGTTGAAGCGGATGAACTGCAGGTCGCGACCGACGCTCAGTTCCAGTTGCTCGACCAGGTGCCGTTCGTCCCAGCCCTTCACGGTCTGCGCGATATGCGTGGTTACGCCCTCGCGCAGGCGGCCGGTCAGGCGCTGCGCACCTTCCAGCAGATGCTGGTTGAGGGCCTCGCGCAGCGCCGGGTCGGCCTGCAGGCTGCTGCCCAGTGACGCGAGGCTGCGCTGCAGGTGGCCGACCAGCGCCGAGTCTTCGCGTTGCAGGTCGGCACGCAGGCTGGCGTGGATGCGCGCCCACAGCCCCTGCACGTAGTCCTGCAGGGCGGGGTGGTCGATCATTTCCTGCTTGAGCTGTTCGACGCGCTCGGCCAGGGCAGGGTCCTCGCGCAGGCGCTGCACGTAATTCCGCAGCCAGGTCTCGTAGTCCTGGCGCAGCGGATGCTGAGGCTCGGCCAGCACCTGCTGCAGTTCTTCCAGCACCGCCCGTGCCAGGCGCTCGGCCAGGCTGTCACCGATCTCGTCGATCGGCTTGACCCAGTTCACCGTGCTCGACAGCGTCGGCCATTCGCGCTGGATGTAACGCACGATCAGCTGCGAGGCGCGTTCTTTCACCTCCGGTTGTTCCAGCCAGCGCCCCAGCCGCTGCAGGCCCTCGTCCAGCACGCGCTGGTGGCGCCCATCGGCGGTCAGCAGGGCCAGCAGTTCACCGGCGGTGGCGGCGGCATTCCACTGCCGCAGCTGCTGCACCACGAAGGCATGCAGCTGCCGGCGCACTGCGGTTTCGTCGAAGAAGTCCAGTGCCTGCAGGGCCCAGCCGCGGGCCATGTCGGCCAGCATCCGCGAGCGTGCCGGGTCGGCCAACCAGCTGCCGAGGCGGCTGGCCGGATCGAACACCTGCAGCTTGGCCAGCAGCACACCCGGTTCCAGGAACTGGTCGCGCACGAACAGGGCGAGGCTGTCGCCGATGCGCTCCTTGCTGCGCGGAATGATCGCGGTGTGCGGAATCGGCAGGCCCATCGGGCGCCGGAACAGGGCGACGACCGCGAACCAGTCGGCCAGTGCACCGACCGCAGCCGCCTCGCAGAACGCCGAGACCCAGGCCCAGATGCCGCGCTCGCCCTGCCAGTGGCTGACCGCGAATCCGGCCAGCATCAACAGCAGCAGGCCGAGCGCGAGGGCTTTCAGGCGCCGCAGTTGTGCGCGGCGCGGATCGTGGGCAGGCGTCATGCCGGAAGTCTACCTGCCACTGGATGAGCACCGGGTAGTGCCGGCCGCTGGCCGGCACCTGCAGTTCACCCGATACGTTCATGGCGTTGCCGGCCAGCGGCCGGCACTACCGGTTACTGGATTTCGAGCTGCTTGCGCAGCGCGGCCAGCTGCGCGCGCAGGGTGTCGTTCTCGCGGGTCAACGCGACCACGCGACGGCGCAGCGCCGGTGCATCCTCGCCCAGCTGCTCCAGCGCCGACAGCACTTCGGCATCGCGGCTGGCGATCTGCTCCTCGTCCGCGTCCTCGAAGTCCATTTCGGCCGCTTCCGGCTTTGCTGCGCGAGGCTTGCGCTTGGACTCGCGCACGCGCTTGGCGGCCTGCTTCAGCTCGTCCTTGCCACCGGCGGCGGCGGCGCGCTGCTCGTCTTCCGGCAGGTCGGCCACGGCCGCGGCGGCGCTGATCGAGATCATGCCGGCCTTTACCGCTTCCACCACTTCGGCCGCAGCCTGGGCGTGAATGCGTTCGATCATGCCGACCTGGCTGGTGCTCAGCTTGGCTTCGCGGGCCAGCTCGGCGCGGCTGATCTTCGGCGCCGGTTCCCACGGCGGGCTGTCTTCCCCGGCGTCTTCGACGACGTCGGCGGTGCCATCGCTCTCGCGCTGCAGCTGCGCCTGCTCCACCTGCTTGCGGGCGGCCAGGATGTCGCGCTTGCGCAGTGCCAGCACGCCGCGCTGGAAGTCGGACACGCTGCGGCGGCCCAGGTGCTGCTCGATCATCCACAGATGCACGTCTTCCATGCTCTGGAAGCGGGTGTTCTGCACGGTATTGAACGGCAGGCCATGCTTCTGGCAGATACCGAAGCGGTTGTGGCCATCGACCAGCACCTCGCCCCACAGCACCAGCGCATCGCGGCAGCCTTCGGCCAGGATGCTGCGCTCCAGCGCGTCGTGCTCGTCGGGGGTCAGGGGATCGATGTAGGCCTTGAGTTCTTCTTTGACGACGATATCCATGGGCACGGCAGCGAGCAGGAGCGGAACCGCCCATTGTACCCGCTCGCCACCCCCGGCCCGGGCTCAGGCGGTGGCCCGGATCATCTCGCCCAGGGTGCCGGTGATCTGGTCGATCTGCGCCTTGTCCACGATCAGTGGCGGCGACAACGCGATGATGTCGCCGGTACAGCGCACCAGCAGCCGGCCGTCGTGGAAGCAGCGCCGGAACACCTCATAGCCACGGCTGCCGGGGGTATCGCGGCGCGGCGCCAGTTCGACCGCGCCGACCAGCCCGAAGTTGCGGATGTCGATCACGTTGGGCAGGCCCTGCAGCGCATGCAGTCGTTCCTGCCAGTACTCACCCAGTTCGATGGCACGTTCGAACAGGCGTTCCTCGGCATAGACCTCCAGCGTCGCCAGCGCCGCTGCGCAGGCCAGCGGGTGCCCCGAATAGGTATAGCCATGGAACAGTTCGATGGCCTGTGGCGGTGCCTGCATCAGGGTTGCATGCACGGCGTCGCTGGTCAGCACGCCACCCAGTGGTACCGCGCCGTTGCTGACCGCCTTGGCGAAGGTCAGCAGGTCCGGAGTGACCCCGAAGCGCTGCGCGGCGAACGGCATGCCGACCCGGCCGAAGCCGGTGATGACCTCGTCGAACACCAGCAGGATGCCGTGGTGGTCGCACAGCTCGCGCAGGCGCTGCAGATAGCCGGGCGCGGGCAGGATGACCCCGGCGGAACCGGCAATGGGCTCGACGAACACCGCCGCGATGGTGGAGGCGTCGTGCAGTGCGATCAGCCGCTCCAGGTCGTCGGCCAGCTCCGCACCCTGGCGTGGCAGGCCCTTGCTGAACGCGTTGCGCTGCAGGTCCAGGGTGTGCCGCAGGTAATCGATGCCACCCAGCTGCAGGCCGAACGGCTTGCGGTTGTTGGGCAGCCCGCCCAGCGCCATGCCGCCGAAGCCGACCCCGTGGTAGGCCTTCTCGCGGCTGATGAAGCGGGTGCGCTGGCCCTCGCCACGCTGGCGATGGTAGGCCAGCACGATCTTCATCGCGGTATCCACCGCCTCGGAGCCGGAACTGGTGAAGAACACATGGTTGAGCGGGGCCGGGGCCAGTGCCGCCAGCCGTTGCGCCAGCGCGAAGGCCGGCGGCGAGCCCATCTGGAACGCCGGCGAGTAGTCGAGCGTGCGTGCCTGTTCGACGATGGCCTCGACGATGCGTGGGCGGGCGTGGCCGGCGTTGCAGCACCACAGGCCGGCAGTGCCATCGAGGATCTGGCGGCCGTCGACATCCTCATAGTGCATGCCTTCGGCGCGCACCAGCATGCGTGGTGCCGCCTTGTACTGGCGGTTGGCGGTGAACGGCATCCAGTACGCGTCCAGTGACTCGGGGCGCTGGGTGGCCAGGTCGTGCAGGTCGCTCGCGGGATGCTTCATGCCAGCTCCGTCGGGTCCGATGCAACGAATGTAACGCAGCCGCGTCACGGCGGAGTCGCGGCGGCCCCGGTATAACCAAGGCTTGTTGAATGTTGGAGCTTCCCATGGCCGATTCCCCCGACCGCAGTCATTGGCAGGCGCTGGCCCTCCAGCTGTCGATACCCGGCCAGGCCTTCATCGATGGCCGCTATGTCGATGCCGCCAGCGGCGCCCGCTTCGACTGCATCAGTCCGATCGATGGCCGCGTGCTGGGCGCGGTCGCCGACTGCGACGCGCAGGATGTCGAGCGCGCGGTACGGGCTGCGCGACGCAGCTTCGAGGCGGGCCACTGGTCGCAGGCCACTCCGGCCCATCGCAAGCGCGTGCTGCTGGCACTGGCGGCATTGGTGGAAGCGCACGCCGACGAACTGGCCCTGCTGGAAACCCTGGACATGGGCAAGCCGGTCCGCGATGCGCGCCGCATCGATCTGCCTGGCGTGGTGCGCTGCCTGCGCTGGACCGCCGAAGCGGTGGACAAGCTGTACGGCGAGGTCGCGCCGACCGGCCCACATGAGCTGGGGCTGGTCACGCGCGAGGCCGCGGGTGTGGTGGCGGCCATCGTGCCGTGGAATTTCCCGCTGCTGATGGCCTGCTGGAAGATTGCGCCGGCCTTGGCCATGGGCAACTCGGTGGTGCTCAAGCCATCCGAGCGGTCGCCGCTGAGTGCGCTGCGATTGGCGGCGCTGGCCGCCGAGGCTGGGCTGCCGGAGGGTGTGCTGAACGTGCTGCCGGGCCACGGTGCGCGCGTCGGTGAACCGCTGGCCCTGCACATGGATGTGGACGTGCTGGCCTTCACCGGCTCCACGGCCACCGGGGCGAAGCTGCTGCAGTATTCAGGGCGCTCCAACCTCAAGCGAGTATGGCTGGAGTGCGGTGGCAAGAGCCCGCATGTGGTGTTTGCCGACGCCCCTGATCTGGATGCCGCCGCCAAGGCGGTGGCACAGGGCATCTTCTTCAACCAGGGCGAAGTCTGCACCGCCGGTTCGCGGTTGCTGGTGCAGCGTTCGATCCGTGAGGATTTCGTGCACCAGGTGGTTGCCTACGGCCAGCACATGCAGCCGCAGCATCCGCTGCAGGCCGATGCGCCGATGGGCGCGCTGGTGGATGCCGCCCACCTGGACAAGGTGATGGACGATATCGCACGCGCCGAACGCGAGGGCGCCCGGTTGCTGCTGGGTGGGCGGCGTGCCGAGGTGGAAGCCGGCGGCAGCTACGTGCAGCCCACCGTGTTCGACCAGGTGCGGCCGGAGCAGGCATTGGCACGCGAGGAAGTGTTCGGGCCGGTGTTGGCTGTGCTTGGTTTCGAGGACGAGGCCGAAGCGGTGCGCGTGGCCAACGACAGTCGCTATGGCCTGGCCGCCGGCCTGTGGACGCGCGATCTCGGTCGCGCCCATCGCGTCGCCCGCCAGCTGCGCGCCGGCAGCGTCTGGGTGAATGGCTGGGATGGCGGCGACATGACCGCCCCGTTCGGTGGCTACAAGCAGTCCGGCAACGGCCGCGACAAATCGCTGCATGCGTTCGACAAGTACAGCGAGATCAAGGCGACCTGGATCCAGCTGTAACGACACCTGGCTTTGCGCTCACCTGCAGGGCCAAGCCCTGCTCGACGCTACAGGAGAATGGCGCCTGCCCCCTCGTTGGCATCGGTGTCGGCTGAAACCATCGTCCCGTGCGGCCGCCAGCCCGTGGCAGAATCGGGCGATCCGCCGTTACCCGTGTTGCCGATGTCGACGATCACCGCTGCCGCGCCGCCCGTGAATTCCCCCAGTCGAGTCCTGCTGGCCAGCCTGATCGGCACCACCATCGAGTTCTTCGATTTCTATATCTACGCCACGGCTGCAGTGCTGGTGTTTCCGCACCTGTTCTTCCCGGACAGCAGCGAACAGGCAGCCCTGCTGCAGTCCTTGGCAACGTTCGCGGTGGCGTTCATCGCGCGTCCGGTCGGCTCGGCGGTGTTCGGCCACTTCGGTGACCGCATCGGACGCAAGGCCACCCTGGTAGCGGCGTTGCTGACCATGGGCGTGTCCACGGTGCTGATCGGCCTGTTGCCGACCCATGCGCAGATCGGGCTGTGGGCACCGGCGCTGCTGGCGCTGTGCCGTTTCGGCCAGGGCCTGGGGCTGGGGGGCGAGTGGGGCGGGGCGGTGCTGCTGGCCACCGAGAACGCGCCGCCTGGCAAGCGCGCCTGGTACGGCATGTTCCCGCAGCTGGGTGCGCCGCTGGGCTTCCTGCTGTCGGCCGGTATCTTCCTGGTGCTGGGCCGCTGCCTGAGCCAGGACGATTTCCTGCAGTGGGGCTGGCGCATTCCGTTCGTGGCCAGCGCGCTGCTGGTCGGCCTCGGCCTGTGGGTGCGGCTGAACATCCACGAGACCCCCGACTTCAAGAAGGCGCTGGAACAGAAGGCGCCGGTGCGGCTGCCGATGCTGACGGTGCTGCGCGACCACCCGGTGCCGATGCTGCTGGGTACGCTGGGCGCCTTTGCCACCTTCGTGCTGTTCTACCTGATGACGGTGTTCAGCCTCGGCCACGGCACGGCGGTGCTGGGCTACAGCCGCGAGCAGTTCCTGCTGATGCAGATGGCCGGCATGCTGTTCTTCGCGCTGGGCATCCCGCTGTCGGCGCGCTACGGCGACCGCTGGGGCACGCGCCGCACGATGATCGTGGCCAGCGTGCTGATCATCGGTTTCGGCGTGCTGTTCGCGCCGCTGTTCCAGCCGCACAGCCCGTGGCTGGTCACCGCCTTCCTGTGCCTGGGCCTGTTCCTGATGGGCCTGACCTACGGCCCCTGCGGCACCTTCCTGGCCGAGATCTATCCGGTGGAGGTGCGCTACACCGGCGCCTCGCTGTCATTCAACCTGGCCGGCATCCTTGGCGCCGCCCCCGCGCCCTACCTGGCCACCTGGCTGGCCGAGCGCTTCGGGTTGGTCGCGGTGGGCTACTACCTGTGCCTGACCGCGGTGGCGACGCTGTGCGCGCTGGTGGCACTGCACCGGCGCGCGCTGCGGTTCAGCCAAAGAAGCGCTTGAGCGTGCGGCCCAGCCAACCACCGCCCTGGTGCTCGCGGGTGAACTGGTTCAGGTGCGCCTTGACCTGTTCGGCGTAGGCCTGGTCGTCGCCGCGGATGTGGTTGAACAGCCAGCGCGAGAGCATGGTGCGCAGTTCGTCGCTGATGTCCTCGCCGGCCTGGAAGCGCAGCCGGTACTCGGCCACGCGCTTGATGAAGATTTCATGCACGCGCTTGTGCGCGGCACAGAACGGGTAGCCCGCTTCCTCCATCAGCTCTTCCTCGAATGCGAAGTGCGACATGGTGTAGTCGACCACCTCGTCGATCACTTCACCCACCGCTGCACGCTGCAGGCTGGTCTGCGCCACGTGCAGGTGGTTGAGCATCTCGATGATGCGGCGGTGTTGTTGGTCGATCACATCGATGCCGATGTTCAGATCGTCCTGCCAGACCAGTAGTGCCATCCCCGGCTCCCCTTCATGCGTATGTCGGGGCCGACTGTAGATCCGCCGCGCATGGGCGGCGTTGATCTGGATCAAAGCGCGCCGCTCAGGGCAGGGCGGGCTCGCGTGGGCGCAGCGGGCTGGCCACCGTGGTGCAGCTGACCCGGTTGCGGCCGCCGGCCTTGGCCAGGTACAGCTGGCGGTCGGCCTCGGAGATCAGCCGGTGCAGTGCGTCGCGTTGCGGACGCAGGCAGCACAGGCCGATGCTGACCGTCATGCGCAGGGTGGCAGTGCCGATGTCCACTTCCAGCGCGGCGATGCGCTGGCGCAGTTCCTCGAAGTACAGCACCGCCTCGTCCTGTTCCATGTCCGGCACCAGCAGGCAGAACTCTTCGCCGCCGAAGCGTGCGATCAGATCCTGGCTGCGTGCGTGTGCGGCCACCGCACCGGCCACCGCGCGCAGCGCATCATCGCCGGCTTCATGGCCATGGGTGTCATTGATGTGCTTGAAGTGGTCGATGTCGATCATCGCTACCGCCACGCACTGGGCATGCAACTGCAGCTGCGGCAACTGGCGCTGGCTCTGCTCCAGGAAGCAGCGGCGGTTGGGGAGGCCGGTGAGGAAGTCGCGGGTGGCCAGATCCTGCAGGGTGCCGATCAGTTCCAGCTGGTCCACGTTCTG
>Ga0153921_1001318_pt1 | contig 11321 bp, 6 predicted proteins | sample TSNJ005MetaG_FD_104691 | JGI IMG/M metagenome (GOLD analysis project Ga0153921, IMG submission 104691) | Attine ant fungus gardens microbial communities from New Jersey, USA - TSNJ005 MetaG | ecosystem: Host-associated > Fungi > Mycelium > Unclassified | place: USA: New Jersey, Brendon T. Byrne... | reverse complement strand
TTCAGCTTCTGGATACGCACCGACGGGTCGGTAGTGATGGCGAAGATCAGGTTGTCGATCTTCACGTCTTCAGGTTTCCAGTAATCCTTGTTGCCGGTGTAACGGATGTTGGAGTCTTTCTGGTAGCTCTTGAACACGAACGGACCAGTGCCGATTGGCTTCTGGTTGATGTCCTGTGCCTTGCCTTCCTTCAACAGCTGGGCGGCGTATTCAGCCGACTGGATGGAGGCGAAGCTCATTGCCAGGTTCTGGATGAAGGCGGCGTCCACGGTGCCAAGGGTGAACTTGACGGTGTGGTCATCGACTTTCTCGATGTTCTTGATGTTGGTGTCCATACCCATGTCCGTGAAGTACGGGAACTCGGTCGGGTAGGCTTTACGGAACGGATCGTCTTTATTGATCATCCGGTTGAAGGTGAACAGTACGTCGTCAGCCGTGAATTCACGAGTTGGCTTGAAGTACGGGGTGGTGTGGAACTTGACGCCTTCACGCAGGTGGAAGGTGTACGTCAGGCCATCCGGGGAAACGTCCCAGGTCGTGGCGAGCCCAGGAACAACAGCGGTGCCGCCGCGCTCGAACTGGGTCAGACGGTTGAACATGGTTTCGGCCGAAGCATCGAAGTCTGTTCCGGTGGTGTACTGGCCTGGATCAAAACCGGCCGGGCTCCCTTCGGAGCAGAACACCAGGTTGCTCGCCGCTTGGGCGAAAGGTGCAGCAGCCATTAAACCGGCGCTGACTAATAACGGAATGACTGCGTGTTTAAGCATGTTGGCCTCATGATTTGTTGTCATTTTTGGTAGTGAGGGCGACCTCGTGAGTCGACCTGCGGATACTTATGCAGGGCCCATACCCAATGCAAGATGTTGAGAGCCTACAACGGCTAAACAGTGGTACGAACGTACACGAATGTCGCATATGTGTAAGTTCAGACACATTTACGCACTTTTGAGGGTTTTTTTCGGTGCGAGGGCTGCACCAGGAATGCCCAACCGAGGCGTCTGGCGCACTCGGTTGGGGCGCGGCTGTTACTTATTCAGACTGACGCCGTAGAAGGGAGTGAGTCCAAAAGGACTGATCTTGAAGTCCTGCACTTCCTTTCGCAGGGGCTGGAAAACCGTCGAGTTTGCGATAGGCGTTATAGGTACTTGTTCCTTAAGGATTTTTTGTGCCTGTTGATACCACTTAATGCGCTGCTCGCGGTCGCTGCTGACCTTGGCCTGCTGTACCAGTTTGTCGTAGGCCGGGTTACACCATTTTGCATAGTTGCTGCCCTTCACCGCGGCACAACTGTAGAGCACGCCGAGCCAGTTATCCGGGTCGCCGTTGTCGCCGGTCCAGCCGTAGATCATCACGTCGTGCTCGCCGGCTTTGGCGCGTTTGATGTACTCGCCCCACTCATAGCTGACGATATTGGCCTTGATGCCAATCTTTTCCCAATCCTGCTGGATCATCTGCGCCGACATCCGGGCATTGGGATTCGACGCGCGTTGTACGGTCATCGCCCACAGGTTGAGGGTGGTACCTGGTGCAACCCCTGCTTCTTTTAGTAGCGCCCGCGCCTTGGCCGGATCGTAGGGCGCGTCCTTGATTGTCGGGTCATAAGACCACTGGGCCGGAGGCAGGGCGTTCTGCGCCAATTGTCCGGCGCTCTGGTACACCGCCTTGATAATTGCCGGCTTGTCGATGGCCATGTCCAGCGCCTGGCGCACCTTGAGCTGGTCCAGGGGCGGGTGGGTCACGTTGTAGGCGAGAAAGCCCAGGTTGAAGCCGGCTTGCTGAAGAACCCGCAGGTTGGGGTCTTGCTTCATCACTTCGATGTCGGAAGGGCGCGGGTAACCGCTGACCTGGCACTCGCCGGCCTTGAGCTTTTGCAGGCGCACGGCGGCGTCCGGGGTGATCGAGAATACCAGGTTGTCGAGCTTCACATCTTCGGGCTTCCAATACTGTTTATTGGCGCTGTAGCGAATCTGCGAATCCTTCTGGTAACGCTTGAACACAAATGGCCCGGTGCCCACCGGCTTCTGATTGATGTCCGCGGCCTTGCCTTCCTTGAGCAACTGCGCGGCATATTCGGCGGACTGCACCGAGGCGAAGCTCATGGCCAGGTTCTGCACGAAGGAGGCGTCAACGTTGTTCAGGTTGAAGCGCACGGTGTGCTCGTCGAGTTTTTCGACGCTCTTGATCGTGGTGTTCAAGCCCATGTCGGTGAAGTAGGGCGACTCCGATGGATAGGCCTTGCGGAACGGGGTCTCGGGATCCAGCAGGCGCTGGAAGGTGAAGAGCACGTCGTCGGCGTTGAAATCACGGGTCGGGGTGAAATAGTCGGTGGTGTGGAACTTGACGCCATCGCGCAGGTGGAAGGTATACATCAGGCCGTCTTTGGACACGTCCCAATTGGTTGCCAGGCCGGGTTCGACTTCAGTGCCGCCACGCTTGAACTGGGTCAGGCGGTTGAACACGGTTTCGGCGGAGGCATCGAAATCGGTGCCACTGGTGTACTGGCTGGGGTCGAAGCCGGCGGGGCTGGCTTCGGAGCAGTAGACCAGGGTGCCGGCTGCCTGGGCCATGGGCATGAATGCCAGCAGGCCGGCAGCAAGGAGCAGCGGTTTTAAGGTGATTCTTTCCATGGAGACCCCTGAAGTGGCAGGCAAATAGTGCCCGAACGAAAACGGCAGTCACCGAGGTTACCGCCGTTCTTGTCGCTCAGGTAGAGATAAGCATGCGAGGCCCCAGTGTCTCCGGGATTCGGCTATTCCAGGTCGCTACGATTTAGCCGGAAAGTGTTCGGGTTTATAAGTGAACGCCCACCACTTGAACGGATTCCAGTACGGGTTGTTCTTTGACGGCTTGAATTTCTTGATTCGCGCCATTTCGTCGCTGACATACTGTTCAGCCTCAGCTCTTACTGCGGTACGGACGTTATCGGTGATCTGAATATTTTGTGCGGATAAGTTCTCCAGGTAGATTTTTTCTACCTTGTCAATGGCAGCTTTTATCTCTTCAGGGGCCAGGTTGGCACTCAAGGTGCCGCTATAACCTTTGACAGGGCGGCCAATCAACTTTTGGAATTGAGCGGCAAACGAAGCATCCCCACCGGTTGCGGAATCACATGACAGCAGGCGCACGTTGTCGAACTCTTCCGGATGGATCCCTTTGCTGTGAAGCGTATCCAGCAATTCTTCCGGACTATTGAGCTTTCCATCATAAGAAACTTTTGCGACCCCGGTAGTCTCATCGACTTTACCGTGTACCAGTATGTTCAATCGCTGGGCCGAACCTTGTTTGTTCACATCCACGAACGTGTAAAGTTTATCGTTGATAGTGTTCAGGCTATCTATTTCTCCACTGAGAATACTGGTTTTTTCAGCAGTAGAAAAAAGGGCCTCGCCGACCGGCAGATTTTTAACCGTTTTCAGGGGCGGCAGTTCGACGCCGTCTACGTTGATAGATGCCGGGGGGACCTCTGGTCCACTCGACTCAATTTCATTTAACGACGGGTCCGGATGACTATCGCCGGATACTTTCGAAACGCGTGTCAGCTCAAATTCGCTCTTCTGCGAATTATAGTTCCAGCGGTAGTCTTCAGTAACGGTGGAGTTGAACGTGATCGGAGTTTCACCCAGGCTCGCCTCGACCAAACCGGGTGCAACTTCGTGTGCCAGCATCAGGCTTGAGATGACGGCCGCAGCAGTTCCCCCTGTGCGCTCGCCTGCGGTCTTGCCATAGAGGCTGTCATGCACGCCAAACACGATATTGCCTATATTGCCAACAATGGGCAGATTACCAAAGGTTTTGCCCCAGGTGTCTTTCACCGACTTCCAGGCTTGCTGCGAGGCACCAAACACATCCGTCTGGTCGGCCCACACCGCATTGTTGGCGTTCTGCTCCTGATAGTGGGGGGCGATACCTTTGTTCAGATCGCCAAATTGCAGCCCATAACCTGCTTTTCGCGATTCGGTGTAGTTGAATAGCTCTCGTACCGGCACGGATTTATCTTTGTACCAGTGTTCGTACCCCGGATATCGCGACCGATTATCCTGGATCAGGCTGTCGAGCACCGCCCCGGCCAGTGGCCAGTGGGCATTGTGTCCCCCTTGCATATCACCGGTATTGAAACGGCGCATCAATTCATCACGATTGTCTTTGGCCCAGTTCGCAAATTCGTCATCGCCTTTTATCTCGCGGACAGCGCCGTTCTTCAAGTCGATCATGACTCCCTGATTGGGGCGATTGGCGGGATTGCCATCGTAAGGCGTGTAGGGGATAAAGGCATACCCGCTCATGGGGTAGCCGTAAATATTGGGGATAATCACTTGCCCATTCTTGTCCAGCGTGCGATTCACCGCTTCCTGGCCGGCAGGGCTTAACCTTGCGAAATTTTCCGTGTCACTACGAAGGCTCAGCAACGTGCCCCGTGTTACATAGGCGTCTGCTTTTCCCGATCGCTCTGCTATTGTTCCGGAGCCCTCGCGCATCGGCGCGGCTATGTCTTTCTCCCAGCGAGCTTGAAGTTGTCGGCCGAACGCTTCCAAATCATTGATTTTTGTCCGGTCTTTTTTTTCTATTTCCATTTCAGGAAAATTTAAAACCCCACCACGTGCGGGTCTGTCGTGCGCTAGAGCACCCGCTGCAATTTCCCATGCGAAATAAGTGTGTGTCTGGGTATCAGAGAGATTTTGTGCTGTGCCCATACCGACATAGGTATTGAACGTTACCGTGAACTTTTCATGCGGGTCGAACCCGGCTGCCAATAAACCCCCACTGAAGTATCCTGCGGGGTCCATGAACAGGCGCACGTTCTGGAACTTGACGTTTCGTTCGCCTTCAGTGCCACTTTCTATATTTTCGATCTGCGTCTTTACACGATTGGCATAGGCATCGATATGAGCCTCTCGCTCATTGTAGATATACCCATCGCCTGGCGCGTGAACAAAGTCGGGTCCGTAAATGGTTGCCTTGTAGATATCAGACTCGTTCCTGGCGGCAGTGCCAACGTTGTCCGTTTCATAAATATCGGTACTCTTCAATGGCGTTGGCGGTATCCGTTCCAGCGCCTCGGTACGTTGTTCTTGAGTCGTACCGGGTAGCGGTGTTTTTGGGTAATGGACAATGTTAAGTTGAACTGAGCTTGTCATTTCAGATTACCTGGCTGGATGTTGATTGCACGCATCTGCGCCGCCATAAACTGTGGATGAGGAGTACGGTGATCTACTCCATGAGTGGTGCAGCGTCCAGGCGTGTTCCGCTCGTTGAGGGTGAGGATGTAGTTGTCCATTGCACGGGTTATAAGTTGAAAAGATTTATCACCAACGCACTTCAATGTGTCCGGACCAGCAGACGCCCGGCGATTAAGCATTTTCTGAAGCTGGTAACCGGTTATTACCGCTGAAACTTCTTGAATTAAGTGCCAGGCAAAAAAATGCTGCCCGAAGGCAGCGGCATTGCAGTCCTGCTCCTTGAAATGGCAGGTGAACGCTACGCGAACGAGAACGGCGGTCACCACGGTTGCCGCCGTTCGGGTTACCCAGGTTGAGATAAGCGCCTGCGTCGCGGCGATCGCCTTAAAACACCTGTGCGCCGCCATAAACGGTGGACTGTATCCACCGCGGGTCCATAGGATCGCTCCAGACGTGCCGAGGCGGCGTACCACCATCTCCGATCAGGATTTGCCGGCCCTCGTCGCTCCATTCCTGCATGCGTTGTGCGAATTGGCCGTGGTACTCGTTGGCCGGACAAGTGATACCGGCCCATGGGTCCACTATCCACGCATCAGCCCATTCGGGCTCGGCAAATCCAGCGGTCAAGAGGTTAGGCTGACTTGCGGGGCCGCCGACCACGCTGAAGGTGTGTCCCTGCACTTGTGCAATGCGGGCAAAGCCGCCACTGGCGTTAACGGTATCGGTGGCGACCCTGGCCATCTGGTCGCAATTGCCGGCCCCCGTTTTCAGGATGACCTCCGAGTAGTTGGGCGCGCCGGTTCGAGTGTATAGCCAGGTCACTATTTCATTGGCCACGTCGCTGCGCAGACTGTTACCGGCATCGGCCAGGGTTTTCTGGTTGGCCGACCGTATACCGGTTGTCTGGAACTGTTCCTCCACCGTTCTCTTGCCCCAACGGGCGTAGGCCTTGTTTTGCTCGTTGACCGTGAGCTGCCCGAAATAGTGAGGCTTTTGAAGGGGCTCAAGTTGTATGGTCTTGGCGGCCACCTCTACCTTCTTGTCCCAGGCATAGACTGCCAGTAGAACTTCACGTTTCTTTTCATCGGACAGTCCGGCCAGGACTCGGTCCAGTTGGGTGGCTTGATCGGGTGTGAAGTTGTATTCAAGGCTCAGTTTTTTTGCCAGTGAGTCCAGGGAGGGCAGTATCACCAGATCGTTATTGTGGGTTTTTCCGGAAATGTCACGATAGAGGTCCTTGTACTCGTCATGCAGCCTGATGATGTCCCGGCTGGCCGGATCGGTGTTTGCGGCGATGCGTTGAAAGTTGAGCGCAGGGTTCGAACCGTCGTATTCGGCCACGTAGTAAATGCCGGTATCGCCCTCGACCACCACATAATCTATTCCTGCGTAGGGTATTTTTATGCCCCTCAGGACGCGCTGGTCATCACTGAGATCACTGATCTGGTCCAGCTTTACAACCACGGTTTCCTGGTTGAGCGCCCGTGGTTGACCGATATCTTCATAGCCGAAGTCCGGCTCATTGAGCACCACCCCGCTGGTTTGGTTGCGGTAGGTAACCGGCGTGTGCCCGGGCACCGACATCAGCTCCTGGCTGGATGTGTCGCTCACTCTATACAGCCTGTGCTCATGCACCACGGTCCGCGCGCCTTCCTGCGTTGGGGCGCCCGGCAAGAGACGCCGATGCTCAAGTGCCTGGGCGTCTTGAGCGACCGATGTATCGGCGTCCTCGATCATTTTTGTGTAGCACAAGCTGTCAATGTTGCGCTTTACGCGGCGCCCAACCGGCGCACAAACGGCTTCAAAATCCTCCAGCGGCTCGGCATGCTCGGTAGGCCCCATCTTGGTCAAGGCGTCCGGTTGTGCGGGGTCGTAGCGGTAAACGTCATCCCCGACCACTACATCGGTATGGGTTGCACGCTTGATCAGGAAGGTCTGGTCTGCGGACAGGCCCTCAGGTACCAGCACGCTTGCCCCTGCAGCTCCCGGCTCGACTTCGCGCGTGAGGGCGATGCGGGTGGAGGACTCAAGGGCTTTCGAGGCCCTCTCTATCCCTTTCTCCACCAGTGAAGTTGCGCCCGAAGCCACCGTCGGCAGCGCATTGAGCACTCCGAACACGATATGGTCGGCCCCGCCTTTCTTGCCGTGCTTGACGTCATCGATGCCGATACCGGCCTCCGCTACGCCGGAGGCGACGTAGAACACCTCGAGGGCCACGGCGACTTCGGGCATCACCAGTGCCAGCGGCGTCATCAGCATCGCGACTTTGGTGGCGGTTTCCAGGCCTTTGAGGATGTTGGCTTTGGTCACGTCGCTGTCGGTGACGATTTGGGTCTCGGCATCCTTGTACGAGCGATCTTTCTGGCGGGCAGTAATGGCCTCGAATGGGTCCTGGGCGAGGGGTTCGGTGGTGATGAAAGTCTGCGGGTTGAATTCATTCAGGCGCTCCAACACATCGGCATCCGGCGCGTCTTTGCGGTGCCAGCCACCCAGCCCGGTCAGTGTCTGGTTCACGCCGTCGGAGAACGTCCGGTCGGCCTGGTCACGCAGCGTGAAATGGGTTGAAAGGGCTTCGCGCTTGGTGGGGTCGGCAGCTTGCTCAGCCAGCCAGTTTTTCATCTGGGCCTGGCTGTCAAAGCGATGAATAGGCGACGAGTTGCCGGGAATATACAAAAGCGTGGGGCTGATGATCTTGCCGTCATCGGTGACCTTGGGGTTTTTGTCGGTGATGTACAGCAGGTCCGAAGATTGAAAACCGTTGATGCTGAGCAGACCCATTTCCAGGCCTGGGTCCTGGGCGGCAGAGGCTTTCAGGTCCTCGACGCGGAGGTTCGACCAGTCTTTATCGGTGGTCAAGTTCGCTGCGCGTAGCGCCAGTTCCTTGTCGCTTGGGCTCAGGCTGCCGGTCTTTTCCTGGAGCAGGATGGCGGCAACGAAGGAGGCCTTGGTCAATGCCGTGTATTTGCTTTCGTGGCTGGGCCAGAACGTATCCAGGAATGTTTTATACGGCGCGGCGCGTTCGGTGTTCCACACCAATTCCCTGAATTGCTCCGGGGTCTTTTTGATCCGCATCGACTCGTTGTATTGCTGGCGCTGGCCGGGCGGGGAGGCGCGGTATATAAACTCATAGGTCTGCTGGGCATTGACGGCAGAGTCAATGGCAAGCCCCGCCTGGCCCAGCGGCGAAAACGTCAGTAGCCGTTCCAGCCAGGTATGCAGGGTCGTGCGTGTTTTTTCCTCGGGCGTCTGGTGTTCATCGGTGTTGTTTTTTTTCTGCACATCTTGCAGGGCCGCCTGGGTCAAGGTTATCCGGTTCAGTACCTTTGCATTGCGAGGAGGCCTTCCCCGTGTCGGGTCGTAGTTGAAGGTAGTAATAAACGTGTTGTCCGGATCAACGTCCTCGCCCCACTTTTTCTTGATTTCGGCCTTGATAAGGTTGGCGGTGCTTTCCAGGGGCGTCTCGAACCCTGTCGTTGCACTGCGAATGTAGTTTTCGACTGTCTTGTTGTATGGCAATCCCGGGATCAACACGTCGTGAGTGTGACGGCGGGGTCGTGATGCGGGAGTGTCCGTGGCCCGATCGGCTGCCTTTACGGGCTGCCCTGGCGAATATGTCTGCCGTGAAGTATCCGTACCTTGGCGGGGTTTTCCCTGTTCTTCGGCAATACCTGCCGAGGAGGGGGTATCAAGGAAGAAGCCGTTGTTTGCCGCGATGGAACCTATGGTGGTCATATGACAAATCCTGATGTGCATGGTGTGCAGGAATGATGTGATGTCCGCCATAGGTGGTTCAGCGTGTAGGCGTGTTCCGTTCTTTGATGGGGAAGATGTAGTTCGCCATTACGCGGGTTATAAGCTGAAAAGATTTATCGCCGGTGCGCTTCAAGGTGTGTGGACCAGAACACTCTCAGCCATTGAGTATTTTCTTAAGCTGATATCCGGTTATTACCGCTGATACTTCTTGAATGAAGTGCGCAGGCAAAAAAAACGCTGCCCGTAGGCAGCGTCATTGCAACTGGGGTACCGCTCGATCAAGGCATCTGGACTTCGATCACGCCATCTGCGGTCATGTTGACCTGGCTGGTGCCGGCTTCGACTTCCGGCGTCGGTGCCGAATCCATCGCTGCGGCTTTCATCATCATCCCGCCACGTGCATACGGCTGTGGATAACCGTTGGTGTTGAAGTTCAGGTTGACGATCTTGTAGCCCTTGCCGCCCAGCGCATCGGTGGCCAGTTGGGCACGGGCCTTGAATGCGGTGACCGCTTCTTTAAGCAGGGCATCTTCGCTGGCCTTGCGGGTCGGGTTGGCGATGGCGAAGTCCATGCTGTCCATTTTCAGGTTGGTCAGCATGTCGCCGGTGAGCTTGGACAGGGCGGCGAAGTCGGCACTTTCCATACGCAGCTCAGCGCGTTCACGCCAGCCGGTGATTTTCTGGTTCTTGTTGTCGTAGATCGGGTAGCTGTTGCGGCTACCCTGGCGCAGGGTCACGCCTTTGACTTCGCGGGCCTGGGCCAGCGCCTTGTTCATGGTGGTGGTGATTTCGGCGGCAAGCTTGGCCGGGTCGGTGTTCTGCGACTCGGTGTACAGGGTGACGATCATCTGGTCGCGCGCCACTTCCTGGCTGACTTCGGCACGCAGGGAAATCTGGTTGTAATGCAGTTCGTCAGCGGCCATGGCCGGCAGGCTGGCGAGGGTAGCGGCGCCGAGGGTGAGGGTGGCTGCACTGCGAATGAAACGAGACATGTAAGCTCCTTGAGATGTTCGTGTTCGGTAAGACTGTAGACGCAAGGTTTCAGTTCTTCGGGTTTACACATTCGCTACAAGTTGGCGGATGCCGACGAACGGTCATGATCCTGACCCCTGCGTCAAAGAGCCACACACGCCGTGCCAGCGCTGTCGCTTCGTTTATACTCCGTGCGATCCGCCTGCAGCGCTCATCGGGAGAGCTCATGCTCGCCGCCGTAAAACTGACTTCCGCCACCCGCCAGAACCTTTGGCGCCTGACGTTCATCCGCACCCTGGTGCTGGCCGCACAGGCCGGTTCGGTGGGGCTCGCCTATTGGTTCAAGCTGCTGCCGCTGCCCTGGTTGCAGTTGGCCGTGACCCTCGGCTTCTCCACGGTGCTGTGTGTATTTACCGTCATCCGGCTGCGCACCACGTGGCCTGTGACCGAGCTGGAATACGCCCTGCAACTGGCCTGCGACCTGTTTATCCACAGTGTGTTGCTGTACTTCTCTGGCGGCTCCACCAACCCGTTCGTGTCCTATTACCTGGTGCCACTGACCATCGCGGCGGTGACCTTGCCGTGGCGTTATTCGGTGGTGCTGTCGGGTATTGCCCTGACCCTGTACACCCTGCTGCTGGCACAGTTCTACCCGTTGCAGACCTTCCCCATCGCCCGGGAAAACCTGCAGATCTACGGCATGTGGCTGAGCTTTGCCCTGTCGGCGGCGGTCATCACCTTTTTTGCCGCACGAATGGCGGAAGAGCTGCGCCGCCAGGAAGAACTGCGCGCCATTCGCCGTGAAGAAGGCCTGCGTGACCAGCAGCTGCTGGCCGTTGCCACCCAGGCCGCCGGCGCGGCCCACGAATTGGGCACGCCGCTGGCGACCATGAGCGTACTGCTCAAGGAAATGACCCAGGACCACCACGACCCGGCCCTGCAAGACGACCTGAGTGTGCTGCAGGAACAGGTCAAGCAGTGCAAGCTGACCTTGCAGCAGTTGGTGCGCGCCGCCGAGGCCAATCGCCGCCTGGCGGTGGAGATGCAAGACGTCACCCAGTGGCTGGACGAAGCCCTGAACCGCTGGCACCTGATGCGTCCCGAAGCCAGTTACCGGTTCCACCTGCTGGGCCAGGGCACGGTGCCGCGCATGGCGCCGCCGCCGGACCTGACCCAGGCGCTGCTGAACCTGCTGAACAACGCCGCCGATGCCTGCCCGGAAGGGTTGGAAGTGACCCTGGACTGGGATGCGGAAGACTTCACCATCAGCATTCGCGACCACGGCGCCGGTGTGCCGCTGGCGATTGCCGAGCAGATCGGCAAGCCCTTCTTTACCACCAAGGGCAAAGGCTTCGGCCTGGGCCTGTTTTTGAGCAAGGCCAGCGTGACCCGCGCGGGCGGCTCAGTGAAACTCTATAG
>Ga0153921_1001313_pt1 | contig 11343 bp, 12 predicted proteins | sample TSNJ005MetaG_FD_104691 | JGI IMG/M metagenome (GOLD analysis project Ga0153921, IMG submission 104691) | Attine ant fungus gardens microbial communities from New Jersey, USA - TSNJ005 MetaG | ecosystem: Host-associated > Fungi > Mycelium > Unclassified | place: USA: New Jersey, Brendon T. Byrne... | reverse complement strand
GGCAGCCAAAGAACTCGTTGTCCAGCTTGTCAGGGCAACAGACAACAATGTGCTGGAGCAAATACGCAAAGCATAAAGAGGTGGTGCAGGAATGAAAATCGCAATCGGATCAAGAAACCCGGCTAAAATTGCCGCCGTCCAGGAAGCATTTCCGGAAGTAGAGGAATTGGCCTATCTGGAGGTGCCGTCCAATGTGTCTGCCCAGCCGCGTTCAGATGAAGAGACGCGTAGCGGTGCGGTCAACCGGGCCATTCAATGTGCGAAGTCAGAAGCCGGCATTTTTGGCATTGGCCTTGAAGGCGGTGTCATGAAAGTGGAAGGTTTGCTCTACTTGTGCAATTGGGGGGCGCTGGCTGCGCCCGGGGGCAAGATCTTTACGGCGAGCGGTGCGCGAATCCCGCTGCCTAAAGAAATCGAGGATGCCTTGGACAGCGGTGAGGAACTTGGCGATGTCATGGATGTCTATGCCCAGAAACGGGATGTGCGGAAAAATGAAGGGGCCATCGGCATCTTTACAAACAACATCATCTCCCGCAAAGAGATGTTTGCCCATGTCGTCAAGCTGCTGCGCGGACAATGGGAATTCGAGAAGCGGTTTGACCTGTAAGTGAATGCATGAAAAAAGCCGCAGAGCTTCTGGCTCGGCGGCTTTTCTATTATTCGTAAATATAAGCAAGTACATCCAGTGCCTGTTCAACTGTGCTGACCGTCACATTGGCGCGGTTGGACAGTTCCTTAAGCGGATGGATGAATTTCTCCGGACGGATGAGAATCAGCGGCTTGTTGAGCGCAACAGCTGCACTTGCATCCATTGCCGTGTTCCATTGCTTGTATTCTTCACCGAATAAAGCGATGACCACATCTGCCTTCTGCATCAAAATCTGTGTGCGCAGATTGTTGATGCTTGATGCTGCCTCGTCACGGTAGTATTTGCCCGGCTGTTCTCCAAGAATGTCTTCACCGACACTGTCGGAGCGGTCGTGGTTCAGCTGTGGAGAAACAAAGGTAAGCGGGAGATTTTTTTCCTTCGCTTTATTTTTGATTTCGTCTCTCCAGTCCGTATGAATTTCACCAGCAAGATAGACAGTCAATTCCATGTAAAAATCCCTCCAATATGTAGCATTTCTTATAGTATACAAAATTTCCGCAGGCAAACCAATGAAAGGGATTTTTTCGGGAATCCTGAAAAGAGGAAAAATAAATGGAATTGAGGTAAAATAATAAAGGATGAATGCGCTTGTAACGGCAGCGACACGATAATAATAGAGAACAATGGAGGAACGACACCATGCAAACACTTGAAACAAGAGAACAATTCGATCAGATCATTCAGAAAGAAGACGCACTTTTCATCTTCTCCGCAGACTGGTGCCCGGACTGCCGGATCATTGAACCGGAATTGCCGTCTATTGAAGTCGACTATCCGGAATATACATTTGTCTATGTAGACCGTGACAAGTTTATTGAAATTTGCCAGGAGCTGGACATCTTCGGCATCCCGAGCTTTGTTGCATACAAAGGCGGAAAAGAAGCAGGCCGCTTCGTATCAAAAGACCGTAAAACAAAGGAAGAAATTGAGCATTTCCTTGATGAATTGGTTTAATGAAATCTGACAGCCAGGAGGCGCATCCATATGAGAATGACTAGCCTGAAAATGAAGAGAATTCTCGACGAACGTCTGGCGAATGATGCATACCATACGTCTTACAATCGGGACAAGGATACGTACCGGATTGAATGGAAGGACACGCATAAAGGCATGTCCATCAAGGTCGCCAATGTCATCGCCAAGTACAATGAACGCGGCGACATCGCACTTGATGACCTTGTGGAACATGTAAGTGAAGCCTTGCGGATCATGCACGAGGAACATGATCTTACAGACAAGGAGAAACATATTTTTCCTGTCATTCGCTCCACCTCATTCCCGACAGAAACAAAAGCCGGCCTCAAGCTCGTCACAACAGAGCACACGGCAGAGACACGGATCTTCTATGCATTGGATCTTGGCAAATCCTACCGCCTGATTGATGAAGACATGCTTCAGAAGGAAGGCTGGAAGCAGGAATATATTGAAGAGATAAGCCGTTTTAATGCAAGATCACTGGATACAGGCTATCGGTCTGACCGTGTGGCTGACAATGATTTCTACTTCATTGCGACCCAGGACGGCTATGATGCGACACGTATTCTCAATGAATCATTCCTTGAAGAAATGAAGGCGAATGCCAAAGGTGAGCTGGCTGTTGCTGTGCCGCACCAGGACGTGCTGATCATTGCTGATATCCAAAATAAGACGGGCTATGATATCCTGGCCCAAATGACGATGAAATTCTTTGCAGAGGGACGGATTCCGATCACATCTTTGCCGTTCATTTATGAAGATAAGACATTGGAACCCGTATTCATACTTGCGAAAAACAGAAGAACCGAGGATTAAAGAAAGGTTGAGATTGTCAGATGAACGTATTTTATAACCATGAAGGAATTGGCGATGTCCTGATCATTCCGATCAAAGAAGGAAACCGCTATGAGATTCAAACAGAAAAACATCATGACGTTGCAAAAATAACCAGCCTGGGCGGCGAGCTGCTTGGCTACAATATTTTTAATGCGTCCAAGCATTTCCAATTAGAAGGCAATGGCCAAATTACCATGACGGAAGAACTTGCTGATGCGATCCAGAAGCTTTTCAAAGAAAGCGGACTGGACAGTGAAGCTGATTTTGATTTGTCTTCCAAGTTTGTTGTCGGCTATGTAAAGGAAAAAGGCCCGCACGAAAATGCGGACAAGCTGAATGTATGCCAGGTTGATGTCGGAACAGAGACCCTGCAGATTGTCTGCGGGGCGCCGAATGTGGATGCCGGCCAGAAAGTCGTCGTTGCCAAAGTCGGCGCTGTCATGCCAGGCGGTCTTTTGATCAAGCCGGCTGAACTGCGCGGTGTGCCATCGAACGGCATGATCTGTTCACAAAAAGAACTTGGATTGCCGAATGCCCCTAAAGAAAAAGGCATTTATGTATTGGATGACTCATTTGAAGTCGGCGCACCATTTGAATTTTAATTCTAGAAGAGCGGTCTCGTTATCACGAGGCCGCTCTTTTTTTATTTGCAAATATTTGTCAGCTGGCTCATAATATCCTTGATCAATCTAGGGGGCTTATACATATGAAAAAATATCTGATTACTGCTTTGCTTGTTATGCTTGTTTTATCTGGATGCAATGCTGCTGAGGATAAAAAGGAAGCCGCTAAGTCTGATGCAGCAGACAAGTCAGCTCAAACTGCAGCAGGAGAAGCTGCAAAAGATGCGGCCGAATTAAAGAATGATGATAAGAAAACTGAGAAGAAGCAAATTGAAATTCCTGAAGATACCAAAAAACAGGTGCAGGATTTTATCAAACATTATAATGAAAAGGTAGATCTTGTCCGCGCCAAAAACAAAACGAAGGTAGAAGCGATTAAAGAGAGCGACATACAAGAAGTGAACGATGAGTATGGACTGAGCCAAAAGCTGTTTATTTCTGAAGAATTCGCTAAGGAAAGCAGCTATTCCATTATCGCCAATTACCAGGACAACGGAAGCTTGAAAGGATACGCCATTTCTATCAAAGGCAACAATATAGAAGATGACGGGATAATGAAAATGGATACCGGCTTAGAGGCCGCACAGATTATTGCACTCAGCCTGGGCCTGAACGATGAGAAATTTATTGAAGCAGTGAACAAGACAATTGATGAAACGAACAGCAAACGGGCGGATGGTGTTGAGTATGATGACGGCAAATACAAGGTCAGTGTTTCTGCGACACTCGCGCTCTCAAGCTTTGTTGTTCATTTCGTGCCATTAGATGAGAAGGCAGTCCAATAACTGGGCTGCCTTCTTTTTTTGATCCTCAAAAGCGTGGGACAATCAGGCGGACAGCAAACTTTTCTCTTGCTCTGTTTCTCTAAAAGACTGCATGTTGATGTAAAAACTGTTAAAATACTAATGAACAAAGGATTCTTCTGTATCTTGGCGAAATCGCCACATCATAGAAAAATGAGCAGCCTGAAGAGGAAATGAGTGAAAATAATGTGGGATAACCTGAAAAATAAATTTAAAAATATGTTTACATATGAAGTGGAAGAAATCATTGAAGAAGTTGTTGAAGTGAGAAGGGAACCAGTTGAACTAAAAGAGGTACAGCCCAAGCCAAAGTCAAAACCAAGATCCAAGCCCCAGCCAGAACAAAAGCTGGGACAAGAGCCAAGGCAGGAAAGAACCACAAGGCATCCGGAGGCGGCAAGAAGAAACAGTCTTGATGTAAAGATGACCTACCAATATCCTGACCGCAAATTCCGTTTTCCGGTTGATGTGGAAGCGGATCTACAGCCAGCACGGCGCGAGAAACGGATACAGCCGGAGGAACCTGTATACAAGGTGAACCAGCCGGATCCAAGGCCTGTCTTCCGCAAGCGGGAAAGACAGCAAACGCAGCAGCAGAACAATTGGAATAACCGGTCGTCAGAAAAGGCTCATGTCAATCCTGAAGCAAAAAAAGAAGTGAAAAAGCGCCCGTTCCAGCCGACAGAGGTGCCATCGCCGATATACGGCTTCCATCCGCGCCAGCGTGATCAGGCGGAAGATGTCAATAAGCCGGCATTTATAAGAAGAACGGAACAGAAAGAAGCTCAAACAAGCAAAAGTGAAGAGAACGCTGTGCCTGTGCAGGAAGAAAAATCAACGCTTCCGGAACCGATGCTTCAGGCAGCTGCCCAAAAGCCGGATCTTATGGATGAAACGGTTCAACCCGCTCCAGAGCAGCCGGCCAAACGGAATCCAATTCATACGACGATCGTGGAAGAAGAACCATTCCAGCAATTGACCGCAGAAATAGAACTGGAAACAGCTGATGAAGCAGATTATGCTGAGCCGGCAGCGGTCCCCGAAGCTGTACCGTCATCTGAATTTGTCCGTAATGAGGAAGCGGCGTCCGCTGAGCAGCCGGTTCCGTTTAATGTCGTGATGACAGATACAGACAAGCTGTATCTTGCCCATAAACAATACCAGGAACGCGCGCAGCGAAAGCCAAGGCAAGCTGCGCCGCCCCGAGAGCCGGAAAAGGCAGTTGAGGTGCCTGCGGAAAGCGAAAGAGAAGAGATGCCGATCCACTTGCTGAATGATCCGCAGCCTGTAAACCTCGATGATGCAAGATGGATTGAAAGCCAGCAGGAGCTTTTGGAAAAGACATTGCAGCATTTCAATGTCAAAGCCAAGGTGGTCAATGCGACACAGGGCCCGTCGGTAACCCGATTCGAAGTGCAGCCGGAACTCGGCGTCAAAGTGAGCAAGGTAAAAAATCTGAGCGATGACCTGAAGCTGAATATGTCGGCGAAAGACATCCGGATTGAAGCACCAATCCCAGGTAAAAATACGATCGGAATTGAAGTGCCGAATCTGCACAGCCAGACAGTCGGCCTTCAGGAGATTTTTGAGAGTGACGCTTTCCAGGAGAGCGAATCGCCGCTGACCATCGGCCTCGGCCTGAGCATTGAGGGCGCACCGATTGTCACGAATATCCAGAAAATGCCGCACGGACTGATCGCCGGGGCGACCGGTTCCGGTAAGAGTGTGTGCATCAATACGATCTTGCTGAGCCTGCTGTACAAAGCAAGCCATGAGGAAGTCCGTTTCCTGCTCATTGATCCGAAAATGGTGGAACTGGCTCCGTACAATGGCATTCCGCATCTTGTTTCACCAGTTATCACAGATGTTAAAGCGGCTACAGCTGCCTTGAAATGGGCAGTAGCCGAAATGGAAGACCGCTATGAACGCTTTGTGAAAGAAGGCGTGCGGGAAATTTCCCGTTACAATGTCAAAATGCAAAGCCAGGGCCGGACGAAGGAAAAAATGCCTTTCCTTGTCATCGTCATTGATGAATTGGCAGATCTGATGATGGTATCACCTCAGGATGTTGAGGATGCGATCTGCCGCATTGCTCAAAAAGCACGTGCTTGCGGCATTCATTTGCTTCTGGCCACACAGCGTCCTTCTGTTGATGTCATTACCGGCCTGATCAAGGCCAACATTCCGACCCGGATTGCTTTCAGCGTATCCTCACAGGTGGATTCCAGGACGATTATTGATGCGAGCGGAGCTGAGCGTCTGCTCGGAAAAGGCGATATGCTCTTCGTGGAAAATGGCGCAGGAAAGAGCATCCGCATCCAGGGTGCCTTCGTTTCGGATGAAGAAATTGAACGGATTGCCCATCATGCCCGTTCACAGGCTCCTGCTCAGTATTTGTTTGAACAGGAAGAACTGCTTGCCAAAGTTCAGGTTCATGAGGACTCCGATGAACTGTTGGAAGAGGCAATTGATTTCGTCATTGAACAGAACCATGCAAGCACCTCGCTTTTGCAGCGTCATTTCCGGATCGGCTATAACCGGGCTGCCAGGTTGATTGACACGCTTGAAGCACGGGGCATCATCAACCAGCAAAACGGATCAAAACCGCGTGATGTGCTTGTTTCCAGAGCACAGCTGGAAGAGATGATGAAGTAGGGCCTGAGATCTTTTCGCAATGAACTGCAATAAAAAACAGAAATAAAAGAAAATTGATGACATACGATGTTAAGGAGAACGTTTATGAAAGAGATAGAGAAAAAACTCCAAGGCAAAATCAGCCGTCTGACGAACCGGACGTTCAAATTTGATGAACGTGTCGGCGATGGCTGGTTCTCCGCTGTCTATTTTCTAAAGACGAAAGAAATTGCCGAGAAGATGATCCCCGAAAATCAAGTGACCATGCAATTCTTCCAGCGCGCATCAAACGCAGTGCTTTGCGGTACGGATGAAGCGATTGCGCTCTTGCATACTTTTGCTAAACAACCGGAGACTCTGGAAATCAAATCACTGAAAGACGGCGACCGGATCAGTCCCTATGAACCGGTGCTGACGGTGACAGGTGCCTACCAGCAGTTCGGCTATCTTGAAGGCATCATTGACGGAATTTTAGCGAGAAGGACATCTGTGGCGACGAATGTATATAATGTTGTGAAAGCTGCCCGGACTTCGGGCGTACAGAAGCCCATCATCTTTATGGGAGACCGGGATGACCATTTCACACAGCAGGCGGGCGACGGTTATGCAGCTTTCATTGGCGGATCGACGGCCCAGGCGACCCATGCCATGAATGAATGGTGGGGAAAGAGCGGCATGGGCACGATGCCGCATGCCATGATCCAAATGTTCGGCGGCGACATCATCAAGGCCTGTGAAGCGTATCATGAAGTATTCCCGGAGGATGATCTGATCGCCCTTGTGGACTACAATAATGACGTCATCACGGATTCCCTCAGAGCAGCCAAGGCGTTCGGCAAAACACTGAGGGGCGTGCGTCTGGATACGTCTAATACGCTTGTAGACAAATATTTCCTAAGAAATGAGCATTTGATGGGTACGTTTGACCCGCGCGGTGTTAATCCTGAATTGCTCTTTGCGCTGCGACGAGCATTGGATAATGAAGGGTTTGGACATGTGAAAATCTTTGCGAGCGGCGGCTTTAATGAAGAACGGATCCGCTGGTTTGAAGAGCGGGCTGTCCCTGTGGATATGTACGGTGTGGGAAGAAACCTGCTTCAGATCAATATCGGCTTCACAGGGGATAATGTGCTTCTGAACGGGAACCCTGAAGCAAAAGAGGGCAGAAAATATTGGCCGAATCCGCGTCTGGAAGCGGTCTCTTACTTGCCTTAGAATGAACGCCTCAGGCCAGCAGGCTGCTTCTCAGGATGATATCCAGTTTCTTAATGCTCAAAGTTTTGCTATACTAATCAAATAGCTTTGTTTTAAAGCCGTGTTTTTACATATTGATTTGGAGGTTCTTTTCATGACAACATACCATTTCATTGGTATTAAGGGGACAGGAATGAGCGCACTCGCCCAGATTCTTCATGATTCCGGCGAAACGGTGCAAGGTTCCGATGTCGAGAAGCGTTTTTTCACCCAGGATGCGCTGGAGGAAAAACACATACCGATCTTCCCTTTTTCTGCTGACAACATCAAAGAAGGCTTGACCATCATTGCAGGCAATGCGTTTTCTGACGATCATGCTGAAATTAAAAAAGCGAAAGAATTAAATTTGAAATATTATAGATACCATGAATTTCTTGGCGAGTGGCTGAAGCAGTATACCAGCATTGCCGTAACAGGAGCACACGGAAAGACATCGACGACTGGCCTGCTTGCGCATGTGCTAGGCGAAACGTTCCCGATCTCATGCCTCATCGGCGATGGAACGGGAATCGGCAATGTCGACAGCAAGTATTTCGTTTTTGAAGCATGCGAATACCGCCGCCATTTCCTGAAATATGAGCCGGATTATGCGATCATGACGAATATTGATTTTGACCACCCTGATTATTTCACCAGCCTTGACGATGTATTTAATGCGTTCCAGTCGATGGCTGACCGGGTCAAAAAAGGGATCATTGCCTGTGGCGACGACGAGAATCTGCAGCAGATTCAAGCGAAGGTTCCTGTCGTATATTACGGTTTCGCACAGGGCAATGACTTCCAGGCCCAGAATATCCGCGAAACGGCGAATGGCACGGAATTTGAAGTGTACGTCCGAAATACGTACTACGACACCTTCACAATTCCGCTGTACGGCAGCCACAGCATTCTGAATGCACTCGCCGTCATTGCGATTTGTCACTATGAAGACATTTCGGCGGATGCCATTAAAAAAATGGTTTCATTTGGGGGCGTAAAGCGCCGCTTCTCTGAGAAGAAAATCGGCGAACGCATCCTTGTGGATGACTATGCGCACCATCCAAAAGAAATCATCGCCACAATTGATTCTGCGCGCAAAAAGTATCCTGATAAAGAAGTCGTGGCGATTTTCCAGCCGCATACCTTTACCCGGACGAAAACCTTTTTGCAGGAATTCGCTGACAGCCTGAATCTGGCCGACCATGTTTTCCTTTGTGATATTTTCGGATCGGCCCGTGAAGAAAGCGGTGTTCTGACAATTCATGACCTTCAGGCACTCGTTCCAGGCAGCCAGGTGCTGGAGCTGGAGCATACGGATGTCCTCAAAGCATACGACAATGCAGTCCTGTTGTTCATGGGTGCCGGAGATGTGCAGAAATTTGAAACGGCATTTGCCGATGAACTGAAAAAACCTGAGTTGACCGAGAAATAATGTGAAGGCACCCGTATGTACATATGGGTGCCTTTTTCGTTGTTTAAATAAAGGATTTTTTCTTTAGCTGTCGAAATGGTATGATAAAGTGGCAATAGGGAAATATATGTAAAGGTATTTTTCCCTTTTACGTTTATACAGCTGATTTGACGGGTATTGGGTTAAGAACGCTTTCTTTAATCCCAGTAATCAACACAGCTTAAATCAAACAATCATCAAAGGAGCGTTTCAAAATGGAAAATTTGCTGTATATCAGCGCAATCATTGCCGCTTTAGCCTTTCTGGTCCTGGTGATCTATCTTGCGGCTGTTCTCGTTGCGGTTAAGAAGACCATGAACAATGTAGCGAGCACACTCGGAAGCCTGGAAGAGCAGATGCGCGGCATTACGCGTGAAACAGAGGAACTGCTGAACCGGACAAACCGCCTTGCAGAAGACATCAATGAGAAATCAATGAAGCTGAACGGCGTATTAGACGGCGTTAAAGGCATTGGCGAGACGATCCAGGATTTCAGCATGTCGCTCAGAGGAATTTCTACAAGCATTACACAGGCGGCATCTGTCAATAAGGATCAGGCTGCCCAAGCTGTTAAATGGGGCGCAGCCGTTATGAGCCTGTGGAAGAAGAAAGACAAAACCCTGTAAGGAGGAACTTGGAATGGCAGAACAAGACAACAGCAATATCAACAGCAAAGATTTTATTATCGGCACACTGATCGGCAGCATTATTGGAGCCGGTGTTGCGCTCTTTCTCGCTCCGAAATCCGGCCGGGAATTGCGTGAAAATCTAAATCAGGGTGCACAGCAGCTGAAGGATCGTGCTTCAGACTGGAAAAACATCGCTCAGGACAAGGGCGCAGATTGGAAAGAAAAAGCCTATTCTGCTGGTTCTGACTTGAAGCGCAAAGCAGTTGATTCAACGCTTCAGCTGACAAAAACGGTTTCACAAAAAGCACAGGACGCTACAGACACGGTCCAGCAAAAAGTGGATACCAACAAAAAGAAAGCAGACGCCGCCCTTCAGGCTGCCAAAGAAGCAGCTTCAGAAGCAGAAAAAACGGCTGATCATATGAACAAAACACAAAACAAAAAATAAGATTGCCAAAAGCCAGCATTCGGATTACTGTCCGGATGCTGGCTTTTTTATGTCCTTTTTTACCTGAACTGACCTGGTTTCTCACAGAATGAACGTGGAAATGGACATGATCGGCAAAGGCTATTGAATATTTTGAAGGAAAGCTTTAATCTTAATACAATATTTCTTATTAAATTACTTGGTTTTATAAAAGGGGAGGCGAAGCAGTTGAGCAGACTGGCTGTCGTAACAGAAAAGAGTTTTGAACAGGATGTCCTTGAAAGCAGCATTCCAGTTATTGTGGATTTCTCAACAGACGGGTGTGGACCATGTGAATATATCGCACCGCTGCTGCAGGAAATCGAAGAGGATCTTAAAGGGAAACTAGCTGTAGTCAATCATAATGTGGCATTGGAAGAACTGATTGCAGAATCCAATGAATTGATCAAGCGCTACGATGTGCTCGGATTCCCAACACTCATACTATTTAAAGAAGGAAACCCGGTAGAAAATCTGATCGGCGTCTACGACAAAGAGGAGATACTTGAACGGATCTCAGCGCATCTGTAGCACGGTGAACCTGTACTTAGTGAAGGGAGTTTGAGCACCATGCCAGTAGAGAAACCCGGACAGCAAAAAAAAGCTGCCCGAAAAAAAGCAGAGCAGGGCATTTGGAAATCATATGTACGTCTTATCTTTAAAGCCAAATTGCCATGGATTTGGCTGGTTGGTTTAACGATCTTAAATGTCATTGATATGACGCTTAGCCTTATGATGCCGCAATATGCACAGAAAATTGCGGAGGGCGTCCTGACCAATAGTGTCATTTTTGGCTTGGTTGCGACCATTCTCATCCGGGTGCTGATGTCCGGTATTATCAGGTACATGGGCAAACTGACCATGTATAAAGTGGACATCAGTTATCGGAAGCTGATCTGGCGGCGGCTCCTTCATTCGCCTATGAGTTTGTTTGACCGCGTGAAGCCTAATGAAATGGTCAGCCGGACTGCCAATGACACAGCTACGATCAGCGGTATTGTTGCTGGTGTCCTGCCATCACTGGTTGGCTTGATCTATTCTGCG
>Ga0153921_1001312_pt1 | contig 11346 bp, 7 predicted proteins | sample TSNJ005MetaG_FD_104691 | JGI IMG/M metagenome (GOLD analysis project Ga0153921, IMG submission 104691) | Attine ant fungus gardens microbial communities from New Jersey, USA - TSNJ005 MetaG | ecosystem: Host-associated > Fungi > Mycelium > Unclassified | place: USA: New Jersey, Brendon T. Byrne... | reverse complement strand
TAAACAAACAAACAAAAAAGTTGTTGTATTAACTACTGCTGCTCAAACAGCTGATAAAGAATACACAGTATCTCTTGATGATGAGAAAATCGGTACATTCAAAGGGATTGCTGCGGTTATTCCTACGAAAGTTGATATCGTTGAAAAGTCAGTACAAGGTAAACTTGGCCAACAAGTAACATTAAAAGCACAGGTTACGGTAGTTGAAGGTCAATCCAAAGCTGGTGTCCCAGTAACATTCTTCATCCCAGGTTCTAATAATGGCGTAAAAACTCCAGTAACAGTGGAAGCTGTAACAGATGAAAACGGTATTGCTTCTTACACTTATACTCGTTACGCTGCAACGAATGATACTGTAACGGTTTACGCCAACGGTGATCGCTCTAAATTCTCAACTGGTTATGTATTCTGGGGTGTTGACACGATTCTATCAATTGAAGAAGTAACGACTGGTTCTTCGATCAACAATGGTGCTAACAAAACTTATAAAGTAATTTATAAACACCCGGAAACTGGTAAACCAGTATCGGGTAAAGTATTAAACGTTTCTGTAAAAGAAAACATTGACGTAACAGTTGATAAATTACAAAACGTTACAGTTAACGGTGTAGCTGTAGTTCAAACTAGCGAAAACAACCTGCGAGCTGCACAAATTACAACTGATTCTAAAGGTGAAGCTACATTCACAGTTTCAGGTTCTAACGCTGAAGTAACGCCAGTCGTATTTGAAGCGACGCCAATCACAACTACTAACCCAAATGGTACCGTTATTACGACAGGTCACACGCAAAAATACACTGCTGATACACTACAAGCATCTGCTGCAAAAGTAACATTCGGTGCTATTCAAGCTGCTTACACACTTGAAATCACTCGTGATGGTGGTGAAGTTGCGGCAACTGGACATACAAACGGCCGTAAATATAACTTAGTCGTGAAAGATAAAGATGGGAAAGCAGCTGCTAACGAAATCGTTAACATTGCATTTAACGAAGATATTGACGGGGTAATTTCTACCGTTACTTCTGCACAATTCGTAAAAATCGAAAACGGTAGACAAGTTGGCTACAATGGTAAAAAAATTACTGTTAAAACAAACGCTAAAGGTGAAGCAAGCTTTGTAATCGGAAGTGATGCTGTAAATTCTTATGCTACACCAATCGCTTGGATTGATATCAACAACCAAAGCGGTAAAGATGCAAACTTAGATAAAGGGGAGCCTTCTGCAGTTGCACCAATCTCATACTTCCAAGCACCATATTTAGATGGCTCTAAATTAGTATCTTACAAAGGTACTGTGCAAACTGATAAATTTGCCAGCGGTGATGTGGCAACATTCAAAGTTCAACTTACAAACCAAAGTGGTAAAGTAGTACCGAATTCTGGTTACACAACGAAGGATGTTACGTACACTGTATACAACACTGGTGCAAACAATGTAAAAGTTGGAGACGTAGAAATTGCTCCAAACCGTGTGCATACAGTAGTTGCGCCAACTGGTGAAATCAATGTTACTACTGTAGATGGTAAAACATCTTCTGTAAAAGTTTTAGCTACAGGTGTAGCTAAAGAAATTAACGGTAACAAAGAATTCGCATTTACTTCAAAAGAAGCAACTGCAACATTCACTTCTACAACTGAAATAACAAATCTATTTACTGGTGATATTCATTCATTCGATACAGATAAAGAAACTGTCGTATTTACTGATGGTTCTGTTCTAAAAAATGCTGTGAAATATGCTGGTGAAACTGATAAAACATACGTATATCGCAACGTAAACGGTGCACCAATTTCTAAAAATCAGTTTGTCAATATTCTTAAAGATGCACTTACAGGCGTAAAAGTAACATACGAAGTAAAAGAGAATACGGTATCATTCTTTGTTCTTTCTATTAATGCTGGTGGCACTAAGCCGATTGATACTGTTGGAGGAAGTGCTTCTAATGGCGTAGCTGTTACAACTGCTAAAGGCAAAGTTTCGGCTACACCTCCTTTAGCTACACTTTCTACTGATACTGCAGAAAATAAACTTGCTGCTGTAAAAGCTAATGTTATTACTGAAATTAACGATTCATCAGTAACTGTCGATGTAGTAGAAACTTCTACACCAGGAACTTATACAGTTACTTTATCGAAAGGCACAAGCACTGCTACAGTAACTGTTACGCCAAAATTCGGTCAAAAGTTAGCTCTTGAATCTATTACTTCTTCACTTGCTGTGAGTTCAAACGGGAAAGATTTAATCCTTAATATTGAATCTTCTCTAGCTGGCTTCACAATCGCTAATGTAAATCCAGATGTTACGAATGCATTAGATATTCAAACTTCTTTTGAAAACAATGTGATTACTATAACTAAAGCACCTGCTGCTGAAGAAGAAGCTGTAGACTTACTCGAGCAGACTTTAAAAATTTATTTCGACGCTCAATCTACTGGTTATGCGAAAGAAAGCTTTGTAGCAACTATTACAATTGATGATGTAACTAACCGTAGTTTAGCTATTACAGTAAAGCCTACTCCATAACAAAAAACACTACTTTTATAAGTATATAAATAAGTAGAAATGAAAACCCATGTCTTGTTCATAGCAATACATTGGGTTTTCATTCTTAATATAAACACTAAATAAAGTATAATAAATCCTTTTATTGAAATTATTCAATATAGTGCAGATGCCTCGCAATATATTGCATAGTTTCAACACTGATTTTTAATAGCTAATGTACAAAAGGAAGATAATTTTAATTCGAAGGGAAAAGAGTGAAGAAATGCAGATCCAAAAAGGACAAGCCATTCCTCTAGGAAATCGCTTAAAACGACTCCGCCATAAGCATCATTTAACGATCGCAGGGTTAGCTGATTTATTAGGAATTTCTCATAGTTATGTAGGTTTTATTGAAAATGGCACAAGAAATGCCTCTGAAAAAGTATTGAAAAAGTATGCAGATTTTTTTGAAGTGTCCTATGCAGAATTAGCTGAATTACAATTACAAATAGAAAACCCTAGCCAAATAGTAGAGCCTCCCCTATTAACAGATGAGATGATGGAATTAAATAGTTTATTAATGAAATTAAATGAGGATTTCCGCTCTTCCATTATTGAGGACTTTAAGGAGCAAATTCAACAGACTCTTTACAATCTACTAACGCCATACGATATTGCGGATATAAAAAAGTATATTACGAAATTAAAAAAAGATTGGTTTGCTGAAAGTGAAGAACCGCTGACAGAAGTAAAAAACTATATGGGCTATATTAACTTATCGAGTGAGCCATTATATTTTCAATTAAACGTAGAGCAAAGCGTATTGCATATTCAGTTATTATATAGCGATCGAAAACAGCGCTCTCTTTTTGAAAGTTGGCTAGATAATTGCTCGATTTCCTACCTGACAGAAGAAATGTTACAGCACATTCAAGAACAACAAAAAATTTTAAATATACTATGGTTTAGTCCCAATATATCCTATCGGCAACAACATCAATATTTAGTAACAAAAGAGTTACTTTCTTTGGGGTTAAACTACGCTGATACGAAATTAAGTTGGTATGTTCATCATTACGATCAGTATAATGCACTGCAAGAAATACAACTAAACATTAGCTAAGGAGCTGTAATCGCTTTGATCTTCTATTCAGACTTTGATTTACCAAAGTACTCTAAAAAGTTTCTCCAACATTTAAAAAGAAAGTATTATTCGGAAGAAACCATTATTGGTTATGACAATGATATAAAAAAATTCTCATCGTTTATTTTCCAATTATATGATGGTCACATCTTAACAGAAGAAATATCAAAAGATGACATCTTAGAATATCTAGATTTTTTAGGCAATCAAGATTATAAACCTAGCTCTATTAATAGATATTTTTACGGTTTAAAAGCATTTTTTAAGTATCTTGTAATCGAGTTGGACTTTAAAGTCGACCCAACAACCGGTATATCTACTCGAAATGTTTACGTCCCTTTACCCGATATATTAGATATGGATGAAATGGCATTAGTATTGTCTACAGCCAAAGAATACTCTGAGTTTTACCATGTATTAATCAGCTTGCTTTACTATACGGGTTCAAGAATTACAGCTGCTCGAACGTTGTTAAAGGAAAATATTGATATTAAAAATAATAAAATATACTTCCCACGGATTAAAGGTGGACGAGATCTTCATTTACCATTACATCCGAAATTACGTCAAATATTGAAGGATTATTTACACAAAACAAAAGATAACGGCTCAGACTATTTATTCCCTTCTCCCGTAAGCCGGAATATGCCCATTAGCGGTGTAGAAATCCGTATAAAACTGAAAAAAATTGGTTCCCAATGCAATCTTACAAAGCGATTAACACCCCATGTTATTCGTCATTGTACCGCAACACATTTAACATTACTTGGTGTAGACCAGCATTATATTGCAACTTTATTAGGACATACCGATTCCCGTTCCACTGCACGCTATCAACATTTGAAAGTAGATGATTTGAGAACAGCTATGACAAAGTTGAAATGACATTGAACAGAGAATATTTATTCAAATATAATTGTAAATATAACGATTCAACAGCATAAAAACCCACCAGTAAAACTGGTGGGTTTCTCGGCGCGTGAAACGCTAGCTTACCTCATGTCTAACGACATGCTGAAAGGTCTGCCAACCGTATGTTTTTTTGCTTCGGTTGATTTATTCACAATTAAAAGGGTCAATGATATCATTCATTGACATTTGATCATAGCGTATATCTTCTTGTAATTGTCTTTTGATATACCGATGAATTACATTTCGATTTCGAGCGACCGTATCTACTAAGTATCCTCGACACCAAAATTGTCGATTGCCCAATTGGTACTTTACATTAACATGTCGATCGAAAATCATGACGCTACTTTTTCCTTTTAAATAACCCATAAAAGCGGAAACGCTAATTTTCGGAGGAATTTTTACAAACATATAGATATGATCCGGACACGCTGCGGCTTCTACAATTTCTACACCTTTTCTTTCACACAGCTGTCGCAGTATCCTTCCTATTTCCACTTTGATTTGACGATAAATTTCTTGTCTTCTATACTTGGGTACAAAGACAATATGATACTTACAATTCCATGTTGTATGTGCTAAACTCCTACTATTCATTTAAACTCCTTTCGTACAAAGTCGGTTGACTAGACCTGATATTATTGTACGATTGGAGTTTTTTTGTTGTCTATAGCTAAATGCTTTTTGGAACTCCATATACAGTAGTGGTGCTTAAAACTTACAATAAACAGAGAATCAAATTAACGAATTTCTGTTATAAGAAGTGCAGTCAGAAATAAAATTCGTACATTGCATTGAAGAGTTACTTATAAGTACATTTAATAATTTTAAAAAAATCCTACGTAAAATTTCTCTTACGTAGGATACATACATTTAACAAAATACAAAAATTGTTTAAAATATTTACAAATGAAGTTTTACATTACCTAGTACTTTAAACACACTTTATTATTTTGCAGTAAAATTAACATTTACTGGTGTAGCTGTATCTCCACCAGGTGAACCTTGTAACATCATTTTAAATGTTGCGTTTTGTACATTACTTGTTACTTCATAACCTTTTGACTCTAATAATTCAGATAGTTTATTTGCATTAAAATGCATTGTAATGTTATAGCTATTTTTGTTATACCCATGAATCTCATCCCATTTAATAAAGTTTTCTGGGAATGTAACAGTTAATGTATCATTAGCAACTGTAAATTTAATACCTTGATAATTCGGACCACTGAAATTTTTATTGTTTAAATCTTGAGCAAAGCGAAGTGCCATCATTTGATTAAATTCAGCAAACGTAATATCAGTTGCTTCAGTAGTAGGAGCTTCAATACTCTCTAGATTTGTAGTTTGCCACTCGCTATCTGTTAACAAACCTACAACTGCACCTTTGTCATAGCGAGCTAATTTGTTACCCGCAGTTCTACCAATTTTTGTAAATTGGTAATTAAATAAAGAAAGAATCTCTTCAGCTGTTAATTCAACTGCTTTATTTGTTTTAATACTAAATACTAATTCGTTGTTAGAATATGAAAACGTACCTAATTCTGCAATAGGTGTTTCTGATTCTGACTCATCAGATTTAGGTGGATTTCCGTTTATTTCAACATCCGCATTTTTTTCTAAAACTTCAATCATGCCATCATTATTTACTGTTGAACCAGAAGCATTTACTGTCAATGTTCTAACAGAAGCACCAGTAGGAATTGTTACTATTGCAGGTGTATTTAATGTTAAGCTTCTCACACTTGCAGTAGCGCCTAATACAAGACTTGTCCCTGCATCTGGATCAGCAAATACTAAGTTATTTTCTAACCCATTTTCATTCCATGTATTTCCACTCACATTGTTAATCGTGATTGTTCCAGTTGCAGTAGCAGCATTATTTACCGTTGCATTCGCTGCATTCACCGTTAAATCACCATCAATAGTTCCTGCAGAAATATTAAGTGTTCCTGTAGCTCCACTAGATATCGTTACATTTCCTTTAAGTTCATATCCGTTTAAATTAAGGTGAGCTAATTTACTAATAATGATTGGGCTAGTAGTAAAAGAATCTGTTAATTTAATTGTATCCCCATCTTTAAGCTTTGAAATTACTGTAGATAAAGATGATGCACTATTTACATTGTGTGTTGTTATTGCGCTATTCTCGTCTTATACCATGCTAAATGGCTTTCGAATCGAGCCTACACCGGACAGGCGGCTTTCACCGCATACGGCGTGCCATCAATAGTAATATTCATAAAACTTATTTCCCCTAAAAACCATTATAACATATATTGTTAATTATATGGTATATTTATATCAATAATTATGTTATCATTTCCTTTTATATAAATATAAAGAAATATAAATCACTACTGGTTTTCGCTCCAATATGTCTAATTACATATATGTAAATATTCAATATAAAAAAGGCAATAACAATATAATTGCCTCTGAATATTCTAAGAAAGAAATTACCTACTTCGTTCCTTAATCTGTGCAATTTTAGTTCCTATCATGGTCACTCTAGGGGATCTCCATTTAAACCGACTACTGTAAACTTACCAGTAGTAACATTGTTTCCAGCCATATCTGTAAATGTAAATTGAGGTTTCATACCGATATTAATTCCTACTCCCCATGCTTGCTCCAAATCTATACCTGGTTTATTATTTGTAAAATTTTTCATCAAACTATCCTTACCTAATAGAATTTGTTGTCACAGTTATTCCTAAGCTATTGTATGGTAATCCGTCTATCATCAATATATATTGCCAGTTTGAATTCATCTTATGATGATTGAAGTAATTGATTTTCACGCTACCACTACCAAAAGAAGCTTGACTTGAAATTGTTCCTCCCGCTAAAATATCTGCTGGTATTACACTAAGAATGCTATTCTCGTCTTATCCCATTTTACATCCAGGGTTTATAACGAACCTACACCGGACAAGCGGCCTTCACCGCATACGGCGTGCTATCAATAGTAATTTTATCACAAACACCTTTAAAAATTCACCTTCAACATCGTTATTATACGTAAATATACCTATATAAAAGGTAAAAATAGGAGCCAATCATTAAACAATGATTGGCTCTATAAGTTTGTAAGCTTAAATTTGGGGAAATAAGCTTTTATAAAATTCTACTACTGACTGGGTTCCTTCGCTCCTGCTAGTTTTATCCTTCTCGTATGTTACCATACAAGTCCAAACGGCTAGCCATCGACACTACTATGAACCCGCTGCCATCTTTTCAGTATCATAGGTTTTCTACCGAACCTCTTCTGAAAAGACTTCAAACGTTCCATCGACTTGTTCCCTCATTTTAAAGACCTTAGGCTCCCACTATACAGTATGCACATCATCCGTTTAACAGTTCCTAATTATTCAGATGACCTGATCATTATTGCAGATGACAGAATTATGCATGAACCCCTAGCAATTACGCACACATAATCGACACATACAGCCTACATGGATTCGTTGTCCTAGCCATAGCCGTTTTTTAAAGAGCCCCGCCTTAGGAATTTCACCTAAGTACGACTTCACCTGACTTCATCCCTTTGAGCGGATAGACACTCGCATTGGATGCAGGAGGATTAGGCTCGTGAGCAAACGGAACTGTTTCCCACGCATCAGAACTACCCTGATGAATACAAGCACGATAGTTAGAAAAAGACCTCATAGAGCCAAACTAATTAAAGTTATATCCATGAGGTCTAAATCCACTTATTTCACTAGCAAGCTAGTTTATAAAGTAACGTTTCGTTTAGTTTTATTAAGGAGTTACAGATGTAATTTTTACAGCTGCAGGCACATAAGTGTTTTTAGCTAATGAAACATCTGTTAATGTTACTGTTGCTGATGCAGCTTTTAATCCTGTGATTGTTACAAAATCTCCAGCTTTAAATCCATCAGAAATTGCATCTGCACTAATAGTAATTTCTAAAGTATTATCTGATGCTAATGTAGCGCTTAATCCAGTAGCTGCTAATGTTGCACCATTTTCTGGACCGAATGAAATGTCTGCTAGAGTAATAGCACCTCCCGAAGAAGCTACATTCTCAGAGAATGTTAATGTTAATTTAGTACCATCAAACTCTGCTTTTGTAACTGTTGGAGCAGTAGCATCATTAACCCATGCAACAGCATCAGCAAATACTGTAGCAACGTTTAATGCAGTATATCCATTTGTTCCAGCAGGTTTTAGCTCATATAATTTACCAGCAAGATCTGCAAGTTTAGTAGTAGCTACTTTAGTTAAATCTAAACCTAATACTGCAGCATTTGTTTTTGTAGTTGTAGTAGTATTATTTGCTTGTAATGCAGTAAGCAATGTAGCACCATCAGTTGCTGCATTTAGAGCTACTAATGCATCCGTAGTTGGTTGAGTTGTTTCAGTTGCCAATGCAGCATTAATTGCTGTTTGGATAGCAGCTAAATATGCAGCAGCATCTTGAGCAGCCGTCCCAGTTGTTTGTGCTACGATAGCATCAACTGATGTAGCAATAGCTTTTTGTGTAGCAGCTTTAGTTACTTTATTTAAGTTAGTTACAACTGTTGATGATCCAGGAATATTTTTAACAGCAGTTACTAATGCATCATATTCCGTTTGACCAGCGCCTGTTGCTTTTGCTGCTGTAGCAGCTGCTTTAACTAGTACGATTTCTGCTTGAACTGCAGCATCGAATGCAGTTTCATATGCTACGTCTAATGCAGCACTATTAGCATAAAGATTAGCACCATTATTGAATACAGCTGATGCAATAGCATTTTGAATCGAATTAGCTAATGCAGAGAATCCAGGGTAACTAGCTAATGCAATTTTAACTTGACCTGCATTTAATGCGCCATTGACAGCATCAACAACATTGCCAGCTCCTACACCAGTTACGTTGAATACTAATTTACCATCAGCATCTTTAGTTACAGTAACTGTTTTACCAACAGTTAGGTGGTTGTAGAATGCAGCTAGTGTTGGTACTACAGCACCACTATTTAAGAATGTTGCACCTGTTAAGCTATATGGTACACCATTGATTTTTACAATGCTATTTGTTTTATCTACTTCTGTTACAGTACCTTCAACGTTAGCAACTGAAGTGCTTGTGAATGTAGCAGTTACTGTATTAGTAGATCCTAATACTAAACCTGCTACTGTTGCTACTGCAGAAACTGTTGCTGTAGAAGCTGAACCTGAAGTTACTTCTAATTTACCAGAGAACTTATTAGCATCGATTTGAACATTAAACGTACTTGTGCCACCAGCAGAAATTACGTTATTTGATGTACCAGCATTTACTACAGTTAATGGTGAAGTACCTGCATGTACAGTGTAAGTTACTGTAGTTGGTGCAGTTGTACCATTAGCTAAACGGTATGCACGTGCTTTACCATTTTGGTCAACAGTTTCGTATTTGAAGTAAGCTTTTTCAACACCATTAGCTAATACTGATTTGATTTCTTTATCAGCAGCATCAACTAATTTTAATGAAGTTGCATAAGTTACAGCATCAGTGAAGTGAGTTGCAGCACCTTTAGCTTGTAAATCTGTTGCATCTAAACCAGCTTTTGCTCCAACGCCAGTACCATTGTCGATAAATACGATTGGTTCAACATATTGAGTTACTTGTTCTGAACCTACAGTAAATTCTACTTTACCTTCAGTGCCAGATACTGTTCTGTTGAATACGCGGTAATCACCCACACGTGTACCAAGGTCCTTAGAACCGTTATCATTTACTAAGAATACATTATCAGAAGCATTTTGAACTGGGATAGCAATTTGTACTGGAGATCCAGCTTTTGCAGCTTTACCATCTTTATCTACATAAGTTACTTTGTAGTCACGGCCACCAGTTTCATCAGCATTTTTGTAAGTTGCAGCATTAGCTACACCTTGTGCTTCGATTGTTAAACCTAACACATGTTTAGCTTCGAATGTTAATGGAGAAGCTGATGCTTGTAATGCAGTTGCATTGTATGAAGCATTAGTGAACTCTGTTAATTCGTTACCAGCAATGTTGTCTGTATCATTTCCATCAACTGCTACACCTTCATAAACTACTGGAGTTACAGTTGCATTAGTACCTGTTAAAACTAAATTTGCTTTACCATTAGCATCTAATTTCACAGCGATAACTGCTTTAGAACCAGTTGTAATTTCATATGGGTATTCAGCAGGTCCGCCAATAGTATTAGCAGTTGTTAAATAGTAAGTAGAAGAACCTTTAGCTACAACAGAACGAATGATTTTATCTGCTGTTACGTTTAAGTTTTCTTTGTAAGTTACAAATACATATTTGTTAGCATTGTTTGCAGAATTGATTTCGTAAACTTTGCTATCGTTGTTAGCTAATGTATTTACACCAGTAACATCTTTAAGTGTTAATTGTTGAGCTGTTGCCCAGTAAACTTTACCAGCAGAGTACTTAGTACGATCACCAGTTGCGTAAGCTACAACATCATCAGTTGTGTTTGCATAACGAGTATAAGTATAGCTAGCTACACCATTTTCGTCAGTTGTTGCTTCAAATAATTGAGGAGTATTTAATGAACCTGTACCAGTTACGTTGAACGTTACAGGAATACCAGCTTTAGATTGACCTTCAGCTACAGTTACTTGAGCTTTAAGCGTTACTTGTTGACCAAGTACACCTTGTTGTGATTTTTCAGTAACATTAATTGATGTTGGAATAACCGCAGCAATCCCTTTGAATGTACCGATTTTCTCATCATCAAGAGATACTGTGTATTCTTTATCAGCTGTTTGAGCAGCAGTAGTTAATACAACAACTTTTTTGTTTGTTTGTTTA
>Ga0153921_1001311_pt1 | contig 11348 bp, 11 predicted proteins | sample TSNJ005MetaG_FD_104691 | JGI IMG/M metagenome (GOLD analysis project Ga0153921, IMG submission 104691) | Attine ant fungus gardens microbial communities from New Jersey, USA - TSNJ005 MetaG | ecosystem: Host-associated > Fungi > Mycelium > Unclassified | place: USA: New Jersey, Brendon T. Byrne... | reverse complement strand
TCGTTCGTCCCAATCTCGATTCAATGCGCGAGCTGCCGGGCTTCTCCTCGGCTTCGTTGCGGATCGGGCATTCGCCGATCCGGGGCGGTTCCATCCGGTTGCCGGCTTCGGAACCGCGGCTATCGCGCTGCAGAAGATGTCTTACCGGGACTCGCGCGCGGCCGGAACACTTCATGTTGCCGTGCTCTTGGCCGGCACCGCAGGACTTGGCCTCACAGCCGAAGCAGCGTCGCGCCGGGCCGGTTGGGTGGCCGTCACGGGTACGACGGCGATAGCTACCTGGGCCGTGCTCGGCGGAACGTCGCTTGCACGCACCGGCATCGACATGGCCGCTCGATTGGAGGCGTCACAGGTCGACGGCGACCTGACGACAGCGCGTGAGCTACTTCCTTCACTCTGCGGACGCGATCCCTCGGTGCTGGGCGAGGAGGGCCTCACGCGTGCAGCACTGGAGTCGGTTGCCGAGAACACCTCGGATGCAACCGTCGGCGCAGTGTTCTGGGGTGCAATTGCGGGCGTGCCAGGCCTGTTCGTCTACCGCGCTGCCAACACACTCGACGCGATGATCGGCTACCGCTCCGAGAAGTACCTCAGATTCGGGTGGGCTGCGGCGAGGTTCGACGACCTGGTCAACATCGTCCCGGCTCGGCTGACCGGCGCGCTGACGGCTGCGTGTGCACCGGTGGTGGGCGGCTCGGTTCAGGAATCACTGGCAGCGTGGAAACGCGACGCAGCGGCTCATCCAAGCCCCAATGCGGGCGTCGCGGAAGCGTCGGCGGCAGGGGCGTTGGGCATTTCGTTGGGTGGTCGGACCGAGTACGCGCACGGGGTGGAGATGCGTCCCGTCCTCGGCCGCGGGCCTGTGCCGACGCCGAACGATCTGCGCCGCGCGGCGAGGCTTTCGTCGGCGGTGCAGATCAGTGCAGCTGTGGTGTCAGCGGGTATTTCAGCGGGTATTGCCGTATCGATCGGCAAGTTTGGCTTCCTGCGCCGTGAGCGGCACTGATTCCGGCTCGGGCTTCTTGCGACGGCTGAAGGTTCGAGCCGGTTCGCCGGGGGGTGCGGCAGGCGCGGACACTGCCGCTTCCGGGGTCGTCTCGGCAGCGGCGTCGTCGGCTGCGAAACCGTCCACAGCTGCTTGAGCTGCCTTTTCCTTGCGACGTTCGCGCCACTCGGCGCGAATGAAGTAAGCCAGTCCGAGCGGCGCCATGATGCCGAACGCCAGCCATTGGAACCCGTACGAGAGGTAGGGGCCCGCGTCGAGTTGGGGGAGCGGGATCGTGCCGAGACCGCCGGGCTGGTCGGGTTCGAGTTGGATGTACGCGTCGATCAGGTCCGTTCCGATGAACTCGCCGATCGGCTGTGCGTCGATGGAGTAGACCTGCTTCGCGCCGTCCTCGAACATCGGAACTCGGCCGGGAGCAGTGCCTTCCGACAGGCGCACACGGCCGTTGAGAGTGACCGGATCGGTCGGCGGCGCAGCGATGGGCGGTGCCTCGGCGCCGTTGATCGGCCGAACGTATCCGCGATTGACGAGGATCGTGCGGCCGTCGTCCAGGCGGAAAGGCGTCAGGATCTCGTACGACGGCGCGCCCTCGATGGACTGCAGTCGGACGAGGATATCCGCGTCGGGCAGATAGGTACCGGCCGCGGTGATGTTTCGCCATTCGTCGTCCGGTGCGATCGTCGAATCGGCGATGACATCACCGATCGGCACGGTCTCCGCGTTGATCGAGTTCGAGATCAGATCATTGCGGTGCTCGGTCTTCGTGTTCTTGCCGAGCTGCCACGGAGCGAGCACGGTGAAGCACAGGTAGGCGAAGAGCCCGACCACAGCTGCCAGTACCAACCAACCGGGCCGCAACAGGAATTTCAGTCTTCGCACACGTCCACGGTATCCGTTGCCCGAACGGGAGTGAATTTTGCTCCGGGTTCAGGCTCGCTCGCGGATCCAGTCGAGTATGTCGGGAATGGCCGCTTCGATCTGGTCTCGAACCAGTTCGAAGTCCTCCTGATCCCCGTAGTACGGGTCCGGAACCGATTCTCCGTCCGCCTCGGGGTCGAACGATCGCAGTAGGCGCCGACGCTCGGTGGGCACGCCGAGATGAGCAAGCTCACGTTCGTGCCCGGTGTCGAGGGTGACGACAAGATCGGCGGCGAGATGATCTGCATTGACCTGCGCGGCGCTGTGGCCCGTCGGATATCCGGCCGCTCGGAGCACGACGTTGGTCCGCTCGTCGGCCTCGCTACCGGTGTGAAACCCCTCGGTACCGGCGCTGCTGACACGCACGCGGTCGGCGAGGCCTTCACGGCCCAGATGCGCGAGCAAGATCTTTTCGGCCATCGGTGACCGGCAGATATTGCCGGTGCACACAAACGTCACGTGGAGTGGTTCAGTCACGTGGAGTGGTTCAGAGGCGGCCATCGAGAAGTCCTCCCAGTTCGGATGCCGACGATACGGAGCGAAACGCTTGCCGCGCTTCCTCGGCGGAACCGTAGCCCCATTCGACGACGACGGTGGGGATGCCGTACTTCGCGGCGCCGAGCACGTCGTGATCACGATCGCCGATCATGAGTACGTCGGGGGTTCCGCCGTCGGCGGCGAGGACGGGAGTGATCCCGAGTGAAGTCAGCGAGTGCGCGATCACATCGGGTTTCGCCCGACGAGTTCCGTCGTCACTTGCGCCGCCGATGAACTCGAAGTGCTCGGCCAGGCCGAAATGCTCGAGGATGCGAATGGCGAATCGCTCCGACTTCGAGGTGGCGACGGCCAGTCGGGTGCCGCTCGCGCGAGCCTTACCAAGGACGACGTCCATACCCTCGTACACCGAGTTCTCCTGCCACCCGGTCGCGTCGTAACGCTCGATGTACGCGGCGATCGCCCGATCCACGTCCGCCGGGGCCATGCCGAGTGACCTGAAGGTATCGACCATCGGCGGGCCGATCACCGATGCCAACATCGCTTCCGTCGGCTCCGGATGGCCGACAGTTGCCAACGCATGTCGGAAGCCGCCGTGAATGCCGGGAGCGGAATCGGTGATGGTTCCGTCCAGATCGAACAGAACTACAGGAAAACGGTCGAGGGGTGGTGTCGTCACGGCACTCATTGTCCCGGACGGCAGGGGTGATGTCCGCGCACGGTGCTCGACCGTAGGCTGACCGGGTGAGTACCGGAACGGTTGACCTGGAGAGCTTGCGACATCACGGCGATGTCGAAGCGGAGCCCGGGTTACTTGATTTTGCCGTCAACGTTCAAGGCTCCGGCCCACCGAAGTGGTTGCGGGATCGGCTGGCCGCAGGGCTGTCGACGCTCGGTTCGTACCCGTCGGCTGCAGCGGAACTGAAGGCCCGCGAAACCGTCGCGCAGCGGCACGGGCGCCGGCCCGAAGAGGTGTTGTTGCTCTCGGGCGGTGCCGAGGGATTCGCGATGCTGCCGCGGCTGGGCTCTCGTTCGGCAGCGCTGATCCATCCGTCCTTCACCGAGCCGGAACTGGCGCTGCGAGAGGCCGGCGTACCGGTGACGCAGGTGATTCTGGAGCCGCCTTTCGCGCTTCGGGCCGCGCAGGTACCAGAATCCGCGGACCTTGTCGTTCTGGGCAATCCGACCAATCCGACGTCCGTGCTTCACCCCAAGGCCGATGTGTTGGAGTTGCGTCGGCCGGGCCGGATCCTGGTGGTGGACGAGGCATTCGGCGACGCGATCCCCGGCGAAGCGGAGAGCATCGCAGGTGTCGAGTCGGCGGATGTACTGGTGCTTCGGAGCCTGACCAAGACGTGGGCACTGGCGGGGTTGCGGTGTGGGTACGCGATCGGCTCTCCGGATCTTCTCGCTCGACTGGCTCACGGCCGAGCCCACTGGCCATTGGGCAGTCTGCAGATCGAGGCCATCACGGCCTGCTGCGAACCGTTCGCGGTCGAGCAGTCGAGGATCAAAGCCGAATCGATTGCCGCAGACCGCCGAGACATGTCCCGGCGACTGACCGAGATCGGGATTGCCGTGCACGAACCCGCTGCGGGGCCGTTCGTGCTCGTCGACGTCCGCGACGGCGCCTCGATGCGAGAGCACCTGCGTGCCCGCGGTATCGCCGTCCGCCGGTGCGACACCTTTCCCGGACTCGGGCCCGATCAGTTGCGCGTTGCCGTCCGTCCAGCCGAGCAGGTCTCGGTACTGATCGAAGCGATGAAGGAGATCTTGTGAGCGGCCCAATTCTTGCGGACGTCATAGCCGTGCTGGAATCTGCTTATCCGCCCGCCCTGGCGGAATCGTGGGATTCGGTCGGTCTGGTCTGCGGCGATCCTGCGGACGCGGTGACGAGAGTGGTTTTCGCGGTGGATCCGACCGAGGCAGTGGTCGACGACGCCATCGCCTCCGGTGCCGACCTTCTGGTCGTTCACCACCCACTTCTGCTGCGTGGGGTGGACACCGTCGGTGCTCACACACCCAAAGGTGCGTTGGTCCACAAGCTCATCAAGGCGGGGTGCGCACTGTTCTCGGCGCACACCAATGCGGACTCCGCCGACCCCGGAGTGTCCGACGCGTTGGCGCAGGCCCTGGGCCTGACCGTGCTGCGCCCGATCGAACCCAAGCCGACGCAGCCGCTCGACAAGTGGGTCGTCATGGTTCCGGTGGAGAATGCATCGGCCGTGCAGGATGCACTTTTCGAGGCCGGGGCTGGGCGGATCGGTGACTACAGCCAGTGCAGTTGGACGGTCACCGGTACGGGTCAGTTCTTGCCAGCCGACGGTGCGAATCCGACGATCGGGACTGTCGGCGCTGTGGAGCAGGTTCGCGAGGATCGTGTGGAAGTGATTGCCCCACGCGGAAAGCGAAGTGCGGTGCTGGGCGCATTGCGTGCCGCCCACCCGTACGAGGAACCAGCCTTCGATGTCTTCGAACTCGCAGCGTTCCCCAGTTCGCTCGGTCTGGGGCGGGTGGGTGAGCTCGAGCACCCCGAAACATTGCGAGAGTTCACGGCGCGAGTGGCGCGCTCACTGCCCTCGACCGAGTGGGGTGTTCGCGCTGCCGGAGATCCGGACGCGACCGTTCGTACCGTGGCGGTGTGCGGCGGTTCCGGCGACTCGTATCTGGACGTGGTGGCGGCGCTGGGCGCCGACGTCTACGTCACTGCGGACCTGCGGCATCATCCCGCGGACGAGCATCTTCGTGCCGGTGGCCCGGCACTGGTCGATGTCGCCCATTGGGCTAGTGAATACCCGTGGTGTGCGCAGGCGAAATCGGTGCTCGACGCCGCGTTTGCCGACAATCCGGGGTGGGAAAGCCGGGTTTCGACAATTCGCACCGATCCGTGGTGTTTGAGTGCGCATTAGTGCAGCGCTCTGCAAGGTACGGTTGCACGAACAATTCAAGAGCAGTTCTTCGAGAGCCGTCCTTCGCGAGCACTGCCGACATCGGACTTACAGCAGGAGTTATACAGCGTGAACGTCGAACCACAGGTGCAATCCAAGCTTCTCGACCTCGCCGGGGTGGATGCTGAGCTCACTCGGATCACCCACCGACGCGGAGCGCTTCCCGAGCAACAGGAAGTCGAACGTCTCGAGGCCGAGCGAATCAGCCGTAAAGATGCGTCCGTAGCCGTCGAAATTCAGATCGACGACATTGATCGCGACATTCGCAAGCTCGAAGGCGAGGTCGACGCGGTTCGTCAGCGCGAGGATCGTGACCGCACTCTGTTGCAGAGTGGGTCGGTCGGGGCGAAGCAGCTCACCGAACTCGAACACGAACTCGGCAGCCTGGTCAGGCGGCAGGGGCTCCTCGAGGACGAGTTGCTCGAAGTGATGGAGCAGCGTGAGGCATTGCAGGCCGATCACGATCACGCCGGTGCCCAGCTGTCCCAGGCCGAAGAAGAGCTGATCGACGCCAAGCGTCGCCGCGACGACGCCGTCGCCGATCTGGACAAGGCGCAAGAGCGTTGCGCCGCCGATCGTGAACGACTTGTCGGTGAATTCCCCGCCGATTTCCTTGCTGTCTACGAGAAGCAGCGCACCCTGGGCGGACCGGGCGCGGCGCTTCTGCAGGCACGCCGATGTGGCGCTTGCCGGATCGAGATCGACCGCGGCGAGATCTCCCGAATCGCCGCGACACCGGCCGACGTCGTCGTTCGTTGCCCAGAGTGCAATGCAATCATGGTGCGTACCAAGGAGTCCGGTCTGTGACTCCCACGCAGGTCATCGTCGAGGCCGACGGTGGATCACGCGGCAACCCTGGCCCGGCCGGCTACGGCGCCGTGGTCTTCGACTCCACCCGCTCGGTGTTGGCCGAACGCAAGGAAAGCATCGGAATTGCGACCAACAACGTCGCCGAGTACCGCGGGCTGATCGCAGGGTTGACCGCTGCCGGTGAACTCGGAGCGTCGACGGTCGACGTCCGTATGGACTCCAAGCTGGTCGTCGAGCAGATGTCCGGGCGCTGGAAGGTCAAGCACCCGGACATGATTCCGCTGCAGCGACGCGCAGCCGAGTTGGCGACGCAGTTCTCGCGAGTGACCTACACGTGGATTCCGCGCGGCGAGAATTCTCATGCCGATCGTCTTGCCAACGAGGCGATGGACGCTGCTGCCGGCATCGAAACCGCGACCCCCGCACCAGCTGCACCCGCCGCGCCGTCAGAAGAGACGTCGGAACCGCAGATCGCCGGCTCTCCGGGATGGATCGCCACCACCGGCAAGCCGACACGAATGTTGTTGCTACGTCACGGACAGACGGCGATGTCGGTCGATCGCCGCTACTCCGGACGCGGCAATCCCGAGCTCACGGAATTGGGCCGCGCGCAGGCCGCCGGCGCGGCTGCACGCTTCGGGAACCGCGGCGGTATCGACGCCATCGTCTGCTCACCCCTCGGCAGAACCCGTGAGACGGCAGAGGCATCGGCCCGCGTGCTCGGTCTTCCCGTCGTCGAGCACAAAGGTTTGATCGAAACCGATTTCGGCGACTGGGACGGACTCACCTTCCGCGAGGCAGCCGAGCGCGATCCGGACCTGCATCGCGAATGGCTCTCGGACACTTCGGTGCGCCCACCCGGCGGCGAGAGTTTCGACGAGGTACGAGAACGAGTCGTCGCCGCGCGCGACGACCTGATCTCGACCTACGGCGGCGCGACGCTGTTGGTCGTTTCTCACGTCACCCCGATCAAGACGTTGGTGCAACTGGCCCTCGATGCCGGGCCGTCGTTGCTGTACCGGTTGCATCTGGATCTGGCGTCGCTGAGTATCACCGAGTTCTATCCAGACGGGGGAGCCTCGGTCCGGTTGGTCAACGACACGTCACATCTTCGCTGAAAATGCCCCGACTGCTGATCATCCGTTGATCAGATCACCAACCACAGGGCGCTCACGGCGGCGAGCAGCGTCAGTGGCGTCGTGATGACCCCGAGCAGAGTGAACGTCGCCAGCGTGGGCGGTGCGCCCGCGCTGGTGGCAACTCGTCGCCAGAGCATTGTCGCGAGAGAGCCCACGTAGGTGAGGTTGGGCCCGAGGTTGACGCCGATCAACATCGCGAGCACCAGGCCTGGAGGTGCTCCCGTCCCGAGCGCCGCGATCATCAGCAAGGTTGCCGGCAGGTTATTGACGAGGTTGGACGCGAGCGCAGCGACCACGGCGACGAATAGCAGTGATCCGTAGCTGGTGTCGCCTGGCAGGATCTGCGCAATCCATTCTCCCACCGGCCCGTTCGCGACTCCGGCGACGATGATCCCGAGAACCAGGACGAACGCGCAGAACCAGAGGTCGGCAGCGTAGAGCATCTTGGCGGCGGTCGTACGGTGCCGAGCCAGAGCGATCGCTCCCAGAACACTCGCACCCACCACAGCGATCCAGGCGGGTTCGATCCCGAAGAAACCCGAAACCGCGAAACCGACCAGCGTCAGTCCGATCACCGCCAGCGGCAGACTCGGCGCAGGCGAGGAAGTTTTACTTGCCGGTGGCTCTGTGTTTTCCGAGCGGACGAGTTCGGAACGGAAGAACAGTCGGAAGATCAGATATTCGACAGCGATCGTCACGACCCACGGCAACGCCATCAACGCGGTGAAGTGCAAGAACGTCAAACCTGTTGCAGCAAAAGCGATGAGGTTGGTCAGGTTCGACACCGGCAGGAGCGTCGACGCCGAGTTCGACAGGTGCGCACTGGCATACGAATGGGGCCGCGGACTTGCTCCGATGGATCGTGCGGCGGCGATCACTGCGGGTGTCAGAAGTACGACGGTGGCGTCGAGGCTCAGGACCGCCGTGGTCAGGGCAGCCGCGCCGAATACGTAAATCAGCAACCGGTGCGGATCGGCGAGGGATTTTTGCTGCAGGATCTGGCTGACCCAGCGAAAGACGCCGAGAGCGTCCGCGGCATGAGCGAGAACCAGCACGGCAACCAGGAAGACGACGGTGGGTGCCATGCTCGTCAGTTCTTCGCGGGCTTCGTCGAGAGTGACGACACCGGTCAGGAGAACGACGACAGCTGCCGGCCCGGCGATGACGATCTCGGGAAGCCCACGTGGACGCACTATCGCGAAGACGAGGACGACGGCGACGAGCAGGATCGGTAGAAGAGTCACGCGCTGGTGCTCCGTGTCGGGGCAAGCGTCATTTGAGCAGTTTGTAGAGCGTGTTCAGGTTTCGGGTTGTGGTGAACGCCTTGAACTTCGGTTTTCCGGTGTTCCTGCCGAACGCGCTCTTGACGGTCTGCCCCTTCTCGACCTCCCAGTACAGGACTCCGTCGCCGGCCACCACGCGTTCGACCGAGGCATCGAGTTGCGCTGCCGCAGCACTCAATTCCTCGAGGATTTCCGGCTCGGAGGCAACCATCGCGTAAGCATGCCAACCCTCGCGTTCTCGGTCGAACGGGTAGTTGTCCACGATCGCTTGCAGTGTCGGAATGTCGAGGACGAATACCCAAGCCTCGTAGCCGAACTCGCGGGCGAGGGCGGATTCGATCTGTTTCTTCAGCGACGAGATGTCGGTGCTCGGACTGTCGAACAGAACGTTGCCCGAGGCCAGGACGGTTTTCACGCCTTGGAATCCGAGGTCGCCGAAGACTCTCGCGAGGTCCGCCATCTTGATGTTGATGCCGCCCACGTTGATACCGCGTAGCAGGGCCACGTACCGAGTCATAAGGTGACCATAGTGCCGGCCACCGACAGGCGCCCGGTAGCATACGGGGGCGGACGAGTTGGCCGGGCGGCCGCGGCTTCTGGAACCAGCGTGTACCACGCACAGGCCTGGGGCCGAGGAAAGTCCGGACTCCACAGAGCAGGGCGGTTGTTAACGGCAACCCGAGGCAACTCGCGGGACAGTGCCACAGAAAACAGACCGCCTGCCTTTCGAGGCAGGTAAGGGTGAAACGGTGCGGTAAGAGCGCACCAGCACCTCGGGTGACCGGGGTGGCTAGGTAAACCCCGCCCGGAGCAAGGTTGAAGGTCGCATCGCTCGCGGTGCGGCTGCGCAGGTGTTCGAGGGCTGCTCGCCCGAGCCTGCGGGTGAACCGCTCGAGGCACCCGGCGACGGTGTGCCCAGATGGATGGTCGCCACTCGGCACTTCGGTGCCGCAGGACAGGATCCGGCTTACACGCCGACTCGTCCGCCCGTGATCTGCACAGTGAGAAAAAGAAGACCCCCACCGGATCGGTGGGGGTCTTCTTTTGTTCGAAAAGCTGTCAGACAGGCTTGATGACCAGCAGCGTAGCCCAGTACGTTGCCGCGTCATGGCCCATGAGCGGGAGGAGGTAATCGTAAAGAATTGCGGACATGCGCACTCCATTTTCTGTTCGTAGCTTGTGTTGGGCATTCAAGCAGAACTCACCGTTCGAATGTCCGGTTCTCACCTGCCAGGCCAAGTAGAAAGAATATCAGTCTCACAGCGATCTACAAGCTTCTATCTCACTCTGATGTCACACTGTGGATATGACTGATGAAGATCGACTCTGGTACTTCGACGTGTCCGACGGTTCCGTCACGCAGGGAAAGGGTGCGTCCTCGCTGACGAGGATGGGGCCGTACCCTGATCGGGACTCTGCCGAGCATGCATTGAAGATCGCTGCCGAACGCAACAAAGCCGCCGATCGGGCAGACGAAGACTGGAACAACTGAGACTTGAAATAACTGAGCCTTGAAACAACTGGGACTCGAACAACTGGGACCGGTACAGCTGCTACACCGGCCCGAACCGATCATGGAGGATGCGTGCCCGCAAGTCGAATGATGGTGCAGGGAATCGACTTCGGAGTGGTTCGGGCGGAGTTCGACTTGCCGGGAGCATTCTCGGCCGCGGCGCAGGCCGAGGCCGAGAATGCCGTGGATCGTTTCGGTGCCGGGCGTGTCGACGAAACAGGTATCGCCTTCGTGACCATCGACCCTCCCGGATCGATGGACCTCGACCAGGCAGTGCACATCGAGAAGACCTCGACCGGGTACGTCGTGCACTACGCGATCGCCGACGTCGCGGCGGTGGTGACGCCGGGCGGTGCGCTCGACGTCGAAACCCGCAAGCGTGGCCAAACCTTCTATCTCCCGGACGGTTCCGTTCCGCTGCATCCTCGGGCGTTGTCGGAGGGATCGGCGAGTCTGCTGCCGGACGTGGTTCGCCCCGCCGCGCTGTGGCGTATCGAGTTGGACGCCCAGGCCGAGCCCACGTCATGGCAGGTGAGACGCGCTCTGGTGAAATCGGTGGCGCGTCTGGATTATTCGACCGTGCAACGTGACGCCGACGCGGGCACCTTGCATCCGTCGATCGCCGCACTACCGGAGTTCGGACGATTGCGCAGTGCCTCGGCGGTTGCCAGGGGCGCCATCGAGCTGAAACTGCCCGAGCAGTCAGTGGTTCGGGATCAGCCAGAGGACGAGTCCTCGGCTCGCTGGCGGATCGAGCTCGAGCCACGCACCGAAGCGGACGACTGGAACGCGGAAGTGTCGATGCTGACCGGGATGTGTGCCGGCCGCATGATGATCGACGCAGGTATCGGGCTGCTTCGCACGCTGCCGCCGGCCGAGGAGTCCGCGGTTCGCACCCTGCGGAGAACTGCAGTGGCGCTGGGTATCACGTGGCCGGAGGGTCGAAGCGTCGGGCAGATTCTTGCCGGACTCGATTCCAACGAGCCGTCGACGATGGCGCTGATGTCGGTTGCGCCGTCGTTGCTGCGCGGCGCAGACTACGCGGCCTTCGACGGCCAGCTACCGGAGTTGACGGTGCATGCGGGGATCGGAGCGCCCTACGCTCATGTGACGGCTCCACTGCGCCGGCTGTCCGATCGCTTCAGCACCGAGGTGTGTCTGGCGATCACAGCTGGTACGCCGGTACCGGAATGGGTGCGCACCGCCCTCCCCGAGTTGCCCGACATCATGAGTGGG
>Ga0153921_1001310_pt1 | contig 11355 bp, 10 predicted proteins | sample TSNJ005MetaG_FD_104691 | JGI IMG/M metagenome (GOLD analysis project Ga0153921, IMG submission 104691) | Attine ant fungus gardens microbial communities from New Jersey, USA - TSNJ005 MetaG | ecosystem: Host-associated > Fungi > Mycelium > Unclassified | place: USA: New Jersey, Brendon T. Byrne... | reverse complement strand
TATATAAGTGTCCTCGCCGGATTTTACATAGGCATAATCCTGCTTTGCGTTTACAGCCAAACCGCCGTTGGAGGGAAGCGTCCAGGGAGTGGTTGTCCAAGCCAAAAAATATGTATTTTCCTGGCTTTTAGCTTTGAATTTTACATAAATTGAGGCTTCCTTCACGTCCTTATAGCCCTGAGCAACCTCGTGGCTGGAAAGGGCGGTGCCGCAGCGAGGGCAGTAAGGCACTATTTTGTGTCCCTTATACAAAAGCCCCATGTCCCATATTTTTTTAATTGCCCACCATTCGGATTCAATGTAGCTGTTGTGGTACGTAACATAGGGATCGTCCATGTCGGCCCAGAAGCCGACCCGGTCACTCATATCCCGCCATTGGTTTTCATATTTCCAAACGCTTTCCTTGCATTTTTTTATAAAAGGCTCAATGCCGTAATCTTCAATTTGAGGCTTGCCGCTGATACCCAGCTCCTTTTCAACCTCCAGCTCCACAGGCAGACCATGTGTATCCCATCCGGCTTTTCTTAAAACGTCATAACCCTTCATGGTTTTATACCGGGGGATTATATCCTTAACTACCCGGGTCAGTATATGACCGATATGAGGCTTGCCGTTAGCTGTGGGAGGGCCGTCGTAAAAGGTAAAAGCAGGTCTTCCTTTGCTTTGAGCTACGCTTTTTTCGAAAATTTTATTTTCCTTCCAAAAATTTTGCACTTCCAACTCTCTGGCGACAAAGTCCAGATCTGTGGATACTTTTTCAAACATAATCTCACTCCGTTAATTGTTCTGGAATTTTATACCGGCTTGATATATAATGTTGCAATATCGTTGGCAGTATAACACATACGGCCGATGGTAACAAGAATATTTTATTATATTTATACCATATGAAGGGGTGGCTACCATCAAGAAATTTAATTTGGAAAAAAAATATTTTATTCCTGCGTTGTATGTATTGGCTGTGATTTGTATAGCAATAGCCTTTGAAAAGACCATAGGGAACGTAGGCTCCGTATGGCTGAACATTAAAGCTTTCATTTCAGCTATAATCAGTATCCTGCAGCCATTCGTATACGGATTGTTTATTGCGTACTTTACAAACCCTGCTCTGTCCTGGCTTGAGAGCCATCCATATAAAGGCATAAAACGTCCAAAGCTAAAAAGAATCTTATCTGTTATTACAACGTATATTATTGTAATAGGCGGGATCGTATGGATAATAGCTTACCTGCTTCCTGAGGTGGTTGTCAGTATACGCAACCTTATTATCAGTATCAGCACTCCTTCCAACATACATTCTTTGGAACAGTTTTGGATCAATAATTTCGGCGACAGCGCCACCTTTGAAAGCATATTGAATTCTATAAACCATGCTATAGGAACTAACTATAATATAAGGGATATAGTTGATTTGATTTTTGAACCGGTTTTCAAGTTCATAGGCTCTTTACCTAATTTTGTTAATACTGTCGTGCTGCAGACAGTAAACGCCGCGCAAGGGATATTGACCTTTGGAATAGGCATGATAATTGGTTTTTATATGCTTTGTGACAAAGAAAAAATGCAACGGGCCGCAACAAAATTTATTTATGTAGTATTTCCGGGAAAGAGGGCGGATAGAATATTAGATATAGGCCGCGAGTCCAACGATGTATTCAAAAAATTTTTCACTGGAAAGGTTATAGATTCCACTATTATCGGAATTTTATTTTTTATAATCAGTTACTTCACGGGCTTAAGCTACCCTGTATTATTGAGTCTAATTATCGGCGTAACCAATATGATCCCTTATTTCGGTCCTTTTATCGGAGCCGTACCGGTAGTCGTCATTGTGCTTTTGACAAATTATAAGATGGCTCTCTGGACTATAATCGCAATTTTTATTCTTCAGCAATTTGACGGAAATATACTGGGGCCAAAGATATTAGGAGACAGTACAGGACTGTCGCCTTTAGGGGTTGTTTTCTCAATCATAGTAGGCGGAGCCGTCTTTGGAGTTCTGGGAATGTTTTTGGGCGTGCCGGTTTTTGCCGTTATTGTAAACCTTTTATCCAGATTTATGAACAGAAAATATAATGAGAAATACACTAACACAAATCTCAAGGATTAGAAAAGAAGTGGTAGATAAATGAACACTCCAGGAAGAGGCAATAAATACTTTTTATGCATTCTTATATATCAGATATGTCTTCTTATGGCCTTAGCAGTTATCGGCGAGTATTATAAGCCGGACATAGAGGTCGATCTTATACTGTGGTCCGTTATAACTCAGGTGCTTTTCTTTATACCTCCCATTCTTTTGTATCTTGGCGTGACAGGTCAGAAAATTTCCCAAGCTGTTCTGTGTGAAGAGCTTAATCTTATGAATATCATTTTTATAGTTGCTATAAGTATAGTTGTTCAGCCGCTGATGATGTGGATATCTTCTATAACTTCTCTTTTTATTGAGAATAATGTAGGAGCCGCCTTGATAGAATTCAGCAATTATTCATTTCCCGTTGTACTTATTACCATAGCCTTAATACCTGCCGTTTTTGAAGAAGTTACGATGAGAGGCATCATTCTCTCAAATTACAGCCAGGTGGATATTAAAAAGGCCGCGTTAATAAACGGCTTTTTTTTCGGAATTCTTCATCTTAATCTAAGCCAGTTTTTTTACGCGGCGGTTATGGGATTTATTTTCACTTATCTTGTTCGGTATACCAGAAGTATATACTCATCTATAATAAGTCATTTTGTTATCAACGGCAGTCAGACTCTGCTGACCTATTGGGCGGCCAGCTTTATGGAGACTAATCCGAGCATTTATGAGGAAACCGCCATTGTGGAATACACGCTTCAGGAGATGCTTCAGGTTGTAAGCGCCGCAACCTTTATGGCTTTATTATTTCTGCCTCTTTTTATATTTCTGATGCGTTCATTTATCAATTATAATAAAAAAAGAAACATAGGCGTTTTGCTTACTGAAAATGTAATGACTCATCTCGACCATAACCCAAGGGTAAGGCCGTTGATATGTGATTGGAGCTTTTGGGCCTCTATTGTTGTTTTCGTAATATATATAGGAAGTATTTTTTTAAATTATTATTAGCATATTTTTGTGGTGAAAAAATGCAGATAAATCGTTTGTTTGAAATTATATATATACTGCTTGGCAAAAAGAGTGTTACGGCAAGAGAACTGTCGGAGCGTTTTAACGTATCTGTCAGAACAATATACCGCGATGTGGAGACTCTTTCGAGCGCGGGAATACCAATTTATATGAACAGGGGTAAAGGCGGCGGCATAAGTCTGCTTGATAACTTTGTGCTGAATAAATCCATGCTTTCGGAAAGCGAGCAAAATGATATTTTGACCGCTCTGGGCGCGCTCAGTTCATTAAATTGGACCGAAGAGCAAAACGCTCTGTCAAAGTTGGGAGGCTTATTCGGCAAAGCAAGCCAAAACTGGATAAAAGTTAATTTTTCCCATTGGCATGGGTTTGACAAGAAATTTGAAACAATAAAAGACGCCATTCTTTCAAAAAAAGTGGTTTCATTTGATTATTACGGCAAAGGACGGGAAAAAACAAGTCGCCTTGCGGAGCCTTTGCAGCTTCAGTTTAATGATAAGGCATGGTATTTACACGCTTTTTGTTTGAAGCGAGTAGAAACCCGGACATTTAAAATTGCTCGAATGGAGAACTTGAATATAACCGGACAGTCATTTGACAGGGCTTTCAACGAAAAGTCAGAACCGGTCAAAAGCTTGGATTACGCTAATTTTACAAAAATTGTTTTAAAGATGGATAATTCCCAAGCGTACCGTATATTTGATGAGTTTTCTGACGAGGAAGTTATAAATAACCATGACGGAAGCTTTACAATTACGCTTTATTATCCCGAGGACGAATGGATTTACGGATATATTCTATCCTTCGGGCATTACGCTGAGGTTTTAGAGCCGCCTCATATCAAAGAAATTATTATTGAGAGGCTGAAAAAATCTTTGGACAAATATTTAAACTAAAGGCGGCGTTTTGCCGCCTTTAGTTATTTTGCCAAAAATAATTATCTTCTCATAATATCCGGTTTTTCTATAACAAACAACCTTTCGCTGTCTAAATATTCCTTGACATAATTTAATGCTTCCCCAAACCTTTGGAAATGAACCACTTCTCTTTCTCTAAGGAACCGGATGGGGTCGGCTACGTCAGGGTCATCTATTAGATCTAAAAGATATTCGTAGGTGGAGCGGGCTTTTTGCTCGGCAGCCATATTTTCATACAAATCTGTTATAGGGTCGCCCTTTGATTGGATATAAGCCGCGGTCCAAGGATTGCCGGCTGCTGATTGAGGATATATACCGAGGCCGTGGTCAACATAAGTGGCATCCATACCCGCCTTTTGCATTTCTTCAGGAGTTGCGTTGCAGGTTAGCTGGTGTACTATAGATCCTATCATTTCAAGGTGGGCCAGTTCTTCGGTACCAGTAGTTTATCGATAAAAAATTTAGCTATTAAATATGTGCATTGTCAACTCGATGTTATCTCTCAGTTGACAATGTTTCTTTTTATGCTATGCTAATCATAATGAGAGGAGATGGCAAATGCTTAAGGAAAAAATACTATATATTTTGGAAAAGAATAAGGGTAAGCTTGTCACTGGAGGAGAGATAGCCAGAGAATTAGGCGTTAGTCGAACGGCGGTTTGGAAGGCTGTTGCCTTGTTGCGGGAAGAAGGCAATGAAATTGAATCCATCCCTAACAGCGGATATCGGCTTGTGGATAATAGTGATGGCTTAAGCCTTCAAAGTATAAAGGATAACCTTAGAACAAAAAAATTCGGCCAAAATATGGAGCTTTTGAAAACGGTAGGATCCACAAACCAATACCTGAAGGAACAGGATACCACGGCCTTACCGGAAGGCCATGTGGTAACTGCCGATGAACAGACAGCAGGGAAGGGCAGGCTGGGCCGTACATTCTATTCGCCAATTCACAGCGGTATTTATCTCAGCTGTCTTTTAAAGCCGCGGATTACTTTTGCTGAAACTCCGTTTCTTACCATATGCGCCGCTGTTGCGGTTTGCAGGGCTATTGAAGGCATCTTTCCGATAAAGGTTGATATAAAATGGGTAAACGATATTTTTTATCAGGGAAAGAAGCTTTGCGGCATATTAACGGAAGCTTTCATCACCGCTGAAATGCAATCTGTTGATTACGCGATTGTTGGAATTGGTGTGAATACGGGAGAGGTGGCGGAGCAGGTGGCGGATATTGCTACCTCCACTTACATAGCTTCCGGCATACGGGGCGTACGAAATATTCTGGCGGCTGAAATTCTCAATCAGCTTGAACAGGTATATCTGGATTATACAGAGCGGGGAAAAAAGCAGGAGATTCTTTCTGCTTATGCTGAAAAGCTTTTTGTAATGGGAAAACAGGTGGAAGTGGTTGGAACCAAGGAATGTTATTCAGCAAAGGTGCTTGGCGTCAGCGAGTCAGGAGCTCTTATTGTAAAAAATGGAGAAGGCAAGACTATTCATGTTTCAACAGGAGAGATACGTCTTATATAAACACAGATAAAATCGGCATGAACCGCATTTTAAAAGTTAACATAGTTTTTTTAATTTTCGCTAATATTGGACATAATTTTTTTATTTATTTTTCTTGACATAAGGCCCGCTTTCGTATAAAATAACCTTCGTTGTGAAATTGATTATGTGCCCAGGTAGCTCAGTTGGTAGAGCAGAGGACTGAAAATCCTCGTGTGGGCGGTTCGATTCCGTCCCTGGGCAGTTATTGATTTCATTAATTTTGCGGGTGTAGTTCAATGGTAGAACACCAGCCTTCCAAGCTGGATACAGGGGTTCGATTCCCCTTACCCGCTTTTAAGCAATTTAAGTACGTTTTTAACGAAAAGCCCCGCGGAATAAGCGTTCCGCGGGGTATTTTTTTGCTTATTTTGCCGTTGGACAGCAAGGCTCTATCTAGGTCAGAAAAATGGTAAGAGGGCTGTGCCGTTGTATAGAGTAAGTGAAGCGGTAGAGCCTACGGAACCTATTGGATCCAATGAGGAACCGATACCTGCAGGTAATTAAGGGTCATTTATGGCGGCTACTGTCTATTCATTTACAATCGAGGCGAGGTAATCGCTGCGTTAAACGAACATGAAGCTCTCATTAATAATCCCAAATATCTTATTTGTTCGAATAAGGGATTACTTGCCAAACTCGGAGCAACTGGTGTTGAACAAGTGCTTAGTGCTCCTCGGGATTGTGGAGACGTTGAAGCGGTCTCTCTGGTCCAGCCGTTAACCCACCAACGCGACAATACTTCGGAAACTGATTGTATTTACTATCCGTACTGGTTATAATGAAAAAAAAGTAACTTGCTACAAGTAAGATAGAATGTATGAGTTCGAAGATGTAAGGATGGTGTTGACATGAAAATGAGTAGCGACCCTTTCGAGGATGACCGCTCAGAGTCATTGACCGTATACAAACTTGACAAGTATAAAAGATCTTTGTCACCGGGGGCAACTGCAACAAAACCGAAATACGTTTTAGAAGTAAATGGAAAATTAGCATATTTTAAATTCGAACTTACTGAGCGAGAGATTTGCGCGGAGCTGTTATCGAGCAAGGTAGGTAAATGCCTCGGTATCCCTATCGCTGAAACATTTGCAGCTGAGTATAAAGGCACTAAGGGTATTGTCAGTTTCGATATTGGCGAATATACTGAGGTTGATGATTCGGAATCGTACTCTGTGAAAGATTATACCAATATACCCGGTTTTATTGATATGTGTTTATTTGATTATCTGGTTATGAATGAAGATAGGCATGCTCGGAACTGGGGAATTAGTAATAATGCTGTTGCACCTTTATTCGACCACAACGTAACATTTGGAGCAGACTTAGTAATTAAGGATTTAGACTATTTCATGGAAAGAGTTGCATCCGCGTTTTCGCTGCATACTGACTATGATAATTCGTGGAATGTTATCCTAAAGTATGTATGTCAAAATTATGCTGATCACGTAAAAAGTTTCATGCAAAAGCTTAATAGTATAAACGATATCCAAAACCATACAAGCGACCTTACGGCCGTCGACCAGCTAGTGCTGCGTGAGAAGATACAGATGCTTGGCGAACGTAGACAATATATGGTTAGAAAGGTTGATGAGTATCTTGTCTAATAAGTTAATGATATTAAATCTGTTCGATGAAAAAGTCGGAACAGTCGAGAAGACATCAACCGGTTACATTACTGATTATCTTGGTCAACACACCGAAACGGTTAAATTGCCCAGTATTATGCAGGATATTGCGCCTGCCCCTTCTCAAAAGGCGGCGTTACCAACCATACTCAGCTATTATGGGTTAGATTCATATGATATATGGGAATACCTCAAGCGCAGCAACGGGTTTAAGACATCGAGAAAAATTTACTTTGTTGCAGAGCCCCCAGGCGAGATTTGGGTACCTCTTCGCGGAGAAAGGGATTACACCGTGTTTATGAACCCTGGTGACCCAGTTGTTATTCGTGGAAACGGAGTTATACTCGTAAACAAACATAGGAATTTGGTGCTACCTGATTACCTTACCAACATGATAGATATAGACTCCGCCGTTCATGGGAATACAGAGATAACAGGGTATGTCCATGATGTACGACGTGAGGGCTTGCTCCAAGGATTAAAGGCTCGATTAGTACTGAACTTCCCTGAAAGCTCATTGAAGCGCTAATGAGTTATCTGGGTGTTATTGGTGATGATATGACCGCTCCTCATCTTAAGTTAAGCTACAACCCCTACTCAGAATAACAGCGGTTTAGAGTTTATAAGACACCTATAATAAATAACGCCTGCAGCATGTATGGCGTTATTTTTGTGCAGGAACATCGCACTTCATGGTTTATTGAAAAGCTACCCAGTGGAAACTGGCATACAATTAAGTTATTAAGAAAGGGGTTTAAATTAATGGAGGAAAAACAAAGAATAACACACCTTGAGAGAGCAAAGGCAGACTTGAAGATTGTGCAGTATAATTGGTCGAGAAGGTGGATGCCGTGAAACATCCACCTTCTCGACCTTTACATGTTTCTGAACTGCGTATACAGACTCGAATTTCTCTCATGAGAATCTCCGTGACGAAACGATCACGCGCGCCGAATTTGTATCTTTGGCCATAAGGCTTGCCGGAGTAGACGGCGGTTCGGGAAGCGCTCCTTCAACGATCTGGATCGCGGTCACTGGGCTTATGTCTGTCCGAAGGTAGAAGCTTTATAGATGTGCCCGAAAGCTACTGGGCTTACAAGGCAATCACAGCGGCAGCCACAGAGTATATGCATGAGTGAGCATTAGCATTATTGTAAAATATCCGACAATATTTGCGAAAATAATTGACAGCTATTCTGATTAATGCTACTCTAAGTATCGAATGTTTTTTAAATACCATTCTCTTAAAAATAATTATGTATGCTTTAAGATTCATCGGATGACAAAACGTGTAAATCCACGTTTTGCATAAAATTTACGAAAAGTAAAAAGGAGTATGTAAAATGAAAAGAATATTTGCCATTATGCTCGCGTTGACTTTGACGTTTAGCATGGCCGCCTGCGGAGGGTCAAACTCCTCCGGAGGGACAAGCGCCCCCACAACCGCATCCAGTGAATCCTCAGCCCCCGCCGAAGCGTCTCCTTCAGCCGAGGCGTCCCCATCAGCCGAAGCCGCTGAAGATATAGAGCTGATTGTATTCGCGGCTGCCTCTATGTCTGAAACACTTGAGGAAATTTCCGGTCTGTATACGAATGTAGCTCCAAATGTAAAGCTGGTATTCAATTTTGATTCCTCCGGCACTCTGAAAACCCAAATTCAGGAAGGCGCGGACTGCGACATATTCATCTCCGCGGGACAAAAACAGATGAATGAGCTGGACAGCTCGGCCTCTGTCGAGGTCAACACTGAGGGCCTTGATTTTGTACAAAACGACACCCGCATCAATATTCTGGAAAACAAGGTCACGCTTGTGGTTCCGGAAGGCAATCCCAAAAACATAAATAGCTTCGACGACATGGCCGCAGCCCTATCCGGGGGAGATGTTCTTATGGCTATGGGCAACAGCGACGTACCTGTCGGACAATACACACAAAAAATTCTACAATATTATAGTCTTGATGAAGAGTCTCTTGCCGGTTCGGGCGTACTTAGTTATGGAAGCAATGTAAAAGAGGTTACCACTCAGGTTACCGAAGCCAGCGTAGACTTTGGTGTTGTTTACTGCACAGACGCGTTTAGCGCAGGACTGGAAGCAGTCGATTATGCCACCGCCGAAATGTGCGGACAAATTATTTACCCGGCCGCCGTACTAAATGTCAGCAATAATCCCGAAGCGGCTAAAGCGTTTCTTGACTATCTTACGGGCAGCGAAGCTATGTCCATCTTTGAAAAAGTAGGCTTTTCCCCGGTATAATTTAAATAGCTTTTTAAAGAGCAGCATGGAGGATTCAACTCCTCCATGCCCTTTTAAGTTTAATGAGGTATCGAATTATGGATTTATTTCCTCTCTGGAACTCGTTGCGTATTGCTGCGCTCAGTTGTATTATCGTATTTTTTACCGGGATATTTGCCGCCTATTACGCGGCAAGACTCCCTCGTGTTATTAAGGGTATTCTTGATGTTATTCTCACGCTCCCGATGGTGCTTCCGCCAACAGTTTGCGGATATCTTCTTTTAGTTCTCTTTGGCAACAGGCGCCCGTTGGGCATATTTCTGTCCCAGTTTGATATCAAATTTGTTATGACATGGTATGGCGGTGTTTTGGCCGCCAGCGTGGTTGCGTTTCCCTTGATGTACCGTACTGCCCGCGGCGCTTTCGAGAGCTTTGATAAAACGCTTGCTTATTCAGCGCAGACGCTTGGTCTTAACAATACTTATATTTTTTGGTGTATTCGTGTGCCTGTTTGCCGTCAGGGGATTTTAGCCGGCGCGGTTTTGTCTTTCGCGCGAGCGCTGGGCGAATACGGTGCAACCAGTATGCTGATCGGATACACACCGGGGAAAACAGCAACCATATCCACCACGGTTTATCAGTTATGGCGCACTAATAACGAAGCCGAGGCCTTCAAATGGGTTATGATTAACATGGCCATCAGCGCGGTGGTATTACTTACGGTAAATATGCTGGAGTATCGCGGCAAAAAGGCGGTGGCCTGATGAGCCTGCTTGTCGATATACAGAAAAAACTCGGTAAATTCTCTTTGGATGTCACATTCGAGACAAGTGGCGGTGTGCTGGGCTTACTGGGAGCCTCCGGAAGCGGGAAAAGCATGACGCTTAAGTGCATTGCCGGAATCGAAAAACCCGATAGAGGCAAAATAGTATTGGATGGCGTGACCATGTTCGATTCGGAACGCCGAATAAACTTGCCCCCTCAACAGCGGCAGATAGGATATTTGTTCCAGAATTATGCTTTGTTCCCCCATATGACTGTCAAGCAAAACATATTACGCGGGCTGCATAAAGAAAAAGATAAAAATCAAAAAGAGCAAGCCGTGCGTGAGATTCTTGAGCTCATGCAGCTAAAGGGACTGGAAAAACACAGGCCGTCACAGATTTCCGGCGGTGAACAGCAGAGGGTCGCGTTAGCCCGCATTATGGTTGGCAAACCGAATCTGCTAATGCTGGATGAACCTTTCAGCGCGTTGGACAGTCATTTGCGCGGCCAATTACAGATTCTGACGCAGCAGCTGTTAAAGCAATTCGGTAAAGATACATTGATGGTAACCCACAGCAGAAACGAGGCTTATCTTCTTTGCCAAAAGATTGCCTTGATCGATAGCGGTAAAAATATCGTATTAAAAGATACGAAAGAATTGTTTGCTGATCCCGAAAGCCGTCAGGCCGCTTTTCTTACCGGATGCAAAAATGTGATAGACGCCAAAAAAACAGGCGAATATGAAGTTGAGATTCCAGCTTGGGGAATCCGCCTCGCCACATCGCAGCGGGTACGAGACAACCTGTGCGCTATTGCTATTCGCGCCCATTACTTTAACCCAAAAGCCGCGCATAACCGGTATCCCATATATTTTACCAACGAAATGGAAGAACCCTTTGAATATATCCTCCAATTTCGCTATGAAAATCAAAAGAAGGATTCCCCTGATATTTGGTGGCGTATTCCAAAAGACAAAAAAAACATTCGGCAACCGGATGAATTGGGCATAGCTCCTGTTAATGTTCTTCTGCTATATCAGTAATTGCGCTTCTCCCGCGCTTTCAAGTTTACGTATACTCGCCGTCAGGCCGGCATAGGCATAAACTTTATGTAACGCGTTACATAACATCTATTATGATTTGCTGTATGGTTTG
>Ga0153921_1001309_pt1 | contig 11366 bp, 11 predicted proteins | sample TSNJ005MetaG_FD_104691 | JGI IMG/M metagenome (GOLD analysis project Ga0153921, IMG submission 104691) | Attine ant fungus gardens microbial communities from New Jersey, USA - TSNJ005 MetaG | ecosystem: Host-associated > Fungi > Mycelium > Unclassified | place: USA: New Jersey, Brendon T. Byrne... | reverse complement strand
GCAAGTCGAAGGCGTCCTCTACGCCGACCCTCGCAACTCGGCCGGGGGCATCGAAACCGTAGTGCCCAATGTCGTTCCGGGAGCGACGATGTCCGGAGCACGGGGCGGATTCGGAGACATCGCAGTGCAGGAAGTCTGCATCGAGGGTGACGGCATCTGCAACATGCCCAAGCCGCGTGATGCGCCCGAGGTGTTCGTGGATTCGGTCTTCGGCTACTTCACGAAGCACAACACCTATACGCCGATGATGTCCGAGCCCGCTCCGCCTGCTCCCCCGGCATTGCCGCAGACGCCGTCGGTGCCACTGCAACCCGCTGACGTTGCCACTGCGATCGTGACGCGGGTCGTCGAGAACATCACTCCGTATCTGAGCGCTGCACTCGCGACCGTGCTGACGAAGTAACGCGATACCGCCTGTTCGGTTGACTGAAAGTCGACCGATTCGTACAAGTCGAGAGCCACCAGTATCGAGCACCATCGATCACATGCTCACCTTCATCGTCAGATACGGGTACGTCCCGTTCATGCTCTTGGGAATCAACGGAGCCGCAATCGCGCTGGCGGCATCCGGCGCGCCGAAATGGTCACTGGTGGCATTGATTCTCTTCGCAGTGGCCTGCTCTTTCGCGGCCGAACGGGCGCTTCCCTACGAATCCTCGTGGAATGCCCCGGGACCGGACAGGTTTCGCGACGCTGTCCATGCGTTTGTCAACGAATCCCTCATCTTGGTCAGCGTCGCGGTAATCCCGTTGATGGCCGCGGTGATTCCGTTCGACGGGCTGTGGCCGAGCGGTCTTCCGTTTGTCCTTCAGGTCGTCTTCGCAGTGTTGGTTGCCGATTTCGGCATCACCGTGGTGCATTTGATCAGCCACAAGGTTGGATGGTTGTGGCGTTTCCACGCGGTTCATCACAGCCTCGAACGGTTCTACGGTATGAACGGACTGATGAAGCACCCCGTGCATCAGACTTTCGAAACCGCCGGTGGCATCCTGCCACTGATCCTCCTCGGGATGCCCGTTCCAGTTGCCTCGGCGCTCGCGGTTTGTGTCGCTGTCCAACTCCTGCTTCAGCATTCGAATGCCGATTACCGCATCGGCCCCCTGCGTCCGATACTCGCCCTCAACGCCGGCCACCGATTCCATCACCTGAAGTGGGCGGGAATCGGTGACGTCAATTTCGGTTTGTTCACTCTGATCTGGGATCACCTGTTCCGCACTTATTCTTTCGATCCGGAAAAGCGCTTCAGCAGTGACGATCTCGGAATGGCGGCCAAACCCGACTACCCGGACGACTACATCGGCCAGTTGGCCGAACCGTTCCGGAAACAGAACTGAGGGACGATCGGTGGAGATTCAGCCCGCGAGTACCCGTCGCATGACGGGCTTGGCTGCAAACGCACTGGCCAACACCAACGCGATCCCCACAGCCAGGGTGACACCCAACTGAACCAGCGCCATCGGAGTGGTCAATACGGCTGCCCCTGCCAGCGGGAAGAGGAACAGCAGTGCAGCGCCGGCGGCGGCCAGTGCCATCACCACCACGGGAGTGCGAACGTGCCTCATGCGGGCGCTGTCCATCACCTCGACAGGTGTGCCGGCCAAAGTCAGACTCCGATACAGCTCACGGTTGTCGAGGATCCCGGATACCTGGGTGAGCGCAGACGAGATGGCCGCCAACGTGAATGTTGCTCCGAGAGTGAACAACACCCCGGTTCTCATGTCCGCGAACAGGAACTCCTGCCCTGGCTGCAAATCCTGTCCTTCCCCGTTGCCTATCGCGGCGAGGAGAGATGTGCCTGCGGCAACGAAGCTGGCCATCGTCACACCGCTGACCGTGCGCCACACAGCCTTCGGATTATCCAGGACCCGACGCGCCGCAATCAGCGAAGCACCGTCTTTGGCGCATTTGAGCATGATCCGTCCAAGCAGCGAAATGACGAACGGACCGACCAACGCAACAACGCCGAAGCAGAGACCAAGGCCCACCAGGATTGCCGCGATGCTTGCCGCGGAGCCCCCGAATGCACTCCATCCCACAAGAACCCCCACCCCAGCCACAGCGAAGATCATCTTCGGTGCGGCGCTGGGATTGCCCGCCATGACGCCCAACGGGCTCACGAACACCTGGCGCATCCCGAGCATCGACGTCAAAGCAGCCAGGATGGTCATTCCGAATACGATGCCCACCAGCGGAAGTGCGCCTACCCAAAGCTCACTCCACTCGAATGTCCGACCTTGAAATCTCAAGAGAGCTACGAGCGGCAACGCGAGGAGGTATCCCACCACACCGATCAACGCACCGGCCAAGCCCTGGATACCCGATTCCGCAGCGCACAGCGCAACGATCTGGCGAGGGGTGGATCCGATGAGTCGGAGCGAGGCAAGTCGTTCGTCGCGACGGCGCGCACCCAAGCGGGCCGCCGCCAGACCGAGAGTGACGGCTGGAACGATCATCAACACCGAAGCAACCCCTGCGAGCGCTAGGTACGCCTCGGCTTCGGGTTCGCTCGATCTGCCCGCGAATGCACCGTAGCCGCCGAGCACCGTCAGCAACAACGTCGTCGAGGCGGCAAATGCGGACACTGGGAGCGCGAAGGTACTCAAGGCCTTTCGCCCTTCACCTCGCACCGTCATCAATGCAACGCGCGCTGTGGCCTTCATGCCGCCACCTGTGTCCCGACGAGCGAACCGGCCTGCATCATCATCGTGCGATCACACCACCGAGCGACTTCGGCATCGTGAGTGACGACGACCAACGCAGAACCGATCTGTTGAGCCGAATCACGCAACACCCTCATCACTTCCCAACTCGTCTGCGCGTCGAGGGCACCGGTCGGCTCGTCCGCGAAGAGAACTGCGGGTTTGGTTACCAACGCTCGCGCAATCGCCACACGTTGCGACTGCCCACCCGACATCTGACCCGGGCGACGATCCTGCAACCCATCCAGCCCCAACGGCGCGAAGAAGCCGTGCGCCGTCCGCTTGGCTTCTGCGATGGACAACCCGTTGAGCACCAAGGGCAAAGCGACGTTCTCGATCGCCGGAAGCTCCGGCAACAGTTGGCCCGATTGAAAAACGAAACCGTACGACTCCCGTCGGAGCCGGCTGCGGTCGTTCTCACCGAGGTTCTCGATATGCCGGCCGCTCAGCAAGATTGCTCCCGAGTCGGGCTTGACGATTCCTGACATGCAATGCAGCAGTGTCGACTTCCCCGATCCTGAAGGACCCATGATGGCCGTGGCAGTGCCGGCGCGCACTTCCAGCGATACACCTCGGAGCACCGGAACCTCGCCGTACGACTTGCCCAGCGCGTGGACCGACAGGACTGCGGGTGCTTGTGCGTTGTTCATGATTCCACCTTCTCGTGAACCCTTCGCGAACACATCGGCCCAGCGCACGATCTTCGGACTGAGCTCGGTCCTACCGGAGGATGACCGGACCCCGAGCTCTGTCAGGGTCGTCACTATGATTTCCGACATGACCTGGTCCGGCGCCGTCCACATGCAGCCCGGAATTCTCATGTTCACCGGCGCAGTGGGATCCGCGCACATGCATTCGCACGCCGCTGTTCAGATCATGATCATCGACGACGGGGACGTCACGGTCACGGACGGGGACGGCCACAGTGAAGTCGTGCGGTCCGTGGTCATCCCATCCGGGGCGGTCCACGCGTTGTCCGCCTCCGAGGGTGCGCGGGGACGGGCGATCTACGTTGACTCCACCACTGGGATGGGTCTGCGCATCAGGCCACCGGAGCCGGGCCGCGGTGGTGTGACCGACTGGTCGGACCGTGGGCAGACCGCAGTAGCGATGACGGACCGCGGCGCTGATTCGGATCTGGAATACGCAGCGAGGCTGATCGATTCACTATCCGAACACGAAAAAGCGTCGAACTTAGGCGTTCTTCACCCGGCCCTCGAGCATGCCCTGACGCTACTTCCCGAGAGAATCTCGGGGCAGGTCACACTGACGGACATCGCCGCCCTGGTCTCCATCTCGCCCGGACGGCTGGGAAGAATCTTCAACGATCAACTGCAGATGAGCTTTTCGACCTACATCCGCTGGTTACGGTTACGACGTGCCATGGAAGTGATGAGCAGTGGCGCAACTCTGACAACCAGTGCACACGAGGCCGGCTTCACCGACAGCGCCCATCTCAACCGTATCTGCCACAGTATGTTCGGGCTCACGCCCAGCGCCGCGACCGGCGGCCTCACCTGGAATTGACGCTACTCCTCAACTGACGCTGTCCGTCCCCGTTGACGCTGTCCATCTCCATCCTCGCGAGCAACGACAGACGACTGTAGAGGCGCGCCAATCCGGGAACGTCCCGAAGACTGCCCGCAACGTCCTCCACACCGGCAGCGGCATACACCGTCAGTCGCGCATCGACGTCGTAGAGAACATCGACGACATTTCCGAAACGGCGAAGGGCAAATTCCGAAGCTTCGGCGAGCACCGGTACTCCGAAGATCACCCAGTCGTCGAAGCGGGAGGCAAGCTCGAGATAGTCGGCAGCCGAGGTCGAACCAGCGCACAGCACCTCGAAGTCGAACCAGACAACACCGTCTCGAATCGCCGAGCACTCCAATGTGCGTGTGCCTATCGTCAATTCGACACTTTCGCCCGAAGGCCACGTAATTCCCGAGCCGACGAGGAATTCCCCTGTCGCAAAACGGTAGTCCCCGGCACCTGGCTGACCCGCCGTCCGATAGTCGACGGAGCCACCCAATTCGATCACCTCGAGAGTCCGCTCGATCAACTCGATCGACGGAACGAACTGCTCGTGAAAAAGCGGATTCGGAAGAAGATCGGTCGGCGGGACATTGGACGTGACAACAACAGTCACACCTTTCGCGACGATTGTGTCGAGAACCCTTGCCATGAACATGGCGTCGGCGACGTCGTCGATGTGGAACTCGTCGAAACAGAGCACGCGGATTCCGTCGACGACGTGGTCCAGTGCCGCGCCCATCGACCCGAGTTCGTGCGCCCGAGAGTGCAGATCTGCAAAGAACCGATGAAAGTGAATGCGCTGCTTGCCAACTCGGATGCTCTCGTAGAACTCGTCCATGAGCATCGTCTTACCGCGGCCGACGCTACCCCAGAGGTAGATCCCTCCGCCGACCTCACCGCCGGATATCCGGGCTCGCAGGGCATCGAGGGCTTCATGTGCCGCCAACTGCTCTTCGTCCAGTAACATGAGGCTCCTCTACATCTGTAGAGTCGAGGCTAGTGACCGAAGGCAAATCGAGTCAATGTGACCCTCACGACGCACCATCTGCAGCATGCAACATCGACAGCAAGGAACGAATATGAATCCCGATCGCAGAGCCCTCATTGCGGCATCCGCCGTCACGATCATCGCCGAGCAGGGCCCGCGTGCACTCACCCATCGGGCGGTTGATCAGTTCCTGGAACTTCCTGCCGGTTCGACGTCGTACTATTTCCGCACTCGCGAGGCACTTCTCGAAGCAACCGCATTGCACATCGTGCACCGGTCACGTTCGACTTTCGACGAACTCCGCGAGAGGCCCAGCGATCCTGCTGCCCTGACGGCCGAGTATCTCGACGATCTTCTCTCGCACCGCAGACACGAATTGATCGCGCGCTATGCACTGCTCCTGGAAACTCCCCGAGATTCGGCATTGCACCAACTCCTCGAAGGCAGTCTGTTTTCGTCGGAGAAGGCAAGACCCGTCTTCGAAACCGTTGGCGTTGACGACCCTGATGTCTCTGCCGCAAATTTCCTGAGCCTACTGGAGGGCTTGATCTTCGACTATTGTCTCGGATCACGTAGCCGGGACCCTCACTCCAGCGAAACCGCTCGGCAACTTCGGATCCCGATCGACATCTACCTTCACGGAGTGGGGATCCTCTGAAAAACCTTGGTCAGCAGAGGCTTCCGGTACAGGGTTGTCGACCAGAGAACAGCGCCGCGACAAAGGGAGTGCTGTCTGGAACCGAAGCCGGGACGGTCCCCAGATGATCAGTGGGATAGGTATGGAATGCAAAGTCCACACCGTTGGCAGCGAGGTCAGCCGCGAACTTCAGTGTCAGCGGTGCCGGAACATCGATGTCCGACAACCCCTGACCGATGAAGAACGGGCGGTCGTATCCTGCGGTCGGCACAGTGAGCAGTTCACGCGCAGCCTCCATGAATACTGGGTTGTCCAGCGACTTCGTCAGCACCTGCCCGAGTGTGACGGTTCCGTACTTCGTGCGCGCCTCGGTGTAGCACATGTTGTTCTCGACGTCGTCGAGGATGGTCTTGCCGAGCGGGGTCAGATACGAGTCGATGTCGATGTCCGGCCGCGAAGCACGCAGTCCGTCAAGAACGTTCGCGATGTAGACCGTCGTACCCTTGAGCGGAAGCGCCGGGAAAGCCGGACCACCGAGCGGTAGAAGATTTTCGATGTTCGAGGGGACACCAGTGGCGACAGCGCCGCGGTAGTCCAACTCCGGCGCGTAATCAGTGGCAAGCGAAGCGGTGAACATAGTCGCCTGCCCGCCCTGCGACTGTCCCATCGCAACCCATTCGCTCGACAGGTCGTCGTCGACCGCACGAGCGGCGCGCACCATGTCCACAACGCTGTGCGCAGCGGAACGACCGTCGAGATACGGGTGAACACCAGGTGTTCCGAGCCCCACGTAGTCGGTCGTCACCACCGCGTATCCCTGCTCCAGCCAGTGACCCAGATGTGTCGCGGTCCGTTCGAGTGGAACACTGCTGCTCGGCGCACACTGATCCGCGACACCCACCGTTCCGTGCGCATAGGAGATGACCGGCCAACCACCCTCGGGCGGAGATCCCTCTGGGCGATACACCACACCGGTACTCGTCATCGGCGCGTCCTTCGGGCCCGTCGACCAGTACGTCACCTTTGTTGCGCTCACGGCACCCGGGATCACCCGATCGGGACCGAGTAACTCCCGACTCACGACAGCACCCGGAGCATCGTTCGGTTCCGCTGCGGCCGGCGCCGCAACTGTCAACGCTACCAAAGCACTCGCACTCAGCCCGACGATCGTCCTACCCAGTCGCTTACTCACGTACTTCTCCTACGATTGCGGTGACGGTGCATATGTGGTGATCGGCCCCACATCAGCCGATCGAGTTCAGACCATAGAACAGCCTTACCAATTGGTCAACCTAGATTTCCATTCCGCATCTACCGTCGTGACACGCCTGCTCGGGTAGGGTGGCGGTGTTCGATACGTGCAGGTCCCAGCGAGATCAGGAGGCCGAAAGGCTCTCTCATGTCAGCACCTGATCTCCCGACCTTCCCTGCTTCGCAGCAGAAGTCGGTGGCTGCGATTCTCCGAGCAGCAGGTTGCGTATTCGCCGAAGACGAGGCTCGCCTACTTCTTCACACCGCACGCTCTCTCGATGAACTCGACGCGATGGTCGACCGACGAGTTGCCGGCGAACCACTCGAACCTGTCCTCGGATGGGTCGAGTTCTGCGGCTTGCGCATTCACATCGACTCTGGAGTCTTCGTCCCACGCCGGCGCACCGAGTTCCTCGCCCGGCAGGCCTGCTCACTCGTCGTCTCCAGAAGCGTCGTCGTCGACATGTGTTGTGGCTCAGGAGCTGTCGGTACCGTCCTGCAGTCGACGCTCGATGCCGTCGATTTGTACGCGGTAGATGTGGAACCAGCCGCGGTGCGGTGCGCTCGCCGAAACATCACACCGCCCGAGCGCGTACTCGAAGGCGATCTCTTCGAACCACTGCCGACGGAATTACTCGGTCGCGTGGATGTCGTCGTTGCCAATGCACCTTACGTCCCCACCGATTCGATCAGGCTGATGCCGCCCGAAGCCCGTCTTCACGAACCGCTGGTCTCGTTGGACGGCGGCACCGACGGACTGGACCTGCAGCGACGCATCATCGCGGACGCTGCGCCGTGGCTACGCCCGGGTGGCTGTCTTCTCGTCGAGACGAGTACGGAGCAGGTCGAAATGACTGTTGAAACATTCACTCGGGGAGGTTTTCTCACTCGAGTGGCAACCTACAGTGAGACCGCCTCGACCGTGGTGATCGGTCAGTGTTGAAGGCGATCGGATCCTGGCGTGGACCACTCCCGAGCGCGGGCGGCAAAGCCGTCGACAAAAAGCCCGAACGCACGATCGACGCGGGCCCGGTCCCCAGTGGCCAGAAGATCCATCGACAGACCCCGCATTTGCGAGAGCAACAGAGTAGCGACAGAGGCAACATCGTCCTCGGGGCAACCCGCTTGTCGTAGACCGGCTTCCAGTGCCTCGATCCAATCGCCTACAAAACGGTCCAGGAACCGTCCGTAGCGTTCGCGGTCGCCGAGCGCGAGGGCGTAAATCTCGACCATCACTCGGAACCGCGGCAGGACCTCCGGCGTCGTACGTTCGGTCCACCAAGCGGTCAGCACTGCCGCCGGATCGACCCCCGGTTTCATCGGAACCGCAATCGGAATGGACTCACCACGCATGTTCTCGATGACCTCGGAGAGCAGGTTCTCCTTGCTCTCGAAATGGTTGAGCAACGACGCATGCGACACACCTACGGCCTTGGCGAGCTGCCTCACCGTCAGTTCCCCGACACCGTTGTCGATGACGTAGCGGGTCAGCGCGTCGAGCAACTCCTCACGTCGCCCGGCGTATCTCAGGCTGCGTTTGTCGATGCGTTCGGGCTCCGGCACATACCCACCCTACCGGCCGGAATCACCAGGTCAGCGGCTGACTGCCTTCTGATACCGACGAATAGCGAACGGCACGAAGACGATCAGCAAACCGAAAGTCCACAACAGCGACGCGATGACCGGATTCTGCAGTGGCCACGCATCCGGAACCGTCATCGCAGGATTGGTATTGCCGAACAGTTCACGCACCGCCTGAGTCACCGCCGACACCGGATTCCATTCGGCGATCACTTTGAGCGGGCCGGGAAGATTGGTGGTCTCGACAAAAGTGTTCGCGATGAACGACAGCGGAAAGATGACGATGAAACTCGCGTTGTTGAACACCTCCGGCGTGCGGATCCAAAGCCCGACAACAGCCATGACCCATGACAATGCGTACGCGAAGAACAGAAGCAGCGCATACCCGGCCACCGCCTCGAGGAAGCTGGAATGGATGCGCCACCCCACCAGAAGACCGGTCAACGACATGACCACCAAGCTGATGACGTTGATCAACACGTCACTCGATGTTCGGCCGGTCAGCACGGCAGACGGAGCCATGGGCAGCGATCGAAATCTGTCGATGATTCCTTTCTGAATGTCTTCGACCATCCCCAAACCAGTCCAGGTAGCACCGAATATGACCGTCTGCGTGAAGATTCCGGCGATCAGGAACTCTCGATACGACGTGCCCGGGACGGAGATCGCGCTGCCGAACACGTATGCGAACAAGAGCACGAACATGATCGGCGACAAAGTGGTGAACACCAGTAGATCCGGAACGCGCTTGATCTTGATCAAGTTTCGCCTGGCGATGGTCAAACCGTCTTCGAGCGCCATCTGCACGGTCATTTCTGATCCTCCAGTTCAGCCTGGTGCCCGGTCAGTGTCAGAAAGACATCGTCGAGAGTGGGCCGGCGCAGACCGACGTCGAACACCCGAATGCCTCTTGCCGACAGGAGATTCAGCGCCGCGACCAACGCATCGGTACCGTCGTCGACAGGAACGGTGACGCGACGGACATTCTCTTGAACCTGAATGTCCCCCACGGCAAGCGAGCGCAATTCTTCTCGGACGATGTCGAGATGTTCGACCTCGTGCACACTCAGTTCGATGCGCTCACCCCCGACCCGCGCCTTCAGCTGATCTGCAGTACCGCGCGCGATGACCGAGCCGCGGTCGATGACGGCGATCTGGTCGGCCAACCTCTCGGCTTCCTCCATGTATTGCGTCGTGAGCAACAGCGTTGTCCCCTGCGCCACCAACCCTTCGATGACATCCCAGAGACCGAGTCGCGCACGAGGATCGAGGCCGGTGGTCGGCTCGTCCAGAAACAACACCTGCGGCCGAGCAACCAATGCGCCGGCCAGATCGAGTCGGCGGCGCATGCCACCGGAATAGCCCTTGACCGGCCGATCTCCAGCCTCGACGAGATCGAACTGCTCGAGCAATTCACGCGCTCGTGCCTTACTGCTTCGGGCGCCGAGGTGATACAGCCTCCCGACCATGTCCAAGTTCTCATAGCCCGTCAGGTACTCGTCGACCGCGGCATACTGACCCGAAGCACCGATCTTGGACCGCAACGCCCGCGCATCCTCGACCACGTCCAGCCCGGCAACCTTGGCGCGTCCACCGTCCGGAATGAGCAGCGTCGTGAATATCCTTACCGCAGTGGTTTTTCCGGCGCCGTTGGGGCCCAACAGGGCCATCACCGAACCCTCGCGCACTTCCAGGTCGATGCCGTCCAATGCCGTGACGTCGCCGTACTTCTTGACCAGCCCCTCGGCCACAATCGCTTCGGTCATGAGCCCTCCCGCATCGGTAATCCGTCGGTAGTCCGTTCCCCAGTGTGACCCAGGAGGCCGACACATTCCAGGAAATTTCGTCAGTTGCCCGGCTGCAATCACCTCCCTGGTTTCGCCGGTGCCTTTCGGCCACGAGGTACGGAACAGACCACACGTCCCAGTCCTGTCCAATACAGCCGATAAATTTCACCGACCTTTCGACGGATATATACCGGAAAGAAAACCCGAAATTCTTGAACAAAGACCGCTTTCAGGTATTCATGATGAACGCGGCAGCGTTACACTCTTACAGCAAGTGACACTCGGGCCGGTGACGGTTGACTTATGGTGTCGAATCTCGAATTACAAATCAGACAGAGGCCGAAAAGAATTGAATCACCGATTCAGTGCACGCGGGGAAGACTCACACTTCGGGGGATCGAGAAAGGCTGACTGTGCCATGAGTATCAGAACTCGATACATCCGAACTCCGTGGATCCGAAAAACGGCGAAATATTCCTTCGAGACCATCTGCTTCACCCTGGCCGTGATTGTCGCGGCCGCACTGATCGCCGCGTACAACACACAACCGCGCTCCGCGCCGACGTACACGCTTACCTCGTTCTCGGCGAATCCTGAATCTGCAGCGCTGCCATTCGACATTCCACCCAAGTCAGCACTGAACGGAAAGTTGGTTTTCGCTCACTACTTCCCGCCCTATCCGGTTTCGATCGACAATGCGAATCCGTCTGGCGATTACTATGCGACACAATATCTTACGGTCAACGGCGAGAACAACAAACACGTTCGCTACGGGGGATTCCTCCGCGATCGGCCGACACCGCGGCAACCCATCGCCGATACGCAGTGGCGCCAACGCGACCTCGAAAACGAAGTTCGTTCGGCAATCGCCGCGGGCATCGACGGAT
>Ga0153921_1001307_pt1 | contig 11370 bp, 8 predicted proteins | sample TSNJ005MetaG_FD_104691 | JGI IMG/M metagenome (GOLD analysis project Ga0153921, IMG submission 104691) | Attine ant fungus gardens microbial communities from New Jersey, USA - TSNJ005 MetaG | ecosystem: Host-associated > Fungi > Mycelium > Unclassified | place: USA: New Jersey, Brendon T. Byrne... | reverse complement strand
TGACGGTGGCTGACGCTTTCATCCCAACGTTCCATGTGTACGAACAGGGAAAACTTCATGACGCTTACCTCGGATCTATTGTGATCGGCCTGTCGACTGCGGGCCCTTAAGTACTCTCGCCACCTTGAAGCTTGCCAGTGATAACGGCTGTTCGGCGGATTGATTGTTGGTATACCATAATACGGAATATCCGCAAAACTTTTCTCTCCAACGGTTGCACCCTCACCTCACAAGGAAGGCGAGCTCGATGAACATAAAACAAAAATTAATCCTGGCGTTTGCGGTGATCGCCAGCCTACCGGTGATTCTGGTGGCTGTGCTGATCATCCTCAACGTACGCCATGAGGCCCGCGACAGCTTTGTCGACAGCAGTGGCCGCGAGATCCGCCAGGTCGACAACGCGATGCAGCTGTTCTTCGAAGGCATCAGCCAGAACGTCGCCTACCTGGCTGCGCACCCGCAGTTGCGCAGCCTGCAGGGCGATGTGAAACGCTACCTGGCCAGCGACGCCGCGCACATCGCTCCCGGCGAGCGCGACCAGCAGTTGTTCGCGTTGTTCGAAGGCCTGGCCAAGAGTCATTCGGCCTACACCTACCTGTCGCTCGGCACCGAGGATGGCGGCTATGTGTTCTGGCCCGGCGACCCCAACCTTGCCAACTACGACCCGCGCACGCGGCCCTGGTACAAGGCGGCCATGGCGCAACCGGGCAAGACCCTGCGCACCGAAGCCTATTACTGGGCAGCCGACGACGTGGTGCTGGTGAGCACCGTGCAAAGCTTCAATGACCGTCAGGGCAAGGCGAGCGGGGTGGTCAACATCGACGTGTCGCTCAAGCAACTGACCGACCTGGTCAAGCAGATCAAGCTGGGCGAAAGCGGTTACCTGATGCTGATGGAAGCCAACAACACGGTGCTGGTAGACCCGAATGACCCGTCCCACAACTTCAAGAAACTCGGCGAGTTGGGTGACGGCTACCGGCAGTTGAGCGAAGCCGGCCAAGGCCTGGTGCAGGTGGAACTGGCGGGCGAGCGCTACATGGCGCTGGTGTGGCCGTCGAAGGCATTGGGCTGGCGCTTTGTCGGGCTGGTGCGCGAAAGCGAAGTGATGGCCGGCGCGGCACGCCTGACCTGGTTGATCGCGGCTATCGCATTGGTGTGTGGCCTGCTGTTTGCTGGGGCGGGCGCCTGGTTTGCCGGGCTGATCGTCAAGCCGATCCGTGGCGTGGCCAGCGGTTTGGAAGGCATTGCGCAGGGCGAGGGTGACCTGACCGCGCGCCTGGCGGTCAATGGCCGCGACGAGACGGCGCAGCTCGCCGGCTGGTTCAATCAGTTCCTGGAAGCCATCCGCACCCTGATCCAGCGTATCGGCCAGGCCGCCGCGCAAATCCACAGCAGCTCCGGCAGTGCCACCGAAGTCTCGATAGAGATGGCCGACGTCGCCTCACGCCAGCGCGAAGCGGTGGACATGGTCTCCACGGCGTTTCATGAAATGGTCGCCACCTCCAATGAAGTCGCGCGCTCCTGCAGCCAGGCTGCCGATTCTGCCGACAATGGCCAGCGCCAGGCCCACACCGGGCAACAGCAGATCGACGCGGCGGTGAGCAGTGTCGGGCGCTTGAGCGAAGAGATCGGCCACTCGGCCCAGGCCATGGAGCAGTTGGAAAAAGACAGCAACGACATCCAGTCGATCCTCGGCACCATCCGTTCCATCGCCGAGCAGACCAACCTGCTGGCATTGAACGCCGCCATCGAAGCCGCCCGGGCCGGCGAGCAGGGGCGTGGGTTCGCGGTGGTGGCGGATGAGGTGCGCGCCCTGGCCAAACGCACGGCAGACTCCACCGGCGAAATCGACGGACTGCTTGGCAATCTGGCGCGGCGCACCCATCAGATGGGCAAGCAGATGCATGCCAGCCTTGAGGTGTCCCAGGAAACCGTGGTGTCGATCAACGATGCGCGCGCCAGCTTTGGCTTGATTCGTGAGTCGGTGGACGTCATCCGCGACATGAACACGCAAATCGCTACCGCCGCCGAAGAACAGCACCAGGTGGCCGAAGACATCAACCGGCATATCAGCCAGATTCACGCGGATGCACAGTTGGTGGCGAGCCTGGCCGACTCCACACGTGGCGATGCGCAGCAATTGACCGCGTTGTCGCAGACCTTGAACCAGCTGGTCAGCCGCTTCCGTACCTGACCGCCGCTATCGCAGGCAAGCCAGCGCCCACCGTTGAAATGCATTCATCTATGGATGCTGGCTTGGCTGCGGTGTATCGGAATTAATCAGGCAACCAGGGGCAGGGCGCCCATCTTGCCGTGGCAATACACCAGCGGCCCTGCGTTCTGCTGGGGCACGATCAGGTTTTTCACCGAGCCGACCATGATTGCATGGTCGCCACCTTCATACTCGCGCCACAACTCGCACTCGATCACCGCCGTGGCGTTCGCCAGGATCGGATTGCCCAGTTCGCTGAGCGTCCATTCGATGCCCTGTGCCTTGTCCTTGCCTTTGCGCGCAAAGGCATAGGCTTCGGTTTGTTGCCCACCGGACAGGACGTGGATCGCAAAGCGCTTGTTCTTGATCAACACCGGGTACGAATCGGAGCTGTAGTTGGGGCAGAACAGCACCAGCGCCGGGTCCATCGACAACGAACTGAAGGCACTGGCGGTCAGCCCGACGATTTGCCCGTCGTCATCGAGCGTGGTGATCACGGTGACCCCGGACGGAAACGAACCCATCACTTGTTTGTAGATAGCGGCATCGATCATGGGACGGTCCTCTGGCGGTAGAGCGGATTTTTATGAATTTGTAGGTCTGATGGTATACCGTAATACAATCTATGCAACAGCTTTTTCAGGCGGCCGATGAACGTCAACCTTTGGTCTTATAACCAATAAATACGGGGGTAAAGGCGCGAAAACGCCGAGGGCCATGTGGCACACTTGCGGATCAGATGCGCGCTGAGACTACGGATCAGTCTTGTGAAAATGTTGGAATACCATAATATGGTGTTCATCTGAGGGGCCGCCACGATGCGCCCCCGGTATGGCGTCAAACAACTATAAGATCAGACAAACGCGAGTCCATTTCCATGCCCCAGATGTCCCGGCAAGATCCCCTGATCGAGAATCACACGGTCGATTACGTTCCTCTCGCAGAGCGCCATGGAAAGGCCCGCGACCTGTTCACCCTATGGTTCAGCACCAACATTGCGCCGCTGCCCATCGTCACCGGTGCCATGGTGGCCCAGGTGTTCCACCTCAACCTGGTGTGGGGGCTGCTGGCGATTGCCCTCGGGCATCTGCTCGGCGGCATCGTGATTGCCCTCGCGTCGGCCCAGGGCCCGCGCATGGGCATCCCGCAGATGGTGCAGAGCCGGGGCCAATTCGGCCGTTACGGCGCACTGCTGATCGTGTTCTTCGCGGCGCTGATCTACATCGGCTTTTTCATTTCCAACATCGTGCTGGCCGGCAAATCCATCGTCGGCATCGTGCCCGCGGTGCCGGTGCCGGCGAGCATTCTGATCGGCGCGCTCAGCGCTACCGCCATCGGCGTGATCGGCTACCGCTTCATCCACAGCCTCAACCGCATCGGCACCTGGGTGATGGGCAGCGCGCTGCTCGCCGGTTTCATCTACATCTTCGCCCATGACCTGCCAGCGGACTTCCTCACCCGTGGCGGTTTCAACGCCGCCGGCTGGCTGGCCACGGTGTCGCTGGGAGTGATCTGGCAGATCAGCTTTTCGCCCTACACCAGTGACTATTCGCGCTACCTGCCGGCGGATATCGGCATCACCCGGCCCTTTATCGCGACCTACCTGGGCGCCACCCTCGGCACCATCCTGTCGTTCGCATTTGGTTTGGTCGCGGCACTGGCCACGCCCGAAGGCGCCGAAGCGATGGTCGCGGTCAAGCAAGCCACTGGCTGGCTCGGACCGATCCTGATGGTGCTGTTCCTGCTCAACATCATCAGCCACAACGCCCTGAATCTGTACGGCGCGGTGCTGTCGATCATCACCTCGATCCAGACCTTCGCCAGCCATTGGACTCCGAGCATCAAGGTGCGCGTGGTGCTGTCCGGCGTGGTTCTGGCCGGTTGCTGCCTCGTGGCGCTGGGCGCATCGGCGGACTTCATCTCGCAGTTTATCGGGCTGATCCTGGCGCTGTTGCTGGTGCTGGTGCCGTGGGCGTCGATCAACCTGATCGACTTCTATGTGATCAAGCGCGGGGTGTACGACATTGCCTCGATCTTCCGCGCGGACGGCGGGGTCTACGGGCGCTTCAACCTGCATGCGATCGTGGCCTATTTCATCGGCATCATTGTCCAGCTGCCGTTTGCCAATACGTCGCTGTACGTGGGGCCGTGGGCCAATCTGGTGGACGGCGCGGACCTGTCGTGGCTGGTGGGGTTGGTGGTGACGTGCCCGCTGTATTACTGCCTGGCGACACGTCAACATACCCAGAAGGTCAGGGCGGCGCGGTTGGGCTACACCGACTGACCTTTGCTCACATAACAGGCTCCAGAATGTGGCAGCGGGCTTGCTCGCGAATGCGGTGTCTCAGCCCAATAGGTCTTGACTGACACACCGCCTTCGCGGGCAAGCCCGCTCCCACAGGTTGGATCGAGATCGATTTCAAGCCAGCTTCATGCGCTGAGCAGAGTGGCCCCGCCAAACTCGCCCAATGCATCCAGCAATGCACCGACGAAGTATTCCTTCGACGCGCGATCCCAGAGGATATGCAGCGCCGGTGCCTCCACACTCCCGGTGTGGATCACAAGCGCATTCACCCGCGCCACTGACGTCTGCGCCACCGCTCCCGGCTGGAAGGCCGGGAAACCGAGATCGACCCCGCAGAGCTTGGCCATCACATGGGCAATCACCGCGCCGCTGAGCAACACACAGGCGTGGCTGTCCTGGCGCGGCAGCAGGTAGTTGGCGCGGTGGTCCAGCTCCCAGCGGGCCTCTTCATCGGCGATGCGCTGGCCCTGATCCTGCGGGCTACCCAACAACAGGTATTCGGTCTGCGACAGGCGCGCCACCCAACTGCCGTCCGCTTGCGGGGTGGCCTGGTTGGGGGCGGCGGGCAGGGTGAAACCGCGTGCGCTGAGGTACTCGGCGCTTTGCGCGCCGCGAAAGCCGACCCGGGGCAGATCGGTCTGGTCAACCAGGTGGCAGGGCGGCGTGAAGAGTTCGTGGGCTTTCAGACTGGTCATGGCTTAACCCTCCTGGCGTTGGTTGGTGGGGTCGAAAAACGGCAGTGCCACCACCTCGGCCTGGACGACGATGCCGCCTTCGACGCGGATCGGGATGCGCTGCCCCGGTGTGCTCTGTTCGATCCCGGCGTAGGCCAGGCCGATGATGCGGCCCAGCGTTGCAGAGTATTCGCACGAGGTGACGTTGCCGCTGATGTCCGGGCCGTCGAGCACCAGGTGGCCTTCCAGCGGTTGCACGCTGTCCTTGGGCAAGGTGAAACCCACCAGTTTGCGTTTCAGCGGCTGGGCTTCGAGGATGTCCACCGAACGGCGGCCGACGAAAAACGGCTTGTTGCGGCTTACCGCCCAGCCCATGTCGATTTCTGCCGGGTGGGTCATGCCGTCGGTGTCCTGGCTGATGATCACGTGGCCTTTTTCCAGGCGCAGCAGGCGTTGGGTTTCGACACCGAACGGGCGAATATCGAACGCCTTGCCGGCCTCCATCAACGCATCCCACAGCGCCAGGCCGTGGCGTGCAGGCACGTGGATTTCATAACCCAGCTCGCCGACAAACCCGACCCGCAGCAACCGCGCCTTGATCCCGGCCACCGTGCCTTGGCGCACGCCGAGGTAGGGGAAGGCCTCGGCACTGAGGTCGAGGTCAGTGCAGACCTGTTCCAGCACCTTGCGCGAATCCGGGCCGGCCACGTTCACCGCACAGATCGCGGCAGTGACGTTGGCCACGTCGACGTCGAGGCGCCATTGCGCGTTCCACTTGAGCATCTGCTGGTAGATGCGGTCGACGCCGCTGGTGGTGGCGGTGACATAGAAGTGCTGGTCGGCCAGGCGCGCGCACACGCCGTCGTCGATGACCACCCCGTGCTCATTGGTCATCAGCGCATACCGCGAACGGCCCACCGGTTGCTTGAGGAACGCGAAGGTGTACAGGCGGTTGAGCAGTTCAGCGGCATCCGGGCCGCGCACGTCCAGGCCGCCGAGGGTCGACACATCGATCAGCCCGACGTGGTTACGCACGTGCAGGGCTTCGGCCTGCATGCAGGCGTCGCGATCCTGGGCGCGGCCGTAGTAGGCCGGGCGTTGCCAGATACCGGCGGGCATCATCTTCGCCCCGGCCTGCACATGCCGCGCGTGCATCGGTGTCTGCCGGTAAGGGTCGAAGGCGCGCCCGGCGACATGCGCGAGTTTCTCCGCGACGAAAGGGGGCCGTGCGGTGGTCACCCCGGTCTCGCTGATATTGCGCTGGGTCGCCCAGGCCACCAGGCGCGCGGTCGGCAGCGCCGAATGCCGCCCTTGGGACGGGCCCATGCCGACCGTGGAATAGCGCTTCACCAGTTGCACATCGCGGTAGCCGATACGCGTGGCATTGACGATGTCCGCCACTTGCAGGTCTTCGTCGAAGTCGACGAAATCCTTGCCCTTGGGGTGCGGGAAGATCGGCCAGCCGAAGTTGACTTGGGCTTCGCTGTGCAATGGCAGCGGCGCAACCGCGGTACCCAGGCCCAGCGCGACAGCGATGTCGGCCGCCGCGTTGGCGGCGTCGGCCAGCACATTCTCGAGCTGATGCCGACCGTGCACCGAGCCCGCCAGCTTGAGGTTGCGGGGCAGGCCGCTGAGGCTGAATTCGGCTCGCTGGTCGTTGTAGGCCAATTTGCCGCCGGCCTGGCACAGCAGTTGATACACCGGCATGTAGCCGGCCGACATGCACAGCAAATCGCAGTCGAACACTTGCCCGCTGGCGCTGACCTGGCCCTGGCCGGTGATCTGGCGCACGTCGACGCCTTTCACGTGGCGCAGGCCTTTCTCATGCAGGGCCTCGAACACAGTGCTGTTGTTCAGCAACGGGATCTTGCGCTGGGCCAGGGCGCCGGACAGGGCTTTGTCGGCCGGGGCGTGGCGCAGGTCGATCACGGCGGCGACTTCCACGCCCTGGTCATGCAGGTCGAGGGCGGCGAGGTAGCCGTCGTCGTTGCCAGTCAGTACCACCGCGCGCTTGCCCGGCTTGACCGCGTAGAGTTTCATCAGGCGTTGCGCGGCGCTGGTCAGCATCACGCCCGGCAGGTCGTTGTTGCGGAAAATCACCGGCTGGTCGAAGGCGCCGCTGCACACCAGGCACTGCTGCGCGCGCACCTTGTACATGCGCTTGCCCTGGATCACCGGCAGGTAGTTGTCGGTAAACCAGGCATTGCACGTGGCCTCGGTGAGCACCTGGATATTCGCGTGCTGCTGCACCGCGCTCACCAGTTCGCGGCGCAGGCTGTCGGCGCGGGTACCGGCGATATCGAAGCGTGCATAGGTCAGCGACCCGCCGAGGATCGGCTGCTGCTCGATCAGCAGCACCTTGGCCCCGGCGTTCGCGGCCGTCAGCGCCGCCTGTAGGCCGGCGGGGCCGGCGCCGATGACGGCCAGGTCGGTAAACAGATAGGCCTTGTCGTAGTACTCGGGCTGGAACGTCAGGTCGAGTACACCCAGGCCGGCCTTTTTGCGAATGATCGGCTCCCAGACTTTCCACATGCCCTTGGGCTTGTAGAACGAGCGGTAGTAGAACCCCACCGGCATGAACTTGGAGAACTTGCCGAGGTAGGCGTCCTTGTCGTTGTCCAGCGAACCGTTGACGTTCTGCGCGCTCACCGCCAACCCGGCGGACAACGCGTGAGCATCGGCCAGCACATTGGGCTCGCGGGGCAGTTGTACCAGGCTGTTGGCATCCTGGCCCGCCATGGTCAGCGGGCCGCGCGGGCGGTGGTATTTGAACGAACGCGAGAGCAGGAAACGCCCGTTGGCGAGCAGGGCGCTGGCGATGCTGTCGCCCTGCAAGCCTTGGTACGCCTGGCCATCGAAACTGAAATCAAGGGCTTGATCACGCTGGATCAGCAAGCCCATGGGGGCGGGAAGGCGGTTCATCCGGCGATCTCCTTGGCGGCGGCGAAATCGACGCGGGTGGTGAACAGTTCCTTGGGGTCGAAGGTGCGCAGGACCTCATCGGTGACCGTGTGGCGCTCGGCGAGGAACCAGTAGCTGGACGGCGTGTGCATCCACCATTCGCGCACCACGCCGGCGAGGTTGTCGGTGTTGAACACGTAGTCGGCCCATTCGGCATCGCTGCAATGGACGGGGTCGGGCATCGGCTTGAACTCGCCGCCGTAGGTGAACTCGCTGATATTGCGCGGCCCGTTGAGCGGGCACGTCATGATTTTCATAGTCCGCTCTCCATCAGTGACTGGCCGCCGTAGCGCCCATCTCGTTGACTTGCTGGAAGGTCGAGAAACGTTCGAGGCCGAACGGCTTGATCAGCGCCGGCACCTGGCCGCCGCTGGCGACCAGCTCGGCCATGGTCTTGCCGCAGATGGGCGTGGCCTTGAAACCCCAGGTGCCCCAGCCGGCGTCGAGGTAGTAGTTCTTCACCGGTGACAGGCCCATGATCGGGCTATAGTCCGGGGTCATGTCGGTGATCCCGGCCCACTGGCGCATCAGTTTGGCGTTGGCCAGGAACGGGAACATTTCGATCGCGTGGGCCAGCAGGCTTTCCTTGAGGTCCAGGGTCGAGCGCGTGTTGAACAGCGGATAAGGATCGGAGCCGCCGCCGAACACCACTTCACCGCGGCTGGTCTGCTGCACATAGCAGTGCAGCGCGGAGGAACTCACCAACGGGTCGAGGAATGGCTTGAACGGTTGGGTGACCATGGCTTGCAGCGGGAAGGTCTGGATCGGCGAGCGGATGCCGGCCTTGGCCATCAGCAACGAGCTGTGCCCGGCAATCGCCTGTACCACGCAGCCGCACTGGATGGTGCCGCGATTGGTCTTCACAGCGGTAATCGTGCCGTGGTCGATGACCAGGTCCTGCACCTCGGTGAGTTGATGAATTTCCACCCCGCGCTTGGCCGCCTGCTTGGCGTAGCCCCAGGCCACGGCATCGTGGCGCGCGGTGGCGCCGTCGATATGCCAGAGCCCGGCGATCACCGGCAAGTGCCCGGGGTCGAGGTTGAGGCTGGGCACCAGTTCGCGGATCTGCTGGCGGTCGATCATCTCGGTGCGCCCGCCGAAGTGCTTGTTGACCTCGGCACGCTGGCGGAACGAACGCACGGTGGCATCGGTATGCGCCAGGGTCAGTTGGCCGCGTTCGGAGTACATGATGTTGAAGTCGAATTCGTTGGACAGCGACTGGAACATCTTCACCGACTCGGCGTAGAAGCGCACACCCTCGCTGGTCAGGTAGTTGGAGCGGATCACTGCGGTATTGCGCGCGGTATTGCCGCCGCCCAGGTAGGCCTTTTCCAGCACCGCGATGTTGCTGATGCCGTGGTACTTGGCCAGGTAGTAGGCGGTCGCCAGGCCATGGCCGCCGGCGCCGATGATCACCACGTCATAGCTGGCCTTGAGTTCCTTGGGCGGGGGCAGATCCACCTCCACCGGGTACTCCGAACTCAGCCCGTACTTCAATAGATTGAATGGCATACGGCCTCCGATTGGCTGCGTAGGGCGTGGTGTTGCGCGAGGGCGGCGGCCACGGTGTTTTTCATCAGGAAGGCAATGGTCATCGGGCCGACACCGCCGGGTACCGGGGTGATGGCCGCGACGTGGGGCAGGGCGCCGTCGAAGTCGACATCGCCCACCAGGCGGCTGCGGCCGGCGTCGTCGATACGGTTGATACCGACGTCGATCACCACCGCGCCGGGCTTCAGCCAGCTGGCGTCGATCAAGCGTGCGCGGCCCACGGCGGCGATCACGATATCCGCCTGCCGGCACAGCGCCTGGGCGTTGTGGCTGCGCGAATGCAGCACGGTCACCGAGCAGTCCGCCTTGAGCAGCAGCGCGGCCATGGGCTTGCCGACGATGTTCGAACGGCCGATCACCACCGCATGTTTGCCGCGCAGGTCGCCGCAGGTTTGTTCCAGCAAATACAGGCAGCCGCTCGGCGTGCACGGCGTGAGCACCGCGCGGCCCTGGCTGAGGCCGCCGACGTTCTGGCTGTGAAAACCGTCGACGTCCTTGTCCGGCGCGATGGCCTCCAGGGCGCGCAGCTCGTCCATCTGCGCCGGCAACGGCAATTGCAGGAGGATGCCGTGGATGGCCGGGTCGGCGTTCAATTGGCCGATCAGGATCAACAGTTGTTCGGTGCTGGTGTCGCCGGGCAGGCGGTGCTCCACGGAGCGGATGCCAACCTCTTCGGCGCGCAGGATCTTGTTGCGCACATACACCTGGCTGGCGGCGTCGTTGCCGACCAGGATCACCGCCAGGGCTGGCAGGATGTCTTGCTCATGCAGGCGTGCGACGTCCTCGCGGACCTGCAGCAGCACCTGCGCGGCGGCGGCTTTGCCATCGATCAGTTTGTGCGCGTTCACCGGAACACCACCGTTCTGTCCTGGTTGAGAAACACCCGGTGCTCAAGGTGGTACTTGACCGCCTTGGACAGGGCTACGGTCTCGGTGTCGCGGCCGATGGCGACCAGGTCGTCGGGCTTGTATACGTGGTCCACGCGTTGCACTTCCTGCTCGATGATTGGGCCCTCATCCAGGTCGCTGGTGACGTAGTGCGCAGTGGCACCGATCAGCTTCACGCCGCGTTGGTAGGCCTGGTGATAGGGCTTGGCGCCTTTGAAACCGGGCAGGAACGAATGGTGAATATTGATCGCGCGTCCCGACAGTTGCCGGCACAGGTCGTCGGAGAGGATCTGCATGTAGCGCGCCAACACCACCAGTTCGGTGCGGGTGTCGTCGACCACCTTCATCAGTTCGGCTTCCTGCGCGGCCTTGTTGTCCTTCGACACGGGCAGGTAGATAAAACGAATGCCCTCGCGCTCGGCCATCGGCCGCAGGTCGAGGTGGTTGGAGACGATGGCGGTGCTGGCCATCTCCATCTCGCCGCTGTGGTAACGGTAGATCAGGCCGGTGAGGCAGTGGTCGAACTTGCTCACCATCAGCATCACGCGCATCGGCTCGCGGGTGTCGTACAACTCCCACTGCATGTCGAAGGCCTGGGCGACATCGGCAAAGCCTGCGCGAATCTGTTCGAGATCACCGGCGTGGCCGTCGTTGAAGCGAAACACGGCGCGCATGAAGAAGCGGCCGCTGAAGTCATCATCGAACTGCGCCATCTCCCCGATGTAGCACGCGTTGTCCGCCAGGTAAGTGGTGACGGCAGCCACAATGCCGGACACCGCG
>Ga0153921_1001296_pt1 | contig 11417 bp, 13 predicted proteins | sample TSNJ005MetaG_FD_104691 | JGI IMG/M metagenome (GOLD analysis project Ga0153921, IMG submission 104691) | Attine ant fungus gardens microbial communities from New Jersey, USA - TSNJ005 MetaG | ecosystem: Host-associated > Fungi > Mycelium > Unclassified | place: USA: New Jersey, Brendon T. Byrne... | reverse complement strand
CGCAGCACCCAACGCGGCGATCTTCTTCCCATCCCGAACCTGCAGCATCGTGTTCGCCGCCAACCAGCAACCCACCCCGCGGCTCGCAATCACCTGATCATCAGGACGCACCGAGAGTTCGTCCACCACCGCCACACGCACAGCCTCGAGACGAAGAATCTCCGCACTCGCCGACACCGCAGCAGCACGCAACTCAGAAGCAGACAACCGCCACAGCCGTCCACGCAACCCCACCGCAGAACCAGACACCACATCCGACAACAGAACACTCATTGAATCCCCCGATCCCCACCCCCAACAATACTCGAACACGTGTTCGAGTCAATACCTTGCTACCAGCACAAATGAGAGCGGGGAATAGTTCGATCGATCCAGGCGTATTATTTGAGTGAGCAATACTTGCGAGCGCAAATAAATGGAGGCTGTCACCGATGACTACCGACGAACGTCGACGCGGTTCCGTCTGGCGTGACCTAGTGGTCAGCCACAGCGTCATCCTCGGCAAGATGGAGGCGGACCTTCGAACCACCACCGGGCTCACCCTTGGCCAGTACGACGTTCTGCTCCGACTGCACGAAGCGCCGGGAAACACGATCCGAATGGGCGATCTGGCCGAACTGGTCCTGGTCACCACCAGTGGCGTGACGCGCGTCGTCGATCGATTGGTCGAGGCAGGACTGGCAGAGCGCGTTCGACCGGAAAACGATCGACGCGTCGTGACGGTATCGATGACGCCTGCGGGCAAGAAGACGCTTCGAAAAGCGTCCGCCATACACACGCGAGGGATCGCCGAATACTTCTCCGATCTCATTGAAACCGAGGAGCTTCCGGTACTCGAACGCTTCCTCTCCCGACTTGCCGCACATCACACGAATCAAGGCGGCGCATGCGATGCGCACGTAGAACAACTTTCCATCACCCCCACGAACAGATAGCGAGAAACAACATGGCTTTCGAATTGGGCGTCTACCATTTCGGTGAACTCACCCCAGATCCCACCACCGGCGCGATGATGAATCCCGGTGTCCACCTTCGCCATTTGGTGGAGCAGGCAACCGTTGCCGATCAGGTTGGACTCGATGTCTTCGGCGTCGGCGAGCACCATCGCACCGACTTCGCAGTCTCAGCCCCTGCAGTTGTGCTCGCGGCAATGGCTCAGGCTACCGACAACATCAAGCTGTCCAGCGCCGTAACCGTACTCAGTTCCGACGATCCCGTCCGTGTGTTCCAACAGTTCGCGACAGTTGACCTGCTTTCCGAAGGCCGTGCCGAGATCATTGCCGGCCGAGGTTCGTACACGGAGTCATTTCCGCTTTTCGGGTACGACCTGTCCCAGTACAACGAACTCTTCGCCGAAAAGCTCGATCTACTATTGAAACTGCGCGACGAGAACCCGATCAACTGGGAAGGACAACTTCGCGCACCACTGATCGACGGTGACGTGACGCCCCGCCCGGACCGTCAGATTCCGGTGTGGATCGCAGTCGGAGGTACTCCGGCCTCTGTCGTCCGTGCCGCGAAACTGGGCCTGCCCCTCTCGCTTGCCATCATCGGTGGAAGCTACCAACAGTTCGAACCGTTCGTCGATCTATACCGCAGGGCTGCAGCGGAGTTCGGACACGATCCGAAGAAACTGGCTGTCTCGATTGCTTCGCCAGGATTTGTCGATACCTCGAAGCAAACAGCACTCGACACGTCGTACCCGTACTTCCAGGCCGGTTGGATGCAGAATCATCATCAGCGGGGAAACGGAGTTCCCATGCCGCGCAGGGCATATGAGGCGCAGGCAACCACCGCGGGTGCGTTCTTCCTCGGCGGCCCGCAGGAAATCATCGACAAGACGATGGCGCAGTACGAACTGTTCCATCATGACCGCATCATGATCCAGATGGGGTTCGGCAACGTGCCACAGAAGGACATGCTGCGTGCGATCGAGATCCTCGGCACCGAAGTAGCCCCCGTTGTGCGTAAGGAAACCGAATCACTGAAGTCGTCCCAAGAATAGGAGTTTCGATGAGCACACCGCTCAAAATTGTTGCCGTTGTCGGCAACCTTCAAAAACCCTCCAAGACTCGTGCCCTCGTCGACCTGATCGTCGAAACCTTGGGAGACTTCGAGCAGATCGACACACGAGTTTTCGAGATCGTGGATCTGATTCCAGGTCTTGCATCTGCTCTGGATCGCGATCACGTCGACTCAGTGACCGCCGAAGCGCTGGCAGCAGTCGAGTCCGCCGATATCGTCATCGCGGCGTCACCGGTGTTCCGCGGCTCGTACACGGGAATGTTCAAGCATTTCTTCGATCTCGTGGACCAGTACGCGCTTGCCAACACTCCGGTGATTCTTGCTGCGACAGGTGGCAGCGACCGCCATGCTCTCGTGTTGGACCATGCCCTGCGTCCACTGTTCGCTTTCTTCCAAGCGCTGACCGCTCCGGTCGGGATCTATCTCAGCTCAGGTGATTTCGACGGAACGACTATCCTCAACCCCGAGGTATTCGAGCGTATCGAGATGGCAGCAAAGGACGTCCTGCCGGTAGCGAGGATGCTCGCGGAGCGGGATCGAGTTGCGCTGACGTGAACGCCCCTCATTCACACAACACGGCAACAGTTGCCGGTCTGAGGATGATCGAACAGCTACGTCAGGTTCACGAACCTCTGCGAGCCGATATCGAGGTACTCGAGAACGCCCTGCAACTGTTGTCGGACGAAACCGCCGATCTGACTCGGATACCCGAGATGATCGACAATCTGACGATCGCGGATTTCGTCTGGCAACTACGGGTCAACTGCGACTTCTACTGCAACACGCTGACTCTGCACCACACCATCGAAGATCAACGTATGTTCCCCGTAATGACCAGGAGCTTTCCCGAGTTGGCCCCTGCGGTCGAACGACTGCAGGCAGAACACAAGCTTGTCGGGGAGATCGTGTCGGAAGCCAAGCGTGCGTCACTCGCGCTGAGCACCGAATCCTCCACGGTCAATCGGGCACACGCCGCAATCTCCGAATTGGCGGATCATATGCAGTCGCACCTCGATTTCGAGGAGGCCACACTCTTTCCGTACTTCCGACGGATGGATCGCGACTGGCATTACGGCTGATCGTGCACACTCAGTGATTCTTCAGCTCCATCGCAGTAGCGTCGAAAGGGCCACCTCATGTCAGGAGCCCCTATGACCAACCCGGATCAACCCACCGTCCAGCAATCCGTTCCTCAGCACCCGATTCGACCGCCCGTCAATGCGGGTTGGGCAGTGGTCTCGCTGCTGTTCTTCTGGCCGCTCTCCTTCTCCGCTTTCACGCACGCCTTCAACGTGTATCCGCTGTGGGCCGACGGCGATGTGGCCGGGTCGCGGTACGCGTCCGATCGAGTGAAACGACTCGGTCAGATCTCGCTGTGGATCGCAGGCGGGCTACTACTCCTGGTCTGCATCCTGTACGCGATTGCGGCAATCGTGTGGTTCGCCGACGGTGGCCACGATTACGGGCCGCGACGTATGCGCTGAACAACCACCCTGAAACAACAACACCGCAACAACAACACCGCAACAACAACACCGCCGAACATCACCTCATCAATCGATCGATGAACTCCATGGTCTGGTCCATCGAAGCGACCGTCGTTTGGCCGTGGCTGATTCCGCTGAGTTCTTGATACTCGAACTGCGTTCCTCGCGAACGCATGTCGACCAGTTGCGCCCAGGTAAGGGCGACAGGAACCGTTGTGTCCGACACGCTCTGCACCACACGCAGTGACCGGTCGTAGCCGTCGACCGGCACCTGCATCATCTCGCGAAACAGATCGTGGAAGCGTGGCGTCCACACCGACCGAGAAAACAACGAGCTCAACTGGATTCGTTCGGCGCGAATGTGGCGGCCGAGATCTCCGGCGCACAGTGTCCGAGCCTTTTCCATCCACTCGATCCCCTGCGGCGAGAGAACCTCCCGAATGTTCTCTTCGGGTCGTTGATCGTCGATCCCGGCCAGAACGTACAGCGCGTATCCCACCAACCCGGTGATGCCGATGTCGGGAAACAGCGGTCCGCCCAACGGAAACAAACCTTCCATATGGGTGGGGCCGGCAACAACGACCGAGCCGCGGAAATCCAATTCCGGTGCACGAGTGGTGGCCTCGTGTCCCGCGAAGTACGCCGCATGACCGCCTTCGGACAAACCCGCAACCATCCACCGCGGACTCAGCACACTGCCGTACAACTCGTGCGCAGCCCGCACGATGTCGACCGCATTCGCGCCGGCGGCATGTCCGTCGAGATAGGCCAACACCCCGTCGGTACCAAGTCCCGAGTAGTCGGTAGCGACTACCGCGTATCCCTCTTCCAACCAGCGTTCGATCGGTTCGATCTCGCCCGGACCGAATCCGGTCGACGAGGGTGCACACTGATCCGCACTGCCCAAAGTTCCGTGGGCATAGGAGATGACGGGCCAACCGCCCGCCGGTGGGGCACCTTCCGGCAGAAACACGGACCCTGACGACTCTCCCCATCTGTCAGCGGTACGCAGAGTTCGATACACGACCCGCTGCGTCTCACCGGCGCCGACCGGAAACACTGCGGCCGAGAGTTCGCCATAGGACTCCAGCGCGCCCGCGACTTCCGGTTCGTCCGTCGTCGCCGCGGCAGCACCTGACCCCCAGCCGAGACTCGACAACAGAATGCTCGCCACCACGGCCGCAACAAAGGTTCTACCCGAACGACTCACCACGCCAACCCCTCCCGACCTGTGCGGAGCATGATGTCGATATGCAGATCATCATCACCGGTCACAGCCTGCCCGGACGTGAGTGTTCCGAAACCGCAACCTTCGAAGGGCGCAGCAACATCCACGTCGGCGTTCAGCGCCGAGGCAAGCCACACGAAGTCCTCGACCTCGTACCAGGAGATACCGAGACAGTGCGATGGGAACTGACAGCGAGCCAGGAGCGAAAGTCCGGTGCCTGGGACATTCTCGGTCCACACATCCAGGGTCCACCTCGCGGACGCTTCATCTACCTGTCCTGGGTGACGGTATCCGATGACCAGACGTTCGAGATGTTTCGGCGCGCAAAGCTGATGCTCGACGCGATCCCCGAGCACATCGTCGAGCAGGCCGACGCTTCCGGCGTGCTCCACGGAGACCTCGGGCTCACCGACACCGCAGGTAAACCACTGTGCGCGGCAATCCGACCACCAACGATCACCTGGTCCTCCTCGCCTTACTGAGCATCGTTCAGTAGTGTGGTGATCGAGCACTAACTCTGCCGGTGGCCCCACATAGTCGATACGGAGTCCGAACTGATGAGCACCGAACACCTCGATGTCCTGATCGTCGGCGCCGGCTTGTCCGGCATCGGTGCTGCTTATCGACTCCAGACCGAGCTCCCAGGAAAGTCGTACGCAATCCTCGAGGCCCGAGCGAACAGCGGCGGAACCTGGGACCTCTTCAAGTATCCCGGCATCCGATCGGATTCCGACATGTTCACGCTCGGCTACCCGTTTCGCCCGTGGACGGATGCCAAAGCAATCGCCGACGGTGATTCGATCCTGCGGTACGTGCGCGACACCGCCCGAGAGAACGGGATCGACAAGAAGATTCGGTACAACCGGAAGGTGACGGCCGCATCATGGTCGTCAGCGACCTCGACCTGGACAGTCACGGTCACGACCGGCGACGAAGACGAAACATTGACCTGTAACTTCCTCTATCTCTGCAGCGGGTACTACAGCTACGACGGCGGATACACCCCCGACTTCCCCGGACGTGAATCGTTTGCCGGTGAGGTAGTCCACCCCCAGTTCTGGCCCGAAGAACTCGATTACTCCGACAAGAAGGTCGTTGTGATCGGAAGCGGCGCCACCGCAGTCACTTTGGTCCCCACGATGTCACGGGACGCAAGCCACGTCACGATGCTCCAGCGATCACCGACGTACATTCTGGCGCTGCCGTCCAGCGACAAATTATCGGACACCATTCGCGCGGTACTGCCGAATCAACTCGCGCACAGCATCGCTCGATGGAAGAGCGTCGTAGTGAACCTGAGTTTCTACCAACTGTGCCGACGCAGTCCGGCGCGTGCAAAGAGGATGCTGAACCTCGCGATCAGTCGTCAACTCCCGAAAGACATCCCCCTCGATCCTCACTTCACACCCTCCTACGATCCCTGGGACCAGCGCTTGTGCGTCGTACCCGACGGCGATTTGTTCAAAGCCCTCCGATCCGGCAAGGCCTCGATCGAGACCGATCACATCGACACCTTCACCGAGACCGGGATCCTTCTCGCGTCAGGTCGCGAACTTGAAGCTGACATCATCGTCACTGCAACAGGATTGAAGATGGAGGCGTGCGGCGGGATGTCCATCGAAGTGGACGGCGAACCCGTCACCCTCGGTGATCGTTACGTCTACAAGGGCATGATGATCAGCGACGTACCGAACTTCGCGATGTGCGTCGGCTACACCAACGCCTCGTGGACTCTGCGAGCAGATCTCACGTCGATGTACGTGTGCCGACTGCTGACGGAGATGGACAAGCGCGACTATTCGAAGTGCGTGCCGCACGCGACCGAAGAAATGGACCAGCGGCCGATCCTGGATCTGGCGTCGGGGTACGTCATGCGTGCCGTGGAACAGTTCCCGAAGCAGGGATCGAAGTCACCGTGGAACATGCGTCAGAACTACATCCTTGACCGTCTTCACTCCACGTTCGGGAGCATCAACGACCACATGACGTTCTCGAAGGCACCAGCTCGACATTCGACGCCGGTACCGAGCAAGAGTTGAGCGGACCACGAACAACCAGGTAGAGCAGTCTGGCGAAGCCACCAATCGATCCGACGACAAAGAACACGCCAGAACCTGCGACCACGGCACAGAGCGCACCGAGAACGATGATCGTCGACGCCTCTACCATTCGACCGGCTGACTCCGATCCCAGAACGTGTATTTCATCAACTCCTTCGTTCATAAAACTATTTTCAGCCAACCGTCCAGCCGGTTTGTAGGGACTTTAGTCACGAGTCGGGTCAAAATGGACTCATAATTGCAGGTCAAGCGTTCAGTTGGCCACTCCGGTCGGATGAACTGCAGACCGTTCCGTAGTGTGCGCATCACAGAAAGTGGAACCAACGCCGGGGGGAACATCATGAAGGTCGTCGTTTTCGGGGCAACAGGAATGGTCGGCAGCAGCGTCCTGAGGGAATGCCTCGACGATCCGCGAATCGACGAAGTCGTGACCGTCGGCCGCAATCCGTCCGGTACAACCGCCCCGAAGATCGTCGACATCGTTCACCGCGACATGCTCGACTTCTCGGCGATCGAAGCCGATCTGACCGGCGCGGACGCCTGCTTCTTCTGCCTCGGTGTCTCCTCTGCCGGCATGAACGAAGCCGACTACACCCGCATCACGCATGACATCACGCTTGCCGCCGCCACGACACTATCGGGTGTGAATCCTCAGATGGTGTTCGTCTACGTGTCCGGCGAAAGCGCCGACTCCACCGAGACCAGCAAGACCATGTGGAAGCGAGTACGTGGCGCGACCGAGAATGCGCTACTCGCCCTCCCTCTCACGACCTACATCCTCCGGCCGGGATTCATCCGTCCGCGCCCGGGATCGCCGTCGAAGACGTGGTGGTACAAGGCCTTCTATCAAATCTCCGTGCCTCTCTACCCACTCTTGCGCAAGGTCTGGCCCAGCAGCGTGACCACCAGCGAAAACATCGGCAGGGCAATGATCACCCTCGCGGCAAACACGCCAGATCTTCCCGACCGCGTCCTTCGCAGCGACAAGATCAACGAACTCGCGCAGGCCTGACAGTCTTACCTCGAAAGACGAAGCCGCGGGCGACGAGTTCCAACGCCACGGCGACCGAGCAGGTTTGCGCCAACAGCAGTCCTGCCAGCACAAGAATTTGCACGGCACCGGCTTGAACGGCCGAACCCGTCGCGAGCAAAACGCCGACAAAAGCTCCCGGCAATGTCACGAGGCCGACGGTGCGCGTCTGGTCGACTCCCGGTAGCAGGGCGTCGGAGGCTGCGGTGCGGGCTACTTCCCACCGTGCATCGCGCTGGGAAAATCCAAGGCTCAGTGCGGCTTCGACTTCCCCGTATCGATCATCGACGGCGTCGAGTCCGCGTTTGGCTGCCATCGATGTTGCAGTCATCGCGCCGCCCAGAACAATTCCGCCGATCGGCACCAGAGCGACGCCTTCCAGCGGAACCACTCCGGACAGCAGCATCAGTGGCAGAACCACACCGATTCCCGACGCCAAGGCGATGGTCAGCCACGCTCCGGACGTTCCTGCGCCGGAGCGTCGTGCAGCGGTGAACGACGCCGCAGCGAACATGCCGACGAGCACGAGGAGCGCTGACCAGATGTGAGCCAAGGCTGCGGCGAGGATCAACGAAATCGCAGCCAACTGAAGAGCGCCACGAGCGAGTGCGCCGGGGACTACCCGAACGCTCCCGAGAGAGGTGAATCGGTAGACGAGCGTGGCGACAAGAGCCATGACGATGCAGAGCACAGCCAGACGGATGCCGGAGTCGGCTATCGAAAGGCTCATAGGTCACAGTGTTCCCTACGAGCCGAGTCCGATTCGAATTCGAGAACCGCTCAGAAAACCCAACCGCGAAGAGCGACGAATCGCAGGCCACCGACAATTCCACTCACTGCGATCACAAGCCCGGCTTGAAGAAGTCCGTCGGCGCCGGGGAGAAGGAAGCCGAGCGCACTGATGGCGGCCGAACTGGCGATCAACCCGACCAGAGCGAGTCCACCGCCTTCCCACTGCGCGGTGAACCAGTTGACGCGATCCGCGGCATGGAAGGTGAGCCGGCGATGCAGTTCGTTGGCCAGAATGGTGCTCAAGACTGCACCAACTGCGTTGGCGACCAGCGCTCCGTCACCGCGCAGCGCCAGAAAAGCGGCAAAGTACAAGATGTTGCTGGCTCCGCCGACGAGGGCAAAACGAACGAGCTGAGCAAAGGCGCCGTCGCCGGCAAGAGCGCGAAGCCTCGTTGCCGCGAAACCTGCACTCCGCGTACCCACCATCGAGATCGGATTGCTCCCGACCCAGATGTCAGACGTGCTCATATCGGCTTCTCTCATACGGACAATCGGAACCACACGTTCCGCTTAGTAATATAGCACTAGCGGAATCGATCATTCCGCTTAGTGCCGTAGACTGTGAGGATGCCGACAACACACCCCGACGCTTCTCATGCGGGGACCTCGGCCGACTGCTCACAGCCGCGCCTTCGGTCCGACGCCAAGGCCAACCTCGAGCGCATCCTCAACTCCGCTCGAGAGGTGTTCGCTGCCCAAGGACTCGACGCCACGCTGGCGGACGTCGCCAAGCACGCCGGCGTCGGCGTCGGCACCGTCTATCGCCGGTTCGCCAGCAAGGACGAGCTGATCCAGGCCCTGTTCGACACACGGTGCTCCGAGATCGAAACGATTGCCGCCACCGCCCGGGAGATGCCAGACGCCTGGGAAGGTCTTGTCTACTTTCTCGACGTGATCTCCCTGCGCATGGCAGACAACCGCGGATTCGGCGATCTCCTGATGGACGGGCGCTTCGCGTCCGACACTTTCGCTCGCGCGCGCGCCGGGATCGCTCAGCACACCGCGGCACTTGTCAATCGCGCCAAGGAACAGGGCACCCTGCGGAGCGACTTCGAAGTCAACGACATTCCGCTTCTCATGCAGGTCGTCAAGATGGCCCAGAAGTTCGGCGGCGACGAGGCCCCTCAGGCTTACCGCCGCGCACTCGGGTTCATGATCGACGGACTCTGCGCGTCCCGCACCGGCCATCGCGAGTTGCCCGTCCCGGCGCTTTCCTCCGAACAACTCGATCACGTCCTTCATCGGTTTCAGGCATCGCCCGATAAGAACTGCTGACTCGATTTCGGGGTCGACGCCGCAATGGCGTCGACCCCGAAATTTGCTGTCAGTGGGCGATTACCGGTTCACCTTCCGGCGAATCCGGAAGCAGTCCACTCCGAAGAACCAGTCCGGTCAAGACCGCACCGACCGCGAATATGCCTGCGGCCCAATAGAACGTGGTGGTGTAGCTCTCGACGGCAGCCTGTGCCTGGGTCAGCGGATTCATCTCGCGGCCCACCAGGTAGTTGGTGGAAGCCGAGGCTGCAATCGTGCTGAGCAGTGCAGTTCCGATCGAGCCGCCAACCTGCTGCATCGTGTTGACCGTGGCAGATGCGACGCCGGCATCTTCGTGATGCACGCCTGAAGTTGCTCCCTGCATCGACGGGGCGAAAATGCTGCCCATGCCGAGTCCGGTGACAACGAGCCCCGGCAGAATGTGGACTGCATAGGTGCTGTCCACGGAAATCTGGGCCAGCAGCGTCATTCCGATCGCCGCGATGACCATTCCGCTCACGATCAGCACTCGCGGACCGACGCGCGGTAGCAAAACCGCTGTCGAAAGCGTTGCCGCTGTCACGATTCCGAACACCATCGGCATGAATGCGAGGCCGGTCATGATCGGGCTGTACCCGAGGATCAGCTGCATGTAGTACGTCAGGAACAGGAAGACTGCGAACATGCCTGCGCCGGAAAGGAAGATCGCCAGGTACGAGCCAGCCCGGATTCGGTCGAGGACCACCCGCAGCGGAAGGAGCGGGTGCTCGGACTTGGTCTGCCAGTAGATGAACGCCGCCATGAACACGACGCCGGCAACGAGCCACGAGATGGTGGGAGTTGCACTCCACCCGTCCGATTCGGCCTTCGAGAATCCGAAGACGATGCTGAACAAGCTGATCGACACCAGGATCGTTCCCGGGATGTCGAGCTTGGGTCGCGAGTCACTGGTGTGCGGCGCGAGCAACAGGACTGCTCCGACCAGGGCGATTGCCGCGAAGAAGAGATTCACGAAGAGGCACCAACGCCAGTCGACCCACTCGGTGAGCGCTCCGCCGAGCAGCAGTCCGATGGCGCCACCGCCGCCGGCAACGGCACCGAAGATACCGAAAGCCTTGGCACGCTCACCTGGATCCGTGAATGTCACGGACAGCAGCGACAGGGCTGCCGGGGCGAGGAGCGCACCGAATACGCCCTGGCCGGCACGAGCGGCAACAAGCATTTCGAAGTTGACGGCTGCGCCACCGATGGCGGAAGCCACTGCGAAGCCGATCAGGCCGACGATGAAAGTTCGCCTGCGCCCGAACAAGTCGCTCAATCGACCGCCGAGTAGCAGCAAGCTGCCGAACGCCAATGCGTATGCCGTGATGATCCACTGGCGGTCCGAATCACCGAACTCCAGTGAGCGCTGCGCAGCAGGCAGCGCGATGTTGACGATGGTGGCATCCAAGACCACCATCAGCTGCGCAATTCCCAGAACCGCGAGAACCAGCCACCGCTTTGCGTGGTTGTCCCCTGAAGGCGCTGAGGACTGCTCGAAT
>Ga0153921_1001295_pt1 | contig 11420 bp, 7 predicted proteins | sample TSNJ005MetaG_FD_104691 | JGI IMG/M metagenome (GOLD analysis project Ga0153921, IMG submission 104691) | Attine ant fungus gardens microbial communities from New Jersey, USA - TSNJ005 MetaG | ecosystem: Host-associated > Fungi > Mycelium > Unclassified | place: USA: New Jersey, Brendon T. Byrne... | reverse complement strand
GATTACGCAATACCAACGGTTATATCTTGACTCTGCCATTTATGAACCTCCTATGCAAAGCAACTCTATTTTTATCGACTATTTTTTTCGTACAAATACTGAACTGTTAAATCGTTAAACCCATTGGCGCGTCGGTAAAAATGCGCGGATCCATTTCCTTTAAATCATCTGCAATGAGAGGCTTAAACTCCATTCGGTCCAGGATATCCTTTTGCAAATCGACTCCTGGAGCGATCTCGATCAGCTTTATGCCGCCCTTGACAAGCTGGAATACCGCTCGTTCAGTTACGTATAGGATATTCTTTCCTGTCTCGGAAGCGTATTCGCCGCTAAAGGTGATTTGCTCCACATTGTTTTTGAACTTTATATTGCGGCCTTCCTTCAGTATCTTAAGCTTTCCATCGCCAATTTCATATTTGTTGCCGCCTGCCGTAAAAGTACCGACAAAAATTACGTTCTGGGTACTCTGGGTAATATTGATAAAGCCGCCCGGGCCAACCATGCGGCCATTGAATTTGCTGACGTTTACATTGCCGAACTGGTCGATCTCGGCCGATCCGAGTACGGCTACATTGATCCCGCCTCCGTCATATATGTCAAATGTGTTGACATGGCTGATTATGCTGTCAGGATTATGGTCACAGCAGATACGCAAGCCGCCCAGAGGTACGCCGCCGAATATACCGCACTCAACGCTAAGGGTTATGTCGCCTGAGAAGCCTTCTTCCGCGGCTACCGCGCTGACAGCTTCCGGCATACCGATTCCAAGATTCATATGATCGCCCTTTTTCAGCATGAAAGCTGCTCTTCGCCCGCAGACTTTTCTCTCATCCAAAGGCATGGGCTTCACCTCAGACAAAGGCAGACGGGCTTCGCCGCACCACTCCGGATGATAGGAGTCGTCGGCAATGCACTGCCTGTGGTTTTTCGGATCGGCCACTACTACATAGTCGATCAAAGCCCCGGGAATAACACACTCATGCGGTTTTAGAGTGCCGTGCAAAACTACGCGTTCTACCTGCGCAATAACAATGCCGCCGCTGTTTCTGGTGGCAGCTGCCATTGCAAACTGGTCAAATTCGATAGCTTCTTTATCAATGGTTAAATTTCCAATTGTATCCGCTGAGGTTCCGCGAATAAAGCAGACGTCAATTTTACGCGGTAAATAGCGCAGGTAATCCGTACCTCCGAAATTTACCAGCTCGACGACTTCCTTGCCCGAGTCTCGGGCAGCCTGGTTGGCTTTACAGCCTTCAACACGCGGATCGGCATAGGTTTTCAAACCCACATGGGTAATAACGCCGGGCTTTTTTCCTGCTATCGCTGTCATGAGCTGAGCATTTACGCCCTGAGGTACAAGAAAAGCCGGAAACTTATTCTGGTTTACGAGAGCCCCCATTTTTGGCGAGGTTCCCAGGTGAGCACAATGGAGTTCTCCTACGAGTCCTTCTTGCGCCAAGGCATTCATACCGCCTTCCGCGTTATCTCCTATGCCTGACTCGTTAAAAAGCGTGATATTCTTCGGGCTGCCTGTTGTTCTGTACCGTTCCGCAAGTGCCTGTATCAGATCCTCCGGCACAGATGTGCAAATAATCCCCTGTACACTTAGTGTATTGCCGTCTTTAACTAACCCTGCCGCTTCTGCGGCTGTTATTACCTTTGCCATAATAGATGCTCCTTCCAATCTAAACATTTTTAATGTTAGTGTGCTTATAGCTATTTAAAGCAAATTACGTGCCAGCACATTAAGCGAAACACATAGAGAGTGATGGAATTTGCATACAGACTTGATTTTTGGCTACTTTATTCTTTTAGTTTGTTGTTTTGAAAAAAGGCATGCTGCAATTCAAAATAGCCTTGATGTTCCGTATTCGGCGCAATTTTATGCCTATAATTTCATAAGCTCATTGGAGCAAGTGGGTTTAGGACGGTGATCCATATTTGGCTCGGTGTTCTGTTTACAGAACGCGTGTCTGCGTGTGGATTGCGGGTCGAGCCCGCAATGACGAGTCGCGGTCCGCAATGACGAGTCGTTGACACGATTAAATTAACTGTGATAATATGGCAGAAAACGCCGGGATAAGAGGTGATTCGTACATGTGGCCGATTTATACCAACGAGAATTATGACTATGATGAGAATCTGGAAAGCCTTTCTTCTGATGAAATTTTACATAGACTTTGTTATTTTAGGAAAAAGACCGAGCTATTGGACTGTATCATTGAAAACATGCCGGATGGTATCTACATAACGGATGGCGATGCCAACGCTATTCGCATTAATCCCGCCTTTGAGCGGATTTCCGGGTTGGACCGCAACAAAATGCTTGGCCGAAACCATAGAGATTTAGTAAAGGAAGGCATGGTGGCCAAATCCAGCGCGTTAGCGGCTATAGAATACCGCAAGCTTGTCACAATCATACATGAATATCCCCCCACGCGCCGGAACGCATTGGTTTCAAGCAATCCTTTATTTGATTCGGACGAAAATATCTATATGGTTGTAAGCAGCATCCGAGACGTATCGGAGCTGGTTGATCTGCGTACTAAGCTGGAAATCGAACGTTCCCGCTCGCAAAAATATCAGATGCAGCTGGACGCGCTTAAAAGCCAAATGCTGAGCGATAATGAAATAATTATTGAGGATGAAAAGATGCTGGATGTAATTGCGCTTGCGAAACGTATGGCGCAGGCCGATTCGCCTGTTTTGCTTACCGGAGAGACCGGTGTTGGCAAGGAAGAGGTAGCAAAATATATCCACCGGGCAAGTCCCCGGCATGATGGTCTGTTTACAGCGGTAAACTGTGGAGCGCTTCCGGAGGCGCTGGCGGAAAGCGAGTTGTTTGGATACGAAAGCGGCGCGTTTACCGGGGCTCGGAGGGAAGGGAAAATTGGTCTGATAGAAGCGACGGACAAGGGTACGCTTTTTTTAGATGAGGTGGGTGAGCTCCCGCTGAGCATACAGGTTAAGCTGCTGCGGGTTCTTCAGGAAAAGCGGCTGACACGGGTTGGGGGCACGAAACCAATTTCCACCGATATCCGGCTTATTTCCGCGACTAATCGCAATCTTGAGGAAATGATACAGGAGCATAGCTTTAGGGAAGATCTTTACTATCGTCTTAGCGTTTTGCCTATAAAAATTCCACCGCTGCGGGAGCGGAAAAATGATATTCTGCCATTAGCCATGCAGTTTTTAAAAGACTTAAACAATAAATATCTTTTCAAAAAATCCTTGTCTTCTCAAGCACAGAGACTGCTGCTGGATTATTCATGGCCAGGCAATGTACGTGAGCTTAAAAATCTGGTAGAGAGGGCGGCAATCACCTGCGACGGCCAAATTATTACGCCTGAGGATTTTCCGATAAGGAAGGATATGTTGCTTGAACAATATCTAACGGAAGAGCTCCCGTTGAAAGAACGGCTTGCAAGAATAGAGTACGCATTTATTAAGGATGCTTATGAAAAGCACGCCAGCATAAGAAAAGCGGCTCTTTCCCTTGGCATGAAGCCAACCACATTTATTCGTAAAAAGCAAGAATATGAAGAATTATTTAAAGAAAAGCACATCGGGTCAAATTGACCCGATGTGTGGTATTTGGATTTACAAAGCTGTGACATATCCTACAACTTTCCCTGTGCTTGTTACCCATATAGCTAACTTATCATCACTGTCATTTCCGTCTTCCGAATCAAATCTGAACATTACGCCATAAACGCCTTCACCCATATTAAACCCTCGTGTAAAAATGACATCGCCGGCATACCATTCTTTTTTTGCGGCAAATTCTCTAGCCGCCGCTTCCATATTTGTCATTTCATCTTCTGTGAAATCTTCAATAGGATGAATCTCATCTTGTTGACTGGCATATACGCCACTTCGTAATAAACAAGTTATTTGGCCTTCCTGTTTTTCCAGATCCGCCTGCTGAAAGACAACAGAATATTTCACCATGTCCGGGAACGGTCCTGTTATTGATAAATTTGTCATTACTTGCTTTTCCAGCGGGTCTTTCCATGTAATTTCCACCTGTACGCTTGGCTTTGTATTATCATCGGGATATTGCCAAAATACAATGGATGTCGGCTCAAAATTATCAGGCACTATAATATCCAGATTTTCCTTGAACTGTTCAATTCCTGTAGCTGCAAACCCGCTTAATAAGTTCATATCGTAGCATCTGCTCGTTCTAATAAAGCTTAAACTGCCCGAACCGGCTTCTATATCTACACCGGTAAAATAAACTTGTACATATTCCCTGAAAACATCCGGGTTAGACCACCACAGCTCCAGCTTCAGCCCTTTTTCCTCATCAACGTTTGCCCAATATCTTTCAGCTTTAAAGGAGTCCGGGAGCGATATACCCAATTTTGTTAGTTCTTTCAGTCCCATTTGCTTAAAAGGCTCCAGCTGCCCCTCCGTAATAAAGATTTCATCCATTTCGGCTTCCGGCTGGGCATCGGAAAACTCTTCCGCGTATTGAGCCGGGGTTTCCTTTGTGTAAACCTGATCGACAGTCGCCTGAGCGCTTGCCTGAACGGAAGAGTAAAGGGCTGCCGGCGCCAAAACCATTGAAAGGCATAAAAATGCGCCTGCTACATAATTTGACTTGATTCTTTTCATTAATAATCATCTCCTATAAAATTTATTTGCTGCTTATAAAGTTATTATAAAATCCGAATATATATAAGCAGTCAAGCAAATGTAAAGAAGTTGTCAAAATTGTCGGGCTGGGGGATAATAACAGAAATTGTCGTGCCTATATTCACTTTGCTTTCTATTATCATTTCACCATTATGGACTTTTACAATAGCGGAGCATAACGCCAAACCAAGGCCGGAGCCGCTATTCCGGCGGTCGCGGGCCTTGTCTGCCATGTAAAAAGGCTCTGCAACACGGCTTATATCTTCTTCGCTAATGCCAATACCATGGTCTTTTATTTGTATAATCAGTTTTTTCTCAGGAGTTGTTTGTAATGTCATTGTTAATTCGATTATATCCTCTTCCCCTGATGCCTTGGAAGCATTGACTAATAAATTTGTAAGTAATGAAACAAACAATATTTCATCCACTAAAATTGCTGCAACTTTGTTTTCTGCCAAAACCTGCTGTTTATTTTTTTCAATAACCGGATTTACCGACATTAATACATGCTGGATGAGCCGCCCTGAGTCACAGGCTCTAAGCTCCGCTTCCTGGCGGCCTAAATTGCTCCACTCCAATAACTTTTGTGACAGGCTGTCCAGCCGTTTGCCTTCTTTCTTGATATAACTCTGGATATGATACAATTCTTCCCTGTTCAGCTCTTTTCGGGCGGCATAGTCCGCATATCCTATAATGGACGTTATCGGGTTTTTTATCTCATGGGCCAGGTTAGCCGCAAACAGTTCCCGCAGCCTGGCGGTTTCCGTTATCATATTAATATGGTTTTCCACCGCTTCCGCCATGTTATTAAACTCGGTAGCAACGCTGCCAACCTCGTCGTCATGAACCACCTTCACGCGCAAATCATAAATTCCTCCCGCGATAGCCTTCGCTTGGTTACCAAGCTGATTTAAAGGCTTTAACGCGCTTTTAACACCGATATAAAGTAATCCCACAAGCAATATCTGGGAAATAAACAGAATCCATGAAGTCCGCTTTGCCAGCGCAAGCTCTTCCTCCAAGGATCGAGTTACGTCCTGCGCATAATCAAAACGGAATAATGTTGTATAGATTTTTACATAAGATGAAACAAAAATAACCTTTTTACCCTCAATACTTTTAAGACAATATACTATTGCCCCATCCTGTTGGGGGTGCAGTGTTAATTCTCTTTGCCACTGAATAGGGAAACTGGCGTAAACAAGCTCTCCTTCCAGGTTGCTTATTTGAAAGAAGGATTCATAACCGGAATAATATTGTGAATAGGCTTCTATCCCGTTTTTGATGGCTCCTAATAAATAGTATCTTCTGTTTTCCGGTGAGTATTTTTTGTTTTCCGCCATGGTTTTAATAGAATTACCTACACGGAACTGCTCACTATAGGCGCTTTCAAATAAGCTGTTCATTTTATTGTCAACAGAGCCCTTTAACGCTTGAAAGACGCAAAAAAAACAAATACACAAAACAGTAATATAAGACAAGAGCAGTAATTTATATAGTAATGAAAGCGATTTTCCTTTAGTCATCAGACACCATCCTATAACCTATTTTATATACTGTTTGAATCGCATCTCCCAAGTCTAATTTTGCCCGTAAATTCTTTATGTGCATATCAACCGTACGGCTGCTCCCATAGTAATCATAGCCCCAGATTTGATCCAGAAGCTGTTCCCTGGAAAATAAAAGGTTACGATTTCTCATGAACAATTCCAAAATATCATATTCTATGGGCGTTAAACTCACTTCATTCCCATCTTTGGCCACAACATGCTTGTCCAAATCCAACGTAATGCCGCCAACGCTGAGAATATTGTTACGCGCATTGGTCTTTCGAAGGGCCACATCGACTCTCGCCAGCAATTCCAACGGCTCAAACGGCTTGACTATATAATCGTCAGCGCCCAGCCGAAGTCCTTTGACTTTATCTTCCAGATTTGTTTTTGCGGTAACAAAAATAACCGGTGTGTTTTTTTCCTTCAGCAGTTCCAGAAGCTCAAACCCGCTAAGGTACGGCAGCATTATATCCAGCAGAGCCAAATGAAAGTGCTGTTGCTTAATGGCTTGTACTGCCTTTTTACCATCATCGGCATGCACTACCTGGTAAGACTCCAGCTTTAGATACATTTTTATTAAATCCGCGATAGCCTGGTCATCTTCTACGATTAAAATTTGAATATCCATATTTTCCCCCGAGACAGATAAAATTCGATGGCCTGATATTACCCGGACACCTTGACGTTATTTTATCATGGAGATGTAAAGAAGTTGTAAAGAAAGTTAATAAAATTCCGCCTTGACCTAATGCCTGCAGCATACGGTCAGAGGCGGAATTTTTACATCATTAACCAATATTCTTCATTGACAAAGAAATTCTTTTCTTGTTTATATCTACGCTTAACACCTTTACCTGCACTATATCGCCAACGCTGACAGCTTCGAGAGGATGCTTTATAAACCTGTCGGAAAGCTGTGATATATGAACAAGTCCGTCCTGATGCACTCCTATGTCTACAAAAGCCCCGAAATCAATAACATTTCGAACCGTACCCTGCAATATCATTCCCTCGGTCAAGTCCTCCATGGAAAGCACATCGCTTCTTAATATCTGGGGCGGCATGTCGTCTCTTGGATCCCGGCCGGGCTTCTCCAGTTCTTTTACTATATCTCTCAGTGTCGGTTCGCCAAGCTCCAATTCGGCAGCCATTTGGGAAAAATTATTTATTTTTTTGGAAATCCCTTGTATACGCTTTTCTTTTACGTCTTCAAGGGTATAGCTCAGCTTTTTTAACAGCTTGTCCGCTGCGGGGTAGGATTCCGGATGGACTCCGGTACTGTCGAAAACATCAATGCCGTCAGGAACACGTAGGAAGCCCGCGCATTGCTCAAACGCCTTAGGCCCCAGCTTCTTCACCTTCAAAAGCTCTTTTCGGCTTTTGAATTTTCCGTTTTCCTCACGGTATTCCAAAATATTTTTCGCTACGCTTTGGCTGATACCGGATACATATGAAAGCAGGGCAGGGGAGGCGGTGTTTAGGTCTACGCCGACATTGTTAACACAGCTTTCCACAACGCCGCCAAGAGATTCTCCCAGCCGTTTTTGGTTCATATCATGCTGATACTGGCCCACGCCGATGCTTTTGGGGTCAATCTTTACAAGCTCCGCCAGAGGATCCTGAAGCCGCCGGCCGATGGATACGGCGCTTCTGATTGCTACGTCAAAATCCGGAAACTCCTGGGCGCCCAGCTTTGACGCGGAATAGACCGAGGCTCCGGCTTCATTTACCATGCAGTAGTAAACCGGCCTGTCAAGCTCCTTTATGAGCTCCGCTGCAAACTGCTCCGTTTCTCTGGAGGCGGTACCGTTTCCGATAGCTATAATTTCAACATTACATTTTTCTATTATCGGTTTAAGCTTAGCTTTTGATTCGGCTATTTTACTTTGAGGAGGAGTACAGTAAATAACGCCTGTCGCCAACACCTTGCCTGTCCCATCTATACAAGACATTTTGCACCCGGTTCGGAAGCCGGGATCAAGAGCCAACACGACCTTATCCTTTATTGTTGGTTGAAGAAGAAGCTGTCTTAGATTCTCCGCGAATACCTTTATAGCGCCTTCTTCCGCCTTCTCGGTAAGCTCGTTTCGAATTTCACGCTCTATGGAAGGTGCGATCAAGCGTTTATAGGCGTCCTCAATTGACTGCTCTATAGAATTTTTGGTGTAAGGATTGTTTTTTACTATCCTTTGATCGAGCTTTTGTAAAATCTCATCTACGGGAACTTCCAGCTTTACTATCAGGAAGCCTTCTTTTTCGCCACGGTTAATGGCAAGCACACGATGTCCGGCGATTTTTTTCACCGGCTCATGGAAATCGTAATACCCTTCATAAACAGATTCCTTGGCTTCACCATGGACATTTGAGGTTAGCATCCCTTCCTGATACGTGTGCTTTCGTATTATAGCCCGATACCCGGCGTCGTCGGAGATCATTTCCGCAATTATATCCATGGCTCCTTGTAAAGCGTCTTCCGGTGCATTTACATCCTTTTCCGGGTCTAAATAGGAAAGGGCCAGCTCTTGAATCGGCGCGGTTACATCCTGAGTCCAAATAGCTAAAGCTAACGGTTCCAGTCCCTTTTCCTTGGCTATGGTAGCCCGGGTGCGCCGCTTAGGCCGGAAGGGACGATATATATCGTCGATTTCGGTAAGAGTCACCGCCTTGTCCAGGCTTTGGGAAATTTCGTCTGTAAGCTTGTCCTGTTCGGCTATCTGGCTGCGTACCTGCTCGCGTCTTTCGTTAAGATTTCTGAGGTAGGTAAGGCGGTCGAACATTTCCCGAAGTATCTGGTCGTCGAGAGAGCCGGTAAGCTCTTTACGGTAACGGGCGATAAACGGAATGGTGTTGCCCTCGTCGATCAGCTTGATAAAATTTTCTGTCTGAAAAGGCTTTAGCTTGAATTCTTGAGTCAGCTGAGTTTGAATGTCCATGTGGTTCTCTCCTTCTTCACTGCGTTATCATTGGCAGATATTATACTTCAAACGGCTTAAAACTGAAAAAATTTTCTACTTGTCGATATCCATGATATCCATGTCGATATCCATCCCTCGCGTCGTTGCGGGCGTACCCGCCTCGTCTCGACCTGTAATCCCCGAGGAGGCCGCACATCTACAGCTTGTTCAAATAAATACGAACGCGGATTTTACTGATTAAGCTGATAAGCGCGGATTAAAAAAAGAGTGGAAGCAGAGAGACTGGCTTCCGAAGGCTGGTCAACACAAAAAGTGATAAAAATCCGCGTTAATCCGCTAAATCCGTTAAATCCGCGTTCAATTATCTTGAAAACCTATTGTACAGGTTGATAATGTCAGCCAATACCATAGTACCGGCCTCCGGAGCTTTGCGTAGGTTCAGGCACCATCCCTCCGAACCCTCCGGCAGCGTTTCGAGTCAGGCCCAGCATCGCCTGGATGCGGTATAGAAAGCTCTGGAAGTTCGATGGCCGCACAACTGTTAACTCATTTGCGGTTCCAGAAGTGCCGATATGATAAATACGGATTCCCTTTTCCTGATAACGCCGCAAAATGTGTGTGAGGTCGTTCTGGACTTTGTCGGCCCTGACATAGACTGAAAGGATACCCTGTTCCAATAGGAAGGATGCGGAAGGCATATCCTGCGGGAAAACACACCAGCGGTTATCGTATTTGCCCGGTTGACGCGCTGTGCCTTTCATGCGGTTCGAATCCAGAAGAAAGGCGGGAGGCGCATCGGAACGAATGTATAATGACGCAAGCAGTTTCGCGCCTTGGTATAGAGCGTTTACGATATCGGTAACGTCTACGGCCATGGACCTCTTGTTGGGACCATATACGCCGTTGTAAAGGGGTATGGGGCGGTACCCTGCCTGCGAAAGCGCGAGTCCCTCCAGCACACCGCTTTCTCCCGGCATATCAACGATCAGCGCTGTTCGATAGTCTGCAACAGGCGCCCACTCGGCTGTAGAAATGCTTAATGAGGCGCGGCTTGGTAGCGGCGTCCGCGAAAACAGGACAGGTTTGGTCCATTGAGTCCAAAGCGCGTCATCAGGCGCCCATATGCGGTAGGTATTATAATTCTCATTCATTCGAAAACCCTTCCTTTTCCACTAATAATGGGATGTCTTTCGCCTTTTCATCAATACGGGGATAAGGGCTGATACGGCCATAAAAGCCAGCTGCTTTTCCATCCACTGTGAATACGCCGACGCAAAGATGATAAGATTCGCCTTCTGCTCCCAAAACCGGCTTGCTTTCAAAGCGTTTTTGGGCGATCCAATCTCTGGGATTCCGGCGGACTGCCCTTTGAATCTGTGACAGCTCCTTTGTTGTTATGGCTTCCTGTATTGAGATGCCTTCGCCCACCCGCCCCAAAGCCGGCTTGTAAATCCAACCGCTTTCCAGATCGCGAACCATAGGGGCTCTGGTTTCAGGCAACAGAGTTTTCCAAGCAGAAAGGTCAACCCCCAGCTCATCCCATATGAGCGGCAGGCGTTTCGATTGCGCGAAAATAGCAATCGGATGGTTGCAGGAAGGTGTTTGTGCATTATAATATCCGCGCCAATCGGCTTTCCGTGGGAGATTGTCCAGCCATTCAAGAGGAAAAAAGCGGACAATGCCGTCTATCTCTCCTTCTTCTCCTTCGACCAGGCTGATTGCGCGGCGCTGTTCCCAGTTTATATGGTCAGGCGCCGCGTACAGGGACAGATACCCGCCTTCTTCAAAGTAATCGCCCAGAAACTGCATGACCTGACGGTCATCCGTATATGAGGTGGCGTGAACAAATGCAATTCGTGATCCCGGCCCTGTTCGCTTTTGAAACGCTTTCAGCAAATGGTGGGCAGTATCTTTGCCGCGTTCATGGCAGGGAAAATATCTTCCTGCAATGCTCGGCAGCACAGATGCTTCCGCCAGCCCTCCCGGCACATCGCTGTTGACTTCTGAAATAGCCCAGCCGGCAGTGGTAGGGTGAAAATCAAAGCGCATTAACCGGATATGCTGTGCGGGATCGTAGGCATTTATCCGTTCAAGGGTTTTGTTGATTGAGTGAGGAAGGCCGAGTTTTTTCGCCAGATCCTGGCGCTTGATCATAGCTTGCTCGACCTGCACTGTTTCGGTGGCCAGCTGTTCCGCCCAAGCTTCCAATTGCCGGGCTGTAGGTGCGTCAATCAGTACAACATGCTCAGCGATGGTATTGTGGTCTCCCACTTGGGGATCCCACTTGTACGCATGGAAAATCACCTCATAG